>Ga0209811_10000464_pt1 | contig 17112 bp, 12 predicted proteins | sample Coa_R1_6_FD_187161 | JGI IMG/M metagenome (GOLD analysis project Ga0209811, IMG submission 187161) | Surface soil microbial communities from Centralia Pennsylvania, which are recovering from an underground coalmine fire. - Coalmine... | ecosystem: Environmental > Terrestrial > Soil >...
GGCTTCGAGACTCCGGAGGCGCTGCGCCCGGTGCTGGCCCGAGTGGCCGAGCGCGCGGGCCCGGAGCTGGAAGCGCTGATCCTCTCCGGCAGCCATGCCACGGGTGAGGCGGTGTGGACGCCCCTCGACGGCCGCCCGGTCTCGCTCTCGGACGTGGACCTCTACGCGGTGATGCGCACGGAGGCGGCGATGGCTTCCGCGCGCGCGGCACGCTCGCCGGTCGTGAGCGCGCGCGAGCGCCAGGCGTGGGGGTTGCTCGCGCCGGTCGAAGTGGCGTTCGTGACACTCGCCGGGCTCGCACGCATGCCCGCCCGGCCCGGCACGGTGGAGCTCGCGCGCTCGGGGCGCGTGGTCGCTGGCGACGCCTCGGTGCTGGCGCGGCTTCCGCACTCCTGGCAGCCCCTGGCCATCGACGCCGAGGAGCAGCTGCTGCTGCTCGAGAATCGCGCCTTCGAGCTGCTGTGGGCGGATGCCGTGTGGGCGGAGAACGCGGTGTCCCGCCTGCGTGCGCGGCACGCGGTGTTGAAGGCCGCGCTGGAGCTGGCGGCCTGGCGCACGCTGGCGCAGGGCGAGCTGCCCGCGGGCGCCGAGGCGCGCGTGTCGCGCGCGTCCGCGCTGGGGAGCCCGGACGGCGCGCCGTCGTGGCTCGCGGGCGCCTGGGAGGGACTCGCTCCGGTGTGGCAGGAAGCACTCGCCTGGCGCCGCGGCGGTGCGCGCGTGGTGAGCGACGAGGTCCAGGCCGCCTCGTGGCGTGCCGTCAACCGGGCGTGGTGCGTGGCGTGGTGGGCCGAGGGCTCGCGCCGCGCGGCATTGGACAGTGGGGACAGTAGGGACAGTAGGGACAGTAGGGACAGTGGGGATCCCTGGGAGCGTTCGCTCGCGCTCGCCGCCCGCGGCTCGCTCGCGCGCCGTCTCCGGCGCTCGCTCATGGACGATGGTCCCGGCGGCTCCAACCTGCTCGAGCGCGTGCGGCGCGCGTCCGCGGGAACGCCGGAGCACCGCATCCACGGGAGTGCTGCGGTGCTGATGCTCGCCGCCGCCCAGGGTTCGGGGGCGCCTCGGCTCCCGGCGGGTGCGCTGCGCGCGCTCCACGCGCTCGGCGTCACGCAGGCTGACCGGTTCGTGGGCGCCGCGCGTGAGACCCTCGTGGCCTGGGACCGCCAGCTCCACGCCGGCGAGCGCACCGCGGAGTTGGGTTGAAATGAAGCCGGTGATGGTGGTCGTGCTCGTGGACGCGCTCGGCTGGACGCTGGCCGGGCGCACGCCGGGCTTCGCGCCGGCGCTGCCCGAGCGCCGGGCGCTCGACACCGTGCTCGGGTTCAGCTGCGGCGCGCTCCCGACCGCGTTCACCGGACGCCCGGCGAGCGAGCACGGGCGCTGGCTCATGTACGCCCGCGCGCGCGGCCGCGGCGTGTTCCACGGCTTCGGCGCACTGCGCGCGCTCCCTGCGCGCGTGCGCTCGAGCCGGCGCATGACGCGGCTGCTCGATCGCGTCGTGACCGCGCGCGGCATCAATGGCTACTTCAACCTCTACGAGGTGCCGCGCGAGGAGCTGCCGGAGTTCGACCTCCCCGAGCGCGACGACATCTTCACGGCGGGAAGCCTGCCCGTGGACTCCCTCTGGGATGCCCTCGAGCGAAAGGGCGTCGCCTGGCGCGGCTGGAACTGGCGGCACCCCGAGGCGGAGGCGCGCGCCCAGGCGCTCGAGGAGCTGGCGAGCGGCCGGCTCGATCTCCTGTTCCTCTACTCGGCGGTGCTGGACGCGCGGCTCCACCACGAGGGTTCCCGTGGGGCCGGGGTGAAGGCGTGCGTCTCGGAATGGAGCGCGTGGTTCGACGCCGCGGCCGCCGCCGCCGCGCGCGGCGGCCGCGAGCCCTGGCTCTACCTGTGCTCGGACCATGGCATGGTGGACGTGCGCGCGACCGTGGACGTGATGGCGCGCGTGGACGCGCTGCCCTGGCGGCGCGGACGCGACTACGTCGCGTTCTACGATTCCACGATGGCGCGCTTCTGGTGGCGTGACGCGGGAGCGCGCGACGCCATCGTCGGCACGCTCGCGGCGGAGCCGCGAGGGCGATGGCTGTCGAAGTCCGACCTCGCCCGCGAGGGCGCGGCGTTCGCCGACGCCCGCTTCGGCGACGACGTGTTCCTGCTCGAGCCAGGGGCGCTGCTGGTGCCCTCGTTCATGGGCCGCGCTCCGGTCGCGGCCATGCACGGCTACGACCCCGCGCACCCCGACATGGCCGGCATCCTCGCCGCGAACCGCCCGCTGCCCGCGGACGTCACCCACCTCGCGCACCTGCGAGGCTTCCTCGAGCGCGAGCTGGACGCGGCGCTCGGCGCTCCGGCGCCGCTCGGAGCGGCGTCGTGAAGCGCGGCGAGATCGCGCGCCACGTCACCCGCGGCGCGTTCTACCTCGCGGTGGAGAAGACCGCGGCGCTGATCTCCGGGATGCTCTACTTCGCGCTGCTGCTGCGCTGGCTCGGGCCCACGAACTACGGCATGTTGACGCTGGCGCTGGCGATCGCCGGGCTCGCCAGCATCTCCACCGGCAACTTCGAAGTCTTCCTCGAGCGCTACGCCGCCGAGTATCGCGCGCGCGGCCAGCACCAGCTGCTCCACCGCGCGCACGCCATCGCGGTGGCCGTCAAGGTGGGCCTGGGCCTGCTCGCCGCGGGGGTGCTGCTGGTGCTCTCGCCGATGCTCGCCACGCAGTTCCGGATGGAGGAGCTCGCGGGGCTGCTCCCGATCCTCACCATCACCGTGGCGATGGACGGCTTCGCCACCACCGGGCGCTCGATGCTGTTCGGCCTGCAGCGATACGAGTGGGTGAGCGGGCTGGCGCTGCTGTTCCACCTCGCCAAGGTGGTGCTGGTGGGCTCGCTGTGGTGGGCGAAGCAGGGGATGGTGTCGCTGGCGTGGGGGCTCTCGGCGCTGGCCGTGGTGCAGGCGGTGCTCATGTCGGCGAGCGCCTGGGCACTGGCGCGGCGCTCCGCCCCGAGGCCGGAGCTGGAGCCGGCTCCGCCGGGCGCCCCGCCCGCGAACGGCAACGGCGTCCACGAGCGATCGCTGTTCCGCCAGATGCTCCACTACTGCCTGCCGTTGCTCGGCGCGCGCGCCGCGTTCCTCTCCGGCCAGAACCTCGGCAAGGTGCTGCTCGCCAAGGTGCTCGACGCCACCCAGCTCGGCTACTACACGTTCGCGTTCCAGACCATCGAGCGCTTCGTGGAGCTGGCCTACACGGTGCCGTCGTCGCTGCTGCCCTCGCTCACCCACCTCGTCGCGCTCGAGGAGCGCGAGCGGCTGGGCTACATCTTCGACCAGGCGTTCCGGCTGGTGCAGGTCGCCGCGTGCACGCTGTCGTGGGCCGTGTTCGCGTTCGCGCCCGAGCTCTGTCTCTGGGTCGGGAGCCCGATGTTCCTGCCGTCCACGAACATGCTGCGCGTGCTGGCGCTGGTGCCGATCGCGCGCACCGCGCAGCAGCCGCTCACGATGCTGTTCCAGGCCATGAAGAGCCCGGGCATCGTGCTCACGCTGTCGCTCATCAAGCTCGGCGTCGAGCTGTCCTGCTACTTCCTGATCGTGCCCCGGCTCGGCGGCATGGGGGCGTCGTGGGCGAACCTCGCGGGCGCCGTGGCGTCGTACGGCACCGCGCTGTGGTTCACCGGCCGGCTCCTGCCCGAGACCGCTTCCGAGCGTGGCGGCGTCGTGATGCGGGCGCTGCTCGTCACCGTGCCGATGCTGCTGATCGCGTGGAGCCTGTCGACCTCGGGCGCCCATCCGCTGCTGACCGTGATCGCTCGCGCGTCGCTGGTGCCGCCGGCGGTGGTGGCGCTCTTCGCGCTCCGCCTCATCACACGGTACGATCTCGAGAAGCTCTCTGCGCTCCAGATCCCCTGGCCGTTCGCACGGCGGGCGCGCGACATCATGGTGCGTGCGGCCGATCCCATGGCGCGCGTGTTCGAGGCCCGGAGGCCCGCATGACCCCTCGCGTGCTGGTCGTGATCCCGGCGCACGACGAACAGGCGAGCCTGCCCGGCACGCTCGCCGAGGTCCACGCCAGCGCCCCGTCCGTGGACGTGCTCGTGGTCGATGACGGCTCCCGGGACGGCACCGCGGCCGTGGCCCGGGCGTCGGGCGTGCGCGTCGTGAGCCATCCCGTGAACCTCGGCGTCGGCGGCGCGCTGCAGACCGGCTTCCGCTGGGCGTGCCAGCACGACTACGACATCGTCGTGCAGCTGGACGCCGACGGCCAGCACGATCCCGGCTACCTCGAGGCGCTGCTCGCGCCGGTGGTGGCCGGCCGCTGTGACGTCTCGATCGGGTCGCGGTTCGTGTCCTCGACCGGCTACCGCGCGCCGTGGAACCGGCGGCTCGGCATGCTGCTGTTCAGCGGCGTGGTGCGCCTCGCGCTGGGCCGGCCCATCTACGACACCACCTCCGGCTTCCGCGCCTACGCGCGGCGGGTCATCGAGGTCTGCCAGTGGGACTTCCCCAAGGACTTCCCGGACGCACCGCTCCTGATCGCGCTCGCGCGCCGCGGCTTCCGGCTCGAGGAGGTGCCGGTGGTGATGCGCGAGCGCACCGCGGGGCAGTCGTTCTACACGCTCGGCAAGCAGCTCTACTACCCGTACAAGAACCTGCTCGCGTCGCTGATGGCGCTGATCCGGAAACCCGTCTAGGAGGCCGGTCATGTTCTTCCTCTCACGAACCCAGGTGATCACCGCGCTCGGCGCGGTCCTGCTCGCGCTGTACGTGCTGGAGCTGGTGCGCCGCCGCCGGCTGTCCGAGGAGTACTCGCTGCTGTGGGTGATCGCCACCGGCGTGATCGCCATCCTCGGCTTCTCCACGCCGTTGCTGACGTGGATCACGCGCACGCTCGGGTTCCTGGGCGAGTCCTCGACCACGTTCGCGTTCGGGCTCGCGTTCTCGCTGGCGATGCTGCTCTACCACTCGATCAAGCAGTCGCGGCTCACGAGTGACAACCAGGCGCTCGCGCGCGATCTGGCGCTGCTGCGCGACGAGGTGGAGACGCTCCGGCAGGCAGGGGACGGCGCGTCACGATGAAGCGGGCGTTCCAGCTGCTGCTCGGCGTCGGGGTCTCGGCGCTGTGCGTGTGGTTGTCCATGAAGGACGTCAACCTGGGCGAGGTGCTGACCGCGCTGCGCGGCGCGAACGGCCTCGGCTTCGTGATGGTCATGGGGGTGACGCTGCTCGGCTTCTGGATCCGTGCCGTGCGCTGGCGCTGGTTCATCGACGCCGGCCGTCCGCTCGCGATCCCGTCGCTGTTCAGCGCCACGATGATCGGGTTCATGGCCAACAACGTGCTGCCGTTCCGTCTCGGCGAGTTCGTGCGCCCGTGGGCGCTGGCCCGCCGCGAGCGGCTGTCGAAGACCACGCTGCTCGCCACCATCGTCGTCGAGCGCGCCGTGGACATGCTGACGCTGCTCGGCATCTTCGGCGTCACCATGCTCGTGCACCCGATCGCCGAGAGCACCGACGCCGGCCGGCTCGTGCAGTGGGGCGCGCGCCTGCTCATCGGCCTGTGCGTCGGGCTGACGCTGTTCGTGGTCGCGGTGGAGCGCAATCGCCGTCTGGCGCAGGCGCTGGTGCGCTTCGTCACCCGGCCGCTGCCGGGCACGACGCGCGAGAAGGTCGGCCACATGCTCGAGCACTTCATCGAGGGGCTGGGACTGTTCCGCGATGTCGGCCGGCTGTCGGTGGTGTTCGCGCTGTCGTTCACCATGTTCCTGTGCTTCGCCTGCGCGCTGGCGATCAGCCTGTGGTCGCTCGGCATCGACCTGCCGTGGTACGCGGGCCTGGTGATGCTCGTCATCACCGCGATCGGAATCATGGTGCCGGCGGCACCCGGCTACATCGGCACGCTCAACATCGCCTGCACCGCGGGGCTGGCGCTGTTCGGCGTCGGCAAGGCGCAGTCGGTGCCGTTCTCGTGGTTCTACTTCTTCAGCCAGTGGCTGCCGATCACCGCGGTCGGGCTGCTCTACCTGAACCGCGAGGGCCTGTCGCTGCGCTCGCTCGGGCAGGCGCAGGGAGGCGAGGCCCGCGCGTGACGCCGCTATCGACGGAAGGCGCTGGCGATGCGCACCACCGCGGCGACGACGTCGTCGACGTCGCGGTCGGTCATGCGCGCGAACAACGGCAGCGTGATGGCGCGCCGGAACGCGTCCTCCGCGACCGGCAGCGAGCCCTCGGGGAGGGCGAGCGTGGTGCGCCAGTGCGGGTGCAGGTGGATGGGGATGAAGTGCACGCTGGTGCCGATGTTCTCGGCGCGCAGCTCCTCGATGAAGCGCGCGCGGTCGATCGTCAGCCGCTCGAGCTCGAGTCCGATCGCGTACAGGTGCCAGGCGTGCGTCATGCCCGGCCGGCACACCGGCGTGCGCACCTCGGGCACCGAGGCGAACGCGGCGTTGTAGCGCGCCACGAGCTCGTGCCGGCGGCGCTGCGACGCCTCGAAGCGCTCGAGCTGCGCCACGCCGATCGAGGCGAGCAGGTCAGAAAGGTTGTACTTCCAGCCCGGCGCGGTGATCTCGTAGAACCACGAGCCGCTGGCGCCGTAGCGCTTCCACGCGTCGCGGCTCATGCCGTGCAGCGACAGCAGCCGGATGCGCTCGGCGAGCGCGTCGTCGTCGGTGACCGCCGCGCCGCCCTCGCCGGTGGTGAGGTTCTTGGTGGCGTAGAACGAGAACGCGGTGATGTCCGCGAGCGCCGCCGAGCCCACGGGCCGGCCCTTCGAGGCGGCTCCCAGCGCGTGCGCGGCGTCGTCGACGATGCGGATGCCGCGCGGCGCGGTGAGCGCGCGCAGGGCGTCGTAGTCGCAGGGGTGGCCGGCATAGTCCACGCTCAATACGACCTTCGTGCGCGGCGTGATCGCCCGCTCGACGCGCTTGGGGTCGATGCACAGCGTGTCCGGCTCGACGTCGGCGAGCACCGGCTTCGCGCGCACGTGCTCGATGACGTTGACCGAGGCGGCGAACGTGTAGGGCGTGGTGATGACCTCGTCGCCGGGGCCGACCCCGAGCGCCTCGAGCGCCAGGTGCAGCGCGCCGGTGGCGCTGTTCACCGCGAGCGCGTGGCGCGCACCAGCCAGCTCGGCGACGCGCTTCGCCAGCTCGAACGTGCGCGGGCCGGTCGTGATCCAGCCGGAGTCGAGTGCTTCCATGACCAGCTCGCGCTCGCGCGGGCCGATGTCCGGGACCGAGATGGGCAGGAACTCGCGCCGCATGGGTGCGGCGCCCTGGGAGGCGAGCTTCGCCGCGGAGGGCGAGCCGGTCGTGGGCAGGGGATCGTTCATCCTTCGAGTCTAGCCGTCGCCAGCGCCGTCGCGCCACCGGTATCGGCCGGGAGGGGCCGTCGGTCATGAACCCGACGCGGCAGAAGCTCACGCGCGACTCGCTCGGCCTCGCCGTCACCCAGTACGTGGTGCGGGCGATGAGCATGGGCCGAAGTTTCGTCGCCGCGAAGCTCCTGGACCCCGCTTCCTTCGGCGCCTGGAACGCCCTGCAGCTGATGATGGAATACGGCGCGCTGGCCCCGCTCGGCACGCAGCAGGGCCTGGACCAGCTCGTGCCGGTGCGCCTGGTGGAGGGCGACGAGGAACGCACGCGGCGGCTCAAGCGCGCGGCGCTCTTCAACGTCCTCTCGCTCACGATGCTGTTCGCGGCGCTGGCGCTGGCGTGGGCCTCGGTGGGCAGCAACCGCATGCGCGCCAACTGGCACCTGAGCGGGCTCGGGCTCGCGTTCGCCTGCGTCATGCTCGGCAACGTCTCGAACCTGGGCACGAGCATCCTGCGCTCGTACGGCGACATCGGCACGCTCACGCGCTGGTTCGTGATCCAGGGCCTGATCGGCTCCGGGCTGGGCCTGGGACTCATGGTGTGGTTCGGCCGCTGGGGGCTCTTGTGGGGCTGGCTCGCGGGCTGCTTCGTGGCGTGGGCGTTCGTGATGCTCCGCGGGCGGAAGGTCATCCCGCTGGCGCCGTCGCCGGCGATCGAGAGCCTCGACCTGCTCCAGGTCGGCATCCCTCTCTACGTGTTCACCGCCAGCAGCCTGGTCATGCGCAACCTCGACCGCATCGTGGTGCTGCGCTTCCTCGGCACGCAGGCGCTCGGCTACTACGGGCTCTCCGTGAACGTGCTCACGCTGCTCATGGCGGTGCCCGACTCCCTGGCGTACGTGAGCTACCCGCAGCTGGTGAAGCGGTTCAGTGAGGCGGGCGATGACCCGGCCGCGATCCGCGAGCGGGTGGACCGGCTCGTTCGCGTCGTCGCGGTCGGGCTGCCGATCGCCGCCGGGCTGTGCGCGATCTGGGCCCGGGACTCGGTGCACGCGCTGCTGCCGCGCTATGACGCCTGCGTCGGCCCGCTGCGCGTGCTCGCGTTCGGTGCCACCGGGCTCTCGCTCTCCGCGTTCGCCTCGATCGTGCTCATGACCGTCGGCCGTCGCATCATCCTCGTGCCCGCGGCGGTGTTCCTCACCGCGCTCTCCGGCGGTCTCCAGGTGCTGTCGCTGCGGTGGAACGGCGGGCTCACCGGCATCGCGGCGGCGGCCACCACCGCCTACCTCCTGAGCGGCGCGGTGCTGCTGTCGCTGGCCGCCGCGGGCGTGGGCTTCGCATTCGACCGCGGGCTGGCGCTGATCGCGCGCTGCCTGGCACCCACCGGGATCGCCGTGGTGTTGACGTGGGCGGTGGGGCACTACCTGCTCCGCGAGCCGGCCCCGCTCGCGCTCGAGCGCCTGGGGCTCCTGCTCGGCGCTTCGCTGGCGTTCGCGGGCGTCTACATGGTGCTGGTGCTGCCGTTCGCGCGTGGGATCGGCGTCCGCTCGCTGCTCGGCGGGTCCGGGCTGCCGATCGTGTCTGCCATCTTCAAGCGTTTCGCGCGCGGGGAAGAGACGCGGTGAGCGTGCGCACACGGTCGAGCCTGGTGCTGGTGCTCGTATCGCTGGTACTGGCGTTCGGGCTGGATGCGGGCGCGCTCCGCTGGCTTCCCGTGCCGCTGCGCGTGGTGCTCGGCTTCGTCCTGCTGGTGTGGCTCCCGGGCTTGGGCTGGGCGCGCGCGATCGGCGCGCGGCCCGCGGGCGGTCCGGCGTTCGTGACCGCCTGGGCCACGGGCTACGGGATCGCCTGGCTTGGCCTCTGGGTGCTCGCCGCCCGCGCGCTGGGCGTGCCGTTCACGCTGCTCGCGCACGCAGGGGCGGCGTGGACCGCGGTGCCCTGGCTCGTCTCGCTCGCCACCGCGCCGCGCGACGCGTCCGCGGGCGCGTCGCACGCCACGACACGGACCGCGGAACGCACCGCATCGCAACGCGGTCGCGATCCCCTGGCGATCGCCTGCCAGATCGCGATCGCGCTCGCGTTACTGCTGGCGGTCGTGGTCGTGGCGCGCCACGGACCACCCCTCACCTGCCTCACCGATTCGCCCGATCACCTGGGGACGATCCGCCGCATGCTCGTGAGCGGCGACCCATTCCCGCGTGACGCGTTCTTCCGCGACGCCGGCCCCGCTGGCGTGGATCCGCGCAAAGGCCTCTGGCATCCGTGCGTGGCACTCGTGTGCACGCTCGCGCACGCCGATCCGGTGGACGCGTGGCACGCGCTCGCCGCGATCCTCGCCGCTCTCGCGGTGCTCACCGCGTCCGGCTTCGCGTTCCGGCTCGGCGGCTGGTTCGCCGCCGCCGCCGGGGCGTGGGCGATGCTGCTGGGTTACGGCGGCGGCCTCGGCACCCAGTACCTGGGCGAGGCGGTGTTCGCGACCAAGCTCGCGGACGTGCTGGCGCTGGCCACGGCGGCCGCGCTCCTGGACGATCTCGAGCTGCGCTCGCCGCGCTCGCGCCTTGCGGTCGCGGGGCTGGCACTGGGAACGATCTTCACCCACGTGTTCGGGTCCATCCAGTTCGCGGTCACGTTCGGAGCGCTCGGCCTGGGCTTCCTCGTCCGCGACCGCGCGTGGTCGTCGCCGCTCGCGCGGCTCGCCGTGACCTCGCTCGCGTGCGCGGCCGTCGCGGCCCCGTACCTCGCCTGGCGCACGCACGGCGCCTACGCGCCGGTGAACCCCATCCATACCGAGTCCCAGGGCCTGCTCACGCTCGCGCACGGGGTCCGCATCGTGTCGGTGGGGGCACTCTGGGACTGGCTCGGACCGCTCTGGCTCCTGTTCCCACTGTCGCTCTTATGGTGGGTGCGCGCGGTGCGCGAGCCGGCGGTGCTCTACCTGCTCACCACCACGCTCGCGGTGGCGACGCTCATGTTCGTACCCCCGGTGGTGGCGCTGCTCGAGCCGCGGCTCGGCTACCTGCTCATGCGCCTGCCGTGGCTGCTCCCCATCGGGCCCGCGGCGGCGTTCGTGGCCGCGCGCGCGGAGGCGGCGTGGCGCGCGCGACGGCCCCTGGGAGCGCTGGCGCCGGCAGCACTGCTCGCGGTCGCGTTCGTGGGGCCGCTCGCGGACGCCGCGCACGCCTTCACCGGCGGTCCCTCGCGCATGGCGCTCGCCGCCACGGACATGCGGCTTTGGAGCGACGCGCTGACGTGGATGGACCGCGGCCTGCCCGAGGGCAGCGTGGTGCTCTCCGATCCGGCCACGAGCTATTCGATCCCGGCGTTCACGCGCCACTGGGTGACGGCGCTCGCGGACCAGCACAGCTCGCCCAACGACCCGCTGGCGCTCACGCGCATCCTCGATGCACGGGATGCACTCGACCCGTACGCGCCCTGGGCGCGCACCGCCGAGGTCGTGGCGCGCTGGGGCGCCACGGCGATCGCCTTGAACGGCCGCTTCCCGGAGCCACCGCCGCTCGACTACTGGGCGCCCGCGCGCGACTGGTACGACGCCGCGCGCGCGCGGCTCGATCGCGCGCCCGCCGCGTTCGAGCGCGTTTACGACTCGAACCGGTTCACGGTCTACGTCATCCATCGTGACGCGCTCGCCCGGCTCGACGACGGCGCCAGGCCACGACCGTTCGTGCGTGCGCGGGTGAGCGGCGATCCGGCGCTGGAGATCGGCCCCGGGCTGCCGCGACTCGTATCGTTTCGCTTGGACCCCGCCCGTGCGGCTCGCGGCGACACACTGCTCGGCCGCATCGAGTGGCGCGCGCCGCGGCCGCTGCCGCCGGGCAGCTACAGCGTGGCGGTGCGGTTCGACCGCGCGCTCCCGGAGGACGTTCCGCGCTCGCCCCAGGCGGTGTCCAAGCTGTGGCGGAAGGCCGTCGAGCGCGTTCGCCACGAGCGCTACCGCTTCCGCGCCGACCACCTGCCCACGGACGGGGACTACGGCGTCGACCGCTGGGGCGCGGACGAGGTCGTGCGCGATCCGTTCCGCGTCGTGGTGCCCGACGACGTCGCGCCCGGCGAATACGCGGTGCGCGTGATCATGGTCCGGCACCCGCACTATCCGAACTTCGACCTCCGCGATCTCCTGAGCGACGACGACTTCCTGAACGGGCTCGCGGTCGACCGGCTGCGGATCGCGCCGGGGAAGGGGCGCTGACGATGGCGCGCGCGCCGCGGCTGTGCATGTTCGTCGAGTACCTCTATCCCGTGGTGAGCGAGGGTCGCGTGGCGCTTGCGGGCGGGATCGAGGTCCAGCTCTCGCTGCTCGCGCGCGGGCTCGCGCGCCACGGCTTCGAGGTCACGGTGGTGACGTGCGACTTCGGCCAGCCGGACGGACTCGTGATCGGCGGCGTGCGGTTGCTCAAGGCGTACCCGCCCCGGGCCGGGCTCCCGGTCGTGCGCTTCTTCTACCCGCGGCTCACGCTCGCGATCGCCGCGCTCCGGCGCGCGGACGCCGACGTCTACCTGGTCCAGGGCGCCGGGCTCTGGGCGGGCATCGTCCGCGACGTCGCCGCCTCGCGTCACCGCCGCTTCGTGTGGATGGTGGGTCATGACCACGACGTCTTGGCCGACCTGCCGGATGTCCACGGGCCGCGCGATCGCTGGTGGGTGCGCCGCGCCATCCGGCACGCGGACGCCATCGTGTCCCAGACCGAGTGGCAGCGCGGCACGCTCGCGCGCGCGTTCGCGCGCGCGAGCACGGTGATCGCGAACCCGGTCGAGATGCCGCCGCCCGAGGCTGTGGTGGACGCCGGCGGCCCGCCCTCGTTGGCCTGGCTCGCGACCTACAAGCCGGTGAAACGGCCGGAGTGGTTCACGCGCTTCGCCGAGCGGCACCCCGAGATCCCGTGCCGCATGGCGGGCGTGATCCCGGTGCCGCCGCTCTCCGACCGCTGCTGGCAGGAGGCACGCGCGGTGGCGGCGCGCTGCCCGAACCTGGAGGTGCTGCCCACCGTGCCCCACGAGCGCGTGGGCGAGTTCCTGCGCGGCGCGACGCTGTTCGCCCACAGCTCGAGCGCGGAGGGACTCCCGAACACGTTCCTCGAGGCGTGGTCGCACGGCCTGCCCACGGTGACGAGCTTCGATCCGGACGGCGTCATCGAGTCGGCGGGCCTCGGAGCCTGCCGCACGGACTACGAGGGCTGGGAGGCCGCACTCGAGCGGCGGATCGCAGACCCGTCGCTGCGGCGAGTCGAGGGTGCGCGGGCGCGGGCGCACGTGCTCGAGCATCACGCGCCGGAGGCGATCTACGGGCGGCTGGCGGAGGTGCTGCGCTCCGTGCTGGGGTCGAGGTGAACGAGCGCCCCGCGACCCGGGTCGCGTTCGTCCAAGCCGCGCTCTCGCTCGGCGGCGCGGAGCGGCTGGTCCAGGCGCTGGCGGAGAAGATGAGCCGCGACCGCGTCGAGACCTCGATCGTGAACCTCTACGCCGCGGGCGCGATCGGCGAGCAGATGCAGGCCGAAGGCTGGCCGATGACGAACCACCTCGCGCGCTCGCGATTCGACGCGTTCGTGGGCCCTCGACTCGCTCGTGCCGTAGCTCATGCAACGGTCGCGTATGTCATCGACAGCCCGCTGCCCATGTTCTGGATGGGAGGGCAGCGGCGGCGGCACGCGCGGCCGCGGCTCGTGCTCGGCTTCCATTCCACCGGCAGGCTGGGCGACCCGCTGCAGCACTTCCTCGCCCGGCGCTCGGCGATCCCGGTGGCCGACCAGCTCGTCGCCCTGACCGACAGCCACCGTCGCTCGCTGTCAGCGGAGCTGCGGGTGCCCGAGGCGCGCTTCCGCGTCGTGGGCTCGGGCGTGGACCTGTCGCGCTTCGACGCCGCGATGCCACGTCCGGCGGCCCGCCGCGCCGCCGGGCTGCCGGAAGAAGGCACGCTCGTGGGCATCGTCGCCGCACTGCGCCCGGAAAAGAACCATGCTCTCTTCCTCGAGGCCGCGGCGCGTGTGGCGGCGCGCGTCCCGGGCGCCCGCTTCGTCATCGCCGGCGACGGCCCTGCCCGGGACGAGGTGGCGCGGCTCGCGCAGGCGTCGGGACTCGGCGAGCGGCTGCTGGTGCTGGGCGCACGCCAGGACGTGCCCATGCTCTACCGGGCGCTCGACGTCGCAGTGCTGTCGTCGCGCCCGGTCGTGGAGACGCTCCCGGTGACGCTGATCGAGGCCGCCGCCTGCGGCACCCCGGCGGTGGCGACGGCCGTGGGCTCGGTCACGGACGTGGTCGCGGATGGCGAGACCGGGTACGTGGTGGCGCCGGGCGATGCGGAGGCGCTCGCCGGGCGCATCGTGCAGCTCCTGAACGACACCGCGGCGCGTGAGCGGATGGGCGTGGCCGCGCGCCGGCGGGCGGTCGAGCGCTTCGACGAGCGCGACATGATCCGGCGCTACGAGGATCTGTTTGTTGACACAGCGCGCGCAGAGCGCGCGCCCCCAGCCGCGATCGATCCGACCTAGGGCTTGAGCCAGCCCTCGCGCTCGAGGATGTCGCGCATCGTCGTCCACCGGTAGCGCTCGAAGAGGTGCTCCAGCTTCGCCATCACCGTGTGCAGGTTCACGTAGGTGATGAAGCCGTTCACCGGGTCGAGCGGCATCCGCCGCCGCTCCGGAGCGACCTCGCGCGGGTGCAGGTAGAGCACGAACGGCCGGTGGCGGAGGATGAAATCGAGCCCGGAGCGGAACACCGCGAGCGGCAGCACGCGGAGGTAGAAGCCGCCGCCCACCGGGATGCGGAACCCCTGCAGCTCCGCGATCGCCACCGGGAACTCCACCAGGGCGGCGCCCGGATCGTGCCGGCGCAGGTCGCTGCGCGAGGGCCGGTAGATGCCCACCGGTGCGCCCGGCGTGCCGTAGAGCTTCACCTTCATCGGGAAGATGCTGCTGTCGTAGCGATAGCCCTCCTCGCGCAGCACCTCCAGCGCCCACGGGTTCGAGCGGTCGATGCTGAACGTGGGCGCGCGGAAGCCGATCACCGGGAAGCTCCCGAGCACGGCCTCCACGGCGCCACGGAACTCGCGCAACTCGGCGCGGAACGTGTCCGGCGTCGCGCGCCACAGCGGGCGGTGCGACATGCCGTGGCAGGCGAGCTCGTGGCCCTCGGCGACCATGCGCCGGATGAGCGCCGGGTGCTCGCGCACCACGTCGCCGAGCACGAAGAACGTGCTGCGCCAGCCGTGTTTCGCGAGCAGGTCGAGGATGGCCTCGGTGCCGCGCTCGACCACGCTCTCGTCGCGATGCGCGTCCCCGACCGGGTTCAGCTCGCTGTGGTGCCAGTCCTCGATGTCGAACGAGAACGCGGCCCAGTGGCCGGGCGCGCCGGCCACCGCGGTCACGGCTTCCTCCGGTAGACGCGGAAGCCGTCCGCATCGTAGTCGCGCTCGAAGCCGGCGGTGTCGGGGTCCAGTGCCGACCACGGCGTCGCGCCCGGGTGATCGCTCGCGCGGTAGAGCACGTAGACGGGCGTGCGGAGCGAGTCGAGCAGCGCGGCATCTCCGGGCAGGTCGGCCACGGCACCGTAGAGGTCGGTCATGATCGCGCGCCTCCGGATCAGCGCGCCGAGCGGGAACGCGGCCTTGTCGGGGCCGGCAGGGGTGCCGAGCAGCAGCCGGCGGCGGCCCTCCACGTTGAGCACGTCGCGGAAGCCTTCGTCCACGAACACGGCGCCTGCCGGCGTGCGGGCGCGGACCCAGGCGTAGAGCGAGTCCTCACCGGGCGCGCGGTGCGTCTCCGGCGCGAATGCCCCGGAGCGGTCCGCGAGGTAGCCGCGAAACAGGAGCGCCGCGGGCAGGACGAAGCAGAACGCGATGAGTGCGCCCGCGACCGGCCTCCCGAGCCGCCGGCGCCATGCCGAGAGCAGCGCCGGAAGGCCCGCCCCGCCCAGCACCGCGAGCGGCGCGAACACCTGCCACACGAACTTGGTCTCGTTGTCGAGCGGCAGGTGGACGACGAGCGCGAAGCCCACCATGCCGGCGGTCCACGCCACGAGCCAGGTGGCGGCGACCTGCCGCTCGCCGAGCGCGCGGCGCACGCCCGGCCACGCCGCGAGCGCGGTGAGACCGCACGCGGTCAAGAGCGTCCACGGCATCTGCCAGCCGAAGTGCAGGTAGTGGTTCCCGACACCCAGGCGTTCCGGGCTCCAGCCGCTGAAGATCGAGCGGAAGTAGGGCCACGCCGCGGCGAGGCCCGCGAGCGAGGCGAGTGCCAGGGCCAGCGGCCGCGACGCGGGCATGGCCAGCATGCCGCGCCAGGCGAGGAGCGCGAGCAGCGCGCAGGCGGCGACCTGGACCGGGATCGCCGACAGCCCGACTACTGAGTGGAACAGCATCATCCCCGTCGCGGCGAGGCCTGAGACCAGGAGCCAGCGCCACGCCGGGGGAGCACCCGCGGCACGGCCCTCGCGTGGCTCGGCGAGCCAGCGCGCGCCGGCCCAGAGCGACACCAGCATCAGCAGGTAGCCGTAGCCGAGCGCGGTGCCGACCATGTACTTGTCCCAGCTGTTCACCATCCACGCGAACGGCGCCGGGAGCCAGTAGAGGACCTCGATCGTGCTCCAGTGGGCATTGGCGATGACGCGCCGCACCTCGTCCATGCCGCGCGTCTCGCCGAAGAACGCGCGCACGAACCACAGCGGCCACAGGAACAGCGCACCGGCGTTCAAGCCCGTGAGCAGCAGCGGCAGCGCCGCGCGCGCCGCTCCACGCTCGCGCCACGTGAGCCACGCGAGCTGCCAGCCGAGCCAGACCAGGGTGGCGATCCACACCACGTTCGCCACGCACATCACCGTGAACGGTGAGCCGCCGGGCCGGATCGCCGTGCACAGCGCCACGAACAGGTTGTAGAACCAGACGTAGTTGATCGGCAGTCCGGCGAAGCGCGGGTCCTGGGGCGGAACGCCGCGGAGCGCGATCTCCCATGCGATCCCGGCATGGATCCAGGTGTCGCTGCGCACGCGCACGTACGCCGAGGCGAGGTAGGGGATGGCGACGAACGCCATCGCCGCGAGGCACCAGCCCCACGCCGCGCGGTCCGCGGGCGCGTCGGTCTCGCCGCCCGCGCCGCGACCGAGGCCGCGCGCCTCGCCACCCGCGTAGAGCAGCCAGCCCGCGATCCCCACCAGCCTCGCAGCGGTCGGCAGCGGCTGCCCGCCGTGGAGCAGCAGCCAGCCCGCGACCGCGGTCGCGAGCGGCGAGAGCGCAAGCCCGAGCGTCCAGCGCGTGGCCGTGGGCGCACCCGGCAGGATGAGGCGCACGAGTGCGAGGCCGGGAAACGCGCCCAGCCAGACGAAGCTCGCGACGTCGCCGGGTACACCCGGCAGCAGCAGGCCGGCCAGGCCCAGCACCAGTGTCGCGCCCAGCAACCGGGCGCCGCCTGCGAGCTTCACGAAGCGTGGCTCGGTACGGGCTCGGCCCCGGCCTCGGCGAGCGACCTCGAGAACCGCGGGAACGCGCTCGTCATCCCCAGGGCCGCCAGCGCCACGAGCTGGGGCTCGACCGGGATGCGATAGCGCGCCTGGGTGAAGAAGAACGAGTAGAACGCCGCCGTGGACAGCACCACGGTCGCGAGCAGCAGTCGGCCACGGCGCGGCCCGGCGCCGGCGAGCAGCCCGACCACGGACAACGACAGCAACGCCACGAACCAGGCCGCCCCCAGGATCAGGATCGGGAGCGCGTTGAAGCGGTTCTTGGACTGCAGCCGGTCCACGAGCGGCTTGAAGAAGTGCAGCAGCTCGAGCACGTAGTCGTGCAGGAATGCCACCGGCCGGGCGCGGAA
>Ga0209811_10000465_pt1 | contig 17111 bp, 17 predicted proteins | sample Coa_R1_6_FD_187161 | JGI IMG/M metagenome (GOLD analysis project Ga0209811, IMG submission 187161) | Surface soil microbial communities from Centralia Pennsylvania, which are recovering from an underground coalmine fire. - Coalmine... | ecosystem: Environmental > Terrestrial > Soil >...
CCCTACAACCACGTGAACGCGCCGCTGCTCGTGGGCTTCGCGATCGTGGCGGTGGCGGTTGCCCGGATCCTGCCCTGGGTCCTGCGCCGGCTGCGTGACGAGCATGACCTGTTCCTCATCACGTCGGTGGGTTCCGGGCTGCTGCTGGCCGGGGCGCGCCTCGCAGCGGTGTTAAATCAGGCCCTTGACGGAAGTTAGCTCCAAGTCCTACAGGGGGTTTCGGCCGCCGGAGGTGTGCGCTGCCCTCAGGGCGCGTGCATGCTAAATTAAGGCTTCCCGCTGGAGGTCGCTAAAGCCGTGAACGCCTTTGACGAGAGCCTGGCATCGAGTTCGGAGCGCGCCTCCGGGAGTGGCCGTCCGCCGCCGCCAGCACCGGTCGAGTCGGCCGGGCCGGGGCGCTCCATCGACGGCTGGCTGCTCACGCGCCTGCGTGCGGTGCTGGGAGACCCGCCGGTGGAGTTCGCGGTGAAGGAGCGTGCGCTCGTGGGGCCGGCCGCTGAGTCCGCCGTGGCGCGGGTGACCTTCGCCAACCGACGCACCCTCATGCCGATCCTTGCCGATCCACCGCTGCGCTTCGGGGATGCGTACAGCGAGGGCAGCGTCGCCATCGACGGCGACCTCGCGAGCCTGCTGGAGACCGTGTACCGTTCGGGACTCGCCGCCGCCAAGTCCGGCTCGTTGCTGCGACGGGCCACCGGCGCCCTGCGCCGCCCGCACAAGAACACGCTGGCCGGTTCGCGCGACAACATCCATCACCACTACGACATCGGCAACGCGTTCTACTCCCTGTGGCTTGGCCGTACGATGGCGTACACCTGTGCCTACTACCCCACCGAGGACGCGACGCTCGATGAGGCGCAGGTGGCAAAGATGGACCACGTGTGCCGCAAGCTGCGACTCAAAGCGGGTGAGAGCGTGGTCGAGGCCGGCTGCGGCTGGGGTACGCTTGCCTTGCACATGGCGCGCAACTACGGCGTGCGCGTGCGCGCCTTCAACATTTCGCGCGAACAGGTGGCCTATGCCCGCGAGCGCGCCGCCCGTGAGGGCCTGAGCGGCCAGGTGGAGTATGTTGAGGACGACTACCGCAACATCAGCGGCCGCTTCGACGCCTTCGTATCCGTCGGGATGCTCGAGCACGTGGGGGTGGCGAACTACGAGGCCCTCGGAGCGGTAATACGTCGCGCGCTGCAGGGCCGCGGCCGCGGACTGATCCATTCGATCGGCCGCAACTACCCGGCGCCGCTGCAGCCCTGGATCGAAAAGCGCATTTTCCCCGGGGCCTATCCGCCCTCGCTGGGGGAGATGATGGGCATCTTCGAGCCCAGCAACCTTTCCATCCTCGATGTCGAGAATCTGCGTCTGCACTACGCGCGCACGCTGCGTGACTGGCTCGTGCTTTACGAGAATGCCAGCGAGCGCGTGCGGCAGATGTTCGATGAGAAGTTCGTGCGCATGTGGCGCCTGTACCTGGCAGGTTCCGTGGCGGCCTTCACGACCGGCACGCTGCAGCTTTTCCAGGTGGTGTTCGCCCCTGGCGAGAGCAACGACGTTCCCCTGACCCGCGCGCACCTGTACCCGCGCTGAGGCCGCCATGCGCTCGTGCGAGGTGCTAATCGTCGGGGGTGGCCCTGCTGGTGCCGCCGCGGCGTGGAAGCTGCGGCGTGCGGGCATGGACGTGCTCATCCTCGACCGCGAACGATTCCCGCGCCTGAAATTGTGTGCCGGCTGGATCACGCCCGAGGTGGTCCAGGAACTGGGCATGGATATCTCAGCCTACCCGCACAGCCTCCTCACCTATCCGCGGCTGCGCATGCACTTCGGGCGCTGGCAGGTGCCAGTGCCGTGCGTGCAGCATTCCATCCGCCGCTTTGAGTTCGATGCCTGGGCGCTCGAGCGTGCGGGGGCACCGCTCGTGGAGCACAACGTGCGCCACATCGTCGCCGACGGCGACGGTTACCTCATCGACGACGCGTTCCGCTGCCGCTATTTGATAGGCGCCGGTGGTACGCGCTGCCCGGTGTACCGTGAGCTGTTCCGTGAACTCAATCCGCGGGCGAGTGAACTGCAGCTGGTGACGCTCGAGCACGAGATCGAGTATGACTGGCACGAGAAAGACTGCCACCTGTGGTTCTTCGGTCACGGGCTGCCCGGGTACTCGTGGTACGTGCCTAAGGAGCGCGGCTGGCTCAACGTTGGCGTCGGCGCGATCGCCGCGCGCATCAAGAACAGCGGCCACGACATTCGCGGGCACTGGGGATTTCTCAGCGCCATGCTCGAGGCCGGCTTCGCGCCGGGGGCGAAGCTCGATCCCACCGGCTACAGTTACTACCTGCGCGGTAACGTCGAGGTGGTACGGCGCGACAACGCTTTCATCGCCGGGGACGCTGCCGGACTTGCGACGCGGGATCTGGGCGAAGGCATCGGGCCGGCGATCCGCAGCGGCCTGCGCGCGGCGCAGTCCATTCTCGAGGGTACGCCGTACCGGCTGGATGATGTCACCGGCGTCAGCATCACCAGCATCGCCCGTAGTATGTTCGATCGTGCGGCCCGTGCCGGAGCACTCGCCGGACGACGAGGACACGCACCCGGCTGATCGGCCCTAGGAGCGGCACATGGCTTACGTCACGGTTATCAATGAACATGCGCACGTGCAGCAGATCGTGTCCGGGCACCATCACCTGACTGCCGATGAGCCGGTCGCGGCCGGCGGCAGCGACGCCGGTTTTGCGGCGCGGGAGCTGCTGCTGGCGAGCCTCGGCGCCTGCACGGCGGTGGCCTTGCGTCGGCATGCGGCCCACAACGACTGGACCTTGGGGAAAATCACGGTCGGCGTGCGCTGGTCGCGCGATGATGCGGGCAAGGAGCACATCGAGCGGCGCCTGTCGTTCGCAAAACCGCTGACCAGTGCGCAGAAGGCGCAGCTGCTTGAGGTCGCGGCTAACTCAGCGATCTCCTCGGTGTTGAGCTCCGGGATTACGATTCAGTCCGCCATCATCGACTAGACGCGTCATTTCAGGCGCAGGGCGCCGATGTTGACCTCGGTACGGTCGCGGGTGCTGACGTCGACCTCGGTGTGGCCCGCGTTGGTTACCGTCCACGGCAGCGGCAGGTTGTCGGACTGCACGGTCAGCACGTGGTGGCCCGCGACCACCGCCGGGAAATCAAAGCGCCCGTTGGCATCGCTGCGCACCGAGAAGCGGCCATCCAGGATGACCGTGACGTTGGCGGCGCCGGTCTCGCCGGCATCAAAGCGCCCATTCTCGTTGGCATCCAGGTAAATGACGCCGCTCAGGCGCCCCGAGCCTGAGCCGGCGATGCCCCCGAGTGGCACGAAATGCGCACCGCGCGCTGCCTGATAGCGCAGGGTGAGGAAGAAGCCGCGTTCGCCCTGCGACGGCAACGGGGTCGGCGTGGGCGGCGCCAGCGGCGAGGTCACGACGAGCGGCGTCCAGGAGCCGATGCGGTTCTCGTAGTAGCTGAACAGCAGCTGCCACGAGCGGGCAATTTCGTAGGTGAGGGAGACGTCCGCCGAGGTGCTCGGTGCCGCGCGCCCCTGCACCGCCGTGGCCCACTGGATGCTGCCGTCCAGCGACAGGCGTGCTGTCAGGTCACTGCCACCGTAGATGGCCAGGCGCGCGATGGTGCTGTCCTGGGGCAAGGTCGGAATCGCGGTGCTGCGGATGCGATCGACCGCCGCGGTCGTGCTGAGGCGCGTGCCGGCGTGCAGGTTCCAGGTCTGCTGCAGCGTCAGGGTGGTATCGGAGGTCTGCGGGTCGGTGGCGTAGTCGGCCTGGACGCGCCCGGTGCCCCACGGATTGACATTGTCGAAGTAACCCTCGAGCGACCAGGCGGTATTGTGGTCGCTGTATCGCACGTTGGCGACACCGCCGACCCCGAGGTCCCGCGACAGCTGGTAGCGCGCGTCACCGTTGACGAAGGTGGTGCTTGAGCCGTTGCCCGATACCGACTTCACCTCGTCGACGCCGAAGTCCGCAAGCCAGCGGCGGCTCTGATAATCGAGGCGGTAGTAGCCGCCCTGCACGTCACTCGTGATCAGCTGGTTGCCCCACGAGAGGTTGGGGTCGATGTGGAAGGCGCCGAAGGTCTGGGTCATCCCGCCGCGCGTGTGCGAGAAATCCGCCCAGCCGCCCAGCGCATTGCCATTGCCATCGAGGGTGCCGTCGATGAGGTTGAACTGCGCGCGCGAGGCCCCCTGTTGCCACGCCGCCGACACGATCCCGGTGTTGGAGGAGATGCGCACATTGGTCGCGGCGGCAGCGGGCAGCGACGGATCAAGCGACAGGAAATACGGCGTGACGTCGTGCGCGGCGGCGAATTCGCCGCCGAGCGTCCATTGCGGAGCCGGCGCCCACTGCGCGCCCACCGTGGCGGTGGAACCCCCGAGCGTGTCAAAAGTCGGCACCTTGATGCCGTTATAGATGCCCGGCTCGCCGCCCCCGGCGATGATCTGCAGGCCCGCAGGGCCGCGCCACTCGGTTTCGGCCCCCAGCATCGGACCCTGCGCGAGCAGGAACCGAGGCTGGGTGCGCTCCAGATTGATGAGCGGCGCGTTCACGTCACCCAGGGCGTTGTCGGTCTGCCAGCCGTCATCGAAGGGCATGCCGCGCTCGTGCAGCGAGAAGGAGGTATTGCTGTTGCCGGCGCCCGCAAGCCCGCTGCGGTTCGCATCCCCGCCGATGCGGCCGGCGGCATCGGCCGACCAGGCGCCATAGGACACCGTGTCCCACTGGGCGTTGACGATGATGCCGTTCTCGTGCGTGGCGGGCTGCGTGTTGGCGCCTTCCCCCTGCAGCACGCTGGCGACCGCGTCGACCCGCACCGAGCGCGCCAGGCCGGTGGTGTCGCTGGTGCTGTAGTCGCCGGTTGAAATGTCCGGCGTCAGGGTGCCGCCGCTGAGGTAGCGGTCCTGGTAGGCCGGACCCGCCGCCGGCGTGGCCGGCTCCGCAGCGGCGGATTGCGCGCGCCCCGAGGGCGCTGCCAGCGTGAGAACTCCCCAACCAAACAGGCACGCTACCAGGTGGACGGCGCGCGCTGTCGAGCGCTTCATTTGAAGCGCTCGTTGAGTTCAGTGCTCTGGTCCGCCCACTCCAGGGTTCCCTGCACGGTGACCGGGAAACTCAAGGTCGGATTCTCGTTTTCCGGGGTCGACGGGGTGAGAAATACCTCGCGCGTCTCCCCGGGCAGGATCGGCAGATCCGAGGGCGTGAAGTCGTACTTCTTGCCGCTCGCGTCTTTGCCACTGAGGAAGCCGCTCACGCGCGCGTGTACGTTGCCATCGTTGAGCACCCGCAACGCCGGAATCTTGCGGCCGTTGAGCGTCACCACGTCGGGGCCGAAGATCTGGATGTTGGGGCGGCCGTCGCCGATCGCGACGTAGACGATGATGCCGATGCGCCCGGCGACCGGCAGCCGCATGGGGCCGCTTTGCGTAATCGCCGGCTCGTCACCCTCGACCAGGATGCCAAAGCGGCACTCGCCGTCGGGGGCGTCTTTGGGAACCTGGACCTCGAAGCGGTAGCGGATCGTGCCGCCACCGGGCAGCGAGACTTCCGGACGCTCGATCGCCACCCACGGGCGGCAGCTGTCCGGCAGCAGTTGCTCGTGAAACGTCACGCTGTAGTCGGCGCCCAGCGTGAAGTCCGCCGTGTGCACGTGGAATTTTGACGGCGCCGCCGAGCGGTTGGTCAGCTCGAACACCTGCCGCAGCGTGGAGCCGGGACGGCCCTTGACCTCGAAGCGCGGCGGTGACACCAGCGCCGCAAAGCCCTCCGCATAGGCGTCGGCTGCGCCCAGCGCCGCCAGCGTGTAAGTGACTGCAAGAAGAAGGCGTCGCACGGTCAGTCCTCATCCATCTCGAATCTGAAGTTGACGTGGTACAGCTGCTGCATGCGCCGGCCGTCCACGGTGATGGTCAGCTGCACGTTGTCCTCGAAGAACGGCGTCGTGATCGGGCCGGAGTAAACGAGCGTGCGGCTGCCGGCCACGACGCGACCGGGCAGCAGGCGCCCCTGGGTGCTCCAGCTGGCGCTCATGGCGCCGGGCGACTGCACCGGCAGCGCCAGGTAAATGCGGCCCGTGCGGCGCATCCAGGGGGAGACGTTGAGCTTCACGCGCAGACTGAGCGTGCCGACCATCGCCATGGCGTTGGGGCCGCGGGGTGTGGCTTCCCGCCAGCGCATGGTGAGTGCGGCGTCGTGGGGCAGCGTGCCCGAATCGTCGATGGCGGTGGTCTTGGCAGCCGCCGGCAGCGCTGCGAGCCAGATTATGCAGAATGACAGGACGGTGAGCGGACGCATGGCGGTGCCTGACGCCACGGCGTTACGGCGCCGTCAGCGTGTAGAGCACGCGTCCGGTGTAGGTGCCTGCCGGGGGAGTAACCGTGTTCTTGTAGGAAAAGGTCCAGCAGCTCTCGGCCCACTGGTTTTGCGCGATCGTGCCGATGGTCTGCACCGCACCGCCGGTGAAGGTGCCGGCCGGAAAGGGCTGCCCGCCCGTGTCGCCATTGCCGGAGCTGGTCCAGCTTATCTGGGAGAAGGCGATGGTGTTGCCGGTGGCGTTGGCGAGTGATGCGGGCACCGTCGCGGTCACCGAGACCGAGCCGGAACCCCCGCCGCCCGTGGTGCGGTAAAAGCCGCCGATGTACAGCTGCTGCGGCACGCTGCAGAAGACGAAGTTGTCGTAGAAGCTGTTGGTCTGGGGACTGTCCGTCGTCATGGCCTGCGCGGTGCCGTTGCCCACGGCGTTGGCGGCGACGGTCACCGATTCCTTGTTGATCGTGGCGTTGTTGCCCGGCGTGCCACCGGCGTTGTAAAGCCCGGTGAAGCTGCCGAGGCCGACCTGCAGATACACGGTCTTGGGATTGCCGGCCGAGATGGATACGGTGAACGCAGCGGCCGGGCCACAGCTGCCCGCGAGCAGCATCACAGCGAGCGCCGGACCGGTCCTGCGGGGCGAGAGCCGGAAAAAATCTGGCCCCCCGGGGCGCTTGCGCGTGTCGCGCCCACGGGAGGCCACGGTGCACCAGTTCCTGTTAGCCGATGAACGCTACGGCATCGTCGCCGTGTAGACCACGCGGCCGTTCTGCACGTTCACGCCACCATAGGTGCCCGCCGGCGGCGCGGTGGTGTTGGCATACGCGTACGTCCACTTCGCATCCTGCTGGATGATCTTGGTGGCGGGGGCGACCAGCACGACGTTGGCGCTGGTGCCGTTCGCCAGCACCGGCGCCGGCAACGGGGTGGCCGAGTTCAGCGTCGAAGCCGTGGTCGTGATCTGCGTGAACGGGATCGAGTCGCCGGCGCCGTCACTGAGCGCACCGCCCGCCGTGGCATTCAGCGTCACGTTGCCGCTGTTGCTCACGATCGCAGCCGTTTCCACGCCGTTGGTCAGGTCACCGCCGGTGCCGGCGACGGCCGTGCCGTTACCCACCACCGCGGCGGCGGGGGCAAACTGCACCAGGTCGACCGTACCCACCGAGGTGAGCACGCCGGTGGTGTAGGAGGAGCCGTTACCGACACGAAGATAGAGAATCTTCGGGATCGTGATCTGGAAGTCCACGTGCGCGGTCGCGCCCGGGGCGGCCGTGGCTGCGCCGGTCTGCACGTTCGACTCGGCCTGGCACAGCAGGGGTGCCGCGGCGGCCGCGGCAGCGAGCACGCCCTTGATGACGAATGAAGTCCGCATGATGCTGATTTCCTAACTTGCTAAGAGAGATACGGTGCTGAACTACATGGCACAATCTTACGGAGCGGCCCCGCGTCCGCGCCGTGCTTATGTCACGCTTGGAAGAAGGCATTTGGGATGCAGCGCACATATGCGGAACGTGCCGCCTCGGCTGCCGCGCCCGTAAATCGGCCGCTTTCGGAGTGTGAAATAGGGCCGTTTCGCCCCGAGGTGCAGGGAGTTAAAGCAAGTTGAAGACGAGCGACATCGGCCGCAAATACGGCCCCGCGGCGCTGATTCTGGGCGGCTCGGAGGGCATCGGGCGCCAGTTCGCCGAAGAACTCGCCACCGCCGGCCTTGAACTGGTGCTCGTGGCGCGCACCGCCGCTGCCCTCAGCACCGCGGCCGCGGAGCTCAGAGCCGCGCACGGCGCCACGGTGACCACCTACACGCAGGACCTTGCTGCTGCGGACCTGCGGCCCTTCCTCGGGCAGCTGCTCGCAGCGCACGACATCGGACTCGTCGTGTGCAACGCCGGCGCCACCCACGGTGTCGGCGCGTTTCTGGACGAGCCGCTCGAGAAGGCGCTCAACCTGGTGCGCCTGAACTGCCTGACACCGGTCAGCGTGGCGCACCTGGCGCTCGCCCGGCGCCGGGGGCGCGGCGCCGGCCTCATCATCGTCTCCTCGATGTCGGCGCTGTGCGGCAGCGGCTACGTGGCAACTTACGCCGCGGCCAAGGCGTTCGAGATCGCGCTGTGCGAGGGGCTGCACTGGGAACTCTCGCGCGAGGGGATCGACGTGCTGTGCGCCGTCGCCGGCCTTACCGACACGCCCGCCATGCGCCGCTCGGGGCTGTCGTTCACGGCGGCGGCGGCGAAGGGATTCGAGCCGATGAGCGCCAGCGACGTGGCGCGCGGGGCGCTGGCACAACTGGGGGAGGCGGGCGTGTGGTACGCGCTAGGGGAGGCGGCCGTTGGGGCATTGCGCGCCCTGCCGCGCCCGCAGCTGACGGCGGCGATGAGCGAAGCCTCCGCTGCCCTTTACAACATCGCGCTGCCGGGCAAGTAGCGCATCAGGAGCGCCGCAGCGGATCAGCGCGCGAACAGCTGCGCGAGGTCTGCGAAGGACTTGAACTCGAGCGCGTTGCCCGAAGGATCCAGAATGAAGAGCGTGGACTGCTCGCCCGGGAGGCCCTTGAAGCGCGTGGTGGGCTCGATCACCCACTCGACCGCGTGTGCCCGCAGCCGCGCGGCCAGTTCGCGCCACTGCGGTGGCTCGAGCACCACCCCACAGTGCGGCACCGGCACGCCATGGCCGTCGACGGGATTGAAGTGCGCGCCGATGCGCCCGGCGGGCCCGAGCTGCGGATTCAGGTGGCACACGAACTGGTGGCCGTACATGTTGAAGTCGACCCAGTCCGGGGCACTGCGTCCCTCGCTGCAACCGAGCGTGTCGCCGTAGAAGCGGCGCGCCTCCGCGAGGTCGCGTACCTGCAGGGCCACATGGAATGGAGTGAGAGCCACCGGTCTTATCCGTGCGCTGAGGCCAGAATCGGCTGCGGCGCTGAGCATAGCAGCCGCCGCTGACGGGTCGAGAAAGGGCTCCTGCTGTGTGCTCGGCAACCGCCGGGCGCGCTCAGCGCAGGGTCCAGGGCTCACCGCCGGCGGGCGCGCCCTGTGAGAAGTGCTTGGCGAGGAAGGCCTCGCCGCTCTCGAGCACAAAGTAGCGGAACGCCTCGGCAGCCGGGGAGAGCGTCTTCGCAAGGTTATTCACCACGTGCCAGCGCCGCATGACGGGCAGGCCTTCGGTTTCCGGGGCCGCGATCAGGTGGTGATCCAGCTCCAGCCCCACGGTGTGCAACGAGAGCAGCGCCACCCCCATGCCGGCCATCACTGCCTGCTTGATGGCCTCGTTGCTCGACATCTGCATCACCACCTGCGGGCGCATCTGGTACGCCTCCATGTACTCATCGAGGGCCGCGCGCGTGCCCGAGCCGGGCTCGCGCACGATGAAGCCCTCGGTCATGAGCGCCCGTGCGGGCACCTTCTCCGCGCGCGCGAACGGATGCTCGATCGAGGTAACGAGTACGTGCGGGTGCATCGCGAAGGGCTCGGCGCGCGAGGGCCAGTGCTTGGGCGGCCGCCCCATAATGGCGAGCTCGACGGCGCCGCTGCGCATGAGCGCCACCACCTCCTCGCGGTTGTTGGCGACCTGCAGCCGGATCTCCACGCCCGGGTGCTCGTCGCGGAAGCGCGCGAGCAGCCGCGGCAGGAAATATTTCGCGGTGCTCACCATGGCAACATCCAACACGCCGGTCTTCAGCCCGCGAAAGCGCGCCACCATGTCCTCCGCATCGCGCATCGCCGCCAGCACCCGCTGCGTGTAGGCGAGCACGTACTCCCCGACCATGGTCAGGGACACCTTGCGGCTGGAGCGGTCAAACAGCGGCAGTCCGACCTCCGCCTCCAGCTCCTTGATCTGCATGGAAACGGCCGGGGCGGTCAGCCCCAGCTCCTCGGCCGCGCGCACGAAGCTCAAGTGGCGCGAAACGGCCGAAAACACCCTCAGCTGGCGCAGCGTGGCGTTCTTCATTAAGTGATTCTTATCTTGTCAGTAACTTAAAGTGACTTTACCTGAATAATAATCGCCGCTTACAGTCCCCTCAAGCAACCAGGGGCGAAAGATGGAAAGCGGTACGGAAGCAAGAACTGAGGGCGCCACGGCCATCACGGATGCCAAAAAGCGCTACCGGGCAGGGGTGCTCAAGTACCGGCAGATGGGGTACTGGGAGCCGGACTACGTCCCGAAGGCGACCGACACCGTGTGCCTGTTCAGGATCACCCCACAGCAGGGGGTCGACCCGGTCGAGGCCGCCGCCGCGGTCGCCGGGGAGTCGAGCACCGCCACCTGGACGGTGGTGTGGACTGACCGGCTCACCGCCTGCGACACCTACCGCGCCAAGGCCTTCAAGGTCGAGCCAGTGCCGAACACCCCGGGTCAGTTCTTCGCCTGGGTGGCCTATGACCTGGTGCTGTTCGAGGAGGGCTCGATCGCCAACATGACGGCAAGCCTCATCGGCAACGTGTTCAGCTTCAAACCCCTGAAAGCCGCGCGCCTGGAGGACATCCAGATCCCGCCGGCCTACGTGAAGACCTTCAAGGGCCCGCCCACCGGACTCATCGTCGAGCGCGAGCGCCTCGACAAGTTCGGCCGCCCGCTGCTCGGGGCGACCACCAAGCCCAAGCTCGGCCTCTCGGGCCGCAACTACGGGCGCGTGATCTACGAGGGCCTCAAGGGCGGGCTCGACTTCATGAAGGACGACGAGAACATCAACTCGCAGCCCTTCATGCACTGGCGCGACCGCTTCCTCTACGTCATGGACGCGGTGAACAAGGCGAGCGCCGCCACGGGCGAGGTGAAGGGCTCCTACCTCAACGTCACCGCCGGAACCATGGAGGACATGTACGAGCGGGCCGAGTTCGCCAAGGACCTGGGCTCGGTCATCGTCATGATCGACCTGGTGGTGGGCTGGTCGGCCATCCAGAGCATGTCCAACTGGGCGCGCCGCAACGACATGATCCTGCACATGCACCGCGCCGGCCACGGCACCTACACGCGCCAGAAGAGCCACGGGGTGAGCTTCCGCGTCATCGCCAAGTGGCTGCGCCTCGCCGGCGTCGACCATCTGCACGCCGGCACCGCGGTCGGCAAGCTCGAGGGCGACCCGCTCACCGTGCAGGGCTATTACAACGTCTGCCGCGACGGCTTCACCCGCCAGGACCTGCCGCGCGGCATCTTCTTCGACCAGGACTGGTGCGACATCAAGAAGGTCATGCCGGTTGCCTCCGGCGGCATCCACGCAGGGCAGATGCACCAGCTGCTGGACCTGTTCGGCGACGACGTGTGCCTGCAGTTCGGCGGCGGCACGATCGGCCACCCCGGCGGCATCCAGGCCGGCGCAGTCGCCAACCGCGTGGCGCTGGAGGCGATGGTGAAGGCGCGCAACGAGGGTCTGGACATCGCCACCCAGGGACCGGAGATCCTGCGCAAGGCGGCGCGTTTCTGCAGCCCGCTGCAGCAGGCGCTCGATACCTGGGGCGACATCACCTTCAACTACACACCGACGGATGCCTCGGACTACGTGCCGACGCCTGCGGTCGCGCACTGAACGCCGCGGAGAGCCACGCCATGATGACCAATCCCACCGGACGCATCACCCAGGGCCAGTTCAGCTTCCTGCCGGAGCTGACGGATGCGGAGATCTCGCTGCAGATCGACTACGGCCTGAAGAAGGGCTACGCCTGGAGCGTCGAGTACACCGACGACCCACACCCGCGCAACACCTACTGGGAAATGTTCGGCATGCCGATGTTCGACCTCAGGGACGCCGCGGGGGTGTTGATGGAACTGAACAACTGCCGCAAGACCTTTCCGCAGCACTACATCCGCCTGATGGCCTTTGACTCCGCGCGCGGCATCGAGAGCATCGCCATGAGCTTCATCGTCAACCGTCCGGCCAGCGAGCCGGGGTTCAGCCTCGAACGCCAGGAAGGCAACGGCCGCACCCAGCGCTACACGATCCGCAGCTACGCCGCCGACCGCCCCGAGGGCGAGCGTGGCAACGGCAAGGCCTGAACCGCGTCGCGAGGAGTTACGCCATGCACCTGATCGCGCCCTCCATCCTCTCGGCTGACTTCGCCCGCCTCGGCGAGGAAGTGAAGCGTGTCATCGCGGCGGGCGCCGACTGGATCCACTTTGATGTCATGGACAATCACTTCGTCCCGAACCTCACCATCGGCCCGGCGGTGGCGGCGGCGCTGAAACCCTACCTCGGCCGGCCACAGGGCGGCCGGGCGCTGCTCGATGTGCACCTGATGGTGCAGCCGGTGGATGCGCTGGTCGAGAGCTTCGCGGCGGCCGGCGCCAACCTCATCAGCTTCCACCCGGAGGCCTCGCGGCACGTCGATCGCACGCTGCAGCTGATCCGGGGGGCCGGCTGTCAGGCCGGTCTCGCCTTCAACCCGGCGACCTCCCTCGACGTGCTCGAGTACGTCATCGACAAGGTCGACCTCATCCTCGTCATGAGCGTGAACCCCGGCTTTGGCGGGCAGGGCTTCATCGACTCCGCGCTCACCAAGATCGAGCGCGCCCGCCGCTGCATCGCGGCCTCAGGGCGGGACATCCGTCTTGAGGTCGACGGGGGCATCAAGGTGCAGAACATCCAGCGCGTGGCGGCCGCGGGCGCCGATACCTTCGTGGCCGGCAGCGCGATCTTCGGCTGCGCGGACTACCAGGCCGTGATCGACGCCATGCGCTACGAGCTGCGCGGGGCGAGCCCCGTCAGCAGGGTCGCCTGAGTGAGCACGCCGCTGTACTCCATCCCCGGCAGCACGGCGCCCGCGGCCGAGACGCAGGCCGAGGGCACGCCGCCGGTTGACACAGGCGCTGCGCGTACCGTGAGCGAGGTGCTCGCGCAGAGCCAGGCGGGTGCGGTGATCGAGGAGCTCGACCGCGATCTGGTGGGACTGGCGCCGATCAAGGCACGCATCCGCGACATCGCCGCATTACTGGTGGTCGACAAGCTGCGCATGAACCTCGGACTGCAGGCGCAGGCGCCGAGCCTGCACATGTCCTTCACCGGCAACCCGGGCACCGGCAAGACCACCGTGGCGATGCGCATGGCGCAGATCCTGTTTCGCCTCGGCTACGTGCGCAAGGGCCACCTGGTCCCCGTGACGCGCGACGATCTGGTCGGTCAGTACATCGGCCACACGGCACCCAAGACCAAGGAAGTGCTCAAGCGCGCCATGGGCGGGGTGCTGTTCATTGACGAGGCCTACTACCTGTACCGTCCGGAGAACGAGCGCGACTACGGCCAGGAGGCCATCGAGATCCTGCTGCAGGTGATGGAAAACCAGCGCGACGACCTGGTGGTGATCCTCGCCGGCTACAAGGAACGCATGGACACCTTCTTCCGCTCCAATCCGGGCCTGAGCTCGCGCATCGCTCACCACCTGGACTTCCCGGACTACCCGCCGGCGGACCTGCTCGCGATCGGCGAGCGCCTGCTGACCCAGCAGAACTACCGCTTCGCCCCCGGGGCGCGCGCGGCCTTCGAGGAATACCTCGCCAATCGCATCCGCCAGCCGCAGTTCGCCAATGCGCGCAGCGTGCGCAACGCGCTCGACCGGGCGCGCCTGCGCCAGGCGAGCCGCCTGTTCGCCGACAAGGACCGCGAGTTCACGGCCGAGGACCTGACCACGATCGACGCCTCCGATATCCGCGCCAGCCGGGTGTTCCAGGCCAGCCCCGCCAAGAACCATTAATAAGGAGTCCCGCCAATGCACCTCGGGCGCACCACGCTCTCCAAGTTCCTGATCCAGCAGCTCACCGGCATCCCCGGGGCTCAAGACCTCGGGGCGCTGCTGGTGGACGTGGCGGCCGCCGTCAAGGCCATCTCCGCCATGACGGCCAAGGGGGCGCTCGGGGGCTACCTCGGCGAGCACGGCGGCAAGAACGTGCAGGGCGAGACCCAGCAGAAGCTCGACGTGCTGGCCCACGAGGTCATGATCCGCAGCTGCGAGTGGGGCGGCCTGCTCGCCGGCATGGTGTCCGAGGAGCTCGAGGAGCCGTATGCAGTGCCGGCCGAGTACAGCCGCGGCCGCTACCTGCTCGCGTTCGATCCGCTCGATGGCTCCTCGAACACCGACGTCAACGTCTCGGTGGGCACTATCTTCTCGGTGCTGCGGCACGAGCAGGACAGCGCGCCGGCCGCCGCGGACTACCTGCAGCCGGGCCTCGGGCAGGTGGCGGCCGGCTACGCCATTTACGGGCCGGCGACCATGCTCGTCATCAGCGTCGGCAAGGGCACGCACGGCTTCACGCTCGATCGGGAAATCGGCAATTTCATACTGACGCATCCGGACCTGCAGATACCGCCAGACACCAGCGAGTTTGCAATCAACACCAGCAACGCGCGCTTCTGGGAGCCGCCGGTGCACCGCTACGTCACCGAGTGCCAGGCCGGCAAGACCGGGGTGCGCAGCCGCGATTTCAACATGCGCTGGATCGCCTCCATGGTCGCCGAAGTGCATCGCATCCTCATGCGCGGCGGCGTCTTCATGTACCCCAAGGACACCAAGGACCGCACCAGGCCCGGGCGCCTGCGGCTGCTGTACGAGGCCAACCCGATCAGCATGCTGGTAGAGCAGGCGGGCGGGCGCGCCACCACGGGCAGCAAGCGCCTGATGGGAGTGGCGCCCGAGGGTCTGCACCAGCGCATCCCGCTGATCCTCGGGTCGCGCAACGAGGTGGAACGCATCGAGCGCTACCACGCGGACTGGGAGTGCGGAGCGGACCGGCCGTTCAGCTCGCCGCTCTTCAACGAACGCTCGCTGTTTCGCCCCGAGGCGCGACTGTAGCAATGGATCCGGGCTTCTGTGAGCACTCTTCGAGAAACGTTACATGTCGATCAAGCATCCGATAATCGCCGTCACCGGTTCCTCCGGCGCCGGCACCACCACCGTCATGAAGAGCTTCGCGCACATCTTCCGCCGCGAGGGCATCAGGGCGCAGGTGATCGAGGGGGACTCCTTCCACCGCTACAATCGCGTACAGATGCGCGAGCGTGTCGCCGCCGCTGACCGCGGTACCGGCGAGCCGATCAGTCATTTCGGGCCCGAGGCCAACCTGCTCGCCGAGCTGGCCGGGACCTTCGAGGAATACGGTGCCAGCGGGCGCGGCAGGGTGCGCCGCTACGCGCACGACGCCGCGGAGTCAAAGGAACTGAATGCCGAGGCCGGCACGTTCACCGACTGGGCGCCGATGATCAGCGACAGCGACCTGCTCTTCTACGAGGGGCTGCACGGTGCCTACGTCGGCGGCGGCATCGACGTGGCGCGGCACGTCGACCTGCTGGTGGGTGTCGTGCCGATCATCAACCTCGAGTGGATCCAGAAGCTGCACCGGGACCGCACCCATCGCGGCTACAGCCAGGACGCGGTGGTCGAGACGATCCTGCGCCGCATGCCTGACTATGTGAACCACATCTGCCCGCAGTTCAGCCGCACGCACGTCAACTTCCAGCGCGTGCCGACGGTTGACACCAGCAATCCGTTCATCGCCCGCGACATCCCCAGCGCCGATGAGTCGATGGTGATCATCCGCTTCGCCAACCCCAAGGGCATCGACTTTCCGTACCTCGTTTCGATGCTGCACAACTCGTGGATGAGCCGCCCGAACAACATCGTGGTGCCGGGCGGGCAGATGGGACTGGCAATGCAGTTCATCTTTACCCCGATGATCCTGCGTCTGATAGATCTCAAACGCCGCGCACAGTAAGGAGACCGTCCGCGCATGAACGCCCAAGTACGACCCGAACCCGCGCCCCGCCGCCAGCTGTGCGACGCGCTGCGCATCCTCGCAATCGACGCCGTGGAGGCGGCCCAGAGCGGGCACCCGGGCATGCCGATGGGCATGGCCGAGATCGCAGAGGTCCTGTGGCGCGGGTTCCTCAAGCACAACCCCGCGGATCCGGGCTGGCCCGACCGCGATCGCTTCGTGCTCTCCAACGGCCACGGCTCGATGCTGCTCTACGCGCTGCTGCACCTCACCGGCTATGCGCTGCCGCTCGAGGAGCTCAAGCGCTTCCGCCAGCTGCACAGCAAGACCCCCGGGCACCCGGAGGTCGGCGTGACGCCGGGTGTCGAGACCACGACCGGTCCCTTGGGCCAGGGGCTGGCGAACGCCGTCGGCATGGCACTCGCCGAGCAACTGCTGGCGGCCGAATTCAACCGCCCCGCGCACGTGATTGTCGATCACCGCACCTGGGTGTTCGTCGGTGACGGCTGCCTCATGGAGGGCATCAGTCACGAGGCGTGCTCGCTGGCCGGGACCCTCGGCCTCGCCAAGCTCATCGCCATCTATGACGACAACGGCATCAGTATCGACGGGCACGTCGAGGACTGGTTCGCGGACGACACCCCGCGGCGCTTCGAAGCCTACGGCTGGCGCGTCATTCGCGACGTCGCCGGACACGATCTGGACGCCATCGAGGCGGCGCTGACGCAGGCCGGCGAGGACCGCGGCCGACCCACGCTGGTATGCTGCAAGACCGTGATCGGCAAGGGCAGCCCCAACAAGGCAGGCTCCCACGAGGCGCACGGCGCCGCGCTCGGCGCCGCGGAGGTGGCGGCGACCCGCGCCGCGCTCGGCTGGGAGGGCGCGCCCTTCGAGATTCCCGCCGCGGTGCGCGCGGCGTGGGACGCCCGCCGCGCCGGTGCCGCCGCGCAGGCGCGCTGGCAACGCCGCTTTGATGCCTACGCGCAGGCGTACCCGCAGCTCGCCGCGGAATTCGAGCGTCGCGTCCGCGCGCGCGCGCTGCCTGCGGACTTTGAGGCGCGCAGCGCGCAGCTGCTCGCCGGTCTC
>Ga0209811_10000469_pt1 | contig 17051 bp, 18 predicted proteins | sample Coa_R1_6_FD_187161 | JGI IMG/M metagenome (GOLD analysis project Ga0209811, IMG submission 187161) | Surface soil microbial communities from Centralia Pennsylvania, which are recovering from an underground coalmine fire. - Coalmine... | ecosystem: Environmental > Terrestrial > Soil >...
CGGCGAGCCACAGAATCTTGCCGCTCTTGATCTTGATGGCGGGGACGAACGGCATGAACACCGTCTTGTCGTAGTTGGGATGGTGGATGATCTCCAGGTGCTTGCTCGGGGTCGTATCGACGGGCGGGTTCTGCGCCATCGCCGCGGGGCTGAGAACTGCTGCGGCGATACCGAACGCGGCCAGCGTCTTGGCTGCGCGAAATGGCTTCGACTTCGTCATGGGTTTCTCCTCTTTGGTGGTGGTGGCTCTCGTCCTGCGAGATAATCTTATCCACGCGTTGACGTAACATAAAGCGTATTCGGTTCAGCTCGCGATAAGGGAGGATCCATGCGTGGTCAGAACAAGCTCTTTGTCGTGCTCGTCGCCGTGCTTGCCGGAATGGCAACCACCACCGCACGGTCCCAGGAAGGTGAGGGAGGTGGAGCAGCAGCGGCGAGAACGCCCTCGGCGTCTCCCGAAGCCCGGAAATTTCTGGCGCCGCCGAACCAGGTCGTCGCGATCCGGGCGGGGCGGCTGTTCGATGCCCGGTCAGGCAAGATGCTGACGAACCAAGTGATTCTCGTCAGGGGTGACCGCATCGCCGAAGTCGGCACGGGGGTGCAGGTTCCCGCCGGCGCGACGGTGATCGACCTGGGCTCGGCGACGGTGCTTCCCGGCATGATCGACGGGCACGTCCACCTGAATCTACAGGCGGCCAACCCCCCCGCGAAGCGCACGCTGATCGCGCTGGCGAATGCGCAAGTCGATCTCGAGGCTGGCTTCACCACGGTTCTCGACATGGATTCGCGCGGCGGATTCAATACCGTCGAGATTCGCGACGCGATCAATTCCGGCATGTTCCTGGGGCCGCGGATGCAGGTCGTCGGCCAGTCGATCAACCAGCGGGCCACCAACATCTACCCGGACGTGCAGTCGCTGCGCTACTACGAGGGATTCACGGAAAACAAGAACACCAATTCCCCCTGGCTCGCACGCGCCGCGGTGCGCGAGGCCAAGCTGCACGGCGTCGACTGGATCAAGATCTATACCACCCAGGATTTCGTCGGTCCGGTGCACATGTGGAAAGCGGATGCCACGCTGGTCAACAGCCCGTCGCTGACGCTCGAGGAGGTGGAGGCGATCGTCGACGAGGCGCATCGGCTCGGTCTGAAGGTGGCGTGTCACACCTACGGCGGCGAAGGCATGCGCAGTTGCCTGACCGCGGGAACCGATTCCCCCAATCACCTGCTCGAGCTCGACGATGCGGGGGTCAAGATCCTGCTGCAGAAGAAGCTGTACTTCATTCCGACCATCGACGATCTCATCGCTCTCGAGAAGGCCGATCTGCGGGAGACGAACGGCAGGAACTCGCGCCTGAAACTGATGGAGCAGGCCTTCAAGAAGGCGCTCGCTGCGGGCGTCACCATCGTGTTCGGCAGCGGCGCGACCTCCCCTACCATCCGCCATGGCACACAGGCCGATCAATTCAAATACTTCGTGAAATGGGGCATGACTCCCGCGCAGGCCCTGCAGACCGCGTATCTTCCCGCCGCGCGCATGCTGAACTACAGTTGGGAAAGCCAGATCGGAAGCATCGAGAAAGGCAAGTTCGCCGACATCATCGCCGTCTCGGGGAACCCGCTCGAGGATGTCGGCGAAATGGAACGCGTCAAGTTCGTGATGAAAGGCGGGCTGGTCGTTCGAAGCGAACTGGGCGGCCGCTAGGGTCGCCCAGTAGCGCTCGCTTGCGCGAGCGGTGTCGCCGCAGGCGCCGCTCGAAGGCGCGCCCGCCGGCTTACAGGTTCCTTACTGCGGTTCGCAGCAGGACATCTCGAGGCTCCACACGCGCACGGGAGCGGTCTTGACGACCTTGGGGGCCTTCTTCGCCTGCTTCGCGTCGGCGGACGCGACCACGATCCGTTGCCCGGAGCGTCCGACCTGCGCATCGGCTGCGAAAGCGGAAACCGTGAAAAGTGCACCAGCCAAGACGATCATCGAAGCACGCATGTTCCATTCTCCTTGGTAAAGTTGTACTTCCAAATCTTTCATCCGATTCTCGCCGTCGTCCTTGTTGCGGGGGCGTCATCGGCGACGACAATCCGCCGGTATCGCATCCCTTGCTCCCCAGACCGGCGGTCCTGCCAGTGATATAGCAAGACCGATGCCAATGCCCGCGATGCGCGGACCGGGGTGCGCCTAGCGGGTGTGATAGCGTTAGGAATTTCCGAAAGCCCGTTCATGACCGAAGTCGCGACCAAGGCAAGATCCCCCGATCCGCGCGTAGCGGCCGCTATCGCCCACTGGGCGCCGCGCTTCGTGTCGAACGGAGTGTTCCTTGCCGATTTCGAAGAAGTGACCGCCGGGATCGAGCGCTGGGAGGACTGGTGCGCCGCGTGGTGCGAGCGCGGCGAGGTCCACGAGGCGCTGGGACGCGAAGCGCTGAAGGAAGGCCACAAACTCACTGCCGGGGAGCACCTGGTTCGCGCGTCGATGTACTACCACTTCGGCAAGTTCGTATTCGTGCACGACCAGAAGCAGATGCGCGACGCGCATCTGCGCTCGGTCGAGTGCTACAAGGACGCGCTGCCGCACATGCGGCCGCCCGGCGAGCGGGTCGCGATTCCCTTCGAAGGGAAGACGATGTACGGTGTGCTGCGGCACCCGCTGCAGCAGACCGGCCGCTCGCCGATCCTCGTCATGGCGCCCGGTCTGGACTCGACCAAGGAAGAGCTGCACGCCTACGAAGAGCCATTCCTCGCGCGCGGGATCGCGATCCTCGCGATCGACGGGCCTGGACAGGGCGAGGCCGAGTACGAGATTCCGATCTGCGGCGACTACGAGCGCGCCGCGCGCGCCGCCTGCGACTGGATCGAGAAGCGGCCCGATCTCGATGCCGCGAAAATCGGCATGTGGGGTGTGAGCCTGGGCGGCTATTACGCGCCTCGTGCGACCGCCTACGAGAAGCGCATCAAGGCCTGCATCGGCATTTCGGGTCCGTTCGAATGGAAGGAGATCTGGGCGGCCCTGCCGGGCCTGACGCGCGAGGCCTTCAGGGTACGCAGCCACTGCGCGACCGAAGCCGATGCCCTGAAGCACGCAGCGACCCTTACGATGAGGGAAGCCGCGCCGAAAATCACCTGCCCCATATTCATCGTCACCGGGCGCCAGGACCGGCTCGTTCCCGCCGCGCACGCCGAGCGTCTGGCGCAGAGCGTGTCCGGTCCGGTAGAGTTGCTGATCGTCGAGGACGGCGGGCACAATGCCAACAACCGTCCTTACCGTTATCGGAGCCGGACGGCCGACTGGCTCGCCGGGCAGCTCGCGCTGCCCAGGATTTGAAGGCCGAAAAGAGGAGAGTGAACATGTTCAAGCGCAGTTGCTGGATCTTGCTTTTCGCGATATCGGTGGCTCCGGGCTTCGTCGGCGCCCAGACCTACCCGAGCAGAACCATCCACCTCGTGTCGGGCGTCACCCCCGGGAGCGCCTCGGATACGACCGCGCGCATCATCGCGGAGAAAATGCAGGTGAGCATGGGTCAGCCCGTCATCGTCGAGAACAAGCTCGGCGCAGGCGGCCTGATCGGCGCTTCGTACGTCGCCAAGGCGGAGCCCGACGGCTATATGGTCAGCATCTACACTTCGGCTTTTACCGTCGCGCCGCTCATTTCGCCCGGGCCGCTCGATCCGAAAGACCTTGCTCCCGTCGCTACGATAGGCGTGGTACCCACGGTGCTGGTCGTCTCGACCGCGAAGAACTACAAAACCGTGGCCGACTTGGTCGCCGCCGCCAAGGCGAAGCCCGGGGCCATCGTCGCCACGACCGCGGGGATCGGCAGTTCCACGCACATGCAGCTCGCGCGCTTTCGCGTCTCCGCCGGGATCGAGTTGCTCGAGCTTCCGATGAAGGGTGCACCCGACGCGCTCACCGAGGTAATCACCGGCCGCGCCGATTTCTACTTCGCGCTGCCGTTCCAGGTCGGCCCGCAAGTGAAGGAGGGCAAGCTCCGCGCGCTCGCTGTGGGCGCGGCCAAACGAAGCCCGCTCTTTCCCGACGTTCCCACCACGGTGGAGGCCGGCTACCCGAACTCCGACTACAACTTCTGGATCGGGGCGCTGGTCGCGGCAAAGACCCCGCGCGACATCGCAGCGCGCCTCAACAAGGAGATCAACGCCGCGGTCGCCTCGCCCGACGTGCGCGAGCGTTTCCTGAAGCTCGGTGTCGAGCCCCTGAGCATGTCGCTCCCCGACTTCGAAGCGATGATCAAGCAGGAACTGGTCTCGAACGCGCAGCTCATCAAGGCCGCGGGGATAAAGGCCGAATAAAGCGGACCGCGGAGCGGCCGCTTTATTTCCGCGGGATCGAACGGACGCAAGCGCCGTTCATCCCGCGGTTTCCAGTAGGCTCCGGCTCGCTCGCATGGCATACTTCGCTCTCCGCAAAGCTGTCCGAGGATAGCCGCAGAATGGCCAAGCCGAAAAAATCCGCCGAGCCGAGGATCGTCCGCCCCGACGACATCGATCCGCACCACAACTGGAAGCGTCCGATCGGTGCGCCCGGCCACACCCAGGTCGATTTCGAGGAGCGCATCAATTTTCGCAGGCTGCACGAGTACCGCCTCGCGCGCGTGCGTGCCGCGCTCTCGGGCTCGGGCCTGGGTGCGCTGCTCTCCTTCGACCAGCACAACATCCGCTACACGACGAGCACGGTGATCGGCGAGTGGGCGCGCGACAAGCTGACGAGATATTCGCTCCTCACCGGCAACGGCGACCCCTACATCTGGGATTTCGGCAGCGCGGCCAAGCACCACCGCCTGTACGCGCCCTGGCTGCACGTCGACCATTGCAAGGCCGGGCTCCTGGGGCTGCGCGGAGCAACGGGCGGCGACATCGCGCTGTTCCGCGACGCGGCGAAGGAGATCAAGGCGATCCTCGACGCCGAAGGCGTGGGCGACATGCCGCTCGGCCTGGACGTGGTCGAGCCGCCGATGATGTTCGAATTGCAGAAGCTCGGCATCGAGGTGCGCGACGGCCAGCAGGTGATGCTACAGGCGCGCGAGGTGAAGAACATCGACGAGCTGACGCTCCTCAACATGGCCGCGGCCATGGTCGACGGCGTCTACCAGGACATCGCCGGGGCTCTGAAACCCGGCGTGAAGGAATCCGAGATCGTCGCGCTCGCGACCGCGCGCCTGTACGAGATGGGCTCCGATTGCGTCGAGGCGATCAACTCGATCTCGGGCGAGCGCTGCTCGCCGCATCCGCACAATTTCACCGACCGCCTGATCCGCCCGGGCGACCAGGCGTTCTTCGACGTCATCCAGTCGTACATGGGCTACCGCACCTGCTACTACCGGACCTTCAACGTCGGCCGGGCGACCGCGCCGCAGCGCACCGCCTACCGCAAGGCGCGCGAGTGGATGGACAAGGCGATCGAGCTCCTGAAGCCCGGCATGAGCACGGACAAGATCGCGCGCGCGCTCCCCGAGGCGAAGGACATCGGGTTTTCGAGCGAGATGGAGGCTTTCGGCCTGAACTTCTGCCACGGACTGGGACTGGGACTCCACGAGAGGCCGCTCATCTCGCGCGTGAATTCGCTGAAGGAGCCGATCGAGCTCAAGGCCGGCATGGTGTTCGCGGTCGAGACCTATTGCCCCGCGACCGACGGCATCTCGGCGGCGCGGATCGAGGAGGAAGTGATCCTCACGCCCGAGGGTGCGAAGATCATCTCGCTCTATCCCGCGGAAGAACTTCCGATCGCCAATCCGTACTGAACGCAAGGAGCAATTCGAGAACATGAGCGTCACCCAGAAAGCTCCCGCGCAGCGCCCGGGCGAAATTCCCGAGGCGACGCGGCTCAGGCTGTTCCAACTGCAGGTCGAGATCCGTCACACCGAGAAGCGCGCCTACGACCTGTTCCTCCAGAACCTGGTGAAGGGCACGAGCCACCTCGCGCTTGGCCAGGAGGCGGTTGCCGCCGGATTCGCCGCGGCGATGAACAAGGACGATTACACTTTCTGCACCTACCGCGGCCACCATCACACGCTCGCGCGCGGCGCGTCGATGCTGTCGGTGCTGGGTGAGCTGATGGGCCGGCAAGCCGGGCTGATGAAGGGCAAGGGCGGCTCGATGCACCTGACGAGCGTCGAGCACGGCGTGATGGGCTCCTACGCCATCGTCGGTGCGCACCTGCCGATCGCCGCGGGCGCCGCCTGGTCGGCGCAGTACCGCGGCACCCAGCAGGTCGCGGTCGCGTTCTTCGGCGACGGCGCGACCAACATTGGCGCTTTTCACGAAGCGTTGAACCTCGCGGCGGTGTGGAAGCTGCCGGTGATTTTCTGCTGCGAGAACAACATGTACATGGAATACACGCCGATATCGGCCGTCACCGCGGTGAAGCACCCGGCGGCTGACCGCGCGGCCAGCTATGGCCTGCCGCGCCAGGTGATCGACGGCAACGACGCCGACATCGTATACAGCACGGCCCGCGACGCCGTCGCCAAGGCGCGCTCGGGCGGCGGGCCTTCGCTCATCGAGTGCCTCACCTACCGCCACAGCGGCCACTCGCGGGCGGACCCGGCGAAGTACCGGCCGAAGGAAGAGCTCGAGGAGTGGATGAAGCGCGACCCGGTGGCGCTTTACCGCGCGCGCCTGCTCGCCTCCGGGATCGCGGAGGCGAAGCTCGCGCAGATCGAATCGGAGTCCATGGCGAAGCTCGAAAAGGCGACCGAGGCCGCCAAGGCCTCGCCCACGCCCGCGCTCGAGTCGGCGATGACCGACGTCTGGGCCGACGGAGGCAACGCATGGCGCAACTGAGCTATCGCGACGCGGTTTCGGCCGGCATCGCGCAGGAGATGAGGCGCGACGAGCGCGTCGTGCTGTTCGGCGAGGACACCGCCGCCGCGGGTGGCGTGTTCAAGACCACGGTGGGCCTGTTCGAGGAATTCGGCCCGAGACGCGTGAAGGACACGCCGATCTCCGAGCTCGCGATCCTCGGCGCGGCGATGGGCGCGGCCATGACGGGGCTTCGCCCTGTTGCCGAGATCATGTTCTCGGACTTTCTCGCTTGCTGCTGGGACTACGTCGCCAACGAGATCGCGAAGACGCGCTACATGAGCGACGGTCAGATCACGATCCCCCTGGTGATCCGCACCGCGAACGGGGCGGGCTCGCGCTTCGGTGCGCAGCACTCGCAGAGCGTGGAGAACTGGGCGATGGCGATACCGGGCATCAAGGTGATCGCGCCGTCCAACCCCGCCGACGCGAAAGGCCTCCTCGCCGCGGCGATCCGCGACCCGGATCCGGTGCTGTTCTTCGAGCACAAGAGCCTGCTCGCGAACAAGGGCGAGGTGCCCGACGGCGAGCACGTCGAAGCGCTCGGGCGCGCGAAAGTGTTGCGCACCGGTGCGGATGCCACGATCATCGCGCTCGCCGCGATGGTCCCGAAGGCGGAAAAAGCCGCGGAGGCGCTCGCGAGCGAGGGCATCCGGGCGACGGTGATCGACGTCAGATCGCTGGTTCCGCTCGATACCAAGACGATCCTCGCGGAATCGGCGCGCACCGGGCGCGTGTTCACCGTCGAGGAGAATCCCAGGCTGTGCGGCTGGGGCGCCGAGATCGCTTCGATCATCCAGGAGGAAGCTTTCAGCGCGCTCAAGGGTCCGATCATCAGGATCACCACGCCGCACGTGCCGCTGCCTTCCGCGGATCAGCTCGAGGATGCGGTGGTGCCGTCGGTGGCGCGCATCGTCGCCGAAGTGAAGCGCGGCCTCGGCCGTACCGCGTAGCAGAACGGAGAAGACATGGACGTGATCATGCCGCAGCTGGGGGAGACGGTGACCGAGGGCACGGTGGCCAACTGGTACAAGAAGGTCGGCGATAGCGTGAAGGCCGACGAGCCGCTCTTCGACGTGGAGACCGACAAGGTCACGACCGAGGTACCCTCGATCACGGCCGGAGTGGTCAAAGCGATCCTGGTTGAGGCGGGCAAGACGGTGCCGGTCGGTACGGTGCTCGCGGTGATCGAGCCCGCAGCGAAGTAAGGAGAATCGAATTGAGCACGAAGGGCAAAAAAATCGGGTGGATCGGTGCAGGGCGCATGGGTTTCGAGATGGCTCGGCGCCTCGCGAAGGGCGGCTGCGATATCGCGGTGTGGAACCGCACGCGGGCCAAGGCGGAGCCGCTCGCCAAGGACGGCGCGAAGATCGTGGACAGCCTGAGGGAGCTCGCCGGCTGCGACATCGTGTTCTGCATGGTGTCGACCTACGACGACGTCAAGGAAGTGATCGCGGGGCCGAAGGGCCTGCTGTCGGGCTCCGGCAAGCCGCACATGGTGGTCGAGTGTTCCTCGATTTCGCTCGACGGCTCGGCCGACCTGCGCAAGATCCTGTCGGCGAAGGGCGTCGAGCTGCTGTCCGCGCCCGTGTCGGGCAACGCGAAGGTGATCAAGGCGGGCAAGCTCACTTTCGTCGCCTCGGGCCCCAAGGGCGCGTACGACGCGGCGGCGCCGTATCTCGCGATGATGGGGCAGGGCTCGTCCTATGTGGGCGAGGGCGAGCTTTCGCGCATCGTCAAGATCTGCCACAACGTGATGCTGGGCGTCGTAACGCAGTGCATGGCGGAGATCACGGTGCTCGCCGAGAAGGCGGGCGTGCCGCGCCACGCCTTCCTCGATTTCCTGAACAAGAGCGTGATGGGCTCGACCTTCACCCGCTACAAGGCCCCGGCCTTCGTCAATCTCGATTTCCACGTCACCTTCACGCCGTATCTGCTGCGCAAGGATCTCGATCTGGGACTGGAAGCGGGGCGCAAGTTCGAGGTGCCCATGCCGCTCGCCGCGATCACCCGGGACCTGATTCAGGCGATGATGGGCAAGGGCATGACCGAGGAAGATTTCTCGACGCTGCTGGTGCAGCAGGCGCAGGCCTCGGGATTGAAGCTGAAGGCGGAGAACGTCGCAGTCGGCGACGGTCTCTCGTAACGATTTATTGACAGAGGAGCTCCAATGAAAACCATCATAAGAATACTGGCCGCGATCGCGGCCGCGGGGGCGGCGCAGGCGTTCGCGCAGGGCTACCCGAACAAGCCGGTGCACGCGATCATCTCGTTCACGCCCGGCAGCTCAACCGACATCGTCGGTCGGATCGTGCTGCAGAAGCTTTCCGAGATCTGGGGACAGCCGGTGATCCCCGAGAACCGCGCCGGCGCCGGCGGCTCGATCGGCACGGCCGTGGTCGCCAAGGCCCCGGCGGACGGGTACATGCTGCTGATCGATTCCAACGCGCACACGGTGACGCCGTCCATTTACGCGAAGCTGCCCTATGAGGCGCTGAACGATTTCGTGGACATCTCCCCGCTTGCCCTGCAGCCCAACGTCCTCATCGTGAACGCGGGCTCGCAATACAAGACCCTCATGGACGTCGTCAACGCGGCCAAGGCCAAGCCCGGCGCGATCAACTGGGGGCACGCAGGCGTCGGCAGCGGCACGCACCTCAACACCGAGAAATTCGTCGCCGCGGCCAAGATCAACGTTACCCAGATTCCGTTCAAAGGAACGCCGGAGGTGATCCAGGCGATGCTCAGCAACTCCGTCGATTGCTACTGGGCGCCGATCTCCGCGGCGATTCCCCACATCAAGGGCGGCAGGGTCCGGGCGCTTGCGGTGAGCACACCCAAGCGCAACAGCCAGCTTCCCGACGTCCCGACGACGGGAGAAGCGGGCGTGCAGCGCGCGGACGCCCCTTTGTGGTTCGGGATCTGGGCACCCGCGGGCACGCCGAAGGACATCGTCGCGAAGATCAGCGCCGATACCCGCAAAGCGCTCGCCGATCCGGCGGTGCGCGAGCGGTTGAACAACCTCGGTAACGACACCATGGACATGTCGCCCGAGGAATTCGCGAAGTTCGTGCGCAGCGAGCACGACGAGTACGCTCGCGTGATCAAGGCAGCCGGCATCAAGCCGCAGTGACGCGTCCCGGGGTCCGGAACCTTGCGCCCGGGCGGATGAAGTATCAAACTTGACGCCCCAGGTACCGGCGCGTCACCAGGAGACACTCATGCCCAAGCAGAGAATCAGCTACGTCCCGCTTCAGGAAATGGACGCGAAGATGCGCGAGGAGATGGAGCGCTGCCAGCGCGAGGGCACGCCTCGCCCCGAGAGCTCGGCAATCCGCGCCCACGTTCCGGCCTGCTTCTGGTTCTTCGCGAACTCCTGGCGCGACATCTTCAGGAATGGCGTGCTCGACCACGCCGTCAAGGAGCTGTGCCGGCTCTACGTGTCGCGCTCGGTCGAATGCGAGTACTGCGGCAACCAGCGCTCGGTCAAGGCGACGACCAGCGGCGCCCTGATCGAGGACCAGGTCCGGGACCTGCTCGATTTCGAAAAGTCGACGCGCTACGACGAGCGCCAGAAGGCGGCGCTCGCCTACGCCGAGGCGATCACCTGGCACACGCCGACCGACGATGCCTTCTGGGAACGCATGTACAGGCACTTCAACGAAGCGGAGCTCGTCGAGCTCGGGTGCATGATCGGGCTCACGCTGGGCCAGCAGAGCTGGCTGCGGCTGCTCAACATCGACCACCACCAGGTGCTCGCCGGCACCTCCGCGTCCATGGCCCCGGGCTTCGAGGACGCGCGCAAGCTCGCCGACACCAAGGCATCGTCCGAGTACTGGGTCAAGAGCAAGAGCCGCTCGGCGGCGTAACCCTCTGGCCGTGAGGTTCACCGGCAAGATCTGCCTCATCACGGGTGCGGCCGGCAATCTCGGCCACGCGGTCGCGCAGGCGTTCGCATCCGAAGGCTCCTCGCTGATCCTCATGGATCTTCACGAGGAGCATCTGCGCTCGACGTACGGCGGCGAGAGCGCCGGCAAACGGTTCGCGCTCGCCGACCTTCGCGACGCGCAGTCCGTGGCGCGCGCCCTCCCGGCCGGGACCCGTATCGATGTCCTGTGCAATATCGCCGGCGGGTTCCGCATGGGGCAGCCGGTGCACGAAACCAGCGACGATACTTGGGACCTCATGCTCGGGCTCAACGCGAAATCGGTGGTGAATTGCGCGCGTGCCGTGGTTCCCGGGATGCTCGCCGCGGGAGGGGGCAAGATCGTCAATGTGGCCGCGCTCGCGGGCCTGTCGGGCAAGGCGAACATGGGCGCGTACATCGCGTCGAAGAGCGCGGTGATACGCCTGACCGAGACCATGTCGGCGGAGCTGCGCGACAAGGGCATCAACGTGAACTGCATCCTGCCCAGTACCATCGACACCCCGCAGAACCGCAAAGACATGCCCAAGGCGGATCCGAAACGCTGGGTCGCGCCCGAGGCGCTGGCCGAAGTCGTGCTGTTCCTCTGCTCGGAAGCGGCGAGGGCGATTCACGGAGCGGCGATCCCGGTCAACGGCCTGGTCTGAGATCGGCTGATCTACGGCTGATCTACAATAGCCGGCTCATTCGATTCCCCGGGACCACGATGAACGAAGTTTTCGTCTGCGACGCCGTTCGCACGCCTTTCGGCCGCTACGGGGGCGCCCTCTCCCCGATCCGCACCGACGACCTCGCCACGCTGCCGATCAGGGCACTGATGGAGCGCAACCCCTCGGTCGACTGGGCCGCGATCGACGACGTCATCTACGGCTGCGTGAACCAGGCGGGCGAGGACAACCGCAACGTGGCGCGCATGGCGCTGCTGCTCGCCGGATTGCCGCCGACAGTGCCCGGCGCGACCGTCAACCGTCTGTGCGGCTCGAGCCTGGATGCGGTGGGAACGGCGGCGCGCGCGATCAGGTGCGGCGAGACGCAGTTGATGATCGCAGGCGGGGTCGAGAGCATGTCGCGCGCGCCCTTCGTCATGCCGAAGGCCGACAGCGCGTTCTCGCGCGCGGCGAAGATCGAGGACACCACGATAGGCTGGCGCTTCGTCAATCCCGCGATGAAAGCGAAGTACGGCATCGATTCGATGCCCGAGACCGCCGAGAACGTCGCCGCGGAATTCAAGGTGGCGAGGGCCGACCAGGACGCCTTCGCGCTTCGCAGCCAGCAGCGCTGGGCGGCGGCGCAGGCGAGAGGTTTCTACGGTGGGGAGATCGTCCCGGTTTCGGTTCCAGGAAAGAAGGGCGCCGCGACTTCGGTGGACCGCGACGAGCACCCGCGCCCCGACGCGACCCTCGAAGGCCTCGCGAAGCTGAAAGGCGTCGTGAAACCGGAGGGCACCGTCACCGCGGGCAACGCCTCGGGCGTGAACGACGGCGCCTGCGCGATGATTCTGGCCTCGGATGCCGCAGCAAGAAAACACAAACTCACGCCGCGCGCGCGCGTGATCGGCATGGCGACCGCGGGTGTGCCGCCGCGCATCATGGGCGTGGGACCGGCGCCCGCGACGCGCAAGGTGCTGGAGAAGACCGGGCTCAAGCTCTCGCAAATGGAAGTCATCGAGCTGAACGAGGCGTTCGCGGCGCAAGCGCTCGCGGTGACACGCGACCTGGAACTGCCCGACGACGCACAGCACGTGAATCCCAACGGCGGCGCGATCGCGATCGGCCATCCGCTCGGCGCGTCGGGCGCACGCCTGGTAACCACCGCCATGTACCAGCTGCAATCGATCAAGGGGCGCTACGCGCTGTGCACCATGTGCATCGGCGTCGGGCAGGGCATTGCACTGGTTATCGAGCGGGTCTAGCTTCGCGAGCGGTCGGTGCGCGATTTATCCCAGGCGGGAAACCGAGGCGTAAGCCTAGGTCGGGGACTTGACGCAGGCGACGCAAGTTGCCTGCGTCGCCGGTCCTAATGCGCCACGCTCTTGACGAGATAGCCGCCGGACTTCTCGTCGCGTTCGAGCTGCAGCATATGGCGCGCCTCGGCTTCGTCGAGCAGCTTGGAGAATGAAGAAAATCCGTAGTAGGACTCGTTGAAGCCGGGGCTGCGCCGCTTCAGCGCCTGCTTGACCATAGATCCCCAGATCTTCTCATCGGCACCGCGTTCGGCGACCAAGGCGTCGACGGTCTGCATCACCAGATCCAGGGCTGCGTCCGTCTTGTCCTCGCCGTCCCTGGGCGCGCCGCCGTCCGCGGAAGCGGGCTTGCTCTGGGGCTTTTTCCTGATCGGGCGCCGCGAGGGTTTCTCGCGCTGGAGGTCGTCGTAGAAGATGAACTCGTCGCAGTTCGCGACCAGGAGGTCGGAGCTCGAGTTCTTCACGCCGACGCCGATCACGGTCTTGTCGTTCTCGCGCAGCTTCGACACGAGGGGAGAGAAGTCGGAGTCGCCGCTGATAATGACGAAGGTGTCGACGTGCGATTTGGTGTAACAGAGGTCGAGGGCGTCGACCACCATGCGGATGTCCGCCGAGTTCTTGCCTGACATGCGCACGTGAGGGATTTCGATCAGCTCGAACGACGCCTCGTGCATATCGGCCTTGAAATCCTTGTACCGCTCCCAGTCACAGTAGGCCTTTTTGACCACGATGTTGCCCTTCAAGAGAAGGCGCTCGAGAACTTTGGTGATGTCAAACTTCGCGTATTTCGCGTCGCGAACGCCCAAGGCGACGTTCTCGAAATCGCAAAACAGCGCCATGTTGGCGGTATCGCCGGGGACGGGCATCGGAGCTCCTGGAATCCTTCGTGAGGCATTATCCCATTGTCCCGAGCAGATCAGGGTTGAAGTCCGGCCGTTCTCGGCATAGCATCGACGTTTCCCCGGAGCGAAAAGCATGCATACCGAAGTCCATGTTCACGGCACCGTTCTCCTGAGGAGTGGCGTAAGTCAGACCGAGATCGAGGTAGCCCTGCGACCCTGGTTCGATTACGTCGATGTGGACGGGCTTGCGGATGCGCGCAGCGCCCATCAGGACGAGCCCGGCATCGTGTTCGACCGCCGCAGGCGCGCCCTCGACATCTGCTGGACCGGGTACGTCGGCCGCAATTTCCAGCACTCCCTCGAGGGTGCGTTCGAATCGCTCTCGCCCTACTCCGAGGAGGCTGCTGCCGTCGAGGTGAGCTACTACCAGGAAGACGGGCAGGACGAGCACAGCTGGGTCTTCGTCGGGCCGACGCCCGACGCGATCCGCGAGATGCAGCGGCGGCGGATGATGGACGACCTTTCCGCCTTGCTCGCGCGCCATTTCGGAGACGCCGAGATCGGCGAAGTACACGCGCTTGTGAACCAGCTCTTTGCGCGCCGCGCCTCCGAGGCACCCCAGGATCGTACCCAAGTCCGTCCCGGCGGGGCCTCGGGCAAGAAACATCTGCATTAGCTTCCGCGGGGGACAGGGTGGGGACTTGGCCTTGGGGCAGGTCCTCAGCCTATTCATCGGAAGTCCTTGATTTCCTAATGTATTACATTCACTTTGCGGCCTAAGTCATTCATTCATAGGCCCTAATTCCATATCAAGCTGATTCTAAGAAACCCACCTTAAGTCCCTGTTGTAGTTAAAAATTTCATCAGTTTCAGGCTTGACCACCCCCGTAGTTTCCTCTAAAGTGGTAAGAAGTAGGTTTTAGTGGGGAACCGTGGCGCTTCATTTCGCCACCAGAAGGGGGTTCATTGTTTCAAGGGGCGACAGAGCTGAGTCTCGACGCCAAGGGAAGGCTTACCGTGCCGACCCGGCATCGCGACGCCTTGCTATCCGGAGGTCGCGCGGTGGTGCTGACCGCTCACCCCGATAGCTGCCTGCTTCTCTATCCGATCATCGCCTGGGAGCCCATCGGGGCCAAGGTCCAGGCGCTTTCCAGCTTCAACGAGCAGGCGCGCTGGTGGCAGCGTCTCCTGGTGGGCTTCGCCGAAGAGCTGGAGCCGGACGGGCAGGGGCGAATCCTCATTTCGCCGACGCTGCGCAAGTTCGCCGGCCTGAAAAAAGACGTGATGCTGGTAGGGCAGGGAAGCCATTTCGAGATCTGGGACATCGCCGCTTGGGACGAGCGGCTTGCGCAGGGTCTCACGCAAGTGGGCACTAACCCTCCTCCAGGGACCGAAAACTTTTCGCTGTGAACGCCGATGCGCACGTTCCCGTCCTCCTACACCCGGCAGTCGACGCACTTGCGATCGATTTGCGACCCGACGGCACCTTTGTGGACGCGACCTTCGGCAGGGGCGGCCACAGTCGTCTGATCCTGGAGAGGCTCGGCCCGGGCGGCCGGCTGATCGCGATCGACCGGGATCCGGAGGCCGTCGCCGCCGCGCAAGGGCTGAGCGACCCGCGCTTCACAGCGACGCACGCTCGCTTCAGCGAGCTGCAGGTCACCCTCGACGCGCTGCGCGCGGGCGAGATCGACGGAGTGCTCTTCGATCTGGGCGTTTCCTCGCCGCAACTCGACGACTCGCGGCGCGGCTTCGGTTTTCGCAACGACGGACCTTTGGACATGCGCATGGATCCGACCCGTGGTGCGGGAGCGGCGGAATGGCTGGAGCGGGCGGACGAGGCTGAGATCAGGGGGGTGATCGGCAACTATGGCGAAGAACGGTTTGCTAAACAGGTTGCAAAGGCGATTGTTGCTGCTCGGCGAAGAGGGCCTCTCAGGCGGACCGGGGAACTTGCCGCTGTCGTGGCTACGGCCGTCCGGACGCGTGAACCGGGCCAGAACCCGGCGACGCGGACGTTTCAGGCTCTACGGATTCACGTCAATCAGGAGCTTGAGGAATTGTCGCTAGCGCTCCCTCAAGCGCTCACCGCGCTCAGGCGCTCTGGACGCCTGGCGGTGATCAGCTTTCACTCGCTCGAGGACCGGATCGTTAAGAACTTCATGCGCGACGCTGCGCGGCCCGTAGTGCCCGAGCGTCTGCCGCTGCGCGCCCGCGAGATGCCTCAGCCCCAGCTGCGCATCGTCGGACCCCCGCGCAAGCCCGGTCCGGAGGAAATCATGGTCAACCCGCGCGCGCGAAGCGCCGTGCTGCGCGTCGCAGAGAAGCTCGCTTAGAAGCCCGATGGTCCGCCTCAACCTCCTCCTGCTCCTCGTGCTCGCGGCCTGCGCGCTGGGTCTGGTGACAGCGCAGCATCAGGCGCGGAGGTTCTTCGGGGAGCTCGAGCAGGAGCAGGAACGTTCGCGTCAGCTCGGAGTCGAATACGGTCAGCTGCAGCTCGAAGCAAGTACGTGGGCGGTGCACGCACGCGTCGAACGCATCGCCAGCCGTCAGCTGCACATGCGCGTTCCAGAAGCGAAGCGTCTCCAGATCGCACGACCGGGGGAGGCGGCAAGATGAAATTTGCCGCGAGCCCCGTCCTCGAGCTGACCCTGCCCGTCTGGCGCTCACGCTTCCTGCTCTACGTGTTCGTCGCGGGCTTCGGCCTGCTCCTCGGCCGCGCCGTCTATCTGCAGGGGCTGAACAACGATTTTCTCCAGGCGAAAGGCGAGTCACGCTACAGCCGGGTGATGGAAGTACCGGCCAACCGGGGCCGCATCCTCGACCGCAACGGCGAAGCTCTCGCCATCAGCACGCCGGTGAAGTCGATCTGGGCGATCCCGGGCGAGACGCATCCCGATAAGCGGCAGGTGGCGCGGCTCGCTGCGCTTCTCGAGATGCCCCAGCCGGAGATCGAGAAGCGCCTATCCGACGCCGGCCGGGACTTCGTTTATCTGAAGAGACAGATTTCCCCGGAAACGGCCGAGCGAGTGGCGGCCCTGCACATCCCCGGCCTCTTCCAGAGCCGCGAATACCGCCGCTACTACCCGAGCGGGGACGTCATGGCTCAAGTCGTCGGCTTTACCGGGGCGGATGACATCGGCCAGGAGGGGGTCGAGCTCGCGTTCCAGGAGAGGCTCTCCGGCAAGCCCGGAAGCCGCCGCGTTATCAAGGATCGGCTCGGCCAGACGGTCGAGGACGTCGAGTCGATCAAGGCGGCGCAAGACGGAAACGATCTTCCCCTTGCGCTGGACGCCCGCATCCAGAACCTGGCGTTCGGCCAGCTCAAGGCGGCGGTCGCGCAAAACCGCGCGAAGGCGGGCGCCGTCGTCGTCCTCGACGTCGACAGCGGCGAGCTGCTCGCGCTCGTCAACTTTCCGACCTACAACCCCAACAACCGCAGCAAGCTCGCCGGCGGGCAGCTTCGCAACCGCGCGGTGACCGACACCTTCGAGCCGGGGTCGACGCTCAA
>Ga0209811_10000471_pt1 | contig 16913 bp, 11 predicted proteins | sample Coa_R1_6_FD_187161 | JGI IMG/M metagenome (GOLD analysis project Ga0209811, IMG submission 187161) | Surface soil microbial communities from Centralia Pennsylvania, which are recovering from an underground coalmine fire. - Coalmine... | ecosystem: Environmental > Terrestrial > Soil >...
ACCAACGCTTCAGACAGAAAGCTCTGAAGTCGGGACCGTGGTGGGAGACCGGCAGATCCACGAACTCCCTCTGGCGTTAAATGCAACCGGCCAGAGCTTTGTGCGTTCACCGGAAACTTTCATCTTCCTGACGCCGGGAGCTGTGGGTCAGGGTACTGTTGGGGACCACGGATCAGCTGGTGTCTTTGAAACGAAATTGTCTGGCGGCCAAAACTTCGGTTCCGAAATTCTACTCGACGGTGCGAGCGTACAGCGCTCCGACTCTGGAACGGCTTTTGACCAAACGGCTCCATCGGTGGAAGCGCTCACCGAGTTTAAGGTGACGACTGCAACTCCAACTGCTCAATACGGACATACTTCGGGCGGCGTTGAGAGCTTTACCACCAAGTCCGGGACGAATGGTTTCCACGGTAGCGTTTTTGAGCTGTTCCGCAACGAAGCCCTCGATGCAAATTCATGGACGAACGACTTCTTCGGTAATAAGAAACCCCGCGACCGCCAGAATGATTTCGGTGGGTCGCTAGGTGGACCGGTGTGGATTCCCAAGCTTTACAACGGGCGCGACAAGACGTTCTTTTTCTTCACTTGGGAACAGTATCGCAACCGACGCGGCCTTTCCAATGACGTAGAAACGTTGCCAACTGCCGCTGAACGAAATGGAGACTTCTCGGCATTGCTTGGACCGGGTCTTACAAAACATCAGGACCCGAACGACCCCACTAGCCCGCTGGTTCCAGTCATCAATCCCTGCACCAGTACCCAGGTGCTGCAGGGCCAGATCTTCGATCCCTCGACTACCCAGACCTTGCCGAGCGGCCGCACTTGCCGGCTCCCGTTCGCGAACAATCAGATCCCAAACATCAGTACCGTGGCACAGACTGTGCAGGGCTTCCTACCAGCAACCAACCTCCCTGGGGCGTCGGCCAGTAACGGAGCGCCCGGAGTCATACAGAACTTTCTCTTTCCGGCGGTACTCGACCACGTGGTCACGACTCAGACTAGCTTCCGGATTGATGAGAATCTCACACAGAAGAACAAGATTTACTTCACATATCACAGTCGCGAGCAAAACTTCCTTAACGGTGGCGCCTTCGATTTGCCGGCGCCCATCACTCCCGACAACTACTACAACTACTATTTCACCCACTACCTGCGTGTCGGCTGGGATTACATGGCGACACCGTCAATTCTTAATCACCTAACCGTGGGCTTTAACAGGGTGTACACGGCCAGCAAGTCGCCCAGCAATACAGGAGCGGACTGGCCGAGCACTTTGGGCATTTCAGGGGCGAGCGGCCAGACATTTCCAATTTTCGAATTCAACGGCGGGCAATACACGATCGGCTATTCAAAGTTCGGAAACAACGCCTACAGCTTACAGATTCCGAATGCCCTGGTCGTTGCTGACAGTGTCTCCTGGACCCACGGCCGCCATGCTCTCCAGTTTGGCTTCGATTGGCGCTCCTACCAGTACACGCTGGAGAGTCCCGGCGCATCCTCGCCTCACTTCTATTTCGACAACAACCAGACTCAGTTCACGCCGTCAAGCCAAGACCCGAATGCCGATCTATCCGGGGATCCCTTCGCCAGTTTTCTGCTTGGCGTCCCCGACCGCGAGACTTTAAGCGTCTCCTCGCACTTCTCCCGTTGGGCGCAAAACTACTATGCACTCTATGTTCAGGACGATTTCAAGGCGCGACGCAACCTAACGTTGAACCTCGGTTTGCGGTGGGATATCGAGACTCCACGCCACGAAGCGATCGGTGCGCAGTCGGTATTCTCTCCTAAGGCTACAAACGCGCTCACTCCCGGACAACTGGGAGCTCTGGTCTACGGAAGCGGAGCCACCGGCACCAGTACATACTTCAAGAATATTGGGCCCCGCATCGGCTTTTCATGGTCGCCCTACGACAACGCCAAAACGGTGGTGCGGGGTGGTTATAGCATTTACTACGCTCCCCTCTCCTACTCGGACTTCGGGAGCAACCTGAGCAGCGGGACCACCGCCGATCCCAACTTCCAGAATTCCGACAGCTTCACCCCTGTGCAGAATTTGGATGCAGGCTTTCCCGCCTTTACTCCGCCTAGCAACACCCAAGATCCGACCCTGAACACCTTTACGGGTAACACCGTCACTTATGTCGCACCGGAATACAATCGGCCCGGCATGATCCAGAACTGGCAATTGGAGATCCAGCACGAACTGGCAACGGACTTGATTTTTTCCATCGGCTACGTGGGGCAGCATGGCACCCGGCTTCGCTCGAACCTTGCCCAGATCAATACACCAGATCCAAAATATAATGCTCTTGGCGGCGCCCTGGATTTTCTCGTGGATGGCAGCGATGGAAAGGGTGGACCCGCGGTTCTTTCACAACTTGGAGTTACTGTACCGTCTTGGTTCGTCCCAGGCTGGGGTGGTGATGCCACGGTAGGACAACTGCTGAGGCCATTTCCACAGTACAAGTTTATTACCACGAACTGCTGTCTGGAGAATCTCGGCCAATCCACATATCACGCCCTTCAGACCACACTGCAGCGCCGTTTCCGGAATGGCCTTAATTTGCTCGCGTCGTATACCTACTCTAAGACGATCACAGACGCCGACTCTTCTTTTTCCACTCTGACGGGGTTCAACTCCCAAGTGTTTGGCGCCCAGAATCCCTACAATCTGCGCGGAGAGAAATCCGTCAGTTATCAGGACATCCCACACGCGTTCGTTCTCAGCTATTTGTATGAACTTCCCTTTGGACCCGGCAAGAAATATCTAAACCACGGCGTTGCAAGTAAGATCGCTGGTGGCTGGCAGATCAGCGGAATCCACCGTTACCAGATGGGATCGCCCACGGTGATTAATCAATTTGCGGCCGCACACAGATACGGTGGCGGAAACTACCGGCTCAGCTTAGTGCCAGGTCAAGCTGTCTTTCCCGCGCACCCTGCCCACTGGTCGCCTGCGCTTGACGCCGGTTGGAATAGTGGCTGCACTGAGACGAATGGCATTTTTGCCCCTAACGTTGCTGCCGCTCCGCAAACGGCCAACTGCGGGGCCTTTGAGGATCCCAGCAATGTGAATCCTAACCCTGACGGTTCCGTCTCGGCGTATAGGTTTGGAGATTTGCCGACTGCTGTCTCCTGGTGGCGAAGTCCGGGATACATGAACGAAGACTTTGCGATCATTAAGCGAACAAGCATTCGCGAGGGTCAAAATATCCTCTTCAAAGCGGATATCCCAAACGCTTTCAACCGACACACGTTCGGCGGCATCGATGGGTGGCCGGGAGATCAGTACTTCGGAGTTCCTGGCGGGAGCGGTCACAGCGTTATCAATGGTCCCCGACAGATCCAACTCATGCTTCGTTACGAATTCTGAGGGCGTGCGACCAACTACCCAGGAAAAGGCCGGACTCGTTCCGGCCTTTCTCATTGAATGGACGAGCGATCTTCAACACGGGGCAGGTGTAGACTTTCATGGTGTTCGGCAGACTCTCTCCCCAACTCCCCTTGAGACTAAAGGTCCGTTCCGCTATCGTGAGACCCTTGTTGGCAGTGCTACTGGGTTGTTGTCTTCTTGCGCCGACCTCATCCTCAGCTCAGACGGCCGCCCAAGCCGCGACCTTTGCCGCCGCCACGCAGGCCATGCAGGAAGGCAACCTCGCCGCCGCCGCTGACGGCTTCGTCGCGGTCGTGAAGCAAGCGCCATCCTTCGCCGAAGCACACTTCAACCTGGGCCTGGTTCGTCAGGAGCAGGGCCAGTACAGCGAGGCCATCGCAAGTTTTCACAAGGCTCTCGCATTAAAGCCAGGCCTGCATGGAGCGAATCTTTTCCTAGGCATCACTGAATTTCGCGTGAACAATCTTGACGCGGCCATCACAGCCATAAAGAAGGAGACCGTCGCCTTCCCCAAAGACGCCAATGCCTGGATGTGGCTCGGCGTTGTGAATCTCGCGCAAGACCATGCCGCCGCCGCCGCCGAGGCACTCGACAAAGCTGACAAGCTCAAGCCCGGCGATCCCGACATCCTTTACCACCGGGGTCGCGCCCATCTGCTGGTTTCGAAAGACAGCTACAACGAGATGTTCAAAGCCGATCCGAATTCGTGGCGTGTCCATCGCGTACTGGCACAAGCCAATGCCGAGGCCGACCGGCACGTCGAGGCCATCACCGAATACGAGGCCGCGATCAAGTTGGCCCCCACGCAACCCGGGCTTCACGAAGAATTGGGATCGGAGTACCGAAACGCCAACAAAATTCCCGAGGCCGAGCAGGCCTTCCAACGCGAGCTTGAGCTTGATCCGAACAATGTCCTCGCCCGCTACAAGCTGGGCGCTCTGGCCGTTGAGCAGGGCGATGGGGCCAAAGCCAAGCAACTAATCGAGGACTCGCTTCGGCAGAAGCCTGGACTGATCCACTCCGACTACAACCTGGGCCGTGCCGAAATGCTTCTCGGAAATGACGCAGTGGCCGCGACCCATTTCGAGCGTGCTACGCAAACGGACACCGATCCCGAAGTCGTGGAGCAGGCCTGGTATCAGCTCGGGACTGCATATCGGCGTATGCGCCGCGTCGACGAAGCACGCAATGCCATGCAGATGTTTCAGAAGCTGAAAGACCAGGAAGCGGAACGGTCACAGAATCGCTTGAAAAAATACGAAGCTGAACAGGGGACTGCCGCCACTCCCGCGGAGCCGACTACGCCGAATCAATGATCCGCAGTTTTTTTGGGATGAGAAGCGCGGTTCTGTAGTTCTTCCGTGCGCTCGAACTCCACTTGCGCCTTATCGAGAAAGTGCTTGTCTTTGTAGACGCGACCCAGTTGGTAGTGAGCGGTCGCATTTTCCGGCTCGAGCGTCGTCGCCTGGGTCAATTGCTCCTCACTATCATCCAAGCGTCCCAGTTGCCGGTACGCCATCCCCAGCTTCAGGTGGCAGAAGGCATTGCGCGGCGCCATCGCGACAGCCTTCTCCAGAGCGGCGATGCCTTCTTGCGCGTGGCCCTGTTCCAATAGCAGGTTGCCAAGATTGACATAGGGTTGCTCGGAAGGCTCTGCACCCTTTTCCTGCCAGGCAATTGCCGTGCGATAGGCCTCCATGGCGGCGTCCGTTCGTCCGCTGGTCTCGAGGATAAGTCCGATGTTCGTCTGGGCCTTCGTGTCCTGCGGATGGAGCTCCAGAACCTTCTCGAATGCTGTGCGCGCTTCTGGCAATTGTGCTTTCGAATAGTAGGCGCGTCCGAGGTAGTACCAGGCATCCTTATTCGTAGGCTGAAGCTCGACCGACTTGTTCAGCCACTTGATGGCATCGGTGTAGTCGTCGAGCAAAACGTAATTCAGACCCACGACTTTCAGATCATCGCTCGTCGGCGCCGTAATAGCGGCCGCGTGTGTGTAAATTTCCAGCGATTCGGCAGGCCGGTTCCGCCGATGGAGCACGAATCCCAAAAGGTACAGAGCATCGGAAGAATCACGATGGCCGCGAATGTAACCGCGCAAGACCATCTCCGCCCGTATGAACTCCTGCAGATGAATGAGGGCGCGGGCCTGATAGAGCGAGGAATCGGTGGTGCCTGGGAAGGCCGCCTCCACGTCCCCAAACAAGTCTACGGCTGATGCATAGTTTCCCGCCTGAAATTCCTTGAGCGCTTGGGCGTATGCGCTATTGGCGGAGGGCAAAGGAGCAGTCTGGGCCGGAGCGGTCACTGCCAGAAACAACACGGCAGAAGAAAGGGTGCGCATCATTTCGACTCCGGCGCGATGGGTGGAGTTGTGGGCTCGTTTACTTCAAGTATCTGATCCGCGGCAATGTCTTTCAGTGTCTGCCGGATTCCGCTCGGCCAGCGGATCTCGATCTTTTGTGCAACTTTTTCCTTTCCCAGTCCGAAGTGCACTCGCTTGTCACTCGATGACAAATAGCTGCTGGCAGTCGAAACGGTCGCGTACTGCGAACCGGAGGCCGCCGTGAGTGTCACTTCGGCCCCAATCCCGTCCCGATTGCTCCGATGTCCGACCAGTTTTAGCAGGAGCCAGTGATTTGTATTCCCAGAATTGTTGTGGAGGAGGTGCACCGGACCGTCGTTCGTTGTGACCACAGCATCCAGCCGCCCGTCGTTATCGATGTCACCAACGGCCAAGCCGCGTGCGATCCATGGCTGACGAAAAACGCTCCCGGCTTCTTCGGAAATGTCGGTGAAACGCCCGCTGGTATTTCGTGCCAACAGCATCGGCTCACGATACCGCAGATTCGGATAGGTCTTCTCTATGGTGTCGAGATCGTGCCCCTGCGCGATCAGCAGATCCTTCCATCCGTCGTTGTCATAGTCAAATAACCGAACGCCCCACCCGGAATGAGAAACCGTCATTTGCCCTAGGCCAGCCGACGACGTCGCATACGTGAACGATCCATCCCCGGCGTTCTTGTAGAGCGCGTAGCGCTGGTTCGCCAGGTCGGTTACGACGATGTCGGGCAAACCGTCATTGTTGTAATCAGCAAAGTCCACACCCATGCCTGCGTAGGTGCGGCCATCAATATCGACGGCAACCTGCGATGCCAACCCCACTTCTTCGAATGTGCCGTCGCCCTTGTTATGGAAAAGAAACTCCGCCATGGAGTCGTTGGCCACAAACAAGTCGACGTGCCCGTCACGGTCATAGTCGGCAAGAGCGATTCCCAACCCTTTGCCCGGCTTTGCCAGTCCCACTTTCTCACTCACCTCAGTGAAGGTGCCATCCTTATTATTGTGGTAGACGAGCGGGGAAATCGGCTTGAAGAAATCCGGGTGACAATAGGCACGAAAACCCTCTTTGTGCTCACCGCACCAGATGTCGTCGAAATCCCACTCCAGATAGCGCAATACAACCAGGTCGAGCGCGCCATCGTTGTTGAGATCCACCCAGGCAGCGCTCGTTGACCATCCGCCGCCAGCCACTGCCGCCTTCTGCGTTACATCTGTGAACGTCCCATCTCCGTTGTTGTGGTAGAGACGATTTCCTCCGTAGGCAGTGACGTAGACATCCTCCAACCCGTCATTGTCGAAATCGCCGACGGCAACTCCCATCCCGTACCCAAAGCCCTGCAGTCCTGCCTTTTGCGTGACGTCCTCGAACGTCCCATCAGGTTTTTGGTGGTAAAGACGATTCCTGTACTCTGGGCCCATTTTTCCAGGGATGGTTTTCTTCGAAGTCGGGTCGCCAAGCGGTGCGCCGTTCACCAGGAACAGATCCAGCCGGCCGTCGTTGTCGTAGTCAAACAGTGCGACGCCCGGGCCCATCGTCTCCAGCAAATACTTTTTTGATGTGTGTGACGCTTTGTACTGGAACGACACGCCGAGTTTCTCGGTGACGTCGACGAAAGCGTCCGCAGAACTGGGACTATCTTTCACAGACTGGGCGGCAGCAATGCGGGAAACAGCAATCAAGCCCAGACAAATCATTGCGGGGAGTCTGAAGAATCTATAGTGGTGCTGCGACCCTATCGAGACAGTATTCACTTCTCGACCACGCCTCGTCCTTCAACGACTTTGTAAATGCGATCCACCGACGGTACCCGGATCTCTTCCTTCGAGCCGCTAGGCCATTGGATTTCAACCTTATCGACCCTCGCCGATGTCCCAAGTCCGAAATGAAGTCTCGGATCGGAGCTGGAGGCGTAACTCCCACCGGTGAAGACGTCAGCCCGTTGCCGCACAGCCCCCGCTGTCACAAACACTTTTGCCCCCACTGCATCGCGCGGACTCTTGGGGCCACCAACCAACTGCAGTTCCAGCCAATGGTTCGAGTTCTTCACAACGTTGCGAAGAAGGACCGGTGTCCCGTCGATCACATTCATCACCACATCAATCTTGCCGTCGTTAAAGAGATCTCCGAAAGCCGCTCCTCGCGCGGGAACCACCACCGCCAACCCGCTTCCGGTTGCGGGTGGCACCTCTTCAAACTTCGCGCCCTTCACATTGCGAAACAGCAGTGGTCTTTGCGCCCAGGTTGTTCCCCAATCCTGCTTGTCGACTCCCGGGTACACGTGCCCATTCGCGACAAAAATGTCGAGAAGCCCATCATTGTCGTAATCGAGAAAGCCCGTTCCCCAGCCGAGAAACGGAACGGTAACGTTGGCTAATCCGGCCGCATAGCTGACATCAGAAAAGCTGGCTTCGCCGTCATTGCGATAGAGCGTGTTGTAGTCGTCGGAGAAATTCGTGATGTGAAAATCGACCTTGCCGTCCCCGTTGTAATCGCCAACCGCGATGCCCATCGCCGCTTGTTCGCGGCCTTCATCGCTCAGGGCAAAGCCCGACAAGTAGCTGATGTCCTCGAACGTGCCGTCGTGCTTGTTGCGGTAGAGGTACTTGGGAACAGAATCGTTGGCCACCAGAAGATCGATCCACCCGTCGTCATCCACATCCACGAACGCCGATGCGAGCCCGTAGTACCCGCGCGGATCGGCGACGCCGGCCTTGACGCTTACGTCCGTAAAAGTTCCGTTGCCGTTGTTGTGGAACAGATGATCGGCTTCGCCGGGCAGGCCGCGCGGACCACACATCACGTTGATGCCGCGAAACTGACAGAATCCAGGAGGCAATCCGCCTTTGCCAGCGATCGCAGGATTTGCCGGATCGAACTTCACGTAGCCCGGGACGAAGAGATCCAACAAGCCGTCATGGTCGTAATCACCCCAGGTGGCTCCCGTCGACCATCCGCCTAGAGCAACCCCGGCCTTCTCCGCTACGTCGGTAAAGGTGCCGTCGTGGTTGTTGTGATAGAGCCGGTTCCTTCCAAAGTTCGACACGTACAAATCTGGCCAGCCATCGTTGTCGAAGTCACCCACGACTGCGCCAAAGCCCCATCGCTCGTTGGCGACACCCGCTTTGTCGGTAACGTCAGTGAACGTCCCGTCATGGTTGTTGTGCAGCAGCATTGCCTTCGGTGGCGCTTCCTTCCCGGCTAGGGCGAGAAACGTCGATCCGTTCACGAGGTAGATGTCGAGCCAACCGTCCTGGTCGTAGTCGATCAAAGCGACACCCGAGCCGGGAGTTTCGAGGATGCTGCCCTTCTCCGGCGTTCCCGATTTGTGATGAAAGCGATCCAGGCCCGCAGCATGCGTGATATCAGTGAAGACCACGGGGGCTCCGTCAACAAATCCGCCGGCCGTGATGGGGCGCGATTGAGCATCTTTAACTGCCGCCCGCGGAGCGCCGGTGCTCATTCCGCTCTGCTGCTGGCTAGGGGGATTTTCTGACTGTCCCAGGACGCGCAGCGAGAACGAAGTCACGGTCGCAAAGGCGGCGATCGAAACGGCAATGCGCCGCGAGAACCTTCTAGGTCGGAGATTAGGTGTGGCAAGGAGTTCGGAGGGCAAGGACACGCAGGCAAATTTTCTCACACGCGGAGAGGGCCTTCAATTGCCGAAGCCGCTGGTCGCCGTGCCCTGAGGCATGCGGGTTGCACGTTCCGGTCCTCGTTGCGCCTCGCATGTTGGCGCGACTACAATCTTGGATTAGAAGCAGGAACTGCAAGATCCGTGCTCACCGAGCCTGGTGTGCCAGCTCAACTGCGTTAGTTAAAGTATTTGATTATGTAATCTCTGTAACATAATGGCCCCGTAGCTCAGATGGATAGAGCGACGGTTTCCTAAACCGCAGGTCGGCGGTTCGACTCCGCCCGGGGCCTCCACTTTCCCTCCCAAGCAAGAAAGGCGCCGGCTGTAGCCAGCGCCCTCCATGAATCGACAACTTCTAGACTAGAACGAGTAGATCAAATCGAACTGCAGGCGATTGAGGTACGGTTCGACTTGTCCCGCCTTCACGCCGGCTGCGAGGGCCGAGTTCAACAGGTTGCTGTTGAGCGTGCGCCCTTTCCACCAGGTGAAGCCCGCCACCGTGTTCGCGCGAATCTTCCACAGGGCATAAATGCGATGCTGCAGGATGTTCGTCGGCGCACGCTGGTCGCTTTCATTAAATGACGCGATCACCGAATCCTGCTCCTGGCGTACCCATGCGTATCCGAATTGCACGTCGCCTTTGTTTTTCTGCTGACCCAGGCTGGCGTCGATCAGGTACGCGTGCGATTGCTTGCCCAGGCTGGTGTTGACCGCCGGCTTGCTGCTGGTGCACGTCACGATCAGGGTCACAGGATCCTGAGTGCAACCGCTACGCGCGGAGGTGTCAAACGGGTGATCCGCCGCGTTCAGGTTGTTCTCGTACTCCAGAATGATGTTGATGGGAAAGCGCGCCGATGGAGTCTTGATCGTGTTGTTCAGGATGAAATCGGCGTACAGGAAGTTCGACAGGAAATGCCACACCGGCGCGTTCGGCTTGGTCAGGTCGACCCAGGTCGAGTTGGTCATGCCGTTCGGAGCAAACACGCAACCGTTGGAGCCAGGTACATTAATCGGCACCGTCGGCAGCCCATTGCCAGCGCCCGTTACCGATGGATTTCCGCATCCCGGGCCCTCACCCGGCACTGGTATCGGGCCGGTGTTTCCGGTCGCAGGCGTAGTGGTGGGATTGCCGTTCAACCCGGCATTGTTCGCCGCAACAGCGAATGCGCTCGAGTTCAGGATCGCATCCGGATAGCGCCAGTTCTGCAGAAGGAAGGACGGCGTAGTCGTCAACAGGCCGAGTTTCAATCTTGCCGAAACCTGTCCGCCGACTACGAACGAATCGTGCCCCTTGTACAAACCGCCGGTTCCAGATACTTCGTTGAACAACAATTGCATCGCCTGGAAGGTAACGTTCTGCACGCCAGGAACTTTATGTAGATCGAACGACAGCTTCTCGTCGAAACCCTCCGGGTTCAGATCAGAGTCGAAGGTAAGCGACGTGCGCTGCCATGGATACAAGAACTTGCCGCCCGTCAGCGACAACCAGCGATGCGCAACCGGGTTGTAAGTGATGTAGCCGCGATCCAGGCCGATCGTTTTCCGATCGAAGTTGTTGGTCAAACTTTCGTTGGTGGTCGTCGGATCGCCCAGGGAACCGGTCGCCAACGCGATGCCGCCCACGAAATCGTCATTCAGCTTGCCATCAAAGCCAAAGCGCACGCGAATGCGGCCTCGGTTGCGATCGGCTACTCCCTTTTGAAAAAAGTCTTCAGCGCGAACTCGGACATCCCCTGACCAGCGGAAGCGCCCCAGCGAGCCTTCAATCAGGGAAACGCGCTTTTGCTCATCCTGAGCTGTCAGCAGCTGGTTTTGAACCGTCGTCTTCACGTCGGTCAGGTCGGAATTCAGCTTGGCGACCGAGTCCTTGTCGGCGCTTGCGCTGGCCGCAGCAGCCGCTTTTTGTTCCGCGTCTGTAGCAGCGGTCTGGGCCTGCTGAGCTGCTTGTTGGGCCGCCTGTACGGCCTGGTCGCGCTGCGTGAGTGACTGCTGGAGTTGCTGGATCTGCTGCTGTTGCGCCGCCAGTGCATCCTTCAGGGCTTGCACATCGGCGGCGGTCACCGCGGGTTCAGCGGGTTTGGATGGTGCTTTCTTCCTGGGACGCGGTGTCGTCGTCTGCGCAACGAGACTCGTCATGAGCAGAGGCACAACTATCCACGCGAATGAAGATTTCATCTTTCCCTATCTCCCTGTTTTGACTGTGAGTGGTTGACATTTACAAGCACACTAGCCTTGCCAACTAGCGGCCTTGAAACATGATTCTTTTCTTAACTTTTTACTTTTTGAATCCAGTTGGTTTTATGCGCGGAGTGTTACAGGAGGGTTACAGACTGGTGAATTTCTGATGAAACACCTGAGAATGGTCTGTCAAAAGTTTGGTTGCGTACTCATGATGCACGGTTGCTCGAAACTCAACGCGCTAGTGCTGACGCTTGGCCTTCTGAATCGCCCGCTCGACTTTGGTGAGATCATCGCTGGAGTTCTTCTCGACGTTGTCAATCGAGGAAAGCCGCACCCAGTGGCTCATCAGCGAGCCTTTCTCGGAAACGAGCACTACACTCAAGGCCGCCCGTTCATGCTCTTCGCCAGTATCCACTCCGGCGACATCGAGGGCGTAGGTGGCAGCCCGCAAATCCTCGACGGGACAGAATGTTTTTGACTTCTTGATCGCGTCCTGCAGTCCGGCAACGTAGATCTTCGAGGCGGAATCCTTGTCCCCAAAATCGGTCTGCAGAAAAATCGTGGCGACACCGGGGTGGGCATTCAGATTGGGACAAGCTGCTGCCCTCGCATCGGAAGCGGTAAGGAGTGAAATCGGAATCGCCAGACCGAGAAACAGGCTGCGCATAAAGTACCTCGATGATTAAGGGGGTCGGACTGGTTGCCCTTCGCAAACCGCCGCTTCGATTGTACCGGACCCCAGTAATTTTCAAGCCGGACCTCCCCTAACGTCACCGCCTCCGGACGGATCAATGACGTATCATCGTTGCAAGGCATGCGCGTCCTCTTCGAAATCTTTGGCCAGACCCTCAGCACTCTCTGGGCGCACAAGCTCCGCTCCTTGCTGACCATGTTCGGGATCGCCTGGGGCGTCTTCTCCCTCTTGCTGCTGGTGGGGCTTGGAGAGGGATTTCGCTCCGGTAATCGCAAACAGTTCGACTCGCTGGGCGAGAACGTGATGTTTGTCTGGGGTGGCCGCGCTCCGATGGTTAGCGGGAGTTTCACCGGACTGCGCCAGTACTATCTCACTTATAAGGACTATCAGGACGTCCTTGCCGACTGTCGCAGCGTGAAGGCTGCCGTGCCAGTGATCTCCCGCCAGGACTTGCGCTCGGTCAGCGATTTCTTCCAAAGCAGCGGGCAGTTGTTGGGGGTACCGCCAGCCTTCAATCAGATTCGCTACATTCCCATTCGTGACGGCCGCTGGCTGAATGATCTGGACGACACGCAAAAGCGCCACGTCATCGTGCTAGGCGATGAGGCGCGACGCATTCTGTTCCCGGGACGTCCCGCCGTCGGCAGCACGATCACCATCAACAGCATCCGCTTCGAGGTGATCGGAACGCTGTCGCCTATCGGCCATGGCGACAACAACACGCTCAATCTCCGCATGTTCGTGCCGTTCCAGACCATGCAACAGGATTTTCCGCCCAAGATCGACGTGAAGAACTCGATCTCTTTCATCAACTACCAGCCGCGAGCCCGCGACCTGCATGAAGCCGCGCGTTTGGAAGTTCACAACGTGATTGGGCGGAATCATGGATTTGATCCCACCAATCCTGATGCATTCGATGAATGGGATACGATCCGCACATCTGACAACGTCGGCAAGATTTTCGATGCGATGAATGCCTTTCTGGGCAGCGTTGGCCTGGTGACGCTGACGCTCGGAGCCATTGGAATCATCAACATCATGCTGGTTGCGGTGGCTGATCGGACCCGCGAGATCGGGTTGCGCAAGGCCATCGGCGCGACCAACGGCAGCATCATGTTCCAGTTCTTTGTAGAAGGCGCCTTCCTGACCCTCTTAAGCGGCGGGCTAGGCATGGCCATTGCCGCCGGGGTGATGGCCGCCTTGGGTACCCTCCCATCGCCCCCGGGATTCGATCCGCCCAAGTTGGTGCCCTCCACCGCCGCATTGGCGATCGTCGCGCTCGCAATCGCCGGGGTCGCCGCAGGACTTTATCCAGCGCGGCGCGCCGCGATGCTTCAACCCGTGGAGGCACTCCGCAAGGAATAGCATGCACCGGGATCTCCTCCAACAAGCTTTCGGCGCCATGCGCCACGATCTTCGCAAGACCCTGCTCACCATGCTGGGGATGGCGTGGGGCATCGCCACGGTCGTGTTGTTGCTCGCTTACGGGGAAGGCTTCGGCAGGGCGATCAACAATATTTTTCAGAGCTTTGGGGCCAAGGCAGTCGGCATATTTCCGGGACGCACTACGCTGGAAGCAGGCGGCAACAAGGCTGGCGTCGAAATTCGATTCACGAACGACGACATCGTCCTACTGCAAAATGTCGTCCCGCTCATTCGCCATATTTCCCGCGGCTCGGATAGACAATCGACCGTCGTCAACAACGCGCGCTCATTCACTCTTCCCGTGAGCGGCGTGGACCCTCCCGTGGGTGCCATTTGGAACCTCGATATCGATCAGGGCCGCTTCCTGAACGACGAAGACAACCTGGCGCATAGACGCGTCGCGGTGCTGGGCTACGATGCCAAGAACAAATTGTTCTCCGGGATGGACCCCTACGGAAAAGACATCCGCATCGATGGGGTCAGTTTTCAGGTGGTAGGCGTTGCCGCCGCCCGCATGCAGGAAGGCGACAACGATATTAACCGCCAGATTTATATCCCGTTCAGCGTGATGAGCGCGTTGCAGGATACCCACTATCTGGGCGGTATCTGGCTGGACTACGAAGGCCTCGACCACGACAAGGTGACGCAAACCATCCGCAGTTCGCTCGGCATCGCACACCATTTCAAGCCCGATGACCTTCGCGCCATTCACGTCTTCGACGCCCAGAAGCAACTCGCGCAGTTCAACATCATCACCATGGGCTTAAAGGTTTTGTTGGCGTTTATCGGAACGATCACGCTCGGCATCGGCGGCATTGGTCTGATGAACATCATGCTGGTCTCGGTTACGCAGCGCACGCGCGAGATCGGTGTGGAGAAAGCCTTGGGCGCTCGCAAGCGGGACATCTTGTTTCAATTTCTGGCAGAGGCGATGGTGATCACCGCCGTTGGTGGTGTTTTGGGAATTATGATTTCCTATCTCATCTCATTTTCCGTGGGATCTCTGACGCTCTACAGCGCCATCGCACAGCACGCCGACGCCGGAGACATCCGCTTGATTGTCGCGCCCAAAATTTTGCTGATCGCGGTGAGCATACTTGCAGTGGTGGGGGTGATCAGCGCGATGTTCCCGGCTGTCCGTGCCGCGAACCTCGATCCCATCGAGGCCTTACGCTACGAGTAGTCTCAGGCAGCATCCTCAGGAACAGGGGTAGGACCCGCTGGCTCACCCGGCACGCCGAGGCGCTTGCGCGCGTTGAACATGGGGCCCCGCGCCGGTTCATTGGGAGCGAATGCTGAAAGGCCGAACGGCCCCTGCATATCATCGTAGATAGCCTCCATCCCGCCTCGGATGAAGTAGGTTTCGTGCCAGAACCCCACGCCGCCGGAATCCTTCAGAAAATCCTTCCACCAATCCTGGTGAGGCAGGGAACGAGACCAGCTCTCGAGCGAAGTGAAGTCTCTCCAGTACTGGCGCATGCCCACGTGCAGAGGGTACACAGAGTAGAAAAGGCTTTCGTGCAGCAAGAGCCCATCTGGCTTGGTAGAAGCGGCCGCCCCAATCTTCGGGCCAAAGGTGAATACGGTCTTCAGACCGCGCATTGTGCGGACTTTCATTCCCAGATAAATCACCACCAGGTCCGGAAACTGCGAAAGATCTACCGTGCTCCGTTGAACAGCCACGTTGGACACCTCTCAGCTTTGGATCCGCCGAACGCGAGGTCGGCAGCATTGCGGAATTTGTCGAGTCTGCAGGCCAGGAGGACGCATCTCATTATGAACAGCTTGCACCAAATTTGGATGAATCTCGGGATGCCCTAGGTTCCAAATTCTGCCGCTTTTTAGTGGCTCAGGCATTTGCGGTAACGATGTTACCCAGTTGGTGTCCTTAGCCCTTCGTCACTGTCGAGAAATAAGAGGTTTCCGGCCGATTCCCGTATAATAAGTGGAAATTTCCATGCCAAAGTATTCGATTGTGGTTCCCCTGCATAACGAGCAGGAAAACGTTACCGATCTCTACGACCGCCTGAAGGCAGTCATGGAGGCAAACGGCGAGACCTTTGAGATCGTGCTCGTGGACGATGGTTCCACGGATGCGACCTTCGGACTTCTGCGCGAGATCGCAGCGGTCGACAGTCGCGTTACGGTGGTCAAACTCCGCCGGAACTTCGGCCAGACAGCCGGTCTGGCAGCGGGGTTCGATCATGCCCGCGGCGAGTACATCATCGCCATGGACGGCGATCTGCAGCACGATCCTTCCGACATCCCAATGTTCCTCGAGAAAATCGGGGAAGGCTACGACATCGTCAGCGGCTGGCGCAAGCAGCGCATCGACAATCTTTGGCTGCGCCGTATCCCATCGCGCATCGCCAACTGGATGATGGCGAAGTTGAGCGGTGTGGACATTCACGACTTTGGCACGACCTTCAAGGCTTACCGTCGGGAGATTCTCGAGCAGGTTCCCCTGTATGGCGAGTTGCACCGGTTTATTCCTGCGCTGGCATCGTGGCACGGCGCATCGATCATCGAAGTGCCTATCCGCAACGTGAACCGCGAGCGGGGAGCTTCGCACTACGGCATCTCGCGCACGTTCCGCGTTTTCTTCGATCTCATCACGATCCGCTTCCTGCTTCGCTACCTGTCGCGCCCGCTGCATTTCTTCGGCACGGTGGGCATGGTCAGCATTCTGACTGGATTTTCGGTCGCCGCGTGGCTGGGAGTACAGAAAGTCTTCCACGACTCGCATCTGCTTGTTCAACACGGTCCGCTTATGATCTTTGCGGCCGTGTTGTTCCTCGCCGGCTTGAACATGTTAGCAGTCGGGTTGCTGGGAGAAATGCAGGTCCGGCACTATCACGAGCCTACGCGCCGCGCCCCCTATTCGGTGGATCGCGTGCTCCGCGCTCAGAGCGAAGAACACACAGTCTCGGAATAAGCGCTACGTTGGCTGTCACCCATCACAACGCTCGGTGACCGCCTCCGCCGACGTTTATCCGTCTTAGCGTCATAATCTCCCTGCCGGCCAAGCCAGCCGTTCGAGAGGGTATAATGCCTCCGTTTGCCATCATGGAAAATGCCATCCAGCACCAACTCCGCCTCGCTAGCCGCATGTCGCGGCTCGGAACCGAAACCGCATTTGAAGTTCTGAACAAGGCGCGAGCCCTCGAACGCCAGGGCAAGGACATCGTGCACCTCGAGATCGGCGAGCCGGATTTCGATACGCCCGGCAACGTTGTGGAAGCCG
>Ga0209811_10000474_pt1 | contig 16773 bp, 21 predicted proteins | sample Coa_R1_6_FD_187161 | JGI IMG/M metagenome (GOLD analysis project Ga0209811, IMG submission 187161) | Surface soil microbial communities from Centralia Pennsylvania, which are recovering from an underground coalmine fire. - Coalmine... | ecosystem: Environmental > Terrestrial > Soil >...
ATGAAGAGGGGGGTCTATTTTACGAGACCCCTCCCCCCTATCGAGTTGGTCCCCAGATTTTCTCAATTTCTTTTTGTCTCAGCTCGTAAAGAATCGTGACACTTTTTTGCTTGATCTGTCTGGTGGGTCGGAAGGGTGACAAGCCAAACCAACTTAAGTTATGTGTTGGTGACGATGCACCAGACCGACCTCGATGCCTGATGTACCAGCGTGAACTATGCGTCAAGGTTCTGGAATCAATCCAGAATCTCTTGAAACCTTTCTCCACATTCCTGAAACATTCTCATAAACAATCTCATCAATCGCTTCTTGGATCGCTAGTGCCTGGTCAGGCTCAGACATATCATTCGATACATTAGCTATCCTGTCTAAGAAAGCGGGGGTATTATAACCCATCTTATTGTCATACTCTAACCACTCATCGAATCTAGTGAAAGGATCGAATGGATTGTCTACTGTTGTTAGCATGTACTCTGTTGGTTCAGTAGTCTCAGTCATTGCTCACCTCACTCACTGAGACTTACCTTGAGTGTGGTCAGTCCTACACCTAGACGATCAGCAACCTCAGCCTGTGTATATCCATTAGCCAACATAGTCTGGGCTGTAGCAACCTTAGATGAAGTCATCTTCGGTGTGAACTTTGGCATGGCTAGGTTTCTAACTGTATCAACATCACTATGTGTAAGGATCTCTTCTAGCTTACTTGTACTGATAGCACCTGCCTGAATGGCATCCCATTCTGATTGGGTGATATCGATCTTGGTCTTCTTAGCACCAGTCCTAGCTCGAGCTTCATTCAATGCTAATTGCTTGACCTTCTTGACGTCCTCTGGTTCCATATGGGGATTAGCCTGGCGGGTTTGTGAGACCCGGGAGTTTGCTAGGAGCTGGGCCTGTCTTTCAAGTGGCGCATTTCTTTTCGCAATATTAAGCTTCGCATTTAGGGAGGTCACTTCTTTTGAGTAGGCGGCTTTTGCAGAAGGTGAATAGGGAGTACCCTTTGTATTGACTGCTTCCTTGCGTGCGTTGTTAGCCATAGCCTTAAGCTTGTTCGAATGAGTAGCATAGATGCTTTCCATTCGGGTACCAGACGAAAGGCTAAACGCATCCTCTGCATCAGCAAGCTTTGTGGTGACCTGCCTCTTAGGCACCATACGACCGGTATCTACATAAACCCGCTTTCCAGTAGCGGGGTCTCTACGAGAACGGCGTTCAGGAATCATTACTCCTGTTTCCTCAAACACCTTCTTACCAGTAGCCTTATCAATAGGGCCGCCTCTACTAGCAGGCCGAGGCCTTCGTTCAGGAACACGAAGCTCAGCACCGGCTTTACTGATAAGTGTTCTAGCACCTGCTTTCTTTCCACCTTGATAGTGTTCTTTCAGACCCAGAATGCCATGATCTTTTTCTGATTGTACGAAATCAAGTTCATGCTTTTCTGAATCAATGACAACCATGGAATGACGAATTGCTCGAGCGAGCTCGTCGGTCTTTGCTCCATGAATCGTCATATCTGTAATCAAGTTGGAAATCTTACCCATCTCATTTTGCTTTCTCGAACTTGTGATTCGAGGGATGGGTGAATCTTTAGGGATTTTGTAGACTTGCGGATCGAACCCCTGCAACTCTTTGAGGGCGGGGGTTGTTTTTATTTTGCCTTCATTATTGGGAATAACCAGAACAGTGTCGCCATCGAAGTCGGCACCAGACAAATGTTCGGCGACTTTATGGTGAATTCCTACAGCATCCTTTGCTGCAGTACCGAGAAGTTTGCGAGCCTCTGGATTTCGATTGTTCACAGTGAGTTCCGGAATCTCAAACGTTCCACCATGAGGAAATCGAACAAGAGCAACTCGTTCACCATTTCTAAACGTCGGCGCATAGATTTCAGTAGGCTTCATCGTCGTGACAGGAAGAAGCACTTTAGTTGATTGACGTGGTAGGTTTGCCGCCTGTAGATGTGCTGCAGCAGCATCGGTCTGATCAGCAAACTTACCGAGAAGCTCTTTGCGAACTGTCGGGTTTGTAAGCGCGTTGATTTCATCGAATTCCAGTTTACGTCGATCAAACGTCAAATCGAGTTGTTGTTGCGCGAGCTTAGGATCCTGCTTGGACAACATCTGAGAAGGAAGATTTCGAGACCATGTATCCCAAGATCCTTCTTCTCCGGCACCCTCTTTCGTCGGGCTACCGACAATGTTCATAGCCGATGAAACTTTACCGTGTTCATCAGGTATCTGACGAACGATCGCACCAAACGGGTTATTCGGGTCATCGGACATTTCCTTCATTACATCTTTCTTACGCCCAGTATTCGACTTGTTCGTATTGAACACAAGATCTTTTCCAGCAGGCAGGTCTTCTTTGTAAACCGCCATACCCTTGAGATAGTGTGTTCCGTCAACAGCAATACGAACCTGTGCATACCGAGCATTCCCAATCGAAACGTCCTTCACACCAGGACGAATGTAGATAACGCCGTCTGCTTTATCTCCACCATCTTCTTTATAGTTGATCCCAATACGACGACTGGCAATCGAAATAGGCTTTTGAATACCGAGGAAGCTACGTCCTTGATCAACCGTATGATCCGTAATCTGTTGGATCTTGTCCCTATTCCTTTGTACGAACGACAATGCAGTACCAGGTACAGCCAAGACCTTCATTGTCGTGTACTTGCCAGTGCCAAGCTGCTGGATCTTGATGTTGTGGAGCTCATACCCATGTTCACGCAACACGGCAACAGCCGTGTTCAAACGAGTTGCAGTAACTCCGATTTGACTCTCAACACCTTTACCGACATCCACCATCTTCTTCTTGTCTACCTGCTCCTTGAGCATATTGGCTGTGGTGTGTAGAGCGTCAGCTTTGTCTTTCTCTCCTGGTGCAAGCAGAGCTCGAATAGACGACTCGTTAAGTCCCATCCGCTTACCAATCTCAACATTTGACCAACCTTTTTCCTTCAAACGCTGAGCGGTGAGAATCTTTTCTTGTTTCTGCTGAGAAAGAGCAATAGAGCGAGCTGCTCGAAGTTGTGTAGTTGTAATACCAAAGCCTCGAGCGATCTCAGCTTCCGACATACCATCCTGCTTGAGTTTATCGATGGTCTGAAGATAACTTCGATTACGAGCGCTTTCGGATCCACCAGATCCCCAAGGGTAACGACCAGAGCGGCGAAGAATGCCGTAATGCGCAAGATGCTCTTCTTGGGTACGAATCACGACTCCTCCTCTAGCCGTCGATGACCGATCAACCTGTCGAATTCCTGAATTCTTTCCATGATGAACGCTATATCCTCTGGATCAGCATCATAGACCATTACCTCATTATCTTGGTAAATACGCAGCTCGATTTTGATATCGAACGGATTCTTCTCGTATTCAAGACAAAATAGGGCAGCATAAACTTCGAGTTGATGTACTGAACCGGGAAACACACCAGTCTTTAGATCATGAATTCGCAAAGTGTTGTATCGAAACGCAATGGCATCCGCGGTACCGAAACAGTTCTCTGAGTAATAGAGAATCTGCTCACAAACCATCTTGTGCTCGATTGCATCGTTGATGTATAGGCCCACGGTTCCAACAAGATCTGAACGCCTACCTGCTTGGATCTCTCTTTGAGCATAGTCGTGTTGTGCAACACCATATGCTCCAGCTTGCGCTGCAGTCCAACGCTCAATCAGACGCTGTGGAGAATAATGAATCCAATGCCATTGACTAGGGCTAAGAAACGCATGCTCCCCTTGGAGATCCAAATGCCTGTTGAAGCGCATTCAAAACCTCCTCTTCACACGCAGGATAAATATATGCGGCAAACGACATCTCATTAAGCTTCTCTACATAATAAGCTTGATTTGGCTGCACTGACGATATCGCTTCGAGCTTGATTTCTAAAGCGCCCCAATGACGATTCCACAAAATCATAAGGTCGGGAACGCCTTGTCGAGAATTAGCGTCTAATTTGAAGATTTCGCAACCAGGAAACATTTTTTCAAGCTTCTTAATTACCTTCGACTGATATTCGCTCTCCTTCATTAGCGTCTCCTTCGCAGAAAAACGCAAAAACTATATGCGTTGTTCCTTCCCCCTCTATTATATTATACGAATGGAGTGCTAACTAATATCTATTTCTCTACGATACCAAATTCTTGATATGTAGGCCACACATAAGTACGATTCAATACCGAAAGAACGAGGTCACGTTCCAGTAAGCCATAATCTATGGCACAAACAGTGGAATTCTCGCTAATCAAGCCAGTTTTCAAATCCACCAGCGGAGCCATAATCGGTTGCTCAAAGGGATATTTGAACTGCTGATTGTACTTGATTGCGAACCAACGTGGCCGCCAAACTAGGTTATTCACTTGGTTATTACGTCGATCACCATCCAAATTGATTGGCGTGTCGTAAGCCTCAGATGGCCTTGGGATGAATGCTTTAGCTACCAGCAGTGGGACAGATCGATGGAATTGTACGCCATCTCGCATCATTCCTACCTGCATTAAACCAAACTGATTCTCTGATTGGGCTAGGATTCTCCCAGACTTGTCAGCACGCACTCTGCCATCATCGCTAATGCTATACCCAAAGAACTCGTCTATTGGTCTCCACTCGGCCATTCAACAGGCTCCTTGATTAGTGTCGACTCATTCACAGACTCATGTAGGTCCTTCATCGCCATTTGCTGATATTTGAGCTCCTGCTCCTGTGGCCGGACATAAATCCCCCACAACAACGCGAAGATCTCCAGAGACACTACGAGACCCAAAACTAGGGCTACCCACATCCAATTCACTTATTACCTCCTGGCCAATATCTTTAACAGCACTTGGGAAAGCTGCTGCCTTGTGGGTGGTTTTCGTTTTAAACAACCCCTTTCTGGAAGGTTTTAGCTATTAAGGTCACCAAAAATGTTCGTTCCAAAAGTTCTTGTAGGAACGCAACCTAGTATCTAATTACCTATACTTATTAACTTGAAAAGTCGCGCGTAGAGTATATAGATATTAGGTTGGCGTATATGAAAAACTTTCGGGACGAACATTCTTGGCAAATAAAATCGGTGGATTTGGCTTATTCATGCAGTTTTGAGAGATCGAACTTGCCAACATTGAAGTTCTTTTTCGACTTTAGCGACCTCCAAACGGCATTATCGACTACACTTTTGCTTCTCAACGTGTAATAATAGAGATCGATGAAGGGTGTGTTCAAACGGTCGATTCGTCCGTGCGCTTGTTCCCAATTCTTGTACGAATAGGTCAAACTGTAGAACACGATCGTATCGGTCTCGACACAATTCCAGCCTTCGGCGCCCGCTACGTACTGAACTAGGTAAACCCAGGAATCGGTCGATGGGATGTCCTCGTGACGGTGACCATTCCACTCAGCTACCTCTGTAACGTCCTGTAAGCGCCGTAGAGCGTCTAACTCATAGTCGAAGTTGTAGAACACTACTACCTTCGGATTTGAGCTTAGAATCGCTCTGATCGCTTTGACCCGGCTCGGATCGCTGTTCACAATCTTGCGCATCACGGTGAACAATTCCGCTACATCACGGATTGGCAGGTTCTTGTAGATGTTCCAGCGTTTCTTGATCACTTCCCGCAGCAGGTCCTCGTTGTGCTCGACCCATTTCGTCACCGAATGACGAATCGTCAGCTTTGGGTAGTCCATGTGCAACAGAATCCGGGCCCGTAACCTCAGTAGCTTAGCTTCACCCAGATAACGATCAACCTTTGGAAACTTGGTGAAAGCGCTGTAGACGACGTGCTCACGTTTGAACTCGGTACGGTTCTTGTAGAACCCGTTGGCCACGAATACGGGAATATAGTCCAGCCATGTGTCGCCCGGAGTGGCGCTAAGTAGGATCCAGCGATTCTTCTTGGCAATCTTAAGGAAGGATTTGACCCATCTTCCGCTGCCAACCAGACGCTGTTCATCGAAAATAAAGAAAGCTTCTTCGACTTCAGCGTACTTGCCGATATTGTTCCAACTATCAACGGTAAGAATACCCGCAACTGTGGCGTCCGCTTCCGTGCCAACCGCCTCACCAGCGAACTCCCGGTTCCAATCCAAACTGTCGCGCTTTTTTGCCGTGGTAATGACATAGATGTCCTTGTCTCGTTCTTTCTCCATGTAGTAGGCGACAGCTACTCGCGACTTGCCTGAGCCGACTCCGCCCCAGAGGATCATCCCGTTGTCAAGCTGTGTTAGGGCGAGCTTCTGATGTGGCTTAAGTTCCATCTACTTTCGTCATTTCGTAGTGAGCTGGGCCGTCGAGCCAATCGATTTTTTTAGCGCCCTCGATGCAGTCTACTCGATCGTTGCAATAGCGTACGTTTTGTTTGATCTCGATCATACGAGTTGTTTTTGTTACCGAGTGGACAGAGATCTTATCGTCCGGACGCTCGTCGCCACAGACATGACAAGTCCAAGTTAAATCAGACATATGCGTCATTAGTCACCTCCGAAAAAATAAATTGACTGTATAACCGGCGGGCAGAGCCACTACAAGCACCCTCTCCCCAAAGGGATAGCTTAGTAATGGCTCCACCCGTGGTAGGAACGCCGCATTGTTCCTACACATTCCGGTTTATTCCTGGGTTTTTGTCTGCCCATGAGCGTAAGCAGTGCGCGCTCCCAGGAATCTTTGTTAGTCTGCGGCGAGGGCTCAAATGCCCCTTTACTACCAATCGTAGCTTACGCATTCCCCCGTAACAGGGCAGCCGCTTTGTCAAAGTGAGGTTACGCCCACTAGGGGTTGTCGGCTCTTTTATATCGCGAACTAATTCAAGCTTTATGCATACCGCGTAGCACCGTGCATTATAAAGCGGGTTCCATTTGGTGCCGTACCGTATGCTCTCCAGTATCGCCTCGGTGGATCAGACCTCCCGCACCTGGAGCATCCCAGTCGGTGCCGACCGGGAATCTTTAAGGGCAGTAAGCGCGTCTGCTAACCTACTGCCCTTGTGGCCCCAGCAAACCCGTCTCATAACCGGGTAGCTGGAACTTACCAGAAGTGGATCAGCGCAATAACTAGTGTTATCGCGATTACCACCATGGCTATGCCTGGAAAATTTAGCTTCATGATTTCTTCTTTTGGTTCGCTTTGATTGCCCTGCCCTGTTTTGCGGCTCGAGATTTCGCTCCCTTACCTCGATAGACCTTGCCGCTACTGCCGTACTGGTATCCGCCCTTTACTTTACGGACTGGCATTTGCTCTCCCATTCAGCCAACTGAAGCCGAGCATCAGGACGATGAAGCCCCACCAGATGCTGGTGATGAGTACCACCCAGGGCCAGTTCATCGTTGACTCTCTACGTTGTCCAGCATCTCTGGCCCGATGAAGGTCGGAACCTCCAGCTCAAGTCGATCGGGCATCGAGACTTTGAAGTAGGTGTGCAGCAACAGGCCCAGACAGCTAGGGCACAGATCGGCCGTTTCCTTGTCCGTGCCTTCTGGCCAGCGCGGGTCTTTCTCGATTCTGATCGTGACCGGAAGAATCTTCTGTTTCTTTTGCGGCAAATTCTCCGGTTCGGTGAATCCACATCCGTCGCAATGCACTTGTTTCATGCTCTCTCCTAAGCATAGCGGCAACGAGGCCACGGTCCGTAACCTCGACGCTTGATTAACTTGACCGCTCGATATTTCTGTTCTAACACTGTGTTCCAGTGGGGGTAACCTCTACCACCGACTGACTTCCATGTTGACAGATCAAACTGTAGTCCACCGTAAAACCCGTTACCGGTGTTGAGATGCCAACGACTTGTCGATTCGCATCTCGCCATTCGTACTAACTTTGCATTATACGGTTGGACTACGCTCCAGCGTGAATCTTGCTGATGTGCCGGTATCATGAGAATCAACGCTGTTAATACTACTGTCAAAGAGTCCTCCTGGTTAGAGGACCCCAAGCTGCCTACCCGCGAGGGGGTTACGGCGTAGACACTCCCAGCGGCCTGGTCGCAGAACGGGGAGAGCATCCCGGGCCTGTGGCAGACCCGAGATGGCGGCGTCTCCGTTCCCACTCAGAGCCCCAACTGGGCTACTGGACTTTCCCCACATACGGCTCGTGGGTGTAGCCAGCTGAATTGAGCATCTCACTCAGCTCGAACTTATCGTCGTTGGTGAGAGCCTTGAACTCCACGATCTCGACTTTGCGTCCGTACTTGCCTCCGGAGAAAAACTCCTGGCAAGCTTTGACGAACGACTTCTTCTCCTGCGGTTGCTCCATCCCACCTCCCGATTAGTTCTCTTCCACTGGGTCGAAGTTTGCCTGAAAGGCCTTAGTAGTGTAGACCTTGTAGCCGCGCTCGGTGTAGAGAATCCAGTCTCCCACGAACGCCTTCGTCTGGCGCGGGTTCTTGGGGTTGTGCACCCGCACATGGATGTACTGCTTGGTCGGCTGAATCGGCTGTGACCGATCGACCGGGGACTCGTCGATATTGCCAATTTCTCCAAAGCACCAGCGAGCAATGTCGGCGAAGTTCTCTTCGGTTACCTGAACAGCATCCACGAATAGTGGCTTACGCACATACTTGGTCGTAAGGCTGGTATTTTCCAAGAGGAGTCCTATCCGTTTAGGCTTGGTCTAGTTCAGAGTATTTAATCTCCAGAGCATCCTCTTCAATTGTCACATAGATGCTCTGCAAGTAAGCTTTGATCCCGCTCTTTTCGTTGACTGTCCATTCGTACGGACGAACAATCAGGTCTACGTTTAGGATGTCGGCCCAGTCAAGCATTTCCACGGAGCCCTCATCGAGGTTGGTGCGACCACGGGAGGTGATCAACACGATACGGGGCGGTCGACCCTTGAAGTTCACCGAGACGGGCAAGTAGGCCTGTGGGTTTTCCCCTTCCTCTTCCTCACGGGGCCGGAGCCACTTGACGTTCCAGTTGTCTTCCGCCATAGCTTGTGCAGTAGGCTCGTCGAGAAGAACGGCGAAGTTGCGATCACCTTCACGGTTGTACTGGCCTTCTTTGCCAGAGAAATTCCGGAAGATGATCCGGACTCCTTCCATCAGAACAGTGTTGTCTTGTCGTGGCATCAATCACTCCTCACAAAGTCTTGGAAGGAACCAAACTGCTCAATAGCTGTTATCGCATCGGCGCTTAGTTGTTCGAAATAGGACGTATCGATTTTGAGATCAGGCGTGTTCTTGGCGATCTCGGCCTCGATCCATTTGTGCTTTTTAGTGCCCGTTACCGCGTGATACTTTTCATCTTTGACGCGATAGAGCGTACCGCCCCCCTCGAGGACGGGGACAAAGCGACCAGTCCGCCCAAGATGGCGCATGTTGCGATAATCCAATTCGCTCGTTTCATCATGTTCCTCTCGATCAAGATACATCGTCCCCTGGACTACGTTCTTACTCTCGCAGTAATCGTCGAAAGTTAACTCTTCGCCGGAGAACAACGTCTTGAATACATAGGGGTGTTGAAATTGAGATCCTACCGCCGTCCAAGTATTACCCTTACGAGCAATATAGACGGCGTCGTTGACGAGACACAACTTGTCGTAGGTAGTCTCGTGCTCGAACGTGTAACCGTATCCGGCACCATGCTCGACCACATACTCGACTATCTCTTGCGTGCAATCAGGAATCTTGACCGAATCTGTCTTGATGTGCACGATTGGATCTCCTCGATTTTGGAGATCGTGTTTCAAGTCGATCATGTACAAGGCACCACGTTTAGCTACGATGTTGTCTTTGTTGCGGGGGTCTTTGAACGGGTTCGGGAAGCTTGCGGAAGTAAGCCCATAGACAATGTTGATCGCAATTTTCAAGGCGAAGGCAAGTTTGTCCGCGTTGCTCTCGTCCTTCAGGTACGGAGCCAGGCGCCCATTCATCATCTGGCGGGCCGCAGCGTAGTCGTGGCGTTTGATTGCTAGGCGGGCGTCTAAGAGTGAGATGAACTTGCTTGTATATTTCCCAAACAAGTTTAAACATTTGATAGACGTCGGGTGCATGGAAGCCACATCCAAAAGAGCCACGTTGCGGTATAGACCCGGCTCTGCGTAGACGTATCCGCCTTCTCCGGGATCTTCACCGCGGTACGAACTTCTTCCGGCGTCAAAGGTGTATCCATCGAATTCCTCGCTTAGATCGGTATAAACGAAGTATTGCTGTGGATCTTTGTCATTACCAAAGATAATTGTGGCGGTATGTCTTTGGGTTGTGTCATTAACTGTTAGTCCGCTCAACTCAGCTAGAATTTGGCGTGCGACGAAATCCTCCCAACGATCTTCCAGCACAGATTCGGTTGCTCGAACATCGTTGACACAATATTCGACGACCCTTGGCCAGTCTTCTTCGTCTACCGGTTGATCAAACGGTATATCCAACTCCATGTGGTGGATGCCCAAGTCAATCTCAAATTTCTTCAAATTTTGTTTGATCGAGCTAAAGTCCCATACGTCGGTATAGGAGAGATTGTAGGCTTGCCTGAAGAAAGCGTTTCGATTGTTATCGATAATCTTCCTTGCCCGCTGATAGAGTTGGGGTATCGTTTCGCCCAGCACCGCCCCATAGAGGATATGGTTGTCAAAGCGCCGATTATAAAAGCCGACTAGCTTCATCTTCGTCAAGGCCTCGACTTCGGCTTGGCTGGGGTTGATCATTCGAACGACGGTGTCGTCTCCATGGAATTTCCAGCAGACGACGAACAAATTCGGATACACCTCGACATCGAAGATCACCATTCGATCGTCTGAGATCTCAACCACAGCATCCGAATTCAGCTCTGGATCGGATTCGAACTTCATCTTCTGCACAACCTTCAAGCTGGTCGACGCTTGATGGGTGCTGTTGTTGGCAAACGCCATGATCCTTGGTCGTAGATCAGTGACGTCGTATTTCATGCCTGACTCATACGCCTCGTCCAGGATATGAGCGATGAAGTCGACCGACGGCTTGGTTCCTGGGTGAATCTCTTTACGCAGATTCCGCTCGATTAGCTCTCTGAGCCCTTTTTCACTAGTAATCGTCTTAGCCTTAAGCATCTTCTCCTTCTTCTTTTTCAGAGGAAGGCCACTAGATATTGATGCAATTGGCACACCGTTGCAGAGCGTCAATCTGCGACGTAGTGACGCGTCTCCTACGTATACCTTTACCTCAATCCCCTCGGAGTACAGAGGTGCCAGCTCTGTCGGATCACCCAAATACGTGTAGTGTAGATGGACTCCTTGACCCGATTTACTCAGTTCCGCATAGGTAGCAGGCCAGCGACTAGCCGCTTCAAGATTACGCTCAAGACTGTTGGTTCCGTTTTCATCTTTCAGATCGAAGTCAATCACTATGTGTTTTTCGGGTACCTTCACATAGTGTAATTGCCTCGTATCAATATCTGAAAGCTTGGTCTCTACTCGATGCCATGCTCGAGAAGGCGTGCCATCTTTATTAGCAACCTGAGCAAATTGATCAGCAAAAGTATGATCAAAGACAGAATCAACCTCGTCCATGACAAGAGAGAATGCAGGTAGATCTTCGTCACTTTCCTTAGGAACCTTAAACTTCTCTGCATTGAATCCGAAGTATGCGCTTCTGACATTTTCGCCATTAACTTGTGCCCGATCTGAGAATTTGTCAAAGTAGTCACGTAATTCTTCCCGTATTTTGTACTGCGGTGATGGTCGTTCGATGCCGCTATCCGAACAGAATTCTTTATACAAACCGTAGGCCTGCTTCAAGGTCGTGTAGTCTTGTGACTTGAAGACATCGTAGTAAGCCTCGATAAAGTTAAAGAAGACGTCGGTTTGCAACATCATTTCCAACGGCCGATAACCGCTGTAGGCGTTCTTACCCATCTCCAAATAGACGGTCAGACAATGCGCGGCAATTGCTCCTAGCTCAAAGTCAATTTGACTCAGCAAGGTTAGATAATGCCGATTTGGAATTCGCACACCTGTGGGATGAATATCGATCAAACGCCTGATGATTCCCGATTTTGCATCTGTGATCTTTACCGGTTGGTTCGAGCCGATGAACAACAATGCATCCGCTGTTGCGGTATAGCTCGGCTTGTACTTTTCGTTCATCGTCATTTGTTCGTGCGAGACAATTGAGTTCAGCCGAGTGTTGTCTTCGAGCCGAGAAAGATCGCCGTCATGTTGGATGGCTACCAGGGGGTTGTGCTTGAAAGCCTCCGTTGCAAAGGTACCGTCCGATCGACCTAACGCTTTTCCGTCAAACGTCGTTGTATAGCCGTCAAACAGCTTTTGCATCACGTTTAAAACCGTGGACTTACCGGATCCAGCAGGACCGTAGAATACAAAGAACTTCTGAATTTTCTTTGAGTCTCCCGCCACGATGGATCCGATAGCCCATTCGATTTTGGCTCGTTCCTCCACCGAGTACAACGTGCCAACGAGCTCGTCCCACGCCGAGATATCACCTTCCTCTAATGCGTAGTTAAGATGCTTACTCGCGTAGTCTGTTTTCTTGATCTCTGAATTCGAAAACAGGACTTTGGAATCGAGGGGGTGATTATTGTCACTGAGATTGGCCAGGAATTTCTTGAACAATGTCCAACTACTACTCTGAAACGAACGCATGTATTTAACGATGTACGTGAGTCCCGTTTCTTCGTGTAGCCTGGCGGCTTCAGCTTCGAGATCTTCATCGACTAGCCGTTGGACGTCATACTCATCACGAGACCAGAGCCCTCGTTCTGCATCCCAAATCGCATAGAAGGCCCGCCCTTGCACCATCAGATCCTGAGAACGACCGACAATGAAATCGGGGTACAATTCCATGTTCTTATCTTTCGTTTCTCGCGAACGGATCTGATAGAAGTCCATTGTCCCCCTTTCTCCCGGTCGGAACAAAGGATCTAGTATCCGAATTTCTCCATCGCGTACTCTTGCATCTGGAACCAGATCTCCGTTTTAGTCTGATCTTCCCGTGCGTATTGCAACGGAAAGAAGCCACCCCTTCCGTCACGTTCGTAAGTACGCCAAATGAGATTCGCCAAGATCTCATCGACTTTGTTCATTTTTCTGACTGAGACTCGATCCCACATCTTGTGTAGCCCGAGATTCTCGAGCAAGACCCAAGCCCATTGTGGCGCTGTGCCTTCGTCACAGACGAATTCGGTTCTGCGACTTAAAGCGATCAGCACCTCAAGCACTGAGACCGGTCGTGGACGATTTTTCCAACCGTAGAGAAACTCGCTGCGAAGATCTCGACCATCTGCGATTCGGTTGTCGTCGTTACCCACAACAAAAATGAATTCCGTGTCATGCAACCGCGCAAACAAGTCGTAGTACGTGTGCGGGTTCTTCTCCGGAATTTCGATCTGTGCTATCAGCCAGTTGAAGTAGTCACGTTCCCTGGTCAGCTTCGACATCGTCAGGGTCCAATCCCTTGACTTCGACCATGTACGACTTGAAGCTGCGGCAAACTTCGAACTCCATTTCGATCCTGTCGTTCCGAATGAAGACGACGTTTGCATCATCCGAGCCATGACCGAAGCGCTTCAAGTTCTTGTCGCCAACGACTAGCTCCGGTCGAGCAACGATCTCGTCTCGTTCGTCGGCCAAGATGTCGTCACCGGCATAATACGTCCAGGTGACCTGCGTGTACTCCGGGAACTCTTCGTTGTATTCGTTCTGATGGATTACGTACGGATGCTGCTTGTCTCTCTGCGCGATCTCCGCGTCGTAGTCCCAACTGATGTGGTCTGAGGGCGGCTCTTGCACAGGAACCGGTGGTCGCGTTGGACGCTGGACGAGCTCTTCCGGCTGGACTCTGCGCGAATAGCCACGCTCTTCCACTACCGTGTCGAGATCTGGCTTTGGCGGAACCTCCGACTCATAGCGCTCGTGATAGAACGCACGCACCTTCGCGATCTCTACCTCAGCGTCCTTCAAGGCCTCGGCCTTCGTCCTTCTCGAGCCGTAGCGATACCCGAAGATGAATCCGAGCACGGTACCGAACGCTGTTCCACCGAGAAACATGTTGACCTTGCTCCAGTCGACGGCGCGAGTCACTTCCGCCATCTCCTCGAAGCCTTCGGCCACTTGTTCGGCTACTTGTTGTTCTGCTACTGCCAAGACAAAACCTCCTAAGACAATTCGATCTTGTCGAAGATCACTCCGTCGACGTTGAAGTCGAGCAGAATGGCTCCTTCGAAACCGTTGACGAAATCGCGAGCTTGTTCGGTCTTGCCTTCGAATACGCCGAAGTTGACGTAGTTATCGGTGTGACCCTCTGGCGTAAGGATCCAGCCGACCACAGCTCCTGCCTTGGAATGGGGAATACCGAGCATGGCGTAAACCTCATTCAAGAACAGATGCCCGCGAGAGTGCAGCAGATCGTTGGCGTAGTTCTGCTGACACTTGATGAAGTAGAGGTTGTACTCTGGTTCTCTGTTCCAAGACGGTGAGCTTTCGTCGAAGAAACGTGCGTAGATCGATGGATCTCCAGGAGCCACCCTCGTGATCAGTTTCCTCTCACCGGTCTCTGAATCGGTCGTTGCGACTTGCCGGGTGCCATAACGGAGATCACGATCCTCTTCCTCTCCGTACTTGGCGATCACCCGGGATCGGTACTCGTTGAATCCTTTGTCCAGTGCAGCGTATGCGGCTGTCAGAGCGGCGTTTCGCCTGTTCAAGATGCTGTGCGACTTGCTCAGTGCCGCAATCGAGACACCACCAACGATGATTGCCGGAGCGTATAGACGCACGATCTTGACCGTGGTCTGGTAGCGGATCAGTGTCAGATCGCGCTGACGATCGAGATCGCTGTACTCGACATGCTCGAGTGTTCGAGCGACCTTCATCTTGTCTTTGGCCTCTTCGACCACCTTGTCCATCTTCAGAGTGGCACGGCAGGCAAGAACAGTGCTCGCTGTCATGCCAACGACGCCCGCTCCGAATAGAACTCCTGGAGAGTTCTTCTGTGCGAGCAACGCGCTACGTGCGAATTTTCTCGTGATCGCACTCGAAACGAACTTCATCATAACTCCTTAGAATAAGCTCAGTTGTTTTGGATGGATTTGTTGTTCTTCTTCTCGCTCTTGCTTTTCTCGATGATCTTTCCAGATCGCGTACACTTGCTGGTCGAACATGCGATCTACCCGTCTGCGCCAGGAGCTGCTATGTGGGTAGAGATCCTTCACCTGATTCCGGATCTGACTGTTCTGCATTGGCGGCCAGCTCCTTTACGTTGTTTTCGAGCTTCTTTGTCGCCTCCTTGATCTCAGTTGAGGGGATCGGGATCTGGGAGATCCAAGAGATAACCATCGCGGATTCTTTGAACTCCGGCGCCCCGAAGGTCCGTCCAACCCCACTGATTATCTGTGTAAGTGGAGGAAAGGCCAACAAGCTCGTATAGATCGGAAACGGTAGCTGTGTCATAGCGACTCACCAGGTCGAATAGTCGGTCGATTACTTCCTCGGCTTCTTCTCTTGAATCAAGCACAATCTCATCGAAATTATGCTCGGATCGTGCTCGACGACTTAATGCTCGTCGTGACGACGGCATCTGAGGCGTCGATGCGTAGCGGTTGTACTGGATGTGGCCCGTCGGGCCCGATGGTGGACGAGTGATTCCACGGTATCGACGACCTTCTCCGAAGATCAATTTCTCGATTCCTTGAGATCCAGCTTCCACAACCATGTCTTTTGCTGCTGGAAGTAGCACTTCAAGCACAACGAAGTGCATTGCATCTCGAATTGTCCCACCAACAAACACATCTCTAAGCTGTTTTCGCAGCGGACGACGTCGTCGTGTCGCTTCTCCTGAAGTTACACGCTCGATTTTCTTATCTTGAGTAGTTCTTTTGCTTACATCGCTGTTAGGCGGAAATTCAGGATGCTCCATTTAGGTCCTTACGCTCGACAAAGAGAAAAGCTAAAAGCCATGTAAAATGACCTTTAGCCTTTTGCCCTACTAAGCAGCAGCGGTATCTGCCTTACGGCTTGCATACCAAGCTGCCAGCTCGTCGAAACGAGTGCTGACGTGCTTCGAGGCCTGCTCAGCGACCATAGATCCGAGCACGATCGAGCCCGTCCAGATCTTGACTGCATCAGCAGTAGTCTGGGGACTGTTCACGTTGTTCGAGATCATGTCGTTGACGACCTTCGACACGCCGACACTCGCCACGATGTGCGTGGCAAGCTTCAGAATGGGAAGCTGTGACATAATAACTCCTAAGTAGTGGGGTTTCATTATACGTCGTGTTTTTGCTGCGACCTTAGTCGACGAGTTCAACCTCACCCGCTTGAATTTGCTCGCCAAGCCGTGTTAGATCTTCTTGCGGCATTGACATCAGCTCTTGTCGGTTGACAAGCTTCGGTTTGAGCGGTGTTACGACTGCTGGTTCAGCTTGTAGCTCTTGTGTTTGGGCGATCTTGGCCGCCTCCACGACCATGTCCTGCGGGATTACGCCATTGACAAAGACTACTGCGGCGTTCGTATCCGTGACCAACTCCATGAACAGTGTCGAGTAGGCCTCAGTTGAGACAAATTCGTCCCGTATTTCCTGCGTCTTGATGAAGCGTTTGCCATCTTCGGATCGCTTGCCGTATGCAGCCAGAATGATCTTCTTAAATTCGGCGATGATGCTTTTGTTATCTTCCGCCGCTATGATTCGTTCTAGCGCTTCAGACAAACCACCCTTATGACTCATCTCGAGCTCGACTAGCTCAGCCTTGGACAGATGAAAGAAGAAGTCTTCGCTGACCTCTTCTCCATTGAAGTCTGTATAGGTGATCGTCTTTTTGAGCACAACCTACCTTTCATTCGAGGTAGTTTAGTCCGTCGCAGATAGG
>Ga0209811_10000475_pt1 | contig 16764 bp, 11 predicted proteins | sample Coa_R1_6_FD_187161 | JGI IMG/M metagenome (GOLD analysis project Ga0209811, IMG submission 187161) | Surface soil microbial communities from Centralia Pennsylvania, which are recovering from an underground coalmine fire. - Coalmine... | ecosystem: Environmental > Terrestrial > Soil >...
TGCGGGGATCACCGGTCCAATTAACCATCAAAGTTCCATTCAACCATATCTGTATCCCCCCACCCGCTTCATAATCCACCTTCATATCTAGCGAATACAAAGTAGCGGATGAAAATGACCCCGAAAATGTTGCCAGATCTGTCAAAGTTCCAGCCGCATTTCTACTGGAAACCTTTAACGTTCCATATGTAGCAGTTTGCCGCACCACAATGCGGGAAATACCATCGGGACTACGAAAAAGTATAGATTGAAAATTTAAAATCCCACTACTAGATACATCAAAAAATACCGCGTGAAACCATACAAGATTTGAGGATGTAAAAATAGGAAGCTGTAACCTTTGAGCGGGAGGATCGCTAGCAGTAGGTGTGGAGGTAGTTGTGGATATAGCACATCGAGCATAGCCATTTCTGAAACGACCTGCCGTAGTGCTTGATACAGGAATTTGGGGGAACCCCGTAAACCCCGTATCCTCGCCCGTAGCTAAAAGTATTGTCATCTTATTAGTTCCTCGCCCCAACAATCGTGCCGTAAAGGCCCGAAATTGTACTATCTACCCCAACCGGAGCGTACATTCGCAAACGATCTCCCATCCCAAGCGTAAAAGCGGCGCACGTATAAGAACCAATCAATTGGCCGGCCAAAATCTTCATTATCCCTACCGATGTGGCACTTCCAGCACTATTGACAACTTGTAATGTAAATGTAACATCGGTTCCGGGCGCAACCGAACATCCTGGCAAGGGACTTTTCTCAAAATTCACCGGAAAGTTTATGTCCCACGGCGCTAGGGCATCAAAAATTTCGTAATTGGTATCCCAAGGATCTTGGACCATATCTACGATTTTGGCGCCCACCGCAAACGGAGTAGCCCAAATTCCTCGTGCCAAACCAGACCCAACCAACGTATATTCATACGACGGCAACGTACTAATGTCTTCTAGATTGCCCCCAACCGAATTGAAACTAGGAAATTTAAACAAAACGGTAGTGCCGATCATGATGGAAGGGTATGAATGGGTAAATACCTCGCCACCAATAAGTGCAAACGGGGTGCCTGCCGCATGGGAAGCCACAGACGTATCAAACATTCCACGTCTAAGATACGTGTCAAGATCATAAAGATCGGTGCCGGTCAAGACCACATTAGAATAGCCTACGAGTTCACCCCCCACATAGGCCAAAGTTATGCCTAGATCGGCATCTTGGGCCGTTGCGGTGTCGATTTGCCCATCACACATTGAAATATCTACGGACAAAACATTCGTGGTGTCGGGGTCAGAACCTGTATTGAACGGGTCTGTAAGTATTCCTTGAACCCCACCTGTCAACATGGTTCCTAACTGTCCGTAGGACATTCCGCCGTCTACAGAGGCCCAGACTTGGCATCCGCCCCATTCCTCTCCCGGACCTGTAACAACAATCCAAACCGACAATTGTCCCGCACTTAACGAGGGTTGAGGTTCAAAAATTATCGGCTCATTAACACTTGGAGAATAGGCTCCAATAATATCCGCATATCCGCCTGAGCCCCCGACTTGAGTATTATAAATGAATGCTGTACCGACGCCAGAGGGGGTCTGAGCCATTAAAATCTCCTAATAAAGGACCAATTTCGACGGTTCAGGTTCTGAACCAACCAATACCAGTTTGTCATCAATGTTCAAGGGGCGCGAAAATCTCATATAAAGATCCGGCACATTCCTAGGAATATCCAAGCCCCTAAGTCCTATATCGCGCGGACTATTATTTGATAGTCTAAAGGCTGCGGGGTTGCCCGAGGCCCTAATCGCACTGAACCACAAATCCCCCACATCCCCGCGAAAATCTTTAAACACCATCAGCGAAGAATTTGAACCATAATCTACCGTTGAGGGGCGGGTCATTTCACTCAAATCTAAAACATTGTCCACTTCATAACCATTTACCCAACACTTTACCAATTGTATAGTGCTTAAGTCCCACGTAAACAACAAATGTTGCCACGAACGATCATTTATTATGGTATTGGGCGGGGATTCATAGAGTTTTTGGCCCCCCACAAACATAAAAACCGATAAATCCTCATCGACACCAATCATCAATTGTTCGGGCATTTCAGGCCCAATACCTAAAAACAAACTCACACTTCCAGGCCCAGGACCATCATCAGGCCCTAAATTGGTCCACAAACTTAAGGTGCCGGCCCCAGAATTAATTATTTCATCTCCATAGTCCCACAAATAATGGCCCATACCGTTTAATCGGGCGGCCATCAGTGGCGGCGGGGTACTGACGGGTCCGGCCTGTCCCATTTGTGGATCTTCGCAAACAAAGACCAAATCTCCGTTGTCATTCTCTTCGATGGATAAGATTCGGACCGGGTATTCATTTAAATATACGTCCCCCGAAAACCCCGTCAATGTAACCATATCCATAGGTTCTAACAGGGCAAACCGCCACCCCAATTGAAACTTAATCTGAGAATTTCTAATATACAATCTTCGTTGCATCAATAATTGAATGGAGATCTGAGCCGAATATTGATTGCAAAACGCACGTCCTGGTAAAGAATCTCCAATTCGCAACTTATATGTATCAATGGCCCCTTGATCGTATGCAGTTATGGTCGTAGAATTATAGAAGTTTTGTCTATCCATATATTCCATCGAGATCCAATTGTCCGCGTCGGCGGGGTTAGACCTCATAATCATTATTGGATCATCATCCCCCGGCGTAGGCACCGCCCCATCTTGTCTAGGATGCCAAGGCAAAAAATCCATATCATTCAAATCATATTGGTGGACAAAATTCGTAGGAACCCACGCCGCTCCATTGTTAGAAATTGGCAAATCTCCATACGGAACAATCTTCAATAATTTACCGGACCAGACCATTGTCGAATTGGTCAAAACCAAAAGTCCATTTAACCATTCAATGGCTTTTTGGTGCCCATCCAAACTTGTGCTGACTAATAGAGAGGCGGCCTGACAATAATCTCCATAAGTGTTAAGGGTTACTCCATCCTCGTCATGAACTAGACGGTCCACACATTCGGCGGGAAACCCGGCCCCATATCGAGCATTAGACAAAAAATCCGTCACTATGTCTCCAGGATTTGCGTCCTTGACATAATCCCCCGTATGCGTGCCGGTCAAAAATCCTGTGATTTCTACTCCTACGTTTGGGAGGACAGGACTTTGACCTAGATCCATTGGTGTGCCAGTAATATGACAGGTTCCGCTATAGCCGACTTGATTGAAATGGCTATCCGGGGCCTGCCCATCCGATCCACCATAAAAATGCAACCCCGAGACCGAAAATGGTTCTACCCCCGCCGAAGTAAAAATATTATTACCTGGATAAAACGGAACGGGGCCTTGACATAGGGCAAAATCTACATCGACCGAATAATGGCCGCTTTTTTTGCCCCCCTTGCCCTTGGAGGAACCGCCCCCTTTCCCGGTCTGAGATGTTCCAGACAAAGGTATAGATCCGGTCTTTCCTTTTTTGCCTTTTGGTCCTTTATAATTTTTGAGGTCAATTAGATTTACTTGTTGGCGACAGGTGCCATAAATCAATGGCAATACAGATCCCTGTTGTGAGGTATTGTAATGGAGGGCGTTTTTTGCTTGGTGTTGCCAAGCGTTGTTTTGTAAAAATGATTGTTTGGGTCTAAAAAAGCTTGCCATCAAATGATCCTAAAACGCGCCGCCTTCGGGACATTCAATTATACTTACGCCTTGTATTGGAGCATTGGGATAGTCGGGGTCGCCATATATACTGGCCCAGCCCCCACCCGAAACAAAATAATCCGGGGCGCGACCTGCCCGGTTGGTACTAAACGCAAATGGACCTACCCGCCCAACAGTCTTTTCCGCCTCATTATAAACTGGACTAATTTTCGTTCCATCAGGATAATAATGATAATATGCGTTTGGGGGAAACCCCAAAGGTTTCTCGCCGCGAAATCCCAAATCCAACGGTCTATTATTCACCGATCTAAATTTGGACGGATCTTCGATCTTATTAGGAACGCACCACCAGCCATCTTGGATACAGGATTCAATACTACCGGCCCACGTAAACAACAAACCAGCACTGTAAAATTCGATTCCCCACTCCCAGGAATATCTTATGGTTGAGGGCGCTCCGGGGGGAATGGCAATCGTGTTGGCAATGGGCGTACCACTGACCCAAAATTTTACTACCGGCGCATCCCAAACACACAAAATATGATTCCACGAATTATCAAACCGTATGACGTGATCCTTTGAAACAAAACAATAAACACTTCCTAACATAGCATATAAACGGCCTCTGTAATCAAATCCCAGGGCAAACTCGGGTCTATTTACGGGATAACTTGTTCCTGAACCGGGCATTGGCCCAAGAAAACGCTTTGTTTGTATGAACCCCGCCACACTTGTACTATGTTCTGAAATTGGAATGTCTGGCGGGACCGATAACCATGTGGAATAGGTGCCACTAGGACTATCCGCGGGCCGAGTCTGATCCCATCCATAAATCCCCGAACGAGGATCAATCAAAACTTCGCCCGTAAAAGGACTTATAAATTTGCCATATGGCCATACCAATGCAGAACCGCTCATTTTAACCGCACCGATGGGATTAGGAGCCACAAACGGAGCAGCGGTGCCTTCTTGGGGATCTTCACCCGTAATTATCAAATCCCCATTATCATTTTCTTCTATGGAAGTGATTCGGACGGGATATTGTCTGAGATAATTGTCCCCAAACCGCCCTGATATGGACACAAAATCCATAGGCTCTAATAAAGCAAATTGCCATCCCAACTGAAATTTAATCCCCGTATTTCTAATATATAATTTTCGTTGTTGAGTCATCTGAACGGAAATCTGGGCACTGTGCGCGTTGGCAAATGCCCGACCAGGAACCGAGTCCCCTATTCTAAGACCATACGTATCAATCGCGCCCTGGTCATATGCCGTTAAAATGGTAGAATTATAAAAATTTTCCCGATCCATATATTCAATACTGACCCAGTTGTCCGCATCTGCGGGACTTGTACGAGTGATAATTAACGGATCATCATCTCCTGGGGTGGGAACCGCGCCGTCTTGACGAGCGTGCCAAGGTAAAAAATCATTATCCGTGAGGTGATATTTGGGAATAAAATCTGGTGTCCACGTTGCGCCATTAGAACTCACAGATGTATCCGCATAAGGAATGATTTTGAGTTTTTTACCCGACCAAACCATAGTGGAATTGGTCAATCTACAAATACCGTCCATCCATTCCAGAGCCTTCATATGGGCCTCTAAAACAGACGAAATCAACAACCAATTCGATTGACAATAATCTCCAAACGTGTTATGAATTGTAGGGGAATGATTTAATTGACTTATACATTCGGGCGGGAAACCTGCCCCATAACGAGGATTTGTCAAAAAATCTAATATACAATCGGCAGGATTGGCATCCTTTACATAGGTTTTTCCGACGTTTTGGCCGGCCAAAAACCCTGTAATCTCAAACGCCAAATTAGGCACGACCGGAGACTGACCCAGATCTATGGGTGTCCCGGTCACATGACATGTACCTGAATATCCTACACGATTAAAATGAGCATCGGGGGCCTGACCATCATATCCCGCATAAAAATGCAACTGTGTCTGACCAAAAGAAATCACACCAGAAGATGAAAAGACCGTGTTGCCACTTTTGAATGTTACAGGGCCTTGGCAAACCGCAATATCTACATTGACTGTATAATGTTTGTTTTTCTTGCCACCTTTGCTTTTCATATCTCCGCCGCCCTTGCCGGTCTGGGCAGTACCAGCCAAAGGCAACGAACCTGTTTTGCCCTTTTTTCCTTTTGGACCCCTATAACCATTTAGATCAATAAGATTCATCTGCATCCGCATTGTGCCATAAATGATGGGGATTACAGATCCTTGTTGGGACGTGGCATAATGTAAAGCATTTATGGCCGAATGTTGCCATGCATTTGTCTGTAAAAATGATTGCTGAGGCCGAAATAACGAACTCATTCGGCGGCCCTTAACGCCACATCCTCATCTAACATTATAGGCCGATAAAAGACCCTAATCTTAGACATCAAATGTCCTTGGGTGCCATTTGTATAGGACACTCCTGCCGTAACAAACGAATGGATGATTTGGGGCCAGTCCACCACAATTCCGCCATGAGAAAAGACCCGCCCCACCCGATAAAGAACTAAATCTCCTGGCAAGACTTCATTTTCTCTAATGGGGCGGGAGAACTTTTCTACAATGGTTTTGTACCATTCCTCCGACCTATGAAGGTGAAAGTCTCGCGTATAGTATTGGGTCGTTACGTTAGGAATGAATCCACACTCCTCAAACACCCCTAGTAAAAACTGGCCACAATCCACCCCTGCACCCTTTTTCCTTTGCAAATGATGAAAGGGCGTCCCTAGCCATTCCTCCGCTACTTTTAAAACTTTTTGGCGCTTTTCGTTTATGGTCATCGTAAGACCCCCAAAAGAAACAGAACAAGCAAAATGACCAACAAAAGTCCTATCCCTCCGGCGGGAAAATATCCATAATTGTACCTTGACGCATAGCCCCAATGAGGCAACGCCCCAATCAACAATAAAATCAAAACAATAATTATGATCGTGTATAGCATTTCATATCACTCCTATAAGGCACAAAAGGCCCGCCCAAAAACTCAAACTTACCACCACTGCAAACAAAATCCACAACGTTCTTCGCCAGCCATCGAGGATTTTATATTGCGGTTTCGGGTGGGGGAATGAATGGAAATCCGCCATAGCGAGCCCTGTTATTAAATGTGTTTGTGCAAGTGTCTAAGGTATGGTCACATCCCGGCAAAAGCCTAAACCAATCTACCTCTGGTTCCACCGGAAATATAAACGGCTTAAGAAAATAAATATGTCCATCCGCCAATCGTCCTATGGTGCGGGTGAAACCATTGTTTAATCCTGAGGTGCCAATTATTGATCCATTATCATAGGCCGTGGACGGGGCGGGAACAAAATCTGTAGTAATGGAATTTTGGCTTGAACCGGCGTTAGAGACTATATCAGCCGCGCCAATGCCTGTCGCTTCCCCTAAAGCATTAAGCCCTAATACGCGGTCATATCCGCACATTCCATAGCCCGGTTCCCCAAACACATGATTACAGGCCGATTGAAAAAGTCTTCGAGGCATCTGAACCGTCAAAAGATCCAATAATGATTTCACTCGCATAGAGGTCTTGGTACGTCCTATGTCTATATCTCCCACACGGCCATAAAACCATGTAATTGTACCGGCCACCCGAGGCGAATCCTCGACCAAAAACGCTCTCAACAATTCACAAGTAGCCCCATCAAACAATCCCACAAAAAACGCATTCTGCCATGTAATATTCCCCCCACTATCCATCGCTAAAAGATCTTCCTCGCCCGCATAAATATCAATATTTAATTCGTCTACTTGGGGGCCGACCTGGACCTTTGTTTTGGTGCGGGAAAAACTTGGACCCAGCGGAAATTCATATAATGGAGTGTTTGTGGTAGGCATTGGTGCGGCCAATGGGGTCTGAAACCCCGAATACCTAAACACCTCTCCCGTTATTAGTGTGAATATGTACAAATCGGCCATCATTATTCTTGAACCAGTATTCCACGTATCTAAGATGGTCTTTAGTTCATTTGTACAGGGTCTCATTTTATTGTCCCCTAAAAAACCACCGACACGAGTTTCATTTGTTTCATGGTCCACAACTGGTACATGAAATTTTCGGCCTCCAAATTATCCGTAGCAAAACGAACCTTGTATACATAAGTATAATCCATTCCTATATTGACGCCCGCTGCTGGAGGCGTATCAAAAAGCAAAAGCCCAGTTCCATTTTCAACATCATAAGGGATACCGGGCGTTACAGATGTGATTAGGGCCGGTACAACTGGCGCTAAAAGTCTCGAAAGGGGCTGAAACTTTTTGGTTACGCCATCTCCGGTAGCAAAATAAAATGTATTAGGTGTATCGCGGTATGATTGGTGGCGGGAACTATAATCTGTACTGTCCAAGAACATAAACGGAATGGCGGCTCCTCGTTGAACGTTATAAAAGGTCCATATAATCCGTAATTCATCGTAAGGTTCGGGAGTGTTAGGACCAAAGGGAAACCCATGTCCTGTTCCAAAGCCCCCGCGAATATCCCAACTATCTCTTAGGACTTCCCACGTCAATGTAAAGGTATAGAGAGGAAATACATAATCATTGGTCCGCAATTCGCGCCCCCCTACGGATCGTTGCATTCGGGTGGCCCAATTAGGGCTTTTGATTAGTGACCACGAAAGGGTCTTGGTGATGGGAAACTGATTCAATTCTATTTCATCAATGGATCGCGGACCTAATCCCATTGCCATTTGTAAGACCCTCTTAATAGGATGGAACGTTGGGATTGAAATTACGGTATGACGAGCGGTACATCTCGGCGATTGTGTCTCTATGATTCATTAAGAATTGGGCGCCAGATCTTTGATCTATGGTATGGAGGTGGAAATTTACAGGTGGGGGTTGTATTCCGCCATTTCCTTCGGTCATACCTTGAACGGCGTCAGATAAATGTCTGGGAAGTACCATTTCGCGGGGATGCAACACGGCCAGGCGTCCACCTCTAGCCAGAGATCCCCCACCCATAATCATCCCACCCTCTGCTGAAGGAATGATTCCACCCTGTTCCAAAGCAAAAATGGGCAATATCTTTGCAATAGAACTAAAAATCGTTCCAAACGATCCTAAAAATCCCCCACTATCGCCACTTCCACTTCCTCCCAATGATCCGACCAAAGACTTCAGACCCGAAAACGCAGATCCAATCGTGGACAATCCGGTCGAGAAAAGTCCCATCGAGGTCTGGGTTTGGGTAGTGGCCCGCCCAAATCCCATCAACGACTGGGACATTTTTGAAACATCACTGGCCAAATATCCCATCTTTGAACTGACATCGCCTATGTTGCCTGTAAGTTCTCGCACGGCTGAGGTGCCACTATCAGCGGCGCGGGCCGGAGGACTGTAAGTCGGAGAAATAGATGACCCTTCCCCGACCATTCCACCGTCTGCAAATCGGGGAATTACACGTTCACCTTTTTGCAATACAGCAACCATTTCATCGGGGGCCATACCTCCACTGTGCATCTTAGGCAACTTAGACACGTCTAGTGGAGTTGTGGTGCGCGAAAAATCTGAAGTTATACCTTCAGTATCTTTGGCTTTGAGTAATTTTTCGGCTAGTTCTTTGTCTTTTTTGTCCTTGTCATCCCCAAATATGGAGGCGATACCGGCAACGGCGGCAAGGCCACCAAGGGCGGCCAATATCCACCATCCCTTTCCTAGTCCCGGATTTGTAGGTTCCAGTACTAGGGGGGCAAACCCACGACTTTCGGTCGATAATGAGGTCAGGCCAGGGTGGGAACCTGCAACTCCACCATCCGCATGGCGTTCAATTCCACTTGGAAACATTCGATCATAGAGTGCCCGCTGATCGCGGGTCAGGACACGTTCTCCAGGAGTGAGCCACGCAAGTACAGTATCGGTTCCTACTGGACCCCCAAGTGCATATGCTGGGGCGGGAGAAGAATCAGAACTTGAAGGCGCAGAAGTAGGAATAGGAGTAGAAGGACCGCCTCTAGATCCTACAGAACTTAACGCTGTGGCCGCGCTACGGGCGGCAGTTCCTAACTCCCCAACCTCCGCAATAGCCTTAGACATAGGCTGAAAACTAACGTGCATGGGATCGGGGCGGCTAAATCCTGCACCCCAAGTTCCACTCTGTTCACGGACCATAGATCCGAAATTGGCAGGTAGGTTTGTAACCGCAGGATCGCCTCTATGGGCGGCTTGGGGATTTTCTCGTGGATTTATATCCATTGCCAAGCCTGCACTGTGCATACTTGGCCGGCCCGTATCCCCTACTGTAGCCCCGGGCCTGTAACCTGAAAGTGAAGTGATTTTATAACCACTTTCGGTCAATTCATTCAATAAGGCTTGTGCTCGATCTGCTACGGCCTTATTCATCATTATGGTATGGCCCTGGGCACTTACAGGAACCATATCCATTGGCATACCGGCGGGAATTCCTCCCTCCCCGCCAGTACGGGCAAATCTTCGTCCAGCCCCTTCTCCAGTTGCACCTCCAGGAGGTTCATATGTACTGGACGGAACGCCCTTTCCACCCTTTAAAGCATCTGCGGCTTCTTTTAGTTTGTCCCCTGCCTCTTTCAAACCGTCAGCGGCGGGTTTGATAAGTTTTGCGGCCTCGTTTTGGGCGTCAGCGGCCTTGGCGATTTTCTCGGCAGCACCCTTCATTGCGTCTTGAGGGGTGTCTTTAGTAATGCCTAAGAGATTTCCCAAGGCCCTAGAAAGGACCGTCCCAAGTCCAGTATCTGCCAATCCTTCGGTTTTGACCCCCAACATTGGAGCCAAGGTCTTTCCAAGATATTGCGACCCAATACTAAACGTTTCTTTTACAAGCGCACCTGTAAGAGATTTGCGAAGATCTTGTAATGTATTGGTTCCCTTTTCGCCCGTCAAAAGACCTGTGAGAGATTTTTCAAGTCCTGATCCAATCTCATCAAATGCGCCCTTTAATAATTTACTACGTTTTTCATTTTCTTTTTCTATGGCATCTGATACTTTGGCTTGGGCCTGAATTTGTAGTTCGGCATCCTTTTCGTACAGTTCCGCCAAATGACTGTATAGTTTTTCCTTTTGGGTATCGGTCAAAGAATTGTTGGAGATTTGCGCTTCAACTCGGCGTTCCTCTTCGGCCAAAACCTTAGACGTGAATTCACTTTCTTTGATGGCCATAGTCTCCTTGGACATATCATGGGAGGAGACTTGGGCCTGAAGTGAATATTTGTTTTGCTCGATCCTGATACGGTCGAGACGTTCCTGGGCAGAATTAAATCGGTCTAGTTCGCCAAATCTACGGTTTTGCTCTTCAGTAAGGGCGTTTATTACGTCGGTTTTGGCGCCGATCTTTTGTGCGGGCGTAGCGTATTTGTCGCCCCCAATTATCTGTGCCTCTTGAATGCGTAACCTTACGATTTCCTCTAAATCACCTCGTGACTTGGCTACGGCTTCCGCGAGTTTTAATTGGGCAATTTCGGCATTTCGGGTCTGTTCATAGGCACTTTTAACCGCACCCGCGATCTTTTCTTGTACAGCCGCTATGGCAGTCTGTGTACTGATTCCTAAGCGCCACTGGTCCCAAAAAACCTTTGTTTTTTGTTCTGCGTCGCCGATTGCATCGGCGAGTTTCATTGCATTGTCTAGGGCTTCTTTGGAGGCCCGCGCCAAGGTCTGTATTAGGGGGATTTCTTGGCCCAATAGGGCTGGGGCGGCCATAACCCCCGCCGCGCCCATCTCTCGTATTCTAGTGTCTTGGCTATGAGAAAATCCCGACACGATGTCTTGATTGGCCATCCGCAATTGCGAAGCGGACGAAACCGCAATCTCAACCACATTACGATATGCTAGAATCGCGGATCGCTCAATATCTTCCATTGAGCGAATGAAATCGACACTTCCTTGTTGGAAGTGTTGGGCGGCGTTTGCGCGCCACTCGGCAATTATGTTGGTTATTTGATCGTAGGAGCCCTTAGCACTTCTTAATTGATTTTCGTATCCTTTGGCCGCTTCGGCATATTCTTCGCGGTTTGCCTCACGAACAAATGTAGTTCTGGCCCTAGTCGTGGCATCTAATTGTGCTTGTGTGGCACGTCCCGCATCAACTTCTTTTTGAGTAGTGGCAATTATTTGATCTTGGAGGGCAATCTTTTCTTTCGATCCGTGCGCTTCGGCAGAGATACGATCTCGCACACCTGCGATTGTATTTTGAGTTATTTCATCCTGTACACGTTGTTGGGCCTCTTTTACCGCGTTGTTGGCCTTATCTACGGCTTCAGATTCGGCGGCATATCTTGCTGCAAGTTCTGGGTCCATCCCAGCGCCAATTAGGCGCTGGGTTTCTGACCTTCTAGTTTCTGCCGCTACTGCTTCGGCAGCATCAAGTTGAGCACTTAGGTCTGCCCGTCTTGCCTGGGCCTCGGCATGAATATGTTCTAGGGCAAGTCTGTGTCTGCGTTCCTCGGCAGGGTCTTGAGGGGTTTGTCTAACCTGGGCCTCTAATGTATCCGCAGCCTGTTGTGCCCGCTCCCCGCCAGGCGTACCCCTTAATCTAAATGCCCCACCCTGGGCATCTATCATACGTTGTAAAAGTTCTACACGTTTATCTAGCCCCTGATTGCCAACAATAATGGCACTATTTTCAGCCGCAATCGAGGCCGTGACACTTTGAGTGGAAATATTAAAATCTTTTAGTGGCTCTAAGATTTTGGTAATGTTGCGGGCAAATTCTTGAGTTACTATGTTGTCACTAGCGGCGGCCTCACCCAAACCACCCATCGCCAACGCAAGTAAAAGTATATTATTTTGCGCGATCCTGGCTTCTTTACCGGCCTGGTTTATCTGAGAACTTGCACCAATTGTGGAAATGTTTTTTATGGCTTCTTCTAAATTGGTGGCATTTTTTGCCGCCTCAATAAGGCCCTGTCCGGTTGGCCCCAAAACTCCTTGCAAGCCATAAAGTTTCGTAACTAATTCTGCTAAGGGTCCAGGACCAGCATTTGCGGCGGTGACTAATTCTTTTAGGATTTTGGCGGGATCTTCCCGCGACAAAGCCCCTACGGCAATTGCAATTTCTTTTAGTTCTTTCCATGAAGATTGAGCGGCGGGTTGTAATTTGTTTAATTCACTGGCAAGTTCGCGGGCCGTCCCGGCATATTCTTGGGTGTCTTTTTTTATGGTGTCAAATCGTTGGGTACTTTCGGCGCGGGCTTGTCCAGAACTAAATCCTCCTGCCAATGCCAACTGTGAGGTGGATTCGCGAATAGAGGCAAATCGTTGAAATGATTGTTCTAGGGCATATCCGACCGCAACTGCGGCTGCGACACCTGCGGCGGCAAAAACGCCCCATGCCCCCGCCAATCTGGCAAGTGTATTCTCTAATACTCCACTATCACGAGCCAGAGCCGTGAATGAGGCTACTACTTGGCCCCTTTGGCCTCTGGCCAAACCATCAAAAATCGCAGTAACGTGCTGTAAAGATCGTCCTAAATTAAACGCGGCTCCGTCTGCACCATTTAATTCGTCCTTAACGGCCCTAACACTTCCACTCTTGTCAACTTCATATCGGACTTGGGATTGGGGGGCGATTTGCTGTTGAAATTTTAATCTTTCTTGTTCGGCGCGGTTTTCTTCTGATTGCAAACGTTTTAGGTCCGAAATCATATCATTTATGGCACGCTTTCGAGTAGCGGCTTCTTGTTCGATTTGGCGTATATGTTCTGCAATATTAGATTGAGGCGCTATTTGTTGCTGAAACTTAAATTGTTCAGCATTAAGTTTTTCTTGTTCACCTCTTAAGCGTTGAATTTGGGCCGTGTGCTCGGCAACGTTGGACTTGGGCGCGATTTGTTGGGCAAATTTTTCCTGTTCCCGGTTTAGACGCTCGGTTTCTTGGGTAGCACGTTTTACTTCTTCGACGTGTTCTGCAATGTTGGACTTGGGAGCAAGAGCCTGAGCAAATTTGTTCTGTTCGTCATTTAGTTTTTGTTGTGCAATAGTGGCTTCGCGGACCTCTGCCGTGTGTTCTGCAACACTAGATCTAGGAGCAATCTGAGAAATGAATTTTGATTGTTCACGATTGAGTTTTTCTTGTTCTTGAGAGGCTTGGCGAAGATTTTTAGTATGCTCTTCGATGTTTGATTTGGGGGCAATGACTTGGTTGAATTTGTTTTGTTCGAGGTTTAGTTTTTCTTGTTGCTGGATTAGTTGGGCGACGGCCCTAGAAGTTTCTTCTATGTCTCGTTTGTGGCCTGAAACACTGGATTGGGGAGCAATTTGGGAGGCAAATCTGGCTCTAGCTTGTCCGGCCTTTTCTTCCTCTCCACTTAACCTTTTCATTTCATCAGACTGGGCTCTTAAAACAGCCGTTACAGTCTGCAATTGGGCGGCACTAGTAGTGCCATATTTGGAGGCATAAAGGCCCAATTGGCGCTGAACATCCAACTGGGTCTGCAACTCCGAAGTGACGGCCTTTAAATTCGAAACACTAATAGAATTGAAAAATACCCGCGAACTATCGGCCAGAGATGAAAATTTGCCATCTAGTTCATCAAGTGAAACACCGACCGATTTTAAAATGGTTTCGACTTGGCGGAGATTGTTGGCAATTGCAACCGCGGCACCGCTATTGCCTTGACCTGCATTATTCAGGTCATTGAGGGCATTTTTTAATTCTTTGGCGCGCGCCGTTAATTTCTCAATCTCTGCCGTATTGACAGTGGTGTCAATTCTAATGTCGGCCATTTAGGGATACCCTATATTAGAGGGCAGCGATTAGGGCGTCTTGGATTTGATCTTCGATCCAAGGTTTGAGTTCCGCCATTTTGGACGCAATCAGAGGGGAACCCTTTAGATAGGGATGCCACACATGCTGGGTCACAACTTTATCGCCGTCTTTGGCGATAAATCTTAGCATTTTGGCCTTGACCGGCACAATCTCATAATGTCCAGATTTGTCTGTGGATTCTATGTATCCAATTATGGACGAACCTTGTTTTAGGACGCCGGATCTTATAGTGGTGGGGTCCAGGTATTTGCCCGGTAGACCTTGAAATATATCCTCTCGGATTCCTGACATTATAGTTTCTAGTTTGTCCATGACGGCGGTTTGGACCTTGCGGGGCAGTCTTTGAAGGGCCAATATGACTTCATCATCTCTAACATTGACTTGGACTAGGGGACCGGCCATCTAAAAATCCTTTGGTCCAGAAATTTTTAGGGTTTGAGACATATTTAGAGTGTTACGGACATTTTCTTGGTGTTTATCGTCATGGGATTTATAGCCTAAGTAGGCGGCTACAAGCCAACTGACCGGGGGATGCTTCTCCCAAGCTTTTCGAACTAACTTACACCATTTTAAGGTGTACGTTCGTCCAATTAGTTGGGGGTCTCCGCCGCAGATTCCGTTGACTGCAAGTTCGGCGATGAGGCCGGAGATGTTCCAGTCCCATTTGGCGATTCCATCCCCGCCTCCTGACCCACCGCCGGAGTTTCCGGGCTTGTAGCTTCAAACCCCGAAATCTCCAACAACTGATTTATCAGGTTGGGAAATTCTCGCATCTCGGCCAAGGAACATGCCTTTAAAAGATCCTCTTCCGAAACTTGCATTTCTGGATGCGCGCCTTTTAGGGCCTCATAGATGATATGGACCACATTTACGGCGTAGGAGATCCAATCCAGGTTAGGGCCAAGACTCAAAAGAGAATCTTTGACCTTATCCATTACGAAAAGGTTTAGGGCCGGAACTTCAATGTCCTGCCCTCCGATTTTGAATTTGGTGGTCTCGTGGGAAGTGGCCAGGCGCGGACCCAACCAATTCCCAGAGCCATTACCATTTCCGATGGCCATGATAAGATACTTCCTTCTAGTTGGTGGAATTCCAACTTCCGACGTTTCCGGCAGCGTCAGCAAAGGCGGAGAAGTCCAAATCTTCGATTACATAATCGTCGATCCGGGTCGGGAACGTAAGTCTGTTGGAGACGCAGGCGTTGAGGACTAGAACGATTTGGTTGTCCTCAAATTGCTGAAACAGCGTTGCCTTAAAACGAGGAGTGTTCCCCATCAAGGGATTTCCTAGCGCAATACTGTTTCCCCCAGTAAACGTATATTGATAGTTTACCAGGACACCTGTACCGGCGGGGAGGGAGCCAAATGTATATACGCCCGTAGAAGCATTGAACGCATATTGGTTGACACCTGGGGCACTGGAAACAGCAATCAATTGATTGCCATTAGATGCAAGAAAAACCCCCTGATCTGTCAAAGGGGTCGATCCTGCATTTGCAACCGTATACGAAGCCGCACCTGTACCGCCTACCGCCGAAGATTCATTCCACGCATATTTTTGACTCGTTGTAGTGGACAAGGTTTGTCCAAAAAACAAGTCATTAAACATGCGGGCTTTGATCTCGGCCACTTTGGCCTTGCCGGTGATTTTGGTTTTGCCGCGAGCCGTATCAATTGGGTACTGGTTGGTCGCGAACAATTCTTTCGTGTCGCCGGCGAACTCCACGTCTACGTTTTGGAGGGCACCGAATCTGATGGGAGTTAGGCTCCCGCCAGCGTCGGTTCTTACACCTGTCAAAACGCCAGATCCAAAACCGAATTCCATAGCCGTAATCCTTGTTTTGAGGGTCGAGGACTACCCGCGAGTGGGTGGTCCTTTAGAGAGATATTCTTTCAAATGCGGCAGGGCCGCATTTAAGTGGTTCCATGCTTCGGTGTTCCCCGCAATTGGAGAGTTCCTAACATAGTCATCGACCCACGCGGTAACGGCAGCTTGCCAATCCGAATCACTTATATTCGAACCAGAACCTGACGGTGGATTTGCCGCGCCTTCGCCTTGTTGTGCCGCACCTTCGGCGGGAGTTGGAGAACTCGAACCCTGACGATTTTGGTTGGGATCATTGGGGTTCGGTTGTTGTGGATTGGGATTTTGATTGGGGTTTACAGGATTTGTGGGGTTTGACATTTGGTTTGTCCTCGTAGGTTTAGGGGAGAAGAATCCTGATAGGAAGGACCAATAGTGCTTGCCCATCTATGTCTCCCGGATCACGGATGAGCATATTATCCTCGCGAATGATACGGACCCAATGAACCAATCCATTAAGGGTCA
>Ga0209811_10000476_pt1 | contig 16715 bp, 15 predicted proteins | sample Coa_R1_6_FD_187161 | JGI IMG/M metagenome (GOLD analysis project Ga0209811, IMG submission 187161) | Surface soil microbial communities from Centralia Pennsylvania, which are recovering from an underground coalmine fire. - Coalmine... | ecosystem: Environmental > Terrestrial > Soil >...
GGGCCGAGAAGGGCACGATAGGGGTCGGTAGTTTGTGCGCCGCTCTTTTCGAGCACGCGATCCGATCCGTAATTCACGCGGAGACAATCTCATGAACAGTATCATCTACATCGTCGGCTTGATCGTGATCGTCCTTTTTATCTTGTCGTTTTTCGGGCTGCGCTAGGGCTGAAGCGAGCTTCTCGCGGATACGGGCAGCAGTGCCGGGCCCGGCGTGATGGTGAGGCACGTGTTCCGGCGCCTCCGGAACATGGCACAGCGCCCGCAAGGCAGGATTGCCATGTCGGATTTACCGGAACCCAGCGACCACGCGCCGGCCTCGACGGGCCCGTGGCTCGCCATCAGGAAGGCCGCCAATCGGCTGCAGGACTGGTTCGTGATCCAGTCGCCGGTCGTCAGGCTGACGGTGCTGGCCATTGCCGTCCTGATCCCGGTCACTGCCGTCTATTCGTTCACGCTCATCCGGAAACAGGCCGCGGTGGCCGAGCAGGTCAAGGCCATGGCTGTCGCCGGGAATGCGGGCGAGGCGCCCTGGACCTTCAACGACAAGCTGCCCGTGCTATTCGGCGCCGGCTCGGTGTTGAGCTTCCTGGAAAACAACCCGGTCGAGCGCATCACGGTGATCTACAAGCCGCTGATGTGGAACGTATCGGAGCGCATCATCCTGATCGAATCGCAGGGCAAGCAGCACGCGTATTACCCCAGCGACATGGAGACCAAGATCTTCGCCGACAAGGCCGTCACCGCGCCGTGGGGCGGCAAGCTTGCCTTCGTTCCGCGCGGAGAGTTGAGCGCCGCCAGCCTCGAATTGCTCGAGCGCCTGGATCAGCGCTTTGCCGGCGGCCGCCCGCAGTCCGAGAAGGACGGTTGGAAGGCCGGCGTCAGCGGCGTGCTGTCGGCGGCCCTGACGCTCGGTGTGCTGGCCTTCCTGTACTTCCAGCTCAGGGGCCAGTTCAAGTTGCTCAAGTTCATCGAGCCGGCGCAGGTGCAAGGCTCCATCGACGACCTGGTGGGCATGGATGACATCAAAGCCGAGGTGGCACAGATCAAGGACCAGTATCAGCGCCGCGCGGAGTATGCCGAGTACGGCATCAGCAAGCCTTTCAACGTGATGTTCAGCGGCCCGGCGGGTACCGGCAAGACCAAGCTGGCCAGCTACCTCGCGAAGGAACTGCGGCTTCCCATCCTGTTCCACTCCGCGGCCAACCTGGAAACGGGCTTCGTGGCGGGGGGCACGAATACACTCGGCCGCATCCTGGCCATGGCCAAGCGGCGCAAGCGCTGCATCGTCTTCCTGGACGAGGCGCAGGACCTATTCATGAAGCGCGGCGGCCGCCGCAAGTTCGACGACGACACCGCGAACACGCTTCTTTCCGTGCTGGATGGCGTGCGCAGCAGGAAGGAAGCCGAGATCATCTGGATCGTGGCCAGCAACTTCAACAGCGAAACCATGAAAATGGACGAGGCCATGCTGCGCCGCTTTCAGATGAAGGTGGACTTTCGCATGCCCAACCGGGAAGAGCGACTGGCCATCATCGCCCACTATCTGCACCAGCGCGCCGACAAGGTGCTGCCCGACCTGGACCTGCGCCACCTGGTGGAGGTGACCGAGGGCCGCAGCCCGGCCGATTTGGAAACCATCGTCAACCAGGCTGGCATCACGGCCGTGCAGGCCGGTGACATGATCGGCGCCGATACCCTGATGCAGGCCGCCGAGCGAGTGCTGGTGGGCAACGTGAACACCCACACCACCAAGGAGCGCGAGCGCGACCGTCGCATCATCGCCGTGCACGAATGGGGTCATTTCCTGGTCGACCTCGAACACGAACGCAAGCTGGCCAACGGCAACTGGCAGCAAATCCTGGCCGAAATGAAGACCATCAAGATTTCGCTCAAGGCAAACTCGCGCACCAACGCATTGGGCTTCGTCTTCCACAAGCAGGGTTCCAACCTGCTCAAGACCAAGGGCGACATCGAACACGACGTGCGCGTGCTGCTGGGCGGCATGGCCAACGAGGAGCTGTTCTTCGGCGAGGAAGGCACGACCAACGGGGCGCACAACGACATCGCCCGGGTGACGCAGCTCCTTCACCACGCCGTAGGCGAGATGGGGATGTACCGCAAGACCCGCCTGAACTTCGGCGCGCTCGCCAAGGACAACAACGGCGGCGGCCACGAAGTGGACGAGGAAACGCGCAACATCATGGAAGCGCAGAGCGAGCGCCTGTACGGCGAAACCAAGGCCGTGCTGGCCCGGCTCATGCTGCTGACCGAGCATCTGGTCGGCAAGCTCCTGGAAGCCGGCGAGATGAGCCTGAACGAGGCGCTGTTCGAGATCCGCAACTTTGAGGCGGGCTGAACCGACTTCGGCGGTCGTGATCGAATGGCAGGGCGATCGCAGCGGCCGCCGGGCTCCGGCAGCTTACTTCGCGTTTTCCCCCAGCCACTTCAGGATGACTTCAGAACGCGGCGGGCCGGGGACTACTTCTGCGTCATCTGCTCCCGGTACAGCTGCCGCGCCGCTTCTTCCTTGAGGGCGTTGTCCACGACCTGGATGACGCCGTCCACGTCGACGGCTTTCTCGATGCGCTCGAAGCGCCCGGTGAGCTCGGTCTCCGGCTGCAGCTCGCCGCTCTTGTAGAGCTCCCAGATTTCCTTGCCGTAGCGCGTGTGGAGGAGCTCGGGCGCGAAACGGCCCAGGTACGCGGTGATGTTGGCGACGTCGCGCTCGAGCATGCCGGCGGCGTGGGCGTTGCCCGCGGCGTCGACCGCCTGGGGCAGGTCGATGATGACGGGACCGTCGTGGCCGAGCAGCACGTTGTATTCCGACAGGTCGGCGTGGACGACTCCGGCGCAGAGCATGCGCACCACCTCGCGGATGAGGGCGCGGTGGATGTCGCGCGCCTGCTCCGGCGTGAGGATCAGATCGTTGAGCCTCGGAGCGGCGTTGCCCTCGGCGTCGGTCACCAGCTCCATCAGCAGCACGCCGTCGATGAAGTTGTAGGGCTGCGGCACGCGCACGCCCGCGGCGGCGAGGCGGATGAGGGCGTCCACCTCGGCGCTTTGCCAGGTTTCCTCCTTCGCCTTGCGGCCGTAGCGGCTGCCTTTCTCCATGGCGCGCGCGCGGCGGCTGTTCTTCACCCTGCGGCCCTCGGTGTAGTCGACGCTCTGGCGGAAGGCGCGCTTGTCGGCTTCCTTGTAGACCTTGGCGCAGCGAACCTCGCCGCCGCAGCGGACGACGTAGACCATGGCTTCCTTGCCGCTCATCAACTGGCGGCTGACCGAGTCGACGAGGCCGGCCTCGACGAGCGGTTCGATTCTTTGCGGGATCTTCAAAGGCGCTTTTCTGCGCCGGTACGGCGCGTGGGGACAACGATGGACTGCTTCGGCACGGACTTCTGTGCGGGAGCGCACAATCTACAGCAAACCCGTGAAAGAGTCTCGGGTCCCCGCGCGCCGCGCACGGGGTCCGCAGGGATTACCATCTCACCGATGACCCTCAAGCGGCAGGATCTGGAAGACATCTCCGCCCGCACGCTGGATCACTACGACCGCGGCGCCGAGGATTTCTGGAAGGGCACGCGCGATCACGACGTCAGCCAGAACATCGCGGCGCTCTTGCGGCACATCGAAGGCGCACCGCCGTTCGCGATTCTCGACGTGGGCTGCGGGCCGGGGAGGGACCTGAAGGCGCTCACCGAGCTCGGCCATGCCGCGATCGGCCTGGAAGGTTCGGAGCGCTTCGCCGCGATGGCGCGCGCGCACAGCGGCTGCGAGGTGTGGAAGCAGGACCTGCTCGCGCTCGAGCTCCCCGGGGCGCGCTTCGACGGGGTGTTCGCCAACGCCGTGCTGTTCCACGTGCCGGCGCAGGAGCTGCCGCGCGTGCTGGGCGAGCTGCGCGCGGCGCTCAAGCCGCGCGGCGTGCTGTTCAGCTCGAACCCGCGCGGCCACAACGAAGAAGGCTGGAACCGCGGCCGCTACGGCGCGTACCACGATCTGGAAACCTGGCGGCGTTTCATGACCGACGCCGGTTTCGCGGAGCTCGAGCACTACTACCGCCCCCACGGCTTGCCGCGCGAGCAGCAGCCTTGGCTCGCGAGCGTGTGGCGCGGACCTTAACGCCGACGGCTCATGCGGCGAGCGCCTGCGCCGAGAGCGCGCGGCCGAGGAAGCCGATGACGGCCTCCGCGATCGGGCCGGCGTGCGTCTCCAGCGCGAAGTGGCCCGCGTCGACGAAGCTCACTTCCGCTTTCGGCATGTCGCGCCGGAAAGCTTCGGCCCCGGCCGGGAGGAAGAACGGATCGTTCCTGCCCCAGACCGCGAGCAGCGGCGGCTGCTTCCTGCGCAGGTAGGAGTGGATCTCGGGATAGAGCGCGACGTTGTTCGCGTAGTCGAGGAACAGGTCGAGCTGGATCTCGTCGTTGCCCGGACGGGCCAGCAGCGCGGAGTCGAGCGTCCAGGCTTCCGGGGCGACCAGCGATTCGTCGGTCGCGCCGTGGACGTACTGCCAGCGCGTCGTCTCCGCGGCGAGAAAGGCGCGCAGCGCGGCGCGGTTTTCCGCGGTCGGCGCCTTCCAGTATTTCTGGATCGGGCTCCAGCCGCTGCTCAGTCCTTCCTCGTAGGCGTTGCCGTTCTGCGAAACGATCGCGGTGACGCGCTCGGGGTGCGCCAACGCCAGCCGGAAACCGACCGGCGCGCCGTAGTCGAACAGGTAGATCGCGTAGCGCGCGAGGCCGACTGCGCGGGTGAAGCCGTCGATCACCTTGGCGAGGTTGTCGAAGGTGTACTTGAACTTCGAGCGGTCGGGCGCGTCGGAAAACCCGAACCCCGGCAGGTCCGGCGCGACGACGCGGTAGCGCGCGCCGAGCAGCGGGATCAGGTTGCGGAACTGGTGCGACGAGGACGGGAAGCCGTGCAGCAGCAGCACGGCCGGCGCCTGCGCGGGGCCGGCTTCGCGATAGAAAATTGTGTGTCCGTCGACGACGGCGTTGCGATAGTGAGTCATGGTGAATCTCCTTGCTGTTAAGGACCCGGGAGGGTGAAGGCACGCAGTCTAGGGACCGCGAGGTTTGAAAGAAATTACAAAAGAATGTAAATCAATGTAGGATTTGTCGACAATGCAGTGAATTCATCGACAATGAGCCTGACCAACCTCACCCTCCAGCAGCTGCAATGCTTCGACGCGGTCGCGACCGAGGGCAGCTTCCAGGCGGCGGCGGCGAAGCTGCACCGCACCCATCCCACCGTGTTCGCGGCGGTGAAGAACCTCGAAGCGCAGCTGCAGCTCGACCTGTTCGACCGCGACGGCTATCGCGTCGCGCTCACCGACGCCGGGCGCTCGTTCCACGCGCGCACGCGGATCTTCCTCGCCGAGCTCGGCCTGCTGCACAACCACGCCGCCCAGCTCGCGATGGGGGAGGAGAGCGAGCTCTCCGTGGTGATCGGCGACATCTGCCCCCTGCCCGAGATGCTGGGATTGCTCCGCCGCTTCTTCGAGCGCTGTCCCGGTGTGCGCCTGAACCTGCACTTCGAGGCGCTCGCGGGCCCGTGGGAGCGCCTGCTCGACGGCGACACCGACCTCATCCTCCACCACATCGACAAGAGCGACACGCGCCTGGAGCACGTGACGTTGTGCGCGGTGGACGTGATCCCGGTGGTCGCGCCGAAGTTCCTCGCCTTCCCGGCGTCGGAGGACATCACCCCCGAGCAGATGCGCGACTACGTGCAGTGCATCGTCCGCGACAGCTCGCGGCATTCGGCGCCGCGCGACTACTTCCTCGTCGAGGGCGCGCGCAGCTGGACGGTGAGCGACCAGCTGATGAAAAAGGAAATCATCCTGCAGGGCATGGGATGGGGGCACATGCCGGCCTTCCTGGTCGAGCAGGAATTGCGCGACGGCCGGCTGATCTCGATCCGGGGCCGGCATTTCCCGGGCGGGCAGACCGACATCGTCGCGGCGCGCCTGCGCAACAGGCCGCACGGGCCCGTCGCGGGAAGGCTGTGGCAGTACATCGCGGAACAGGCGCCTGCGATCCGCGCGCAAACCCCGCGAAGGCCTGGGCCGAAGGAAAACTGAGCCCTTCGCGCGTCACGCTGCACGACGAGGCGGTTTCGGGCGATCCGCCCGCTCAGGACATTCCGTAGCCGCGCTCGTAGATCACCCAGCGGCCGGCGCCCTCGCGGCGGTAGTGGCGGTCCTCGAGCTGCGCCACGAGGTGGATGCGCCAGTCCCGGTCGGGGTCGCGCTGCGCCAGGCGCTCGGCCTGCGCGACTGTCATCAGGTCGCGCTGGCCGGAGCGGTCTTCCTCGTACACCGTCTCTCCGTCCCGGGTCAGCGCCGCGTAGCCGATGCCGACGCCGATCGCCGCCTCGGGCGCGAGGCACCGGTCCGGCGCCGACCAGTGCTCGCGCGTCTTCACGATGATCGATACGAAAGCGCTCGTGATGTCGTCCTCTTCCGCGTGCGTTGCTGGTTCGAGTTCAGTGATCATGATGTCTCCTCAGGAAACGAGACAGCGGGAAGCGCGTCGCTCGCACGCTGTCGAAACGCGAATGCGGAAATTTACCCGATCCGTATTGCAGATTCTTCTCGGAATTGTGTCGGTTCGTAAATGAGGCGACCGCACTAGATCACGTCGCTCCATGGCGACACGCGGACGAACCGGGCAACACGAACAGGCGCGGCGCACCTCGAGCTAGCGATCGTGTCTCACTACGACGACACGCGGCGGGCCGAACACCAGATGGCTGACCGCCCAGGAGATGAGCGCGTAGACGATCGCGCCGAAGAACGCCGACCAGAAGCCGCCCACCGCGAAGCCCTTCACGAACGACGCGACGCACCAGAAGAGAAGCGCGTTGATCACGAACACGAACAACCCGAGCGTCAGGACGGTCACCGGCAGGGTAAGCAGGACAAGGAGCGGCCGGATGAGGGTGTTCGCGAGGCCGAGGACCAGCGCCGCGACCAGCGCCGTGACGAAGGAATCGACCCGCACCGAGGGCACCACGTAGGGCAGGGCGAGGAGCGCGAGGGCGTTGATCAGCCAGACGAGGAGGGCGGTGCGCAGCAGCATGGCGGCAAGCATAGCAGGCCTGGATCGCGGCGCTTCGTTTAGAATCCGCTTTCCGCTTTCCGCCCCAGCCCCCGGAGTCCCGTGACGCAGTCCCGCTTCAAGGTTTTCCTGCCCCGCCGCGACCGCGAGGCGGCGATGCCCTTCATCATGGCGACGGCGCTGATCGACATGATCTCGATCGGGCTGATCATCCCGGTGCTGCCGGCGTGGGTCGGCAGTTTCACCGGCTCGCAGGTGGACCAGGCGTTCTGGTACGGGGTGGTGACGTTCACTTTCGGCCTCGCGAATTTTTTCGGCTCGCCGATCCTGGGCGCGCTATCGGACTCCTTCGGCCGGCGGCCGGTGCTGCTGATCGGGTTCTGCGGCTTCGCGCTCAATTTCTTCCTCACCGCGCTCGCGACGTCCCTCTTGATGCTCGTCGCGGTGCGGCTGCTGGCCGGGGCGATGCAGGCGAATATTTCGGTCGCTAACGCCTACGTCGCCGATATCACGCCGCCCGAGCAACGGGCGAAGCGCTTCGGCCTGATGGGGGCGATGTTCGGCCTGGGCTTCATCCTCGGGCCGGTGATGGGCGGCCTGCTGGGCGCGGTCGATCTGCGCCTGCCGTTTCTGGTCGCCGGCAGCTTCGCCCTGCTCAACCTGCTCTACGGCTACTTCGTCTTGCCCGAGTCGCTGCCGGCGGATCGCCGGCGCGCGTTTCAATGGAAATCGGTCAATCCGGTGAGCTCGCTGCGCGGCCTGGCGCAGCTGAAAGGCGCCGGAAGGCTGGTGGCGGTGATCGCGTGCAGCGGGCTCGCGCAGTTCGTGCTCTACACCTGCTGGGTGCTGTATACGACGTTCAAGTTCGGCTGGGGGCCGCTCGAGAACGGCTGGTCGCTCGCGGCGGTGGGCATCGTGTCGGCGATCGTGCAGGGGCTGCTGCTGGGCAAGATCCTCAAGCGCATCAGCGCGCGCAGGCTGGCCGTGCTGGGATTGCTGTCGTCGACGCTCGCCTACGCGGCGTGGGGCGCCGCCACCCAGAGCTGGATGATGTTCGCCATCATTTTCGTCAACCTGCTCGGCGCAACCGTCGCGGCGACCATCCAGAGCCTCATCTCCGGCGCCGCCGACGCGCACAACCAGGGACAGATACTGGGCGCGGTCGGCGGGCTGAACAGCCTGATGGCGGTGCTCGCTCCGCCCGTCGGCGCGGCCATCCTGACCGCGGTGTCGCACCTGCCGCGGGGCGACTGGCGCATCGGCGCGCCGTTCTACTTCTGCGCGGCGCTCCAGGCCGCGGCGCTGTTCCTGGCGGTGTCTCACTTCCGCAGCGAACGCCGCGAACGCGCGGCGGCGGCCGCCTGACCGGGGAACCACCATGGATCTCGAGCTGAAAGACAAGGTGGCGATCGTCACCGGCGGTACGCAGGGCATCGGCCGGGCGACCGCGCTGCGCCTCGCGAAGGAGGGCGCGCGCGTGGTGATCGCGGCGCGCGGCAAGGAGCGCCTCGATTCCGTGGCGGCCGAGATCCGCGCCGCCGGCGGCGCGGTCGCCGCGGTGCAGGCGGACGTCGGCAAGCCCGAGGATTGCGCGCGCCTGGTCGCCGAGGCGCTGCGCGCCTTCGGACGCATCGACATCCTGGTCAACAACGCCGGCACCTCGTCGACGGGCGAATTCGAATCGGTGAGCGACGAGGCATGGCAGAGGGATCTCGATCTCAAGCTCTACGCCGCGATCCGCCTGTCGCGCCTCGCGATCCCGCACATGAAGAAGCAGGGCGGAGGGCGCATCGTCAACATCACCACCATCGGCGCGAAGCAGCCGCGCGCCCGCTCGATGCCGACCACGGTGACGCGCGCCGCGGGGCTCGCGCTCACCAAGGCGCTGTCCAAGGAATACGCGCCGCACCACATCCTGGTCAACACCGTGTCGATCGGGCTGATACGCGCGGGACAGCACGAGAAGAAGGCCGAGAAGGCGGGCGTCCCGGTGGAGCAGATCTACGCGGACATGGGCAAGGACATTCCGCTCGGGCGCGTCGGGCAGGCGGAGGAAGTCGCCGACGTGATCGCCTTCCTCGCCTCGGCCAGGGCGAGCTACGTAACCGGCACCAGCATCAACCTCGACGGCGGGGCCTCGGGCGTGCTGTAGCCGCAGTGGAAATTCCGGGGTTCGTCCCCATCTGGCCTGTTCCGATGAGGAATGTCATGGCCACGATCGACACCGCCAAGCTCGAAGCGCTGCGCCACGCGCTGCTCGCGCTCCACAAGGCGCTGCTCGACGCCCAGCGCGTGCGCTACGAGAAAGCGAACGGCCGCGTCGAATCCCGCGGCGAGCTGCTGGACCTGGTGCTGAAGGATGCGGATTTCGAATGGCTGCGCGTGCTGTCGGCGCTGATCGCGCGCCTGGACGAGCTCGTCGAAGCGGCCGAGGAGGGCGAGAGCCCGGACGCGGGCGTGGAGCTTCGCGCGCTGATCGACAGGCTGCGCACGCTGGTGCGCTTCGAGGGCAACCCCGGTTTCACCGACCCCTACCGGGAAATCGTCGAAGCGGTGCCCGATGCGCTGGTCGCGCACGTGCAGCTCTCGCGCCTGCTCGCCGGATTCGGGACGGCCTAGGGGCGGCCGCCGGACCCGGGCTCAGCTGGAGGAGGAGGACGCCTGGGCTTTGAGGTGGGCCTTCGATTTCCTGCCGGGAGCCGCGGGCGGGATGTACCCCGCGATGCGGCACAGCAGGCCTTCGATTTTCTTGCCGTCGCTGAACCGCGTCGACTGGCACGTCATCACCTCGCCCCTGCCCGACAGCTCGGACACGTGGCGCCGAACGCTTTCGAGCGGGATTCCGGTGGCCGTTGCGATCTCCGTGTCGAGCTGCTCGCCGCGGGTCTTGAGGTATTTCAGGATTTCCTGCAAGGCGGATACTCCGAAGAGGGAGCGGCATGTTACTCGAAAACCGCCCTCTTTTCACGGACTTTTTTCCTGCCGGCAGGGCCGGGGGAAAGACCGGGTCCGGACTCGAATTCCTCAGGCGGCCTTGCTGGCGCTGCTGCGCGAGGCGGTGAACGCGGCGCGCTCGCCGACGGCCCGAAGGACCGCGGCGCCGAATTTCGGGCTGCGCTTTACCAGGTGCAGGAACATGTGGCGGCTGATGGCGAGGAGCACGCAGTCGGACTCGGCGACGGCGGTGGCGAGCCGCGGGGTACGGTCGACCAGCGACATCTCCCCGAACACGCCGCCCGGGCCGACCTTCTCGACGACGGTGTCCCCGATGCGGATCGCGACGCGGCCGTCCAGCACCGCGTAAAGAGCCACTCCCCGCTGGCCTTCGCGCATGATGATTTTTCCCGCCTCGTGGCGGAACCGCGCCGCGGGGCCGATGACCTGCCCCAGGTCGGCAAGCAGCTGCTTGTCGAGCGCGGCGGCTTCCCGCCAGCCGTCGTCGGGCGCGCCGACGCGGGCGAGGGTGTCGCGCAGGCGGGCCGCCATGATGGAGAGCAGCATGAGCGCGAACCCCGGGTCCTTGCCCAGCGCCACCTGGAACTGGTCCTCGTCGAGGCCGATCACCCGGCAGGCGGTTTTGGCCACCGCCGAGGCGCTGCGAGGCACCTGGCCGAGGGTGGCCATTTCGCCGAAGATCTCGCCCGACTCGATGGTGGCGATGGGCTCGCCGTTCGCCAGCACGCCGACCTGGCCCTGCAGCAGGAGGTAGATCCGGCCCGGCGCAAGGCGGGGCGTGCCCTTGCTGCTTTCCGAGAAGATCGTGGTGCCCTTCGAGATGGTCTGCGGCTTGCCGACGGAGCGGAAGAAGGCCAGCGCGGCCTCGGCGTCGTAGAACGGCTTGGTCGTATCCAACGCCTTCCTCCCGGGACGTTTCGCGGCGCGCCTGGCCGCAACCTTGCCCGGCATTATGGCTTCCCCTTCAGCGCGGGAAAATCGGAACGAGGCCGCCGAGCGGTCATATTTCCGCTTCGGCTTCGCATGGCGTGGACTTCGGAACCCGGACGGACGGCTAGGCGGCCTTCGCGGCGGCGGTCGCCTTCTTCGCGTTCTTCCTCGCGAACTTCTTCGCCCGCTTGGTCATACCCGCGGCGACCTTGTCCGCTCTTTGCCTTCTGCGCCGGGTCTCCAGCATCTTGGAGTGAGTCACGTGCGTCACGCCTGCCTCCGATTCGTCGTTTGAACGGCCCCTAGTTTAGAATCCCGCGAACGGTAACCACAAGGAGTTTTCATGCTCACCCTTTACTACGCCCCCGGCGCGTGCTCCATGGCCTCCCACATCGTGCTCGAGGAGTCGGGCGAGAAGTACGAGGCGAAGCGCATGGACCTCTCCAAGGGCGAGCAGCTCGCCCCGGATTACATGAAGATCCATCCGCTCGGGCGCGTGCCGGCCCTGCGGCTCGACGACGGATCGCCGCTCGCCGAGAACACGGCGATCCTGCCCTACCTCGGCAAGCGCTTCGGATTGTGGCCGGGCGACTCGATCAAGGAGGCGCAGGCGCTTTCCACCATCGGATTTTTCGCCTCCAGCGTGCATCCCGCGCACGCCCACATCGGCCGCACCGAGCGCTACACCGAGGACAAGTCGGCGTTCCCCGGCATCCAGGCGATGGGCAGGAAGAGCTTCCACGGCTACCTGAAGCAGATCGACGCCATGTACAAGGGCCGCGAATGGCTCAGCGGCAGCTACTCGGTGCTCGACCCCTACGCGTTCGTGTTCTACGTGTGGGGCATCCGGCGCGAGCTGCCGGTGGCGGAGCTTGCGAACTACACCGCGCTCAAGGAGCGGATGGCCAAGCGCCCGGCGGTGCAGCGCGTGCTCGCCGACGAGGGCATCAAAGTCTAGAGGCGGGGCCGGCCCTCAGAAGGCCGAGGCGGCGAGGGCCGCGGGCGCCAGCGCGGCGTGCGGCTCCGCGGCCTCCAGGTAGCGCTCGAACTCGGCGGCGGAGAGCGGCCTGCTGTGCAGGTACCCCTGATACTCGTCGTCTCCCACCAGGCGCAGGAACTCGAGCTGCTCCTTCTGCTCGACCCCCTCGGCGACCACCCGCAGGCGCAGGCTGTGCGCGAGCGCGACGATCGCCTGCACGATCGCCGCGTCGTCCTTGTCGTGCGAGATGTTGTTGATGAATGACTGATCGATCTTCAGCTTGTTGATGCTGAAGCGCTTGAGGTAGCTCAGGCTCGAGTAGCCGGTCCCGAAGTCGTCGATCGAGATCTCCACGCCCATGCGGCCGATCCTCTCCAGCATTTCGACCGCTTCCGAGGCGTTCTGCATGATCACGCTTTCGGTGATCTCGAGCTCGAGGAAGCGCGGATCCAGGCCGGTCTCCCGGAGCACGTCCTCGATGGAGGCGACCAGGTCCTTGTTCTGGAACTGCACGCCCGAGATGTTCACCGCCACGCGCGCCCTCGGCAGGCCCCGGTCCTGCCACGCCTTGTTCTGCAGGCAGGCCTCGCGCAGCACCCATTGCCCGAGCGGAACGATGAGCCCGGTTTCCTCGGCGAGCGGTATGAACTCGGTCGGCGAGACCAGGCCTCGTTCCGGATGCCGCCACCGCACCAGCGCCTCCATGCCCGTGAGCCTGCCGTTCCTCACGTCGATCTTGGGCTGGTAGTGCAGGACGAATTGCCGGTCCTCCAGCGCCGTGTGCAGCTCGTTCCTGAGCGTGAGCCGGTCCGGGAAGAAGGTGCTCATTTCCGGCTCGAAAAAGCGGTACGCGTTGCGCCCGGACTTCTTGACGTGATACATGGCGGCATCCGCGCGCGTGATCAGCGTTGCCGCGCTCTCCCCGTCCTGCGGGTAGAGGGTGATGCCGATGCTCGCGCTGACGCGCAGCTCCTGGCCGTGCGATCGCACCGGCTGGCTCAGGGTGTCGATGATCTTGCGGGCCACCAGGGCCGCGTCGTCGGCGATCGCGACGCGGCGAAGCAGGATCACGAACTCGTCCCCGCCGAGCCGGGACACCGTGTCCTCCTGGCGCACGACCGAGCGCAGGCGCTCGGCCACGACGCGAAGCAGCTCGTCGCCCGCGAAATGGCCGAGAGAATCGTTGACCGCCTTGAAGCGGTCGAGGTCGACGAACAGCACCGCGCACAGGGTCGAGCTGCGCTGGCCCTCCTGGGCGGCCTGCTGGATGCGGTCCTCGAGCAGCAGCCGGTTGGGAAGCTTGGTGAGCGCGTCGTGGAGCACCAGGTGCTGCAGCTCGGCGTTCGCCTCCTGCAGCGAGGCGGCCATGTGCGCCGTCTTCGACGCCATGCGCGAGTCGAGCACCGACAGCACCAGGGTCTCGCACAGGACCAGGAAGGTGATGAAGACGATCGTCGCCGCCATCCAGGAGTTGTCGACCACTGCGCCGGTGGTGCAGATCGAGTCCGCGGCGAAGCCGGCGGCCGCCATGGCCGTGTAGTGCATGCCGACGATCGCCAGGCCCATGACCACCGCGCTGCCGAGCTTCGCGTAGGTACCGCGCCCCACGCTCGCCCGCAGCGTGAAGGCGATCCACAGCGCGGCGAGCGCGGCCGCTATTGCGATCCCGATCGACGCGGCGACGAGCAAGGGGTTGTAGCGGATCGGCGGAAACACCTCCATCGCGGCCATGCCCGTGTAGTGCATGGAGGAGATGCCCAGTCCGACCAGCACGCCGCCGATCAGCAGGTTGCGGCGGCTGAGCGTGTTCCGGGTCACGATGAGCAGCGCAAAGCCCGAGACGATGATCGCGATCAGCATCGACAGCAGCGTCGTCGGCACGTCGTAGCCCATCGGGATCGGCAGGCTGAACGCGAGCATGCCGGTGAAGTGCATCGACCAGATTCCGGTCCCCATGGCGCAGGCGCCGCCGAACAGCCAGACGCGGGCGGATACGCCCTTCGAGGCGGAGATGCGGGAGGCGAGGTCGAGCGCCGTGAAGGACGCGAAGCTCGCGACTACCCAGGAAAGAACGACCAGCGGAAAACTGTAGGACCCGATCACGATGCCTCCCCGGCGCGTCAGCAATTCGTCTTGCGCGTCCGGAATCCGACCGTTCACCGACGGCCGGCCCGGCATTGCGCGACGATTCCGATGTACAGCAATTCACGTGCCGCTTGGGGCCCCGGAAGGGTGCGCCGCGGACATCGCTACCGGAACGTGATCTTTTCCGCGTGGAGGGATCTAGGGAAAGGAATAGCGCAGGAACAGGTGCCCGGTGCGGGCGCGCCGCAGGTCGGCGAGGGTTCCCCACAGCGGACGGGCCGGCGCGAAGGTCCGGCCCATCACCAGGCTGACGCGCTCGTCAGGGATCGGGCGGCCGGCGATCTGCGGGGAGAGCGTGAGGAACTGCTCGTCGAGCAGGCCCTCGGCGTAGAAGTCGGCGATCAGCCTCGGCCCGCCTTCGACCAGGATGCGCTTCCCGCGGGTCATGCGCAGGACCGCGCCGAGCACCGCGCGCGCGCTGATGCTTTTTCCGCCGCCGCGGATCGCGCGTATCGCGACCGTGCCGGGCACTTTCTGCTTTCGCAATCTCCGCTCGCCCGCGGGCGTGGTCACCACGAGCGCGGGGACCTTGCCCGAGGCGAACAGGGGCAGGCGCAGGTCGAGCTCGCCCGAGCCGCTCACCACCGCATTCAGCGGGGGGCCGCGCTTGCCCAGCGCGGCGCGCAGGGCGCGATAGTCCTTCGCGAACTTCGGAAAGATGTCCTCGGCGGTCCACAGATGAGCGCGGTCCACGACGAAGGTGCCCGAGCCGATCACCACCGCGTCGGCCACCGCGCGCAGCAGGCCCATCACCATGCGGTCCTGCGCGCTCCAGCCGCTGATGTCGCCGCCGCTCTTGTGCCCTTCGATGTTCAGCGAAACCACGCCGTCGACCGTTTCCGCGAAATTCGTGAAAACGTGCGGACGCAAGCGCGCCGGCGGCATGCGCAGGCGCCCGTAGAGGCGCGCGAGGCGCGGGGGCAGGGGCAGCAGCCTGCCGCGCTTCGCTTCGAGCAGCGTCTCCAGGGGAGCGAGGGCGGGAAAGGTGCGGCGGGGCATGTGAGGCGAGTATATCCAATGCGCGCTTCGCTTTCCGCCGGGCGGAACGCCGTCCTTATGCGTGGTGTCCTGTCCCGCCGGGTATTAGAATTCCCGCAGGGAAGTCTCACTGGAGGAGATCGCCATGGCACGCAAGGACACGGCCGACAAGGCCGGCCGCCGCAAATTTCTCACCGGATTCGCCGCCGCGGGGGCCGCGACCGCCGCAACCGCGATCACGGCGCCCGCCGCCAGGGCGGCCGAGCCGGCGCCGCGCGCTCCCTCGGCACTGCCGCCTTCCTTCCAGGTCGCGCAGGCCGAGACCGGCACGCCGCGCGAGGCGAAGAACCGCATCGGCGGCACGGCGGGCTCCGATTTCATGGTCGACGTCATCAAGACGCTCGGCATCAAGTACCTGCCGGCGAACTGCGCATCGAGCTACCGCGGCATCCACGAGTCGCTCATCAACTACGGCGGCAACAAGATGCCCGAGTTCCTCACTTGCATGCACGAGGAATCGGCCGTCGCGATGGGCCACGGCTACTTCAAGGTGGCGGGCAAGCCGCTGATGACGCTCTGCCACGGCACCGTGGGACTGCAGCACGCGGCGATGGCGATCTACAACGCGTGGTGCGACCGCGTGCCGATGATCGTGATCGGCGGCAACGACCTCGACGCGGCGACGCGACCGCCGAGCGTGCCGACTTTCCACGCCGCGCAGGACATCAACGCGCTGGTGCGCGACTTCACCAAGTGGGACGACACGCCGGTGTCGCTGCAGCACTTCGCGCAGTCGATGGTGCGCGCCTACAAGATCGCGATGACGCCGCCCTACGGCCCGGTGATGATAGCGCTCGACGCGGGCCTGCAGCAGGAGCCGGCCAAGGGCCACGGCGGCGAAAAGCTCTACATCCCGCGCTACGTCCCCACCGCGCCGCCCGCGGGCGACAGCGGCGCCGTGAAGGAAGCGGCGAAGCTCCTCGCCGAGGCGCAGAACCCGGTGATCGTCGCCGACCGCATGGCGCGCACGCCGAACGGCATCAAGCTGCTGGTGCAGCTCGCCGAGGCGCTGCAGGCGCGCGTCATCGACCAGGGCAGCCGCACGAACTTTCCGCGCACGCACTATCTGTCCGCGACGCCGAGCGCCGTCTCCGGCGCCGACGTCATCCTCGGCCTCGAGCTCGCCGACTTCTGGAACACGGTGAACTCCTGGACCGACAACGGCGAGCACGGCGTCGGCAAAAACTCGTCGCGCGTCAAGCAGGGCACGAAGCTGATCAGCATCAACGCCTCCGACCTCATCACCAAGGCGAACTACCAGGACTTCCAGCGCTTTCAGGTGATCGACGTCCAGATGGCCGCCGACGCCGAGGCGACGCTGCCCGCGCTCATAGAGGCGGTGAGATCCGCAATCCCCGCTGCGAAGCGCAGCGCAATCGCGCAGCGCGGCGAGGCGGCGAAGAAGTCGCACGCCGAGGACCACGCGCGCACCCGGCAGGCCGCGGCGCTCGGCTGGGACGCGAGCCCGATCAGCACCGCGCGGCTGTGCATGGAGACCTACAACGCGGTCAAGGGCCTCGACTGGTCGATCGTTTCCCAGTCGGGCAATGTCAGCAATTGGCTGACCCGCCTCTGGCCGATCGAGCAGCACCACCACTGGCTGGGCCGCTCGG
>Ga0209811_10000477_pt1 | contig 16712 bp, 14 predicted proteins | sample Coa_R1_6_FD_187161 | JGI IMG/M metagenome (GOLD analysis project Ga0209811, IMG submission 187161) | Surface soil microbial communities from Centralia Pennsylvania, which are recovering from an underground coalmine fire. - Coalmine... | ecosystem: Environmental > Terrestrial > Soil >...
CCATAGATTGGGCATCTGGGGGGGAAGCTACGGGGGATTCATGACGGCCCTCGGTCTCGCGCGTGCCTCCGATGCACTCGCGGCCGGTGTCGATTATTCGGGCATACATAACTGGTCAACGTACCTGTCTTCTTTGGGCGAGCCAATCGATGGAGGCGATGCGAACCGCCGGGCGATGGAATCCTCCCCGATCGCGACCATCGATCAGTGGCACTCACCCGTGCTGCTTGTGCAGGCGGACGACGACCGCATTGTACCCTTCCAGCAGGCAGCCGAACTCATCGCGGGCTTGAGGTCGCACAACATAGACCATGACGTGATCATGATTCCGAACGAGATTCATGACATGGCACGCTACTCATCGTGGATGCTGTTGTTCAATGCTGCGGATGTGTACTTCGATCGGCATCTCGACAAGCGGAGCGTGCCCGCTCCATAAGTTGTCTCCCAAAGCGTCGTCCCGACGAATGCAACAGAATCGTGCGGCGTCGGTACGATAATCGTGACAATAATGCAGTAGTGGAATTTTCAGTCCCGCGTCAAAATATCCGCCGTGCATGGGACATCTGCGTGCCTCATGCGATCCAATTCGGGGGACGGACAGCGTGCGTACCGAACGGGCCATCAAAAGAGGTGAAGAGAGAATGATTAAGGCTCTTACGTTATCCATGTGTCTCGCAGCTTCCTCGCTCTCGCTTAATGCAGATGCCCAGGATGTGCGCCGGTATTCTGATGGCCCGGTCACTAACGTGACCTACATACACGTTGACTACGGGAATTTGGAGAAATACATCGACTGGCTGAATTCGACATGGAAGCCGACCATGGAAGCCACGAAGAAAGCCGGGCTAATCATCGATTACAAGGTCTTCAGCTTCACTCCAATAGGCTATACATCGAACCAGCCCAATGTAATTTTGTGGATCACCTATAAGAACATGGCGGCTTTAGATAAAGGCGCCGAGGAAGAAGACGTGGCCAAGAAAGTAATCGGTGGCACGGATTTTCAGAACAAGGCCAGGATTGGCCGGAATGACTACAGAGAAGTTCTGGGCAGTGAATTGCTTCGTGAACTTATTTTGAAGTGAAATTGTCGTGCGCGCTCAAAAGCGCGTCAACCACTCGGCGGCCGCAACTGCGAGAAGAGAAGGTCACGTCGAGATCCTTCCGCCAGTCAAGCAAGCAAACGGGGAATCGTTCCGACGGGACACCAACGTCGTGGCACAACAGCCAGAATTCTCACGATGGGAGTCGATATGAAAATTATGGCGATCTTGATCGCACTCGTCCCGCTTGCTTCAGGGGCAGTTGCCATCGACAACACAAGTAATTCAACCGCCGCCACAACTGCGGTGGCCGATCCGTCGCGTCCGGACTCTGACACCACACGAGATGCCGACCGAAAACCGGCGCAAACCTTAGAGTTCGCAGGCATTAAACGAGGAGACAAGGTTGCCGACTATGCAGCCGACGCCGGCTATTTCACGCATCTTTTCGCTAGCATCGTCGGCTCCACGGGTCACGTTTACGCGGTGGAGCCCACCGCCTTCTTCAAGTTCGACCATTTCGTCAAGGCAGTCGCGGAGCTGCAGGGCTATGCCGTCGCTCACCCAAACGTTACGGTCACGACTGCCGCGGCGCTCGAAGGACTCAAGTTCCCCGAGAAGCTCGACCTGTTCTGGATTTCCAGAAATTACCACGACCTACACGACGAGTTCATGGGCCCGGTCGACATCGCCGCTTTTAATGGGGCCGTCTACAGCGCGCTGAAGCCCGGTGGGGTATATGTGATTCTCGATCATTCCGCCGCTCCGGGTGCTCCGGCAAACGTAACCGAGGCCTTGCATCGCATCGAGTCCTCAACCGTGCGCCGAGAGGTTGAAGCTGCGGGATTCAAGTTCGACTCCGAGAGTTCGATTCTGGCCAACCCGGCGGACCCCCGTACGGCTAAAGTGTTCGATGCAACGATTCGCGGGCACACCGACCAGTTCATCCTGAAGTTCCGCAAACCTTAAGTAATGGGCGTGACCTCGAGGTCGAGGGCCGAGCCGTCGAAGAGTCGATACATCTTCTCGAGCGGCTGCGCGTTGACAACGAGTGTTTGAGTCAGAGGTATGGGCGTCGATGCTACTGAGCCACCTCGGGGCGGCGACGAAGAGGCCCGCGCAAGCGGGCCTCTTCGTTCTCTACAGGCTGGTGAGTGCCCGGAACTGCCGCGCCTGTCGGCGCGAGATCTCCACCTCCGGGCCCTCGCGCAACTGGGCGTGCAGCGCCCCGTTGACGCCCGCCTCGATGCTCTCGATGAACTTCAGGTTGAGGATCTGGCGGCGGTTGGCGCGGAAGAACTGCGCCGGGTCCAGGCGCCGCTCGATGGCCGCGAGGCTGTGCGCCAGCAGGGGCCTCTCCTTGCCCCACGACAGGCGCGTCGCGTTGCCCTCCGCGGTGAACAGCTGCACCTCCCGCAGCGGCACGAACCAGCAGCGCGTCCCGTCGCGGACGAACAGCTGCTCCAGCACGGGCCCGCCCTGCACCGCAGCTGGCGCGCCGGCACCGTGCAGGCGCTCCAGCGCGGAGGCCAGGCGGCGCGGGTCGATCGGTTTCAACAGGTAGTCGAAGGCATTCACCTCGAAGGCACGCACCGCGTGTGCATCGTGCGCGGTCGTGAAGATGACCTGCGGCACGTGCTCGAGGCTCGACAGCAGGTCGAAGCCGGAGCCGCCGGGCATCTGCACGTCCAGGAAGACCAGACCGGGCTGCTGCTTCTCGATCACCGCCCGCGCCTCGGCGGCGCTGCCGGCCTCGCCGCTCACCTCCAGCCAGGGATGCTCGGCCAGCAGGCGCCGCATCTCGCGGCGCGCCAGGGGCTCGTCATCCACGATCACCGCCTTCACGGCACGATCGGGAGGCGCACGCGTGCGACCGCCACGTCCGGCCGCGACAGGTCCAGCGCCACGCTGGCACCGGCGCCGAAGATCAGCCGCAGCCGCTCGGCGGAGTTGCGCAGCCCGGTCCCGCCATCGGCGCGGCCTGCGCCGGCGGGGCGGGAGTTGCTCACCGCGAGCGCAAGTGAGCCCTCGCGCACCGCCGCCTCCACGCGCACGTGTCCGCCGCCGGGCAGCTCGGCGATGCCGTGCTTGATGGCATTTTCCACCAGCGTCTGCAGCAGCATGGTCGGGATGCCGACCGTGCCGGCCTCCTCGGTGATCTCGTACTCGACGCGCAGCCGGTCCTCCAGCCGCAGCGCCTCAATGTCCAGGTAGTCACGCACCACCTCGAGCTCCCGGGCCAGCGGCACGGTCTCCTGCTGCCCCGCACTCAGCGCGTAGCGCAGCGTGTTGGCGAAGCGCGTCACGGCGACCTGCGCGGCCTGCGGGTTGTCGGCGATGAGCGCGCGCACGGTGTTCAGGGCATTGAAGAGGAAGTGCGGGTTCATCTGCGCCTTCAGCAGCCGCAGCTCGGCCTGCTGCAGGGAACGTATCAGCTCCGAGTGCCGCAGCTGCGCCTGCTGGCTGTGCCGCACCGAAACAATCGCGAAGTACAGGACCTGCCAGATGGCGAACAGCGCGCTCCAGTTCACCCATTGATGGAAAAAGTGCAGGACCGCCGTCTCACGGACGGCCAGTGATGGCACCAGATCATGAATGTCCTGAACCAGTGTCGCCGAACCTTGCAGCGACGAGATCGACGTCAGCGGGGCGACGATCGCCAGCGGCAGTGCCAGGACCAGACTCGCGGCGGCGATGCGCGGCACCCGCTGCCAAAGACCGATCGCGCCCCAACCCTGGTTGCGGATGTAGCTACGCAGGCCGTGTGAGAGCAGCAGCCCGATCCCGTTGAGTATCAGGACTTCCAGCAGTGCGCGCGGCCAGGCAAGGTGCAAAGCAACGACCCCCGCCACCAGTTGTAGGACCGAATACAGCGCCCAGCCGGCCAGCTGGCAGGCCCAGTAGCCCCGGGAGGGGGCGGGGGTTCGGGGGGTCCGGGGCAATTCTTCCGACACTGGATCTCTCAGGCGCAACGGCCGCACGGCGCGCTCGGGGCCACGCGGGCCGATGATAGCCCAGGGGCGCCCTCCCTCATGCCGCAAGCTGCGCTGCAGACACGCGCCCGCAGGCCATATGTAGCTGCCGGTCCGCGCGCGCCGCCGCTGCCGGGTCGTGCGTGACCATCACCACCGTGGTGCCCATCGCCTGGTTGACCAGCTCGAGCAGCTCGAGCAACTGCGCTGCCGTGTGCGTGTCCAGACCGCCGGTGGGCTCATCGCACAGCAGTAGCGCCGGGTTGGCGACCAGCGCCCGCGCGATCGCCACCCGCTGCTGCTGCCCGCCGGACAGTTCACCGGGCTCACGGGCACCCTGCCCATCCATGCCGACCAGCTGCAGCGCCGCCTGCACAGCGCACACTCGCAATTCTCTGGACAGGTCCGTCAGCAGCAGCGGCTGCTCCACATTCTGTTCCGCGGTCATCCAGGGCGAGAGCTTCTGCAGCTGGGGCACCATGCCGACATGGGCCGCACGCCAGCGCACCAGTTGCGCGCCGCCGAGCTGCTCCAGCGCCGTCCCCCCGACCAGCACCGCACCGGCGTCCGCGCGGGCGCTGCCACCGATCACATTCAAGAGCGTCGTCTTACCGCACCCGCACGGCCCGCTGATGGCCACAATTTCCCCGGCGCGGACTTCCAGGTCGAGGCCGTTCAGAACCTCGCAGCGCTGCCTGCGGTGCAGGTAGTGCTTGGCGACGTTCTTGAGGCAGACGGCAGCGTTCATAAATGCAAACCCCGGATCGGAGGTGCCGGGAAGTGACTCTAAGGCTGCGCTGCGCGGATGCCGCGCCAGGGTGTCGAACGGTCGCCAGGACGTGCCGGGCGGTCCTAGGGCGGGGATCTGCCGGGCTCCGCGGACGTCCTGAATGTAATCCAGAACGAGTCGGGCGAACGGTGTGGCGAATTCATAGTAGAGAGGACGGCTGGCATACTTGCCGCGCGGGGGAGTTTCGACTCCAATATCTCGCGCAAACTAATGCGAGAGTCGCCAACATAACAGCCCTTCCCTGCCTTCAGTACCCAACCCATAAGGATGGCGTCGGCCGCACCAGCTGAAGTAACGACAGAAGCGTAATCCGCCCCGGAGGCGAGAAGGCCAATTGCCGTCTCGAGTTGACGCTCTGCAATCCGGAGCTTAGAGATGCACTCTTCCGACACGTTGGTTACCGATTCGCTCCCGCCGTGCTTACCGGCGCCATGTACAGCGGAGCGCCCACCGCTAGGTCACCGCTGCGACCGCCAATACCGATCCGGGCGGGTTTTGGAGGGATCTGTGGCGGAGTGATTGGCGCGGTCTGGTTACATGCGGTAATGCACGTCAGCTCGCACGACTACGAATTCGCTGCGGCACTGGTTGCGGCTACGCTGTCGTTGCGTCCGGCGACTTCTCGAAACTGAGCGTACCCGCCAGCGTACCCATAGCTTTGCCGCGGTCACCCCAATTCGTGCGACGCAGGCCCCGGGGCGGTGGTGTGCGCAAGACCGCACTTCTGAAAGCTCGCCGTTCTACTGAAACCCGCGTCGCAGCACGGGCCTAGGCGCCTGTGCTGAGCTTCCAGCCATGAAAGCTCTCCTGATCGCCGTCCTGGCGCTTAGCTCCCTCCCCTCAGCAGGTTGGATGGGGCGCGCGGACCGGCCCTCTCAGTCCTTACCGATCGAGAGCCCCTCAAATTGCCCCAAAGAACCGTGGCGCACGCACGCGCAACGACGCTGCAAGCTCTCCACGTCTGCCCACCGGGAAATGGTCTCAGCAGGAATGTCAGGACCAGTAGACTGACGCTGTGTCCCCGATCAGCGCAGGAATCCTGCTATTTCGACGGCGAAATTCCCGTACTGAGGTGTTTCTCGTCCACCCGGGAGGGCCCTATTGGGCGCAGAAGGAAGCCGGAGCTTGGTCAGTGCCGAAAGGCCTCGTACACCCCGGCGAAGAAGACCTCGAATGCGCGCGGCGTGAATTTAAGGAAGAGACTGGATTTGATCTTGAGGAAACCGGAAATCAGCACGATCTTGGAATATTCCGCCAACCCAGTGGCAAGCGCCTGCACGTTTGGGCGGTCGAGGGAGACTGCAATCCTTCAGACCTCACTAGCAACCTATTCGAGATGGAGTGGCCGCCGAAATCTGGCCACAAACAGCAATTTCCCGAAGTTGACCGTGGGGGTTGGTTTGATCGGGAGCAGGCGATCGACAATATAACGAAGGGTCAACGCCCCATCCTCGAGAGTTTCTACACTGAAATCGGTTAAGGCCGACTGACCGAGCGGATCAGAGTTTCGGATCATCAGTCCGCTGGCAATGCCACCTCCAGCGTCGGAATCCCCAAAAAAGACCATATCAGCGCGAACGAGAGAGTGAAAAGCAACAGAAGGATGGCGCTCGGACTTATCTCACTCGAGCCGAGCTCGTTCGCTACGTGGAAGCCTGTGGTACCTAGAGTTCGACACGTGCGGATGCGCACCCGTGTACGTTCGGGCGATTACCTACTACGATAAATAGGCGCGCGTTGGCTGTATTTTAGTGTGCGAAGCGCAGCGTCACCGTGGTTGTGGTCACTGAGGAACTCGGCTCATGAAAACGCCTTACAAAGCACTTCAATTCCATGGCTTAGCTCTGGTAGCAGCATTAATGTTCGGTAGCCTCGGGTCGGCGCTCGCTGCGGACCTTACGGTTAAGCTGACCGGTGACCAGGAAGTACCCGCGGTTACCACATCCGCAACCGGCACCGGGACGATCGTCATTAAGCCCGACAAGTCCGTCTCAGGATCGATTACGACGGCCGGCTTTGCCGGAACTATGGCGCATATTCACCTTGCCGCCGCGGGAACAAACGGTCCGCCGATCATTAGTCTCGTTAAGACCTCCGAGAACATCTGGTCAGTACCAGAGGGCTCAACGCTCACGGATGATCAGTTCAAGAGCTTCAAGGAGGGCAATCTCTACGTGAATGTCCACAGCGCCGCGCACCCGGGCGGTGAAATCCGCACGCAGCTGAAACCCTGAAGCGCGCTCCGAGGTGGAACCTTTCACTTCCACAGGATAAGGTGCAACGTCATGAAAAGGGCTGACGCGGGAAGCAAGCAGGTACTAAAAGACAGGCGACAGGCCCCGCTGGACACGCCCACCGACCTGAAAGCGCCTGCTACCAAGGAAATCTCCGCGGCGATGAACGCCATCCTCGCGGATGTGTTCGCGCTTTATCTGAAGACCAAGAACTTTCACTGGCACATGAGTGGCCCGCACTTCAGAGACTACCACTTGCTCCTCGACGAACAGGCCGACCAGTTGTATGCCATGACCGACCCGATCGCCGAACGGATCCGAAAACTCGGCGGCACCACCCTTAGGTCCATTGGGCACATCGGTCGCCTGCAACGCGTGGTAGACAATGATGCCGACTATGTCGAGCCGCAGGACATGCTCGCCGAAGTGCGTGAGGACAACCAGGAACTCGCGGCGCGTCTCCGTGAAGTGCACAACGTTTGCGATGAACACCGCGACATAGCCACCGCCAGTCTTATCGAAGTCTGGATCGATGAAACCGAGCGACGGACGTGGTTTCTGTTCGAGGCGGCTCGCCAGAGCGGCGTCAGCAAGCCCTAACGATTTTCAGGCGCCGGAGGATCGCATCCTCATCGAGGATGTCCAGATGGTGTCTTTGAAGCACTGCGAGTCGAGGTTTCACGGGTCAGCACTTCCCCGACGATGTCAAAATCGCCAGCTATGGTCAAAAGGGGCCTCACCAACTTCTACACGTCACGCAACGCTCAGCCTTGTGGATGGTGAAATAGCATTGGTAAACATGGGTAAATGACTGATTTATATGGCGTCCCCGAGCTTGTCGGCAAGTCCTACATTAACCGCATCCTCGCGATGTTCCGCCATCTGGCCAGTATTCAAAGTGATCTGGAGCCGCCGCCAGCGTTGTAATGTTGCGAATGGCCGTGCGGTGGAGGCTTTAACGTGTGATCTGGACCGTCCTTGTGACCGCCATCCTGACTGTCATCGCGGTTGCGCTCGCGTTTAATTTCCGTACGCCCAACACGCTCAAACGTAAGCTCGAACACAAGCACGCAGTTTCTGATCCGCAGTTCCGGCGCGAAATGGGAGTGTTGCTCGGTCCCGCAATTACGTCTGGCAATCGTGTGACCGATCTGGAGAATGGCGAAGAGATCTTCCCTGCGATGCTGCACGCAATCCATTCGGCACAAAAGACCATTGCGTTCGAGACCTATATCTATTGGTCCGGAGAGATAGGCAAGAAGTTCAGCGATGCTTTCTCCGAACGCGCACGCGCTGGGGTGAAGGTCAACATCACCATCGATTGGCTCGGCGGCGCAAAACTGGATGAAGCGCAGCTCGCGGAGATGAAGCAGGCCGGTGCGCGCGTCCTGCTTTACCGCCCGCTGCGCTGGTACAACATCAGCAGATTCAATAATCGTACTCATCGCAAGCTGCTCGTCGTGGACGGCACGGTTGGTTTCACCGGCGGTGTCGGCATCGCCGACATATGGGCGGGCCATGCACAGGATCCCGAGCATTGGCGCGACATGCATTTTCGCATCGAAGGTCCTGTCGTGGCACAACTCCAGGCGGCGTTCAATGACAACTGGATTAAGACGACCGGTGAAGTGCTCAATGGCGCGGACCAGTTTCCCGCCCTCGCACCGACCGGGTCAATGGATGCCAACATGTTCATTAGTTCGCCCACTGGCGGTAGCGAAAGCATGCACTTGATGTATTTATTGGTAGTTGCTGCAACCGAGCACAGTATCGACCTGTCGGCCGCGTATTTCATACCGGACGATCTCATGATCCAGGCTCTTCTCGCAGCACGGCAGCGTGGAGTGAAGATCCGTATCCTAATGCCGGGCAAACACATCGATTCTGGGGCTGTGCGGTTGGCTTCCAAGGCGACGTGGGGACCGTTGTTGGCTGTGGGCGTAGAGATGTATGAGTACCAGCCGACAATGATCCATAACAAACTGCTGATCGCCGACAACGCGATGGTGTCGGTCGGCTCGACCAACTTCGACATCCGGTCGTTCCAGCTCAATGACGAGGCGAGCCTCAACGTTTACGACCGGATCTTTTCCACTCATATGACCACAGTGTTCGAAGACGATCTGAGAAGGGCCAAGCCCTACACATACGACATGTGGAAGGGGCGCTCATGGAAGGAGAAAGCGGCAGAGAAGTTCATCGCACCGATTAAATCGCAGCTGTAAGGCGTCGCTCTGTAAATTGCGGCCTTGGAAGATATCGCCGATTCCGCACCTCAGGTGGCGATCGCAAGTCCCGTCCTGCACAACGTGGAGACGGCCATGGATGAGCCAGTACCCGCAACCCCAAAAGAAGCAGTTCGCGTCGCTGGCGATGAACTCGGATATGGTCTGCGATTCTTGCGAACGCACGGTTGGCGGTTGGGGGTGTGGTTCGTCTTCCTGCTCCTTCCGCTATGGGGATTTGCCTCTCTTGTCGGCGAGTTGCACGAAAATAAAGTGTTCCCCTTCGATGCGCCGGTGCTGAATATCTTGCGCGCACTGGCAACGCCCACGCTGAACCGTTTTTTCGTTCTGATGAGCCAGCTGGGATATCTGAGGGGTGTAGTGCCGCTGGACTTGATCGTGCTGCTGTCGCTCGCTTTGCGCAGGCGATATCGCGAGGGCCTGTTCTTTGGCATCGCAGTGGCTGGATCGGCCGTCCTGAATACCGTCGCAAAAAACTATTTCGCGCGAGGGCGTCCCGATCTGTGGTTGTCACTTACGCCCGAGACCACCTACAGCTTTCCAAGCGGTCACGCAATGGCCTCCGCCACACTCGGCGCAGCTCTCATCATCTTGTGCTGGCCGACCCGCTGGCGCTGGCCGGTCACAGTCGTGAGCCTCGTTTTCGTGGTACTTGTTGGGCTATCGCGTGTCTATCTGGGGGTGCACTATCCGTCCGATATTCTCGCAGGATGGAGCGCTGCGATCGCATGGGTGTTTGGAACGCACGTATTGGTGGATCGAAAGGCAGCACCACCACCACCGAACGCCGCAACGAGCAACGCACCTCCCCGTACAGCATAAAGGTACCTGCCCATGGATTCATCACGAGCCGCGTGCCGGCTTATGGCCTTTCGCATTGCACTTGCGCGCGGGATATGCGGCACGGGCACTGTACGGTAAGCGTAACGACGAAAAGGCTCTCACGTACTACCAGCCGGGACCGCTGGGAACTGGAGCCACCAGGGCGAGCCTCCATCGGTTGCGAGAGCGAGAGCCTCGCCGCCGCGGGCTTGTCCTTGGCTTTCATCAGCGACAATGACTTATGCTGCCTTTGCGCCGGCAACGATCTTACGGAATGCGGCCGGGGACTTCCGGTTGCCCGGGTTCGCACGGTCGGCGCGCAAGAGGCCTTTGTCGTCGCCGTCGTTTGCCAAGCCCTCACGCAGCACCGCAATTTCGAGCGCGAAACGGATTCACCGCGTATGTAACAACCACCTTCCCTGATGCTCGTGCGATCGCACCTAGGCGCGCCGGGAATGCGGTGGCCGGCGCTTCGTGACGTTACCGCTGACGGATCGGGGCCCCAGCCGCCGCGGCTGTACCGCCTGCAGAAAAGACTGAGCAACAGCGATCCCACCTGCCAGTTGTCCCATGGCCACCAGCTCTTTGCGCCAGTCTGACTTGACCCGTACCTGTACCTTAGGTTCTAACACCGATAAAAGGTCATTTAAGTCAGCCGTGGACTGACATCACGGAATGGCGATGCGGGGTTGAGCGCGCGTGAAGGCGCAGCTGCCCCACATCGGTGCGACTCTTTCGGTTGTGCGCCTATGGTGACATCGCTTGACGTCGCTATGATCTTGCCGTGACAACCGACTCGCCAAAAGGGCCTCCCCCCGAAGCCACCGCTTCGCCCGAGCTTCCCGATCACATTAGTCAGAACATCGCTGACATCGTGCAGCTGCAGCACCGGCACGCCGGCGCGCTGAGCACGGCGCAGCGGCGTCTCGAGCGGATGGGGCGCTTCTTCTCCCGACCCCGCTACTTGGTTGGGCTCTCCTTTTTGATCGGCGCTTGGATTTCTTACAATCTCGCCGCCCCCCGATGGGGTTGGATCGCCCTTGATGGGCCGCCGTTTCCCTGGCTGGAGGGTGCGCTGACTTTCATTGCTCTGATCACGGCCACCATCGTGTTGATAGGTCAGCGCCGTCAGATCCACCTGTCCGAACAGCGGGCGCATCTGGATCTGCAGATCAATCTCCTCACCGAGCAGAAGGTCACTAAGATCATTCATCTGCTGGAGGAACTGCGCCGGGACCTCCCCATTGAGGATCGTCATGATCCTCAGGCGGCGGCGTTGAAGCAGCCCACTGATGCAGGCCAGGTCCTTTCGGCACTCCAGCGCAGCGACCTGGGATCCGAATCTGCGGCCAGCGCGCACGCCCCGGACCGGCCGGCGCAGGATCCCTAGGCTGAGCCCTTACCGACCTCGACACTTTGCGCGGAGGACAATGTCCTCCCGGGGGCTTTCCAGGGCTTGGGGCGGCACAGGATGCCGGCGACCGTCGTGACTTGTGTGATGAAGCGATCAACCCGACTAAGTCGAAGACGCGGGCGAGGAGCGACTCGACGAGGGTGTTCGGACATACCGCTTTCATATCAATGTACCAGTCGTGTATCAGGTTGAATGCGCGCGCGACGACGACTCGGAGAAGCATCCCAAACTTTCGCAGGGGCCGTATCTCGCGCGTACTGATCCAAGCTCCCGCTTTGCAAAGTTCTGATTTCCTCCTGTGTGATCGGCGTGCACGTGGGTGTTGATGAGAAAGCGAATCGGTTTGGTCGAGATCACCTGGATTGCGGCTCTTGATGCAGGACGAGCAAGGGCAAGGCGTCCGCACCAGCCTGCAAAAGTCAGGTTTTCTTTAGATAATACTAATATAATCAAATAGTTACGTGAGCGCCCCCGGCCGGAGTTGAACCGACGACCTACCGCTTAGGAGGCGGTCGCTCTATCCACTGAGCTACGGGGGCGTATTGGGGACAAGTCTACCGGCCCGGCGTACGAAGCTGCCATCCCCGTAGCCGGTCGTCCAGGCGTACGATGCCACTTAACACTCCAGTCCATGATCCGTGCCGCTGACCCACAGGAGGCCTTCATGACTACGTCTATCAGTGTCGGACACTCGCCCGACCTTCACGTCGACGTCCGCCACGTCCCCATGGGCCGCCCCGTCGAATGGCTCGGTCGCGGCTGGGACGACTTCAAGGCCATCGGCGCCGCAGGTCTGGGATACGGCGCGCTGATTTCGATTCTGGGCGGCGTGCTCCTGATGCTCGGAAGCACACATCTTTATCTGGTGGCGGCAGCGGTGACCGGCTACCTACTGGTCGGCCCTGTCATGACGACCGGCCTGTGCGAACTCGCACGCCGCCACAGCGCACGCGAGCCACTCGGATTTGATGAATCACTGCAGGCGCTGACACGCAACCCCGACGGGCTGCTGCACTTCGGTGGCGTGCTCGCCCTCATTGCGCTGCTGTGGTTCGCACTGTCGGCCGTGCTGCTGCAATCGGCCTTCAGCGCCGAATCGCCAAGCCTTGCGGTGGTGCTATGGGGTGGCGCACAGACCCTGGGAACGAGGCAGCTGCTCGGCTACCTCGGCTGCGGAGCCGTTCTGGCCGGGGTCGTATTCGCGGTGTCGGTGGTTGCCGTGCCTCTCATCATTGACCGCCACGCGACTGCATCGCAGGCCATTCGCGCCAGCATCCGCGCGACGTTTGCAAACCTTCCGGCCATGATCGTGTGGGCCGCGCTGATCGTTGGCCTTACCGCGCTCGCATTCGCGACCTTTCTGGTCGGCATGGTGGTGATTGCGCCCTTGCTGGGATACGCCACCTGGCATGCCTACCGCGACCTGATCGCCTAGCGCGGAGTTTCCACGGTCATTAGTCGCGGCGGAGCATTGGCCCTGAAGTCAGTCGAAGTGGGCTGCAAAGTGTGCCGCAGCCGCATCGAACAGCTTCATCCAGGACGCGTAGCGCGCCAGATCATGAATCTCGTCCGGCATGATCACGACTTCGTGCGGCACATGGTGGCTGCGCAGCGCCTCAAGCAGCTCCGATGCCTGCTGCGAAGGCACAGCCCGATCGTCGTCCGCCTGCACCAGAAGCACGGGCGCCCGCCAGCGGTCGATGGTCGCAATCGGCGATGACTCCACGGCGCGGCGGGTGGCTTCCGGGGTATCCGGAGGCAACCCGATCGAGGTTAGGAAAGTAGCCCAGTTGTACACCCCCGCATAGTCGACGCCCGTCGCAAAGGCATCCGGCGCCCGTGCCAGCCCGAGCGCCGTCATCAGGCCCCCGTAACTGGCGCCCCAGATACCCAGCTTCGCGGGGTCAACGTCCTTGCGCGCCTTGAGGTAGGCCACCGCACCGAGCAGGTCGTGAAGCTCGCTGCCGCCGCCGGGGCCAAAGTCGTCCGCTTCGCGATACTCCAGTCCGTAGCCAATGCCACCGCGATAGTTGACCGACAGGACGATGTAACCCTTGGCCGCCAGGTACTGATTGAGGCAGTACATCCAGTTATAGGCGCCCATCGGGTGGAAGCCGACCAGCATCTGCCGGCGCGGGCCACCGTGGAAAAACAAGATCGCGGGTCGCGGCTTTGCATCGCGATCCTGCGGCGCAAAGAGTTGCGCGTGCACTTCGTGCCCGTCCTCGGCCCGAAAAGTCACCGCTTCGGGAGTTACGAGCTGCGCGGAGGGGAAGTCCGCCGGTATCTGCTGCGGCGCGAGCGCCTCCCAGCGGTTGTTGCTCGACAGCATGACTGGCTGCAGGGGATGCGTCCCATCGCTGCGCAGCGCAAACACGGCGCCGGCGTTGTTGATCTGTGGGGTGTCCTCGATCCCGGTGTCGGCTGCCAGGATTTTTGCACTGCCGCGATCGGTGTCGAGGGCGAAGATGTGAAGCCGGTCCGGCTCCCCTTCCTGACTGGCGGAATACGCGATGCGCCGCCCGTCCGCACTCAAGGAAGTGTGGGCGATCTCGGAGCGACCGACGGTCAGGGCCCGCGCGGTACCACCGCCGACGGGCACCGCGTACAGCTGCAGCCAGCCACTCCTCTCCCACGGAAACACCAGCTGATCCGCCGCGTTCCAGAACAGGTTGCGCGGCGACAGGGTCGGGGCAAAGACGCTGCCAGCACCCGCCTCGGCGGTCCAAATCGCGCGCCCGGCGCCGCTGCGCACGTCGGCGATCCAGATCGACCAGCACTGGCCGCTGCGGCGCGAGATGAAAGGCGGCGCCCGCTCCGCGGGCACGCGGATGTAGGCGATGCGGCTGCCGTCTTTGGAAAATACCGGCGAAGTATCGCGGTCGAGGCCGGGACTCATCCACGCGATACTCTGGCGCGAGAAATCGTAGACGCCCACGAGAGCGTGACTGCCCCGATCGCTGACGAAGGCCACTAGCTTACCGTCCGGCGACCAGGTCACCGACTCGATCATCCCCTTGTCCACGATCAAGGGCTGCGGTGCGCCGCCGCCCACCGCGGCCGTGAGGATCTGACGCTTGTCGAGGTAGAGCAGACGCGTGCCGTCGGGGGAGAAGGATGGACTGTGACCCGCGCCGATGCGGCGTGCTGGGGCGCCTGAGCGGGATGCCACCCACACCTCGCGCGGCTTGGGCCCGGATGGGGCGCTGTCGACGTTGGCAGGCTGATCATCCTCGATGGAACCGCCCCGGGTGAAGGCGATCGAGGCTTCATCAGCCGACCAGGCGAGGTCGTCGATGTGAGACCCGTCGTCCTCGTCGAAGGACGTGATCGCGTGCGCCTTGGTGCCGCCCGTCGGCTCCGCCACCCAGATGTTGCGACGCCCCTTGGCATCAAAGACCCACGCCACCGCCCCACCGCGCGGCGCCGCGGTGAGGCTGGAGGGAAATGGCGCCTGCATGATCTGCGCGAGGGTAAAGGCGGCAGGGTGGGCACAGCCCGGCTGGGGACACAGTGCTGTCCCGCAGGCGAGAGTTGCGAACAGCAGCCACGCCGGCAGGGGGCGATATTCGATCATGGGGCACCTGCGCTCAGAATTTCCGCGGGGGTCGCCTCGAGTGTTCGGACGAAAACGTAAGAAATCCCCGTGGCCTCGGCAAGGCGTATGCGTGGAATGGCCTCACGGGGACAGGGGTAAGCAGCACTGGCCAGACGCCACACATCGCTATCGCTGTTCAGTGTCATGTCACCCCGGACGGCCGGGCGACTGTTACCGGGACGCTGCGAGCCCGCCACAACCTGGCCGTCCCCAAGGTCAGCACGGGCACGACGTAGACGATCAGGAATACGTACGCCAGCAGCCGATAGCCGCGCGCGATCAGGGCCACGAGCCCAAAGCGGTCCGCCAACAGCATGCACACCGTGAGCAGTGTCAGCGTGATCGCGAGACGCGCGCCGTCGACTACGCGAAATGACGATTGACGGTCTGAGCGAGCGCGAGCTGATTGCGGCAACAGCGCCGCTCGGTACGGCAACTCTGTCGCATCCAACCGCGGCGTCGGCCTCCGCCATCGCGGCCAGATCGCCGTCGTCCGCGGTACGGACCGCCGTGGCGGGGAGATCGGGGAGCAGCGCGCGGAGTTCGTCGGCACGGGCCTCCATGATCTTGAGTTCTTCGCGCACGGCAGCGAGTTCGTCGGCAGGGTGGATGTTGGGGAGTTCGACTTGTTTAACGGGTTTGGACATCGGGGTTCCTTTCGGGGTTGGATAGACCATACCACAAACAAATACCTTGTAAACCCCTTTTTTCCGGGTTATGGTTTTCGTCCGCCAATCACGGCGAGACACCGGAGTTCCCATGCCCAAACCAACTCACGATTTACACCTGGACTTCGAAACGTTCTGCGACGCCGATCTGAAGAAGGTCGGCGTCTATCAGTATGTGACGCACCCTGCTTTTCGCGTGCTGTGCGTGGCGTGGAAGCTCAACAGCCAGCCCGTAATAACGATGGAATTGTTCTATCCGGCACCCCTGCCGCATGCGCTGGTACAGCTATTGGACAATCCCGACGTCCAGGGCCACGCCTGGAACGCGGCGTTTGAGACGGCTGTGCTCAAACAGCTAGGCATCGTCCCCGCCAATCCTCTCAGCTGCACCATGCAGCGGGCGCTGGCTTATGGTCTTCCCGCAAAGCTGGAAGCGGCAGGGGCAGCGCTAGGGCGGCCGTTCACGAAAGACATGCAGGGCCACCGGCTGATGTTGAAGATGTCGCGGCCGTTGAAGCCGGGAGCGGCGGCGTGGACGCCTTCAGACTACGCGGATCTGGCGAGCTACTGCGGCCGGGACGTGGAGGCCGAGGCGTCGATCTCGGAAGTGATCCCGGAATTATCCCCGGAGGAAAAGGAGTTGTCGCTTCTTGACGCCGAGATGAACACGCGCGGCGAGCTGGGCATTGACCTGATGCGGGTATCGGATCTGCAGATCGCAGCGGAGACCGCCGAGAAGATCGACGCGAAGCGCTGTGCGGTGCTGACAGCTGGCGCGGTGACGTCGCCGGGGACGCAGACGGCGCTGGCCGATCTCCCCGGTGTCGGTCCCCAGCGCGCGAAGCTCCTTGCCAAGCTCGACCTCGTCACCATCGAGGACGCGCTGGTCCGCCACCTGCCGCTGCGCCACGAGGACCGCAGC
>Ga0209811_10000479_pt1 | contig 16655 bp, 21 predicted proteins | sample Coa_R1_6_FD_187161 | JGI IMG/M metagenome (GOLD analysis project Ga0209811, IMG submission 187161) | Surface soil microbial communities from Centralia Pennsylvania, which are recovering from an underground coalmine fire. - Coalmine... | ecosystem: Environmental > Terrestrial > Soil >...
GGCGAGGCTTTGAATTTTTTCATCCCAGATTTGTTCATCACCGCTGCCGTCGGGGTGGATGCGATGCACATGGGCGCCGTCGAGCGCACGGGCTTTCCGCGCCGGGACGAGCGGATGTGAAATTCAACGATTTCGGAACCGTTCGGCACATGCGAATAAATTTGCGATAAACTCTCCCAACTATCGCTCTGGCCGCCGTAGCTTGGGGGTTCTTATGTCAGCTTGGAGCGCTTGGGGTGATGAGGCAAGACAGTACGTCTGGGCGGTCATCTGCAAAAACCACAAGGTGCACGATCGCCAAAACATATCCAGCGGCCACAAGGTTCCCCTCCCAACTGCGATCTGTTCGAGCGACGCAGTGATCCCTATCGAACATTTGCAGGTTCTTTATCGTGCATTATTCCGTCTCGAATTTTGCTAACATCCGCAGCCGATGTCCGCATGAGGAGCTGCTATGGCGCACATTTCCTCACCTTCAAACTGGCAGACACTGTATATCGGGGTGATGACGGAAACCGACAAAACCAGGATCCCCCAGAAACTGAACGATGCCGAGGCGGCCATCTTTGACAGGCTGCAGGCGCTGAGCAGCGAAAAGAACTGCGAAGAACGCACCGCCTTGGATGACGCGATTCGCGGCTTGCGGGTTCTGAAGAGAGAACGACTGGACTTCCCGGAATGGACGTAGTCGCGCGAGTGATGCGAAAAGCGCGACTAAACAAGATCGAACGAGACCTCTGGCTACATTTCCCGACGCACCCCACACCGAACGCGGCCACTTTCAGCGGTGAAGGGTCTTCTTACCTGCCCGCCTCTTAATGCCGAGTCCACCAATAGCAGGAGTTGAGCAGATCTTCAATTTCGCGCTTCATTTGCGCCAGGGCCGGGTCATTCGGTTTTTCCGTAGCGCGGGCGTCGTATGCTTCTAGCGCAGCCTTGATTTTGGTAACGGCCTCTTGAAGTCTGGACCTGGCGTCGGAAGTGGGATCGTCCCAAGCCATATCGTGCCCAGTTTACCCCCGTGGCGTCCGAAGCACTAAAGTAATGAGACAGCCTCCGACCGCGGCGCTAGAATTCCGCGGCGAGGATAAAGACATGGATGACGCGGACGAGGAATTTCGGCGCAGCGGCATACAGGACAAAGCGTTGTGTTCAAAGCCCCTAGTACAGCCGTTCTTAGATAGAGCGAACGCAGACCCCTTGGGCGACCACAGCGGCATCATAGCGGACATGAGAGCCGCGGTAATACCCTTCCTAAAAAAGCACAACCCCAACCTGCAATAACGCGGACTTGTGACGGGCTATTTGAGCATCAGCGTCGAGTGAAACAGCGTCACGCCCACCGCGGTCGCCGTGTTCTTGTTGTCCACGATTACGCCCGTGCCGTAGAGGTCTGAAGCGGCCGGCATGGTCGTGCTAATCGTGGCAACCAGCACCCCATTTATAAGAAACTTGAAAGTGGTTCCCACATGGGGGAATTCTCCAAGGGTTGTAGGTGCAAGTGCAGCGCCAGAAATATGAGGCAGGGCGCGTCAGGGGACGCCAACGTTAGGCGTTATTAGTCGCGGTATGAAATCTGTTTCACTGTGGGTAAATTGCGGGTCTGGCCTATCGGTGCAATGGACACTGCAAGATCGATTTGGTAGGGTGTTGGCACACTTCAATCGCGCAGGAACCTAGAATGAATCACCCTGTTGAGCGCGCACTAATACTTGCTGAGATCACGAGACTGCATAAGCAGCAATCGGAAGCAGACATGAACGCCATTTACCTTGGGATCACGGCCGACGATCGAGCTCTCAGCAAACACCGTCTTGAACGAATTGCCGAACTGCGCAGCAGATTGGACACGCTCGACGCGGGTGGACACGTCACCTCTTGAAAGAGTAGCCTTCAGGCAGTAGTTCACAACCTCTCTGCCGCGCTCCCAAAGCGACGGGCATCTTGTGGATTCCACAGGAGGCCTGAATGGCAAACCAGTTGGAACGCCCCGCGTTAACCGCTGAAATCGCGGATTTACAGAGACAGCAGTATAAATCTCTGGGGGACGCTATTAGTCTCGGCTGGACGGCTGAAGAACTGGCTGCGTGGCAGAATCGCGACACCCGTATCACCTTCCTGGAGCGCCAACTGGCCGAGATCGACGCGCTTACCCGCGGGGACGCGGCGTAATTGGGATTCAGCGGGCGCGGGTGGTCAGACCATGCTTTTTGCAGGTAGGGCATTGCGGCTGCATGCAAGCCACGAAGCTTCCTGCGTGGTTCCACGCCTCGGTGCACGTCGGGCAGTAAACGTGGATGCCGGCAACTGTCCCTGGAGGGGCAACTGGGCCTTGGCAGCGGCTACAGACGGTCCGCCTGGCGAGCTCGGCCGCTTCTGCTTCGCGGGCGTTCAGGCTGGCGAGCGTCGCGGTCATATGGCTTCGGATCAGGCCAACAAGGCGGGCGACAGGCTGGGTAGCGTTTCGGGGTTCCCCCCTATTGCAAAAGTCTTTCTTCGTGGAACAAAATTAACGCGGTTTCCTCCCCGCGAGGAAGGCGCACCCTGTCACCGGACAACAAGGGCACTTGGCGGGAACTTTACGAAGCCGCAATTATTGAGACCGACGTTAAACAGATGGAATCGCGCATTCAGGCCGCGAGGAGAGCGATTGATATCCGACTCCACGATCGACAAATGGATCATGGAGGCTCGCCCGAAGAAAGACATGCTCTCGACGATGCGCTCACTGGCTTGACGGTTTTGGAACGGGAGATCACACCGTGGCCTCTCTCAAGTCGTTGACGAAATCAGGCGATTTCAATGGCGTCTCACCCGCCACTACTCCCAACTGAGATGTCGGGACATCATGACTGGCCTGCCCCAGATTCTTATTTAGAAGAGAGAAGACGGCTACGCCAATCATTGCCACAGCGATAACGATTTGCAGGGCTTGAGGGGCACAGAGAGCAATAACAGCGCACCCAAGCACGATCCGATGATCGTAAGAACGATAGAGAGCACCAAGCGGCTGCGGTTTAGGACGCCCCTCCTCATGAACGGCAAGGAGCCGCCTACGCTCATAAATGTCAAAGCCAGCATGTTGGTGGCAACGGCAACGTGGGCTTCGATGCCCACAGTGATCATCACAGGAACGGTGATGAGGGATGTACTGCCGGTCAAGACGCTGATTACGCTCGTGAGAAAGAACACTATGACTAGAGTGAAGAGTTTGGCCCCAGACACGCGCCTATCATGGCAAGCGTAGTCCCGTCGCTCCCGCCAATTTTCCACGTGAAATGCCAGTCACGGCCGGAACGTCCATCGAAGTTTCACGGCGACGAGATCGCTTTGTGGAACGAGGCTAACGTGTGGATCAGTGACAATCCTTTGCCATCCCCGGTTCCATACGATGAATAAATCGTTGCCGGGTCGGATCGTCCAGCGGAGGCGGGTATTCGTGCCGACGTTTTCCGACGCTGTGTCGTACTGGATGAAGCTGGACAATACGAGATTCGGATTCCACGCATACGCGGCACGTACCGACCAGAGGCGTTGAACGAAGTTTCCAGCTGGCAAATGGCCGAAATCGTTTTCCATGTCGAGATCCAGCTGGATTTTGCCTTTTGGTGATGTCCATCGCAGGTACTCTTCCCACTGCGTCAAATGGCCGTTGTAGAAGGTTCCGAACCAGGTCGTGGTGCCGAATTGCACAGGGCGATGCTCGCTGGTTTGTGCTTCGAGACGCCATCGCGTGAAGTCGTAAGAGCCGGGAGGAATGATGACACCAGGTGCAACTTCGAATGGAACCAGCAGAGTCTCGCCGTGTGGGTCCCAGTTGAATTCAAAACGGTCCCCCGACTCGAAGCGCACGTTGACTGGAGCCATGAAATACTCCCATGACTCGACAATGCCGCGCGTATCCGTGTAACGCGAGTATTGGTTCTCGAAGAATTCTTGTCGAATCCATTTGAACGTGCCGTCCTTGGAAGGGCGGGGCTGGTAATTGCATCCCACGGTCGTGTGACGTACTCCAGGACGGGGCAGAAATCCGAGAAGCGGTTCGAACGCTTCGCCATATTGATTGATACTGAGGTTGCAGTCCAGCAAGTCGTTCGGATAGTCGATCTTGAGTCCCCAACCCATTTTGCTGCCGGGACCAACATCGCCTTGTGTTGTAGCGCTCCAGGCACCCAGCAACAGATTCTTGTTGCCTTGGAACTTGGAGGTACGCCAGATGGCGTCGATACCAGCCAGAGTATTCTGGCGCAGCGCCGCTGGGTCTCCATTTGTGAAAATCGCGCCGACACGTAGGTTTTCATTGAAGTCATACGACACTCGACCGGCGAGCAGATTTGTGCCGGGGACGCGGGGTGAGGGCAGCGAAAGATCGGCTACGACTTGCGGGGAGACGAACGTCTCGCGAGTCTGCACATCTAGCACCGCCAGGTTCCATTTGCCGACACGTCCGTTTAGTTTGATCCCGGCATTGATTGGAATCTGTTCACCATCTAAGAGTCCAACCTGGCGGCTAAAGAATGGAATGAACTGCGGCGATTCGCCGCCCAGGCCAAGTCCAAAGTCGTATTGATTGGCACCTTCAAGAAAGAAAGCTCGCTTCTCTGGGAAGAAGAGCGGGAATCGCGTGAGATTAATTTGCCGTGTGTCTACCTCTGTTTCCGCAAAGTCCGTGTTCAGCGTGAACACCGTGGCAAGCTGCGGAGTCGCTTTCCATGTAACCTCGCCGCCGGCAGTTGCTTGCCAGGTGCGCGGGCTTTGTCCGTAGAAGTCTTTTGTCTTCCCGATGCCATAGGGCGAGATTTCTATTCCACGTCCTTGCTGTAACTCACCGACTCCTGACAAGGTTCCCGTGCGGCTGAGGTCGTAGAGGAAGGAGTCGAGAGTGGGGGAAGACCAGCGTGCGACAAGTCTTTCGCGTGGGACGAACCTCTCAAGGTTGAGCCCCCATTCCTGCAATCCCCGTGTAAAGCTCAGGGTTCTGGACGGGATCACGATTTCAGCGGACCAGCCATCCTTGGTACTCACGGTTCGCGCGTCCCAGATGCCATCCCAATCGAGGGACACACTCTCGGGAGTCGAGATCAGACCATCAGTACGCGTGCCCGCTGCATTGATCTGGAAAAAATAGCCCGTGCGGCGATCTCCATATGTATCGAGCACGATGCTGACTGTATCGTCGGTAAGGGTTTGCCCATCCTGGCCCATTGTTTCGTCTCGCCGCATGGTGTGGATCGAGAGTCGATTTGGCTGTGGATCTTTGCAATCAAAGCCGAAGAAGATCCGATCGCCGCTCACGATGATACGTACTTCGGTTTGGTATGCAGTGGCCCCACCTGGTTTTGGAGATTGCTGTACAAGCCTGAGTACAGGGGCATCCCGCCATACAGGTTCATCCAGTCTCCCGTCGAGCACAATCGACGACGGATTGCGGATCAGTGCTGTCGCATTGGGACGATCTTTGGCAGAAGCTCGATTCGCGCTCATTGCCAGAAAAATGACTACCAACAGACGAAGCTCTTTGATCCGTCTTTCACCGGATGAGAATCGTCTCGGGTTTCTTGTCATTCGGCGCCAGCTTCCTCCGGCGGGCGAACTTGTCGAAAGGAGAAATAGAGAAGCAAGTCGTAGACGGCCTTCAGCGTCCCGGCGATATAGAACGGCAGGTTGATGAGGCCAGGACGAGCGAAAAGAAAGCCCGCGAGTAATGGGCTAATCGCTGCACCCGTCGTGCGCGCAACTCCTGTGAATCCTCCGGCAGCGGATCGCTCTCTGGCTTCCACGACGGCCATGGTATAGGACTGCCTCGTCGGAACATCCATTTGGCTAATGCTAAAACGGAGTAGCAGGACCAGAACTGCGAGCGAAAGCGTCGGCATCAGTGGCACGGCAATCAGAAGAAGATTGGAGGGCAGGTGAGTGACCACCATAGTACGTATCAGTCCAATGCGAGCCGCGAGGCGCGAAGCTAGTAGTGCTGAAATTCCCGCGAAAACGTTCGCCCAGAAGAAGATTCCACCCAGCGTTTTTGGTTCCGCTCCAAATCTCAAATAAAACCAATAAGCCGCGAAGCTCTGGACGACGAAACCGCCCGCGAATGAGTCTAGCGCGAAGAGCCCTGCCAGCTTCAACACGATATTCCGAGAGCTGCCCAGCCCAATGAATCCCCCAAACCGTGAATCCTCCTCTCCCTTGTCCGAATGATTTCTTACCTCCACCAGCGAGGAGAGTCGCGTAAAAAGGCAAGCCAGGACAATCCCGAGAAAAGCATAGAGAACCACGATGGATCGGTAACTCGCCGCCGGTGTCATTGACCTCTGTTGCAAGGCTTGTGTCACGACGCCTCCAAAGAGAGCGCCGAGAGCAGTTGCCATCGAGCCAGTTAGCGTGTACCAAGCGAAGACTTCTGTGCGAGAAGAGGGCGGGATCAGATGGGACAGGGATGCTTGTTCGATCGAGAGGAACGGTCCAACCTCATGGCCGCTGGGACTGATGACCCCGATGGTGCCTGCAATGATGAGATAGATCAAGTTGCTGGTGAGAGCGAATGCCAAGCCTGCCAGCGCCATTAGGATGGCTCCCACGAGCAGCATTCGGCGCCGTCCAAGCCGGTCTGCGCGTGTCGTCAGGCACAGCGACACCGCAATATCTCCAGCAAGAGTCAGAGTGAGGACGAGTCCACTTTGCGATTCGCTGAGTCCAAGACTTACGAGATAGAAAACGAGAATTACCGAGAGCGAGCCATAGGCAAAAAGGCGAGTGAAGCGGGTGACGAATAGTAGACGACCATCGGAGGTGAGCGTCCGGAGAGCCGCCGGAAATAGGGTTGTGGCAGACATTCGGATTCACGATTCGCGATGGCTGAACTGGACGACTAGTGATTCACTGCCTCATAGACAACCATCCGCGCGACTGCCTTCCCGTCCTCTTCTTGTTCGGGAGCATAAACGCGGTGGGTAACCGGGTCGATCGCGAGGCTATGGACCGCGTGCTGAACATGGAAGTCCTCAAGTTTTCGATAGTGATCTGGATCGTCCTCGTGGAAAACCGCAATCGCTCCGCTGTAGCAGGCAACGTAGATGCGCGCTAACGCTGGGTCGAACTTGATGACGTCCGGACCGCCGGGCAGCGGTAACGATGCAATCGCCGTGTGTTTTTCCAGGTCGAAGATGGTCATCAACTCGTTCTCCTCGCACGACAGAAATGCTCGGTGGTGTTCGGGATCGAGCGCCATACCGTGGTTTCCTTTGCAGCGGCCGACGGCATAACGGCCGATCACCTGGTCAGTCGTCGGGTCAATCACAGCGAAGATGTTCTGGTCCTGAAGATTGACGTACACCTTGCGGGCGACAGGGTCGTATTGGGGCATCCCGGTTTCGCTATCGAAGTGCAACGTGCGTAGGAGTTCGTCTTTCTGCACATCGACGACGGCTTCGGCCCTGCCTCGCTCATCGGAGACATACAGCTTGTGGAACGGAGCAGCGTACGCACTCCCATCTGGTTTGGCTTCGGTCTTGAGCTTCTTAATGACCTTCATTTGCTTAAGATCGACAACCCCGATGGTGTTGTCGTGAGCATTCGAGGTATAAAACTTGTTTAGCTCGGGAACGTATTCCACACCCTCCGCTCCCGGTGTGTCCTTCACCGTCGCCACGATCTTATTTGTCCGAAGATCAATCACGTAGGTCTGGTCCGCCCCAAGATGCGCTGAAATCAGGTAGTGATCGTCTGCATCCACCGTCAAGTAGTCGAAGCGTTTTCCGGTCGGTCCTGGTAGATCAAATTTGGCGACTTCTTTCAGCGTTGGACCGGCTGTTTGTGCTTTCAAGTTGAAGTTCGCTGAGAAAGTCACTGCCATGAAGAACCACAAAGCCATTTTCACAATCTCTCCTTCCGGCCTCGTGCTTGTCACGTTCTGCCACAAAACGTAGCGAATCAACATGAACACTGTCTGAATCCTTGGTGTCGGGCGCCCCAGACTGAGCAGGCTCTGGATTGCTTTAAAAAGACTTTGGCTCGCTTGCAATCCGAATAAGTTATATCTATAACATTATAAGACATGCTTGTTACAGAGCCTAGCGAGAACACGGCTTGGATTGTATTGATGTTCAACCTGCCCACAACGCAGGCGAGCCAGCGTGTGGAAGTTTGGAGAAAGCTCAAGCGTTACGGAGCACTACCACTTGAGAGTGGAGGTTATTTGCTTCCAAACAACCCGCAAACCTTAGAGCACTTCGAGTGGTTGGCGGTCGCGATCCGAAAGTTCAAGGGCCAGGCCTCGGTGCTCCGGGTTCAGTCGGTTGATGACTCTCCTGATGACGAGCTTCGACGGGGTTTTGTGGATGCACGTTCGAAGGATTACGAGCAACTGCAGTCCGAACTGAAGAAGGTTCTGAAGTCTTCGAAACGAACGGTAGGCGCTTTGGCGCGTATACGAAAGCGCTTTTCCGAGATTTCAACCATCGACTTTTTCAACAGTCCGGGTCGAAGCCGATTGGAAGCGGTTCTCGCTCGCACGGAAGAAGGACAGCCTTCGCTGTCCAACTCCCAGCGGAATGCACAACGTGCCAGAAAGGAATATCTGAACCGAACCTGGATTACGCGGCCATGCCCTGGCATCGATCGCGTCTCATCCGCATGGTTGATCACTCACTTCATCGACAAGAACGCCAAGTTTGTTTTCGACAATGATCCAGCCCGACATCCCAAAGCCGTTCCCTTTGACATGTTCCATGGCGGCGGTTTTGGACATCGGGGCGATGACTGCACGTTCGAAACATTGTGCAAAGAGTTCCATATTCGTGATCCGAAGGTCCAGGCTATCGCTCAGATTGTTCATGATGCAGACTTAGAAGATGAGAAGTTCGGACGTAATGAAGGCACAGGACTGGATCGAGTGCTGGTCGGGTGGGCGAAACAGAATGTTAACGACGAAGAGTTGTTGGCGCGAGGTATGCAGTTGATAGAAGGTTTGTACAACGGTCAGGGATGAACTGGCGAGAGGATTCGATGTCACGACTCCTATTGATTAGCAACTCTCGCAAGACGACGTTTGCCCAGGAATCTTCATTGCCGCGGTCGGCGCCGATAACCCCCAGAAGCAAGAAATCCACTCGACACTCAGGGCACGCAGCAACGTTGTTTGTGATGTCATCGAACAATGCGCCGCGATGGGTGATCTGCACCATGCTTAGAAGCCGGCACAATGCAGACCGAGAGGGTTCCCGCCGAGCTGGGAGAAATCGTCGCCGGCCGAAAGCGTGGAAGAGAATCGGCGTAAGAAGTGATTATGTTCGATAGTACTGGAGTGGCATTGCAGGATGTTGCTACAGCCGCAACCGTCTATGAAAGGTCCATTCGCGAACGAAGTGGAACGTCATTGAAACTCGCAGCTTGAAATACGGAGGATCGTATGTTTGGAACACAGTCCGGCAAGTCTCTAGGTGTCGTCGTTCTTTCCCTAGCGACAATACTCGCAACTGCGCAAACGCCATCTGCGCCGACCAACTGGAAGCCCGTCGAGGACGCCATGGGCCGAACGGGACAAGTCTCGGGAGAGGTAATTCGCTTCGGAATGCCACGAAAGGACCTTCATGTAACGCTCGATGGCGTGGAAATCAAGCCCGCTCTAGCGCTCGGCTCCTGGGCGGCATTCAAGAAAGACGCGAATGCCGCCATGGTGATGGGCGACCTGGTCTTGACCGAAAGCGAGATCGAACCCGTCATGGCCAAGCTTCAGGAAGGCGGTATTCAGGAATCCGCCGTCCACAATCACTTGATTGGAGAGTCTCCGCGGATTCTTTATATGCACATTGCGAGCCACGGTGATCCCGTACAGATGGCAAAAGCGATCAGAGATGCTCTGGCTCTGACTCATACGCCACCTGCCGATGCGGCAACGGCTGCCCCTGCAACATCGGAATTGGGATTCGATCAGAAGCAGGTTGAGCAGGCTTTGGGTCACAGCGGGAAAGTCAACGGTGGAGTTCTCCAGGTTGGTGTTCCTCGCGCCGAAACAATTGCTGACTCGGGAATGAGCGTTCCTTCAAGCATGGGCGTTGCAACTGCTCTTAATTTCCAGCCGACGGGCAATGGCAAGGCAGCAATCACCGGAGACTTCGTCCTTTTGAACAAGGAAGTGAATCCCGTGATGAAAGCCCTGCGTCAGAACGGAATCGCCGTCACAGCAGTGCACAGCCACATGTTGATGGAGGAACCGCGCTTGTTCTTCATGCACTTTTGGGCCAACGACGACGCAGTCAAACTCGCAAAGAGTCTGCGAGCGGCCCTGGATCAGACGAACTCCGCAAAATGACAACGGTAACCACCATCGGCGATACTTCGCAAGAACGCGTCTCTTTGACCCGCTTTGCCGGATATTTCCTGTGGCTCGGCACGATCGGATTTGGTGGACCCATAGCGCTTGCGGGCCACATGCAGCAGCACTTGGTCGACGATCGCCATTGGGTTCGCAAGGAGGATTATCTAGAGGGGCTCGCGCTGGCTCAACTCGCTCCTGGTCCGCTTGCGGCGCAACTTGCCATATACCTCGGATACATCCACTCCGGATTGGTTGGTGCAACGGCAGTTGCAATCGCCTTCATTCTGCCGTCGTTCTTGATGGTGCTCGGCCTGTCGGCTGCATACGTTCAGTATGGCGGGCTTCCCTGGATGCAGGGAATGTTCTATGGGATTGGCGCGGCCGTGATCGGCATCATCGCACGTTCTGCATTCAAACTGGCGAAGCTGACTCTTGCGAAAGACCAATTGCTGTGGGCCATCTTCCTCGTTCTTGGCATCTCCACCGCCTGGACTTCGAGAGAGATCATCTGGCTCTTTCTTCTTAGTGGATTTGTCACGATGCTGGTCAAAGCGATGCCAACTCGCTTGCCTGCACGCAGCACCGTCAGCTCTCTCCTCGTGCCCGGCACATTCACTCTCGCCGGCAAGGGAGGAACACTTCTTCAGATATTCTTCTACTTCGCCAAAGCTGGAATGTTCGTTTTTGGTAGCGGTCTCGCGGTCGTGCCTTTTCTGTACGGCGGAATCGTCGAGGGCCATCATTGGCTCAATGAGCATCAATTCGTCGATGCCGTGGCAGTAGCGATGATCACGCCGGGACCGGTCGTCATAACCGTGGCATTCATAGGCTACCTTGTCGCGGGTATCTCTGGTGCGTTCGCGGCCGCTTTGGGAATTTTCTTACCAGTCTACTTGGTCGTCGTCGTGCTGGCGCCGTCGTATAAGCGCTGGGCCAAGAACCCGCAAATCAACGCCTTCGTTCGTGGAGTGACTGCGGCTGCCACCGGGGCGATTGCTGGTGCGGTCGTCGTACTGGCAAGACGCTCTGTCTTCGACACGTACACTGCTTTTATTTGTCTGGTCACTCTTCTAGTCCTGTTTCGATGGAAAGTACCAGAGCCAGTCCTAATCGGCTGTGCTGCAGTTGCAGGTCTGTTGCTTCACCGTGCATAGAAGGTGTTTCGATTTTCTGGACGCTATGTAACTAGCCGCCTCTGTACAAAATTCCTTCTTCACCGATCGAAAAACTGATTCCCAACGTTTCAATTTAGAAGTTGGCACCGGGATCGAACCGTGGCCGTTCTTGACGTAGGGGGCGGCGAGTCGACCCTCGTCGATGACCTTGTTGCACATAGCTACTACCTCACCCCGGATACCTGGCTAAGAACATGAGAGTCTCACGCTTGGCAATCCTCTCCGAACCTGGGTCCGATTTGGGTCTGGTAAGCCCGGTCAAAGAATTCCTTAAAGGATCAAGAACGGGCTGTCAATACCGTTGAAATCCAATAAGTTGCACGTCGTTGTTGCCCTGTCACGGTAGCATCCATAAAAACAATCAGTTGGGGAGACGCCGATCAAGACATTCCCATCCTCATCGCGGCTAAGTCAGAGTACGCGGAGTTGAAGTAGCGCACGATCCTCCTACTTGCCGGCAAACTGGGCATGAGGAGCTTTCCAACCTACAATGTTGCATATACGATTCTGGCTCCGGGCCCAAACACTAGGACCGTGAGATGACTATGAGATCAAGAGCCTCAGGGCTTCCTGCATGGGCCCTCCTCGCGTTGCAGGCGTCCCAAGCGGGTAGGGAATCCAGGGCGGGGACACAACGAATACCCCGGAAAACGCAGGCGGGCAAGCCCGAGGATTGGGGATGGTCTTCGGTTGGGTTGGCCGCCTCCAGGGCATGGTCGTGTTTGAGATGCTGTAAACGCCATAGCATTCTGGCTGAGGAAGAGACATCTACTATGTCCCGCGGACAGGTGACTTTGTTCACAATTCGGGCACGCGACTATTTGCCTATCCCCCTACCGATTTTAGCTTTGGCTGCATTGCTCGTACTCCTTGTGCGTCCGATTGCGGCGCAAGCTCGTAATCCATTCTCGACAGACCCCAGATCTGCTAAAGCTGGTGAATTCGAGTTCCGCATAAACTGTGCTTTATGCCATGGCCTTGGTGCTCGCGGCGGTGGCCGCGGTCCCGATCTTACGAGAGCGCACAAGCGTCACGGTGACTCTGACGCTGATCTCTTCCGAAACATCAGTCAGGGAATTCCGGGCACTGCCATGCCGGCCAACGGCACCAATGGGCAAGGCGTGGGGATGACGAACGAAGAGATATGGCAGATCATCAGGTACTTACGCAGCATTCAAGTCAAGGCACCGTCAAAAAACCTCGGCAACGCCGTGCATGGAAAAGAACTCTTCTATGGTGACGCCAACTGTTCCACGTGTCACATGGTGGAAGGCAAGGGAGGTCGCCTCGGGCCCGATCTGACGTCGGTGGGAGCGTCGCGAACGGTGGAGTCCTTGGTGGAGTCCGTCCGAAAGCCCAGTCAACGGCTCGCCTGGGGACTCACGGAACCGACCAAAGAATTTGCCCAGCAATATGAGACAGTGACGGTCGTCACCTCGGATGGTGAGGAAATCAAGGGCGTAACTCTGAACGAAGACAGCTTCAGCCTTCAACTAATGGACACAGCTGAGCAGATTCATCTGCTTGAAAAGGACAAGCTCCGTGCGATCACGAAGAGTCGTCAATCCCTGATGCCCTCCTACAAGACGGGTACTTTGAGTGACCACGATCTGAACGACATCATCGCGTACCTGCTTGCTGAGGGTGCGAAGTGAGGGCAGCGGCCGTGAAGAAGATGCCACGGGTGTCGTCCATTGGGACCTTCTTATTGTTGACCTCAGCTCTATTCGCACCGAATGCGTGCGGGCAGGTCACGTTCGAGCGGCTGCGCAATTCAGCGAAGGAGCCCCAGAACTGGCTCACGTATTCGGGGGACTACGCCGGCGATCGTTTCAGCGTGCTGGACCAGGTCAACACGACTACCGCGCAATCACTGGTGGTGAAGTGGGTCTATCAAACCGGCGCGACCGGCAAGTTTGAAACGACGCCGCTGGTAGTGGACGGCATACTGTACGCGACGGGCCAGGATGACCGCGCTTTTGCTCTCGATGCCCGCACCGGGCGGCCCCTATGGCTGTATCAGCGTCAACTGCCGGCTGACATTCGACCCTGTTGTGGCCGCGTGAATCGCGGGCTAGCCATCTTGGGCGACAAGGTTTTCATGGGCACGCTCGACGCACACGTTGTTGCCCTGGATACAAAGACCGGAAATGTAGTCTGGGATGTAGCCACCATCGACTACTCAAAGGGCTACAGCTTTACGCTTGCGCCGCTTGTTCTGAAGAACCTCGTCATTCTCGGCGTTTCTGGCGGTGAATACGGCATTCGCGGGTTTATTGATGCATACGATGCGGATACGGGCCGGCGGAAGTGGCGGTTTTACACGGTACCCGGCGTTGGCGAACCGGGCCATGATACTTGGGAAAAGGATTCCTGGAAGATTGGCGGTGCGCCGGCATGGATGACGGGTGTGTACGATTCATCGACCAACCAGCTCTTCTGGCCCACAGGCAATCCTTCACCGTCCAATCGCGGTGCGGGGCGCGCCGGCGACAACCTTTACAGCAACAGCCTGCTGGCGCTTGACCCGGACACCGGAAAACTGAACTGGTATTTCCAGTTCACCAAGCATGACGAGCATGATTGGGATGCAACGCAAGTGCCGATCATGATTGATTCCGGCAGAAAACATCTGATCGCACAAGCCAACCGGAATGGATTCTTTTATGTTTTGGATCGCACTACGGGGAAGCTCCTCTCCGCCAGCCCGTACGGGAAGATTACATGGAGCAATAGCAAGGACAACGTGGGCCGCCCAGTCCCAAACAACGAAAGCTCGCCGACTCCGACAGGACGGACGGTGTGCCCGGGAGCCTTGGGTACCACGAACTGGATGTCACCAAGCTTCGACCCACAGACAGGCCTGTTTTACGTGAGTGCGCGCGAGCAATGCGACATCTTCAGCACTGCACCGCAGCCCTACGAAGCGGGGCACGCGTACTACGGCAGTGCGTATTTTCCATCCGACGAGGCTGAGCCTTATTGGGGGGCCCTGCGTGCGATTGATCCGGAAAACGGACAGGTGAAGTGGGAGTTCCGGCATCCTTCGCCGACGTGGTCGGGAATTTTGTCGACCGCTGGAGGGCTATTGTTTACCGGCGACGCGGAAGGGAACTTTATCGCACTGAATGCGGCTACTGGCAAGCCTCTTTGGCACTTTCAAATGGGTGGTGCCGTGTACGCCTCACCGATGGCCTTCGCTGTAGATGGGAAGGAGTATGTCGCGATCGCCGCGGGTAGCTCGCTGTATGCGTTTGGTCTCCCGTAGATGGTCAGGTGAGGCGCACAAGCGCATCCAGCGGATTCGAACGGTCCGGGCGTATTACACCTCACGCAGACTCCTCAACGGAAAAGAAGAGCTATTCTACTTGAGAGTATGGCCTCCGACTTTGTCGAGTGCTCTCCCGGGCAGTTCCTTGCGCGATTCGCGAACAAATTCAGTCGGAAATGGGAGATGTACCTGATGGCAATGCTGGGAGCAGCGCAATAGTTTCTTCATGAAGAGAGGAAAAGGGGACACATGAATAAAACTTTGAAGACGCTCCTTCGAACGGGCCTGAACATTTTGGAACAATCGGATCGGGCTACCGAACCTGTACGCGAGCACATTGCCGAAACGGCGGATCTACTGAGACGAAAAATTCGCGGCGAGGACCATACCCTGCGTTACGTCCTGACCTTTGCCGCTGGGGTCGGTGTCGGGGTCGGAGTTGGTATTCTCACGGCTCCAGGTAGCGGTGCACAGAGCCGCAATTCTATTTCTGAAAAGGTCCGAGAGGTCGGCAAGCGAATCAAGACTCAAAGCGGCGTGGAGGGAGATTTTGGTACGGGGAGCCATGGCTAAATTCGCCGCCAAACCAATGGTGGGCGCGTTGTTACGGCGTCAAAGCGGGCCAGCGGTCTCCAACTGAAATCCTCGCGTTGATTTCATAGTAAGGGTGATTGCCCATCCCCTGGACACCTCGCGTCTCACGCTGACTTCTTCTGCAGCGCGGGAAACTGAATGACCTTCCCGCGCTGTTTGGGCGGAATCCACTTTGAGTGTTGCCGGAATTTGTCCGGCACATAGAACTCAATCACCTTGGCCATCGCCTTACTACCTCCCGACCGCATTCGCAGGGTAGCGATTGCGCAGTCTGCTTTGCTCAGCACTCACTTGTATAGTGCAGGACACGATGCTTTCGCTTCTTGCCAGCTGTTGGGATTTGGAGTCGAGCGCGGCTACCCAGAAAGCGGGTCGTCGGAGCGATCGCGGGCGATGCATTTTCCCTGGTGTGTGAACGTAACGAGCAACCACCGGGGAAAGACCATCTGCCCGTTGATTCCCACGTCTTATATTCCATTGCAAACAGGAAACTTGCCTTCTTGCTCCCTTTGGCAGGGCGATTGCTCCCCTTGTCCGGCGGGGTGGACAGTGAATCTGCTTTGTGCGGCACATCATCTAGCCTGGACACAGCACCCGACGATCTGGCTGTGCGAGTCCTGCGCAATTTTGTGGCTAGTGCTCCGTGTCATCCGGTCATCTTGGGTTCGGGTTGGGGTTCTGCAAATGCTTTGTGGATTGATGCTCAATGCCCTGGTGACCGAGGTCAATTCTGGAACAATGCCAGTTGTGGGAATACCCTCGACACTTCATCCGGCGAGCCGAGTGTGGCAGGCAGCGACGTCGAACACGCGCCTGCCGTTCCTTGCGGACCAAGCTGCGCTGGGACTGTTTAGCATCGGCGATCTCGTATTGATTTCCGGAGGTATCCTTATCCTTGCCATTTGTTTGCAGCGAAACCTCAAGCCGAAAAGTAGTTTAAATAGCTGCCGGTTGGGAGGGGCTCTCCGAGACACGACCGGTTCGCCCACCGAAGCTTGAATAGTATTGCCACGATACCGCAATCCTACAAAAGCCACCTCGGATCCAGTCAATGAGTCTAATCGGGAGTGGCTGTCAAAAAACTCACTGCAAGAAAAGCTCTCCGAAAAACTTTGCGTTAGGAAGCCCTGCAAGCGACGTCCGCACCTCGGGGTAGACATTTTTGCGAAAAACGGACTTTTTCAACACCCACAGGCCGATTACACTCCGTCGAAAGTCATTGCATAACCCGTTTGGAATCAGTCGGGCTGTTAGAAGCGCACTTTCATCCCTATGGGTGGGCCGCAGGCCCATAGGA
>Ga0209811_10000480_pt1 | contig 16643 bp, 16 predicted proteins | sample Coa_R1_6_FD_187161 | JGI IMG/M metagenome (GOLD analysis project Ga0209811, IMG submission 187161) | Surface soil microbial communities from Centralia Pennsylvania, which are recovering from an underground coalmine fire. - Coalmine... | ecosystem: Environmental > Terrestrial > Soil >...
TCCGGCCCGCATCGTGGGCCCCGGCACGCACCTCGTGGTGAGCGCGCTCGACGTGGACAGCGGTCGCATCGGTCACTTCGTGAGCTGGCCCGACCCCGACGCAACATTCGTCGAGCGACTCGAGCGGGAGTTGGGCGAGGTGTTCCCGGTGACGGACGCCGACGAGATGCTGGCGGCCGCAGTGGCGTCCTCGGCCATTCCCGGCGTGTTCCAGCCCGAGCGTGTCGCCGGCCGCGATTTCGTGGACCCGGGTGGATTCTCGAACCAGCCGCTCCACGTGGCGCTCGCGCACGGCGCCGACGCGGTGCTGGTGGTGCTGTTGTCGCCGAGCCAGTCGCCCGCGACCGTGCCGCCGCCGCAGGACCTGGTGACGCTGGGCGGGCGACTGCTGGAACTCGCGAACTGGCGCGATCTCCAGACCGAGCTGCGCCACCTGCCGGCGGGCTGGGAGCGCGACGGACGACCGGCGCGCGTGTGCGTGGTCGAGCCGCGCGACCCGCTGCCGGCGACGCTGTTCTCGTTCGAACCCGCGCGTGCCGCCGAGCTGATCGCGCTCGGCGAGCGCGACGCGTGGACGGCGTTGGCGCGCGCAGGCTGGCTGGCCGACGGCCCCGCGGCCGCAACCGCGACCTGAACGCGGGCGCGGATCGCGGGCTTGAGTCGCGCGCCGCGCGCGACTAGTTTCCGGGGATGACCCCGACCTCCACGGCCGCCTGGACGCTGCGTTGCGACGGCGGCTCGCGTGGCAATCCCGGCCCGGGTGCGCTCGGCTACGTATTGTGCGACCCTCACGGCCGCGAGATCGAAGCACGCGGCGAGTACCTCGGCGTGTGCACGAACAATGTCGCCGAGTACCGCTCGCTGATCGCGGGGCTCGAGGCCGCGGCCCGGCACGGGGCGCGCACCGTGGTGGTGCGCATGGATTCCGAGTTGGTCGTGCGCCAGATGCTCGGGAAGTACAAGGTCAAGAACGAAGGGCTGAAGCCGCTGTATGCCGAGGCCCGCACCGCGGTGACGCGAGTCGGCGTGGTGCGTTTCGAGTCCGTGCCACGCGACGACAACGGTCGCGCGGACGGATTGGTGAACGAGGCGCTCGACCAGGCGCTTCGCAGGTAGTCCGAGTTCCCCAGGTGATCGCGCACTGTGTGCCGACGCTTCCGCTTTACAGCGGCGGCCGAGGCCGCAGCGTGAGGAAAGTCCGAACTCCACAGGGCAGGACGCCGGGTAACCCCCGGGGGGCGTGAGTCCACGGAAAGTGGAACAGAGAGCAGACCGCCAACGGGCGGCGCGCGGCGCGCAAGCGACGTGCTGCCGCTGCGGGCAAGGGTGAAACGGTGAGGTAAGAGCTCACCAGCGGCGCCGGTAACGGCGTCGGCTCGCCAAACCCCGTCCGGAGCAAGACCGCATAGAGGGGGAGGGGTGTGTCCCGCCCCGTTCGTACCCCAGGGTCGGTCGCCACGAGGCGATGGGAGACCATCGCCCCAGTCAAATGATCACCACGGAGCGATCCGTACAGAATTCGGCTTACGGGGGACTCGGTTGAAATCGAACGCGCGTCCGGGCGCACCCACGCAGCGCGTGGGAACGCGGCCCGGGCGCGGGGCGTCCGGCGCGCCCGGTGGCCGCCACGCGGCGCGCGGTGCGCATCTTGGAAACGCCGCATGGGTGTGGGCGCTGCCCGCGCTCGCGGCGGTGGCGCTCTATGCGCGCACGCTCGGCTACACGTTCGTCTGGGACGATCTCGACCTGATCGTGCGCCACGCGGCGCTTAAGGGGCCGGCGTGGCCGCAGACGCTGGTGCAGGACTTCTGGATCGCGACCGGCGGCGGCACGGGCATGTGGCGGCCCCTGGTGACGCTCAGCTACCGCGTGGACGGCGTGCTTTCGGGATGGCAGCCGTGGGCGTTCCACTTGGGGAACGTGCTCGCGCACGCCGTGGCCTCGGCGCTGCTCGCGCGCCTGGCGCTCGCGCGCGGCGCCCCGCGCGGCGTCTCGCTCGCGGCCGGCCTGGTGTACGCGAGCGCGCCGGCGATGAGCGAGGCGGTGGCGTGGATCGCGGGCCGCACGGACGCGTTCGCGGCGCTGTTCACGATCGCGGCCCTGCTGCTCGCGCGCCTGCACCGCGAGCGCGGCACGCGCGTGCTCGGAGCGGGCTCGCTCGCGTGCACCGCGCTCGCGCTGCTCTCCAAGGAGTCGGCGTTGGTGCTGCCGCTGCTCTTGGCGGCGGACGCGATCGACGGTGCCGACACGCGCGCGGGGCGCGCCGCATGGCGCGCGGCGTGGCCGTCGCTGGTCGTGGTCGCGGTGTGGGCCGTGGCGCACCGCGCCGTGGTCGCGGGCTCGACGCGACCGGCGGACCCGGGTGCGGCGGCGGGCGTGGCGGCACTCGTGTGGGCGCACCTGGCGTGGCTCGCACCCTGGGCGCCGCACTCGCCGCTGCTCGATCTCTGGCAGCCGCCCGGCTTGGCACTCGCGATGCTCGCGTGGGCGGGGCTCATGGCCGTGGCCACGCTCGCGGCGTGGCTCGCCCGCCGGCGCGTGGCACTGCTGCTGCCGCTGGCGCTGCTCTTCCTGCCGCTGCTTCCGGTCGCGGGAGCGTCGCTGCTCGAAGCCGGGGTGCGCTTCGCGGAGCGCGCACTGGCGCTGCCGATCGCGGGACTGGCGCTCGGCTTCGCCGCACTTGCTGCGCGTGTGCCCGAGTCGCGTCGCGCGCTTGCCGCAGCCGCGATCGCGGGCTGGGCTGCGATCCAGGTCGCGTGCGCGCTGGCGCCGATCGCGGCGTGGGCGGATGAGGAGTCGCGCATCCGCCGCGTCGCAGAAGTGCGGCCGCGTGACATCGATGCACTGCTCGGGCTCGCGGACCTGCTCTCCACCGAGGGCCGCGACCGCGAGGCGCTCACCTGGATCACGCGCGCGGAACAGGTCGCGCCCGCGAGCGCCGGGCCTGCGATCGCACGCGCGTCGCTGGCGTACCGCTCCGGGCGGATGGACGAGGCGCTGGCGTTCTCCGGGCGCGCCTGCGCGCTCGAGCCCACGAGCCTCGCGGGCGGCGTCATCCGCGTGCGGGCGCTCGCCCGGCTCGCGCGGCCCTCGGAGGCGGTCGCCGCAGGCGATTCGCTCGTGGCCGCGCATCCTGGCGAGCCCGCGGCCCAGGGCGCGCTGGGCGCGGCGCGGCTCGCGGCGGGGGATGCGGCCGGCGCCGTGGCACCGCTGCGCGAGGCATCCCGGCGACTGCTCGAGGACGCCGGCCTCGCCTGGGACTTGGGCCGCGCGGCGATCGCCACGGGCGACGTACCGCTCGCTCGCGAGGCGTTCGAGCGCGCGGTCACCTCGGCGCCCGAGTCCTACGACGCCTGGCTCGGCGTCGCCGACACGCGCTCGCGTTTGGGCGATGCCTCCGGCGCGGAGGAGGCGCTCCGCCGCGCCGAGGCGCTCCCCGGGGCGAGCGACGGGCGCGCCGCCACGCTGCGCGCGCGCATCGCCCAGCGCCTGAATCCGTAAGCACTTGCCCGCGCGGCGCGGGGGCCGCTACATTGGCTCGGGAACGTGCGGTGTGGCCGGGATCGCCAGCGCCATCGCCGTTCCGACTCCCCACTCTCAAGGAACGAACATGGCGCCGACCGTCACGGCCGCACCGCAGTGGGTGCTGCATCCGAACCACGCCCCGGAGGCCGCCGGCTCGATCGCCCGCTCGCTCGGGGCGCCGCTCGCGCTGGGCCACGCGCTCGTCAATCGCGGGGTGGGAAGCACCGAGGCGGCGCGCCGGTTCCTGGACCCCGTGCTCGAGGACCTCCACGAGCCGGGGCGGATGCTCGACCTCGAGCGCGCGGCCGAGCGCATCCTCGCCGCGGTCGGGGCGGGCGAGCGCATCTTCGTCCACGGCGACTACGACGTCGACGGCATCACCTCCACGTTCCTGCTCTTCAGCACCATCGAGGAGCTGGGCGGACGCGCCGAGTTCCGCATCCCGCACCGCATCCGCGACGGCTACGGGCTCACCACGGACGCGATCGACGAGGCCCACCGCCGCGGCTGCACGCTCGTGGTCACCGTGGACTGCGGCATCACCGCGACCGAGGCGGTGGCGCACGCGCGCACGCTCGGCATCGACACCGTGATCACCGATCACCACGAGCCGCCGGCGCGGCTGCCCGACGCGCTGGCGATCGTGAACCCGTTGCGACCCGGTTGTACCTACCCGTTCAAGTCGCTCGCCGGCGTGGGCGTGACGTTCAAGCTCGTGGAGCGGCTGCTGCGCGGCCGTGGCGGCCTGGATCGTGCGCGGCGCTATCTCGACGCGGTGGCGCTCGGCACCATCGCCGACGTGGTGCCGCTCGTGGGCGAGAACCGCGTGCTGGCGCGGCTGGGGCTCGACCGGCTGAACCACGAGCCGCGGCTCGGGCTGCGGGCGCTGATCGCGGTCAGCTCGCTCGGCGGCAAGCGCATCACCAGCGGCCACGTCGCGTTCGTCCTCGCACCCCGCATCAACGCCGCCGGGCGCATGGGGAACGCCGAGCAGGGCCTGCGACTGTTGCTCGCGCGCGATCTCGACGAGGCCGAGACCATCGCCAAGAGCCTCGAGGAGGACAACGTCCAGCGCCGGAAGTACGACGAGCAGGTGCTGCTCGAGGCGACGCGGCAGGTGGAGCAGGAGGTGGGCTATCCCGACTGCAGCTCGATCCTGCTGTGGTCGGATCGCTGGCATCCGGGCGTGATCGGCATCGTCGCCTCGCGGCTCGTGGAGCGCTTCCAGCGGCCGACGATCCTCGTCGCGCTCGACGGCGAGCGCGGGCGCGGCTCGGGCCGGAGTCTTCCGGGCCTCGACCTGACGCGGCTGCTGGATGGCTGCGGTGACCTGCTGCTCGCGCACGGCGGGCACGCGTTCGCGGCCGGGCTCACGGTGCAGCGCGATCGCCTGCCCGAGCTGCGCGAGCGCCTGGAGCGACTGGTGCGCGAGCAGTACCGGCCGGACCAGTTCGTGCAGCGCCTGGAGCTGGACGCCGACCTGCGCGCTGCGGACTGCGACATGGAGCTGGTGGAGTGGCTCGAGCGCATGGCGCCGCACGGGCTCGACAACCCCGAGCCGGTGTTCCGCATGCGCGAGGCGCGCCTGGAACAGGTGCAGGAGGTGGGCTCCGGCAAGCACGTGCGGCTCACCGCGCGCGACGACAGCGGCGAGGTCGAGGCCATCGGCTTCGGCATGGGCGAGCAGGCGCGGCTGCTCGCGCGCGCGGGCCGCGCGGACCTCGCGTTCGTGCCCACGCGCAACGAGTGGTCGGGCGAGTCGCGCGTCCAGTTGAAGCTGAAAGGGACGCGCATCCCCTGAGCGGCAGCGAACGCATCCCGGCGGGCCATCCGCATCCCGAGCTCCGCGCGGCGCTGATGAGCTCCGTGGCGGAGAAGGCTCCTCGCGTCGACCGCGACCGGCTCGGAGCGTGCTTCGATTTCGCCGACCAGGCGCACGGCGACCAGCGCCGCGACTCGGGGCAGCCGTACCTGACCCACGTCGTGGAAGTGTGCAAGATCCTGCTCGACCTCCTCGAGAATCGCATCGACACCACGCTCGCGTGCGCGGCGCTGCTGCACGACGTGGTCGAGGACACGGACATCACGCTCGCCGTCGTGGAGAAGACGTTCGGCAAGGAGGTCGCGTCGCTGGTCGAGGGCGTGACCAAGCTCTCCGGCCTCCACTTCGACAGCCGCGAGGCGGCCCAGGCCGAGAACTTCCGCAAGATGCTGCTGTCGATGTCGAAAGACCTGCGCGTCATCTTCATCAAGCTCGCCGACCGCCTGCACAACATGCGCACGATCGAGTTCCTGAAGGGCGACCGCGCGCGCCGCATCGCCGAGGAGACGCGCGACATCTACGCCCCGCTCGCGCACCGGCTGGGCATGGCCGGCATCAAGCGCGAGCTCGAGGACCGGAGCCTGAAGGTGCTCGACCCCGAGGCCTATGCATCGCTCGCCCAGCGCATCCAGTCCAAGCGCCAGGAGCGCGAGGCGTTCCTCTCCGAGATGAGCGAGCGCCTGCGCGAGGCGTTGAAGGCCGCCGGCGTGCGCGCCGAGGTCGTGGGCCGTCCGAAGCACTTCTACTCCATCTTCATCAAGATGCAGTCCGGTAGATCGCTCGAGGAGATCTACGACCTGTTCGGGCTCCGCATCATCACCCACTCGCGCAACGACTGCTATCGCGCGTTGGGTGTGGTGCACGACCAGTTCAGCCCGGTGCCGGAGCGCTTCAAAGACTACATCGCCACGCCCAAGAGCAACCTCTACCAGTCTCTGCATACGACCGTGCTCACCGACGCGGGCGAGATGGTGGAGGTGCAGATCCGCACCTGGGAGATGCACCGCACCGCCGAGACCGGCGTCGCCGCGCACTACGTGTACAAGCAGGGCGGTCGCGTCGACGAGGAGATCGACCGCCAGCTGGGCGGCTTCGTCACCCAGATGGCGGACTGGCAGAACGAGGCCGAGGACGACGAGTACATGGAGTACCTCCGCACCGCACTCCACCAGGAGGAGGTGTTCGTGTACACGCCGCGGAGGGAGCTCAAGCGCCTGGCGAAGGGGGCGACCCCGCTCGACTTCGCGTTCCTGATCCATACCAAGGTCGGCGAGCGCACGGTGGGCGCGCGCGTGAACGGCGAGCTGGTGCCGCTGCGCTACGAGCTCCGGAACGGCGACACGGTGGAGATCGTGACCTCGCCGCAGGCGAAACCGCACGAGGACTGGTTGAAGATCGCGCGCACGACGCACGCGCGCGCGAAGATCCGTCACTGGCTCAGGGATCGCCGGCACGCGGACTCGGTGCACCTGGGCGAGGAGATGCTGCAGCGCGAGTTGAAGCGCCGCCGCGTCAAGGCCGGCGCCGCCGAGCTGGAGCCGATCGCCAGGGAGCTCGGCTGTGAGACGCTGGAGACGCTCTACGCGCGCATCGCCGAGGGCCAGATCTCGGCGGCGAGCGTGTCGCGCCGGTTCACGCCCGAGAAGGAGGGGCTCGCCGAGCGGCTGGTGAAGGGGCCCCTGGAAGCGTTGGGGGTGGGACGAAAGCCGAGCGGCGGGGTCCGGATCCACGGCATCGACAACGTCATGGTGCAGTACGCGCGCTGCTGCCAGCCGGTGCCGGGCGACCCGGTCGTGGGCATCGTCACCATCGGCCGCGGCGTCTCGGTGCACAGGCAGGATTGCCCGAATACCTTCCCGGACAAGGTCGCGGTCGAGCGCCGTGTGAACGTGGAGTGGGACGCACGCCCGAGCGACACGTTCCCGGTTCGCCTGGTGATCTCCGGCCACGACCGGCCGAGCCTCTTGGCCGACATCGCCAAGGTGCTCGCTGCGGGCGGGGTCAACGTGCGCACCGCCGGCATGCAGTCGGAGGACCGCACCGTGCGCGGCGTGTTCGTGATCGAGGTCCCGAACGCCGCGCGGCTCACGGACATCATGAACTCGCTCCGAAAGCTCCCCGGCGTCTCGCGCGTCGAGCGGCGGCTGCGGCTGCTGCGCCCACCGAGACGCCCGACGGGCGGCGCGTGAGGGCACTCGTGCAGCGGGTCGCGCGCGCGCGCGTGAGTGTGGCAGGGGAGTTGCGCGGCGAGATCGGGCCCGGACTGCTCGTGCTCCTCGGCGCCGCGCACGCGGACGGCGAGGAGGAAGCCCGCTGGCTCGCAGAGAAGGTCGCCGGGCTGCGCGTGTTCGCCGATCCGGAGGGGAAGATGAACCGCGACGTGCGCGAGTCGGGAGGCGCGTGCCTCGTGGTGCCGCAGTTCACGCTCTACGGGGACGCGCGCCGTGGCCGCCGTCCCGATTTCACCGCGGCCGCGCGCCCCGACGTGGCCGAGCCGCTGTTCGAGCGGTTCTGTGCGGAGCTCGCGGACAACGGCGTCAGCGTCGCACGAGGTGTCTTCCGCGCGCACATGCTCGTGGAGCTCGCGAACGACGGGCCGGTGACGCTGATGATCGACGCGCCCGCGCATGCGGTGGGAGCCGGGGCGTGAGCGCCGCGAGCGGCACGGCCCCGAAGCTCTTCTGGCGCGGCCGCCGGCCGTTGGTGCTCGCGTCCGCCTCGCCGCGGCGGGTGGCGCTGCTGCGCCAGGCTGGCGCCGAGTTCACCGTGGTCGACCCGGGCCCCGACCGCGACTGGCCCGGGAAGGCCGAGCCCCGGCACGGCGTGCGCGCGCTGGCGCTCGACAAGGCGCGCAGGGTGGCGGTGACGAGGCGCGTGTCCGTGGTCGTGGGCGCGGACACCGTGGTGGTGGTGCGCGGCCAGCGGCTGGGCAAGCCCGCCAACCGCGAGGAGGCGCGCGCCATGCTGCTCCAGCTCCACGGCCGCCAGCACGAGGTGTGGACCGGCATCGCCGTGGTGCAGGACGGCGAGCAGCGCACCGCGGCGGAGAAGACGGTGGTGCGCATGGCCAGGCTCAGCGACCGCGACGTGGACGAGTACCTGAAGAGCGGCGAATCCCTGGACAAGGCCGGCGCCTACGGCATCCAGGGTCTCGCCGGCCAGTTCGTGAAGGCGATCGAGGGCGACTACTCCAACGTCGTCGGCCTGCCGCTCGCGCGCCTGCGCGCCCTGCTCGAGGAATTCGCGTAGCGGCTTGGTGTTGCGGGCCGCGCCCGGTCTTGACATGCGGTCGGGCGCAAGGGTATTTTCCGGCGCTCTCTGCTGGCGGGCCTCGCCGTCGACCCGTGCGCAGCACGGGTGTTTCCGCGACGCATAAGCCGTTCGCGCGCGGCCGTTTCGGCCCCTGTCGGACGTTCCCGCGCCAGCGACATCTCGGAGGATGGATGAAGACGTTTTCCGCCCGCGAGGGTGACATCCAGCGGCGCTGGTTGCTCGTGGACGCCGAGGGCAAGACGCTCGGCCGTCTCGCGACCCAGGTCGCGATGGCGCTCCGCGGCAAGTTGAAGCCGATCTACACGCCGCACATGGACACGGGCGACTTCGTCATCGTGATCAATGCGGAGAAGGTGAAGCTCACCGGCACGAAGCCGGAGCAGAAGAAGTACTTCCACCACACCATGTACCCGGGCGGCGCCAGCTGGACCAAGATCTCCGAAATGTTCGCGAAGCATCCGGAGCGCGTGGTCGAGAAGGCGGTGAAGGGCATGGTGCCGCGCAACCGGCTCGGCCGCGCGATGGTGAAGAAGCTCAAGGTCTACGCGGGCCCCGAGCACCCGCACCAGGCGCAGAAGCCCGAAGCCTGGACCATCGAGGCCTGAACGGGAGACGCATGACCACGACGACGACGAGACCCCTGACCGGCCGGCGGAAGGAAGCGGTGGCGCGCGTGCGCCTCGTCGCGGGCACGGGACAGACGCTGGTGAACGGCCGCCCCGCGCTCGAGTACCTGCGGCGCCAGACCCTGGTGCTGCACGCGTTCCAGGCGCTCACGGTGGCAAACCTTTCGGACAAGATCGACGTCCATGCCCGCGTCGCGGGCGGTGGGTTGACCGGCCAGGCCGGCGCGATCCGCATGGGCGTGGCCCGCGCACTCGTGCGCCAGGACGAGGCATTGAAGGCGCTGCTCGGCCGCGAGGGCTTCCTCACCCGCGACTCGCGGATGAAGGAGCGCAAGAAGTACGGGCAGCCGGGCGCGCGCAAGCGCTTCCAGTTCAGCAAGCGGTAGTCGTACCCGCAGCAGAAGCACCCATCTCACACGCCTCACGAGCGCCGGGGTCCCGACTGCGACAGCAGATCGGGTGGCGGCGCGACGAAACGCACCGCGAGGCGGCGGTCGAACCCCTGAGGAGGCAGTCCGTGGCCGATATCACCATGAAGGACCTGCTCGAAGCCGGAGTGCACTTCGGGCACCAGACGCGTCGATGGAATCCGCAGATGAAGAAGTTCATCTTCATGGAGCGGAACGGCATCTACATCATCGACCTGCAGAAGACGCTCAAGTGCATCCAGGACGCGCGCGCGGCGATCCAGAAGGTCGTCCGCGCCGGCGGCCACGTGCTGTTCGTGGGCACGAAGAAGCAGGCGAAGCTGATGGTGGTCGAGGAGGCGGCGCGCTGCACGCAGTTCCACGTCACCGAGCGCTGGCTGGGCGGCATGCTCACGAACTTCAAGACCATCCGCTCCAGCATCAAGCGCCTGAAGGATCTCGACACCATGGTCGCCGACGGCACCATGGACAAGCTGGCGAAGAAGGAGCAGTCGCGGCTCGGCCGCGAGCGGGACAAGCTCCAGTTCGCCTTCGCCGGGATCAAGGAGATGCCCGGCCTGCCCTCGCTCGTGTTCATCATCGACACGAAGAAGGAGAAGATCGCGGTCGCCGAGGCGAACCGGCTCGGCGTCCCGATCGTGGGCGTGGTGGACACGAACTGCGATCCGACGGTCATCGACTTCCCGATCCCCGGCAACGACGACGCGCTGCGGGCGATCCGGCTGTTCACCGGCATGGTCGCCGACACGGTGATCGAGTCGCGCGCCATGGTCCGCGAGGGCGCTGACCAGGAGACGGTGTCGTTCGGCGGCGACTCGGCCGAGGTCGAGGCGGGAGCGGCGCCGGCGCGAGCCTGAGATCTCGAACCCACGAATTCCACGCGCCCGTCCGCTCACGCTGCGGGCGGGCGTTCCAACGAGCAGGGGAGTGACATGACGATCACCGCGGACCAGGTGAAACAGCTCCGGGACATGACCGGGGCGGGCATGATGGAGTGCAAGAAGGCGCTCGCCGAGACCGGCGGCGACCTGAACAAGGCGGTCGACGCGCTGCGCAAGGCCGGTATCGCCAAGGCGGAGAAGCGCGCGGACCGCGCCGCCTCGCAGGGCCGGATCGAGTCGTACGTGCACGACAACCGCATCGGCGTGCTGGTCGAGGTGAACTGCGAGACCGACTTCGTGGCGCGCACCGACGACTTCCGCGTGCTGTGCCGCGACCTCGCCATGCAGGTGGCCGCCGCGGGCGCGGACTACGTGCGCCGCGAGGAGGTCCCCGCCGAGCGCATCGAGCGCGAGCGCGCGATCTACAAGGAGCAGGTCAAGAACGAGGGCAAGCCGGCGGCGATCGCGGACAAGATCGTGGACGGCAAGCTCAACAAGTTCTATGGCGAGGTCTGCCTGCTCGAGCAGGCGTTCATCAAGGACGACAAGATCGTCGTCGGCGACCTGGTGAAGCAGATGTCGTCCAAGACCGGCGAGAACATCGTCGTGCGCCGGTTCGCCCGCTTCCGCCTAGGTGCGGAGTAAGGATTGAAAGGGAAGCCGCAGCGCATCCTGCTCAAGATCTCCGGCGAGCTGCTCGCCGGCGAGGGCGGCCACGGCATCGACGACAACGTGCTCTCGGGCATCGCCGACGAGGTGCGCGACGTGCAGTCGCAGGGCGTGCAGATCGGCATCGTGCTCGGCGGCGGCAACATCTTCCGCGGGCTCGCCGGCAGCGCCCGGGGCATGGACCGCGTCGCCGCGGATCACATGGGCATGCTCGCCACCGTGATCAACAGCCTGTCGCTGCAGCACGCGCTCGAGAAGCGCGGGCTCTACACGCGCGTCATGTCCGCGATCGAGATGCACCAGGTGTGCGAGCCGTGGATCCGCCGCCGCGCGGTGCGTCACCTGGAGAAGGGCCGCATCGTGGTCATGGCCGCGGGCACCGGGAATCCCTACTTCACCACCGACACCGCCGCCGTGCTGCGCGCGATCGAGATCGGCGCCGACGTGGTGCTGAAGGGCACGAAGGTGGACGGGGTCTACTCCGGGGACCCGAAGAAGCACGCGAACGCCACGTTCTTTCCCCGCATCGGCTACATGGATATCCTGAACCAGGACTTGAAGGTCATGGACGCGACCGCGATCTCGCTGTGCCGGGACAACCGGCTGCGGTTGATCGTGTTCAACGTCGGCGTGCGCGGCAACCTGGTGAAGATCGTCAACGGCGAAGCGGTGGGCACCGTCGTAGGGGAGTGACGCGATGCAATCCAAGACGCTGAACGACGCCGAGGAACGCATGAAGAAGGCGCTGGAGTTCGTGCGCCACGAGCTCGCCGGCATCCGCACCGGCAAGGCGAGCCCGCAGCTGCTGGACACGGTGAAGGTGGAGGCGTACGGCACGCACGTGCCGCTGCAGCAGGTGGGCTCCGTGAGCGCGCCCGAGCCGCGGCTGCTCGTCATCCAGCCCTGGGACAAGCACCTCATCAAGGCGATCTGCAAGGGCGTCAACGAGGCGAACCTGGGCCTGAACCCGACCGACGACGGCAGCGTCGTGCGCATCCCGATCCCGACGCTCACCGAGGAGCGCCGCAAGGACCTGGTGAAGCTGATCTCCAAGTTCGCGGAAGAAGGGCGTGTGCACATCCGCCAGGTCCGCCACGACGCGAACAAGGACCTCAAGCACCAGGAGGACGGCGGCACGCTGCCCGCCGACGACGCCAAGCGCCAGACCACCGACGTGCAGAAGATGACGGATCGCTACATCGCGCTGGTGGACGAGCTCCTGAAGAAGAAGACCGCCGAAGTGATGGAGGTCTAGCCTCTCCCGGAGAAACCGTGCCCACGCGAACGCCGAGTCCCCTGAGTGCGGAAGTCCTGATCGCGCGCGGGAACATCCCGCGGCACGTGGCGATCATCATGGACGGGAACGGCCGCTGGGCGAAGGCGCGGGGCGTGCCGCGGCTGATGGGCCACCGCGCCGGCCGCGAGAGCGTGCGCGAGGCGGTGAAGGGCTGCTCGTCGCTGGGCGTCGAGGTGCTGACGCTGTACACGTTCTCGATCGAGAACTGGCAGCGCCCCGCGGGCGAGGTCGCGGCATTGATGACGATCCTGCGCCAGACGCTGCGCGCCGAGCGGAAGGAGTTGCGCGAGAACAACGTCCGCCTCGGCGTCATCGGCCGACCGAGCGACCTGCCGAAGCCGGTGCGCGACGAGATCGCGGACACGCAGGCCTACCTCGAGTCCTGCACCGGCATGCAGCTCAACCTCGCGCTCTCCTACAGCGGCCGCGCCGAGCTGGTGGACGCGGTGCGCCGGCTGGTGGACGACTCGATCGCGTCGTCCCACATCAACGACGAGCTGCTGGCGAGCTACCTCTACACGGCGGGCCTGCCCGATCCGGACCTGCTCATCCGCACCAGCGGGGAGATGCGACTCTCGAACTTCATGCTCTGGCAGCTCGCCTACACCGAGCTGTGGATCACCGAGACGCTGTGGCCGGACTTCCGCCGCCGCCACCTGTTCCAGGCGGTGGCGGAGTTCCAGGGCCGCGAGCGCCGCTTCGGGCGCTCGGATTGAACGGGCCCCCGATGGCGACGCCCGAACCCTCGAGCGAACCCACTGCCGCGGCCGTGACGCCCGCGCCCAAGCGCGCCCAGTGGGCGCTGGCGCTGCGCGTCGCCAGCGGCCTCGTGTTCGTGCCGCTCCTGATCCTGCTCGCGCGTGCCGGCGGGCTCGCCTGGCTGGGTTTCGTAGTACTCCAGACCGGGCTCGGCCTCGAGGAGTTCTACCGCATGGCGCGCGCCAAGGGCCTGGCGCCGGTGCGCTGGCTGGGGTTCGCCTCGGCGTTCGTGCTGCTGGGGCTCGCCTACCGGCCGCAGACGCCGAACGCGTCGTTGCTCACCACCGGCGGCCTGCTCGTGCTGCTGGCGCTGGCGCTCCGCCGCGGCGGCCAGCCGCGCGTGCTCGAGAGCGCGGCGGTGACCGCGTTCGGTGTCTTCTACGTCGGCTGGCTCTCCGCTCACTTCGTGCTGCTGCGCGAGCTGCCGTGGCGCGCCGGCCTCGCCTACTCGGATGGCAGCTCGCTGGTGCTCTACGCCTTCCTCGTCACCTGGAGCTGCGACACCGGCGCCTACCTCACCGGGCGCCTGTTCGGGCGCACGCGGCCGTGGACCACGATCTCGCCGCGGAAGACGCTCGAGGGCGCGATGGGCGGGCTCCTGTTCGCGGTGATCGCGGCGCAGATCGGTGCCGCCACGTTCCTGCGCGCGGGCGGCGGCACGCCGCTCCTGACCTGGCCGCACGCGCTCGCGATCGGCGTGCTGGTGGGGATCTGCGGCCAGGTGGGCGACTTCGTGGAATCGCTGTTCAAGCGCGACGCCGCGAGCGGCGACTCCTCGGACCTGATCCCCGGCCACGGCGGGGTGCTCGACCGCTTCGACAGCCTCTATTTCGGCGCGCCGATCGTCTACCACTACCTGCGCGCCGTGATCTTCCAGGTGCCGTGAAGGACCTGGCGGTGCTGGGCTCGACCGGCTCCATCGGCGAGCAGACGCTGGACGTGGCCGCGCGCGAGTCGACGCGGCTCAAGGTGACCGCGCTCGCCGCGGGCCGCTCGCTGGACCGGCTGTGCGAGCAGGCCGCGCGCTGGCAGCCCCTGCACGTCGCCCTGGAGCAGGCCGTGGACCCTGCCTCGGCCCGCGCCCAGCTGCGCGCGGCAGTGCCCGGCGCCGATGTGGAGGTGGGCCCGGGAGCTGCGGCGCGACTCGCGGAGCGCTGCCGCGCGCCGCTGGTGGTGAACGGCATCGTCGGCGCCGCGGGCCTCGCCGCCTCGCTCGCCGTGCTCGAGCGTGGCGCGCGGCTCGCGCTCGCCAACAAGGAGACGCTGGTGATCGGCGCCGACCTGGTGGCGCCGCTGCTGCGAAAACGTGGCGCACAACTGCTTCCCATCGACAGTGAGCACTCCGCGGCGATGCAGTGCCTCCAGGGCCGGCCGCCCGCGGAGGTGACGCGGCTGACGCTCACGGCGTCGGGCGGACCTTTGCGCGGGCATCCGGATTGGCGACGTGCGAGCCCGGCGGAAGTACTGGCCCACCCGGTATGGGCGATGGGTCCGCGGATCACCACCGACTCGGCGACGCTCTTCAACAAGGGCCTGGAGCTGATCGAGGCGCACGCGCTGTTCGGGCTCGGCTGGGACCAGCTGGACGCGGTGATCCAGCCGCGCGCCGTGCTGCACGCGATCGTCGCCTTCCGCGACGGCTCGCTCGTGGCGCAGGCGGCGCACGCCGACATGCGGCTGCCGATCCAGCTCGCGCTGTCCTGGCCCGAGCGCTGGGGCGAGGCCGTGCCGCCGCTGCCGGTCTTCGCGCTCGCCGGGCTGGAGATCGAGCCGATCGAGCCTTCGCGCCACCCCGCGTTCGCGTGCGCGCTGGCCGCTGGGCGCGTCGGCGGCACCGCGCCGTGCGTGGTGAACGCCGCCGACGAGGTCGCGGTGCAGGCATTCCTGGACGGCGCCATCGCGCTCGGTCGCGTGCCCGAGGTGCTGGAGACCGTGCTCGCGGCCCACACCGTCGAGCGCGTGGAATCGCTGGCGCAGTTGCACGGCGTGGACGCGTGGGCCCGCGAGGCCGCGCGCAGCGCGATCCGCCCCATCCTGCGATGAGCGCGCCGGTGGTGGCGGTGCGCCTGCGCGCGCTCGGCGACGTGACGCTGTGCACGGCCGCGTTTCATTCCCTGGCCGAGGGGCATCCCGGGCGCGACCTGCACGTGGTCACCGAGGCCCGCTTCGCGCCGCTGCTCGAGGGCCAGCCGCAGATCACGCGAGTGTGGCCGGTCCAGCGCACGACGGCGTCGACACTGCGGGTGGTGCTCGCGCTGCGCTCGCTCCGACCCGCGCTGGCAGTGGACTTCTTCGGCAACTCGCGCAGTGCGCTGATCGCGCGGCTCTCCGGGGCGAAGCAGGTCTGGGGCTTCGACGTTCGCGGCCGCGCCCGCGCCTATCACCACACGGTGCCGCGCGTGCAGCACGCGGGCGATGAGCAGCGCGAGTACGCGGCGGCGTCACTGCTGCGGCTGGCGCGCGCCGCGGGCGGCGCGGCGGTGCCGGCGTTCCCGAGGCTCACACTCACGGAGCGCGCGAAGCGCACGGGCGCCGAATGCCTCGCGCGCGCCGGTGTGGAGGAGCCGGGGCGCACGGTGGGGTTGGTGCCCGCGGGCTCGTGGGCGACCAAGACGTGGCCGCTCTCGCACTCGGCGGTGCTCGCGCGCCTGCTGATCGAGGCGGGCCACCGGGTGCTGGCGATCGGCGGCCCGGGCGAGGAGCGGCTGCTCGAACGCCTCACCCGGCTCGCCCCGGGCACGCGGACGCTGTGCGCGCCCGACGTGGCCGCGCTCGCGGGCGCCATCGCGCCGCTCCGGGCGCTGGTCGGCACCGACAGCGGACCGCGCCACCTCGCGGTCGCGTTCGGCCTGCCCACGTACACCTGGTTCGGGCCGGCACACCCCGGCGCGTGGACGCCGGACCTCCCGCGCCACGCCTACTGGCGGACGAGCCTCCCGTGCCGCGCCTGCGAGCGCACGGTGTGTCCGCACTGGAACTGCCTGCCGTCGCTCACGCCCGAGGACGCGGCCGAGCGGGTCCTCAACCACCTCGCGGCGCACGTGCCCGCGCCGCCCCAGGCGCCCGGAGCCGCCCGATGAACGGCGCCAAGCTCCCACTCTCGGTGCTCCTGCTCCTCCGCGACGAGGTGCGTGACGTGGAGGAACTGTTGCCCACGCTCGGCTGCGCCGCCGAGGTGGTGGTGGTGTGGGATCCGCGCGGCGACCGCGCCGCGCGCGACGCCGCCGAGCGGCTCGGCGCGCGCGTGTTCGAGCGCGAGTTCGAGGGCTTTGGGCCGCAGCGCGGCTTCGCGCTCGAGCAGTGCACGCAGGACTGGGTGCTGTGGCTGGACGCGGACGAGCGCCTGACGCCGGCCTCGCTGCC
>Ga0209811_10000481_pt1 | contig 16641 bp, 17 predicted proteins | sample Coa_R1_6_FD_187161 | JGI IMG/M metagenome (GOLD analysis project Ga0209811, IMG submission 187161) | Surface soil microbial communities from Centralia Pennsylvania, which are recovering from an underground coalmine fire. - Coalmine... | ecosystem: Environmental > Terrestrial > Soil >...
ATGGAAGGGCCATCGCTCAACGGATAAAAGGTACGCCGGGGATAACAGGCTGATCGGAGCCAAGAGTTCATATCGACGCTCCGGTTTGGCACCTCGATGTCGGCTCATCGCATCCTGGAGCTGTAGAAGGTTCCAAGGGTTAGGCTGTTCGCCTATTAAAGCGGTACGTGAGCTGGGTTCAGAACGTCGCGAGACAGTTCGGTCCCTATCTGTTGTGGGCGCAGGAGATTTGAGAGGACCTGTCCTTAGTACGAGAGGACCGGGATGGACGAACCTCTTGTGTTCGAGCTGTCATGCCAATGGCACCGCTCGGTAGCGAAGTTCGGTTGTGATAACCGCTGAATGCATATAAGCGGGAAGCACTCCTCAAGATGAGATCTCCCAACCCGTAAGGGATAAGAAGGGCCCAGGAAGACTACCTGGTTGATAGGCTGGAAGTGGAAGCGCAGTGATGCGTGTAGCTTACCAGTACTAATCGCCCGTTCGGCTTGACCATAAAATTTACTCGGTGCAGTAACCAGTTGTCAGTTCTCAGTTGCCAGTTCTCAGTTCGAACCTGAACTGGAACCCGCAATGTTGTTTGGATGTCGTTCGAACCTGGATGACTGAGAAGCAAGACTGATAACTGGGCGCCGACGATTTCATGAGTCTTGTCGATTGTTTCAACCCAATCTATTCAGTTGTGAGGCATTGGACCTCACGCTCTTTGAGAAATTCAGCTCTTAGCTTTTGGCTCTTAGCTCAAATCTCTCGGGATCAAGCTAACGGCTAAGAGCTAGCAGCGAAAAGCTTCGCGCCGAAGGCGCGATCAAGTTGTCGGTGATCTTACCGCGGGGGTTCCACCCGTTCCCATCCCGAACACGGAAGTTAAGCCCCGCTGGGCCGATTGTACTGCACGCGAAAGTGTGTGGGAGAGTAGGTAGTTGCCGGCATTAAGTAAGAGCCAGGTTGAGAAATCAATCTGGCTCTTTCCTTTTGTACCGAAACGCTTTGCAGGGCACATGCTGGATGTGCGTGGCCCTTTTTGCGCACAATGTGAGCTCGAGCTAGCCTGTTAGACTGTTCGCCAAGAGGGAAAACGGAGATGAAAGTGGCGGAAGCATTGGCGCTTCGGGCAGATCTGCAGAGGCGTCTCGAACAATTGAAGCAGAGACTCGTCAAGAATGCGCGCATTCAGGAGGGCGATGCGCCGGAAGAGAATCCGGTTGAGTTGCAGTCTGAATTAGAAAAATCGGCGCAGGAATTAACTCTCCTGATTCAACGCATCAACCGAACGAACTCTGCCGCGCGTTTCGGTGATCGAACATTGGCTGACGCTCTTGCCGAACGCGACGTTCTAAAAATCCGCTACAACGTTTATCGCGAGCTTGCGAGTGCAGCTTCGACCACTCAGGCTCGCATGACCCGCTCGGAAGTAAAGTTCATCAGTACCGTGAATGTAGGGGCAATTCAGCGGAAGGCGGATGATCTGGCAAGACAGTATCGAGAACTCGATACCAGGATCCAGGAAGCCGATTGGATGACGACGTTGTCGGATTAGGACGAGTAGGTAGTTGCCACAACGAGGAGCGAGCACAACCCTACGGCGGGGAAATGCCGATCTGGTAGTGCGCGGGCAGCACTAGTCGGTTCGATCCCGAACTGCACAGCGTATGCCCAGCATGGTGCACAAATGCACGGAGCATTGTAACCGTGTACTACCACGTGCTGATCTCGGGATGGCGGCGAGGGTGGGGAAGGGGCACTCGTCCAACTGGAGCGGCGTACTCTGTACGCGAACGTTTTTTGAGAAAGTCGCTACCATCCGCAGCGGGCCAATGGCCGGTTCGCCGGCGCACCCTAGTAATCGCCGGCATAAAATAAAGGGCCATTGAGAGAAATCTCGACGGCCTTTTCCTTTTCTACGGGCCTTCGCCTTTGTCGTCGGCAAAGCCTCAAAACCGCCGTCGTTTTCAGCCCGTTCTACGCCTTGTCTGACGAAATCATGCCGATCACGATTTCGGCCAGGACTCGGTAGCCTTCGGCATCCAGCGGGCCCGCGGTGGCGTTCCGGAATCTTTCAACCCGCTCCTTGTCATCGAGGTAGTAGACAACGTCGGGAAGCACTCTGCGTAGTTCCTGGCACACCGCCCGCAGATGCAAGAGGCCATCGACATCTGCCGGCGATGACGCCATGCCGTTCAGCTCGCTGACCAGTCGTTCAACTTCCGCTTTCCAGTGCGGCATATCGCTTTCATATTTCACGAAGGATTCCGAGTCTCCCACGATCAGTAATTCCAGCGTCTTCAAATCGTCGGGCGTGAGCGGCTTCTGCTGTTTCAGCTTAGGCAGCAACGCAGCGAGGTCGAGTTTCGACTGCAAAGCTTCGCGAGCTTGTTCGTCGAGCGTCTGCGCCAAGCCATCCAGCGCATCGTAGTTTTCGCTGGTTTCCGACGCGGCACAGCACGCCGCCTGATCGAGCGCAGCCTTGATCGTGGTTTTGACCGGTGACACGTTCCCCATCGCCCGCACTCTCCCTGAATCTGGATTGACGTGCGGACCATTGTCTACCCGACGTGCGGAGGAGAGCAAATTTCGAGCTCCTCGAGGGAGGGAATTCCAGGCCCTCGAAGCTCGTGGTTGGTGGTGCCGAAGCCCAAGATCGCGAGATCCGGCGCCTGTGAAAACTAATCCGGGACAACCTTGACCAGTTCACCCGACTCAGGCTGCAGCTCCAACGCCACACCCAACATCGCTCCGACACCGGTCAGCCAGCAGGTCACGAAAGCGATCAGTTCGTATTTGCCGCTGGACGGGGGCCCGGTGATGAGTCGGTCAAGAGCCGGAGCGGCGACTTGGCTCACAGCCCCAAGGACTCCTCCGCCCAGCCCGCACAGAAGCGAGCGCCGCCAAAGTCGCCGCCGGTCCGTGGCATAGAGCATCAAGGCTGCGCCGCAAACAAGAAATGCGCTGAGCGCTGTGCCAGCTGCGACGACCGACCCAGACGGGGGCTGCGGGCCGAGAATGCTCCATTGGAATACACCCCAATCCAAGCACATATCCATAAAGCCGAGCATCATCGCACAGTACAAGCCGATCCAGCCCGCAACTGAACTTACCAATACAAGCCCAAGAGCCCGGGCGGGCGATCGGCCTTCGCCGAAAATCGCCAGGGCTGCGGCGATCGCGAACCCGAAGACGACGCCCGCAACTTCCGGGGTCGCTCCGGTAACACATCCGCACAGCAGTCCCGCCAATGTTAAACCGGCAATAACGGCGATCTTGCGGCGTCGAGAAGGCATGACTTATTTATATGACGGAAGGTTAGTATTACTCAGGAAAGTGAGATGTTCGAGATGACCCCGGTCACTAACCAGGGATGCAGGCGAGAGCCCCCGCGTCCCACGGGGCCGAGTTACCGCCTCGGTTGTTGCAGTAGCGCCGCCACTGCATCTTTGCACGCCGCGCGCAACTGCGTGGAGCGTTGCGGCGGAAGCGCCTTCGAATTCAGAAACGATACCGTGCCGTGGGCGAGCGCCCAGATCGCGAGCACGAGCGGCGCGTAGTCAGATGGAGATCCCCCGAACCGCTTCGCACACTTGGCTTGTGCCCAGACGAAGCCGGGGCCAATCTCCAGGGTTCGCGACTCAGCCGGACGAAGTGCCCCCTCCGTGAAGTAGAGTTCGTACTCCCGGGGATGCTGCACCCCGACATCGATGTATCTCTCGATGGAGTCTTCCAGCGAGCGTGCCGATTGAATGGCTTCGACGTACCGGTTGCGAAAACGCAACATGAGAGCGCGCAGGATGTCATCCCGATCGCGGAATCGACGGTAAATGGCCGGGGTATTGGTCTTTGCGGCTTTTGCGAGCGCGCGCATGCTGAGCGCCTCGTCCCCACCGCCCCGCCAGAGCTTCTGCGCCACGTCGAGCACCCGCTTTTCCAAGTCTGGATCCGCGTGCCTGGGCATCCTGCCAGTCTCCTTTTCAGCCTGTAAACACCAAGATTACAACGTTTTAATAGTGTTGACAACGTATACTTAACGATGTATACATAATAGAAATATAGGCCCCGCCCCGGTTCATCGTAAAGACCCGTATCGCCCCGATGAAGGAGTAGAAGGATGTATTCGTGGAATGACCCGGACGATCGCGTGGCGATCGCCCAGATGAATGCGGACCTGCGCCACGCGCAACTGGATCTGCTCAGCGCCGAGTGCGCCACCGACCGTCTTCGCCTGCGCTTTTCAGCGGCCGACCTGGCCCGCTATGGCGAGCGTGACGTGCTGCGCAAGGCAATCGGCACCGCCATCACGCTGAACGAGTATTACCTCTCCATCCAGAATGAAATGCCTGCAGACTCCAACAGTTTTTCGGAGCCGCAGTTGGCGCAGGCCGTGAAGCGCGTGAGCGAATACCTGTGGAGCCAGCGCGAAATCTTTTTCGCCCGGGGCGTCCCGCTCGGACCGCGCCAAAAGCAAGCGCTACAGCCTTTCTTTTCCCCGGCAATGCTCGACCGTGTACGCACCGTCGAACTGCATGGCCGGCGCCTCCCCCCTCCCCCGTTTTACCTGGAAGCGCAGGCGCTTGGTATTGAGAGCCTGCCTGAACTGACGCACATGGCGTCGTTGACGTTTGTCGACGTCGTGGTGTTTAACGACGTGCTCATTGAACGCTCGCTGTTTCACGGCCTGGTCCACGCGGTGCAGTTTCAACTGCTCGGGCTCGAACGTTACACCGACTTGTTTGTGCGCGCGTTTCTGCGCACCCGAGCCCACTTCAGCGTTCCTCTCGAGACCCACGCCTTCTCCCTGGAGTCAAAGTTCGCGGTCACTCCGGAAAAGCCTTTTTCGGTAGAAGAGCAGGTGAGGTTGTGGATGCGCGAAGGCCGGTACTAAGCGCGCCGGCAGCCGTGGTTGGTGTAGACCAAGTTCACGTGACCCTCTGCGTCAACCACAATGCCCGACCCTGGATGCGCGACGCGGCTGTTGTGACGAGGAAGCAGAGAAGCGGGAGGATATGAGCGGATCGGCTGGAAAACATGTACACCCTGCTCTCCTCGGCGGACGAATTCCGGGGGAACTCGAAACGACCTAGCGGTTGCCGGGGAACATGCCCATCGCGACGAAGCGAGTGATGATGGCGGCGCACAAAGTGCCAATCACAAACAGCAATTTGCGGTAGCGGCGCCAGACCTCTCGAAATCCGGAGGCCTGCGCAAAAATGTCGACCATATAGGCCGCGCAATAGGCAACGTTGGCGATCACGGCCAGCAGGAAAAGGCCTAAACAAAAGTCCACAGAGACAACCGACTTTGACAGCGGATATCCGATCGCAAAGTAAGCGATGACGATCGCGGCCAATGCCAGGTTATAGAGGAGCCGGTAGGGCTCCCAGAACTTGATGGCCTCGGTCGCGTAATCCCGCAGTTCGGTGGACTCCATCGAGGCGGAGTATATCGCAAGATTCCGTTGAGGATTGCCGTTGGTGGTGAGACAGGCAGCGCGGTGCCCTCGTCCGTGAACGGCGTCGAAGAGCTTCGAAATTTCCGCGCGCACGATCTCGACGCTCGACGGTGCCCCATCCAAGCTCTGCTTGGGCGGGGATTCTTCGCGGTCCACGCGGTTCCCCCACTCAACCGCCCATAACGCGATCGAAAGGGGGTAGCCTCGCTGGATCTATTTGGTGCCGGACCCTTCGCCATCCATGGACTTCTTCTGGGCCGCCGTTGCTTCTTCTAAGGTCTCGATGGCACAAATTCTAGGCGCATATTCTGCCGAGAAGCCTTGTGTGATTGGTACGGAGCACTTCTGCTCGCGGCAAGTAGGAATTGGCCAACTACCTTATCTGGGGTTGAACGGCGGGAACGCTTTGATGGTAACGCAGACCATCGTAGTTAATTGTGACCCCGGCAGATCCTCCGGTTCATTGGTCCCCGCCATCCAGGGTGATGAGAACCCGAACATTTTCATTCTTGAGGAGCTCAAAACAAAAGGTCAGGGTCAAACCGCTGCGATCCGATAAAACACGAGAGGAATCATGGAAGCTCCCAAAAAAAATACAGTTGCGATAACTCCCGCCATTGACTACAGGCGACAAGACAATTTTGTATCTACCTACGCCAACAACGTTTATTTAGAGACTTCACTCTGGGATTTGAGGATGATTTTCGGCAAACTAGATCAAGCTCTCGGAAACAATGTTGTCCTTCAAGAGGGCTCAGTCAACCTTCCATGGCCCCAAGTTAATGGCTGTCAACGTAGTCTCGTATGAGGCGATAAACGGCAGAATTGTACTCGGGAAGGGAGTCGTACCGCCGGTTCCACAAGAGATGCCAGCAGAATTTAAGAACCTTCCAAGTGCCGAGCTTGCGCACGACGCTATCAGAAAGGAGTACGAGCGTTTCATTAAAGACAACCCAGAGGCCGGCGACTTGTGAAGCGAAATATCTCGTGGAAACAAGATGGCGTTAGCAAGTGCGCGTGTATCAAGAGTTTATTTGTTCTTCGGAATGCCAGTGCATTCGTTCATCCTCCAGGACTTAAGGAGCAGAGCCGGAGGCCCACCCAAAGCGAGTCTGCTCCACGTCCGGTTTTCCCACAATCTATTTGGCTATCGAGACAATAGGCAGCACTACGCGCGACGGGTGGGAGGCATCGTGAAACACCCGGATATTTGTTTTTCTCATCTCCACGCTGTTCACCTCCGATTGCCCGCTCTGCAGATTGCGTGAAAAGTTTGGAGTGAAACTTCCCGAGATCTGCAGCCGGATCCGGTGTCCCTGCAAAAACACGTTGCTCGTAATCAGCTTCTCTAACTTCAGTTCGTAGATTTCTCCGGGGGACAACCACTGGCGGCCGCGCTTTAAGTCGCGATAGCTTGCGCGCTGTACATCGAGCCCCGGACTCATCAGGTTCATGGCCGTCCCGTCGGGTGCCACGTCCAGCAGCCGCGCCCAAAGGTCGAAGTCGCGGCAATCACAGGAAACCCACACGTGCACGCTGATCGGACCAGTCACTTCGGTGTCCTGCTTCAGCGCAGCAGAATCGAATGTTAGGACATCAGCTCGCTCCGACAGCTTTGCATAATCGTGGGCTCCTGAGGAATCGTAGGAGTTCGTCACGGGATTGGCTGGATCGGACAGGAATTGACTGAAGCTCTCTTTCTGTTCGAACTGCGCGGCTTGCAGTCGCCCGGAAGGTACACCGCCAGCGGATGGGGCGAAAAACATCGGCGTCTCGGCAGCGGCTGGCGGCCACTCATCAGAGGCGCGCCATTCATTTCTTCCCATTACGAAGTAGCGCACCGGCTTTTCATGATCCACCCCGTTGTCCATGCCCTTCACGTAGTGATCCATCCAGCGCAGAACGACTTCGTCGTAGTCGATCGCCGCGGTCGGGCCGAACTCGCGCTCTCCCGATCGGGTTTTTGCTGTGCTGTCCACGCCGTGAACCCACGGCCCAAGCAGAAGGTGAGTCTGGGTGTCCTTTTCTCCTGCACGAACCTTTACCAGGCCGGCATAGTTGGTCGTAGCTCCCTCCGGTCCGTAATTGTCGTCGTACCAGGCGGAAAGGTTCAAAACCGCGGCGCTGGTGCGAGAATGCTTGTCCCGCAATTCGCTCCAGTTCCACCACGCATCCTCGGGCGGATGTCGAAGCCAGTCGAAGTAGTACGGCGCGACCTGTTGCAGAGGCTTCACATCAAGCAGGGGAAGAGTGTTCAACATCCCAGGTCCTTGCTGTTCCCAGGTGGCCAGAGCGTCTTTGTAAGTTCGCGGGCCCGGCAGGTTTTTCTTCACGCGAACGTCCCAGGCAATGTTGTCCCAAATCCATTCCATCCAGGACATGTCCCAGGTTCCACCCGCATAAAAGAAGTTCTGCGGCGTGGAGAAGGTCATCGCCGGGACCATGGCCTTCAAATGAGGAGGGCTCTCGACCGCGGCCAGCCATTGCACCGCGCCGGGATACGAGAGACCGAAGGTTCCCACGGCGCCATTCGACCAGGGCTGCCTGGCGGACCATTCGATCGTGTCGTAGCCGTCGCGTCCCTCGTTTTCGTAAGGACGGAACTCTCCCTCCGACTGAAATCGGCCGCGCACATCCTGAATGACAACCGCGTAGCCCCGCTCGAGGGCATGCTGAAAGGTTGTGTACTCCTGCTGTGCTTCGTCCTTCCCGTAGGGCGTCCGATACACCAGTACCGGGAACTTGCCGTCTCTGGCAGGGCGTAGCACATCCGCGCGTAGGACGACACCATCCCGCATCGTGATGGCGACGTTCCGATCCTCAATGAAGCGAGTTCCGGTATCCGAAGAGTTCTGAGCAAGGACAACAGTGGAGTTGGCGAGAACGAGAGCGAAGACCCACAGTTTCATCGGCCGTGAGACTAACAGGGCGCAAGACGCGGTCGCAAATTAGCCAGGTGCCAGTGCCCCACGTTCGCGTCCGTTCTGTGGACGCTAACCTGGGCCCACTCCCCGAATGTGCGGGTCAAGATGGCGCCACTAAGCGAACCTAACTCGCCGGGCGTATCCCTTCTTGACGGGACCGACGCGAGCTAAGTGCTTTGTCCGGAATATTTTGCCTGTAAGTTCTTTGACATCAAAGATTTTGCCCCTCTCTCGCGCGTAACCCGATGATTCCACAGGACCCAGGGGGAGGGGGGTACCCCTAAGAAGGAGCAGCCTTACCGTTAACGGGCTCCCCGGTGCGCCGCGCTCGCGCTAAACTTTTTTGATGATGAGCAAAGTTCGAGTCGCTTGCTTCTCCGTTTCCCTCGACGGCTTCGGCGCAGGTCCCCGCCAGGATTTGCAGAATCCCCTCGGCGTGCGCGGGCCCGAGATCTTCGCGTGGTTCTTTCAGACCGACGTCTTCAGGAAGATGCAGGGCCAAGCCGACGGGGCGCGGGGCGTCGATAACGATTTCGCGCTGCGATCTTTCGAGAATGTGGGCGCATTCATCTTGGGACGCAACATGTTCGGGCCGGTGCGCGGGCCGTGGCCCGATGATTCATGGAAGGGCTGGTGGGGAGACACCCCGCCGTACCACACGCCGGTGTTCGTGCTCACGCATCACGCGCGCGCTCCGCTCGTCATGAATGGGGGCACGACCTTCCACTTCGTGACCGACGGGGTTGAATCGGCGCTGCGTCAGGCGAAAGCCGCGGCGCAAGGCAAGGATGTGCGCATCGGGGGAGGCGTGTCGGTGATTCGCCAGTACCTGATGGCTGGGCACATCGATGAAATGCACCTGGCCCTGTCGCCGGTCTTGCTGGGCGAAGGAGAACATCTTTTTTCGGCGATCAACTTGCATGCGCTCGGTATGGCGGTTGAGCGGAGCGTTGCCGGGGAGAATGCGACGCACGTTGTGATCAAGAAGGGATAGCTCGGTAGCTGCGGCGGAGTGTCTGAGCCTCGCTTGCGGGCCGCATCAATTGTCCTGCTTATGAGACACCAAGGAAAAAACACGGCCCGAACAACGTAGCGGGTACCTTGTCCGGACCGCCGGACGCAACCAATCCTCTCGAGAGACTGGCGGCGCTTCGCGCGATTCTAGCCCGCGGAAAGCCGCGCCTGGCGGGTGTTAAGCGAATTTTACACCCCGGGTTCTTGACCGAAATATCGATGCGTGTAAATCTAAACACGCCCTCCCAGCTGTATCCCTATGAACAAACAAGAAAATGATGTGGCGGCCATGAGGTTCTGGTTCTTCGTGTCGTCCGCGTTGGTGCTGGCGGTGATGATCGTGCTGGCGGCCTTCTCGCCCACAGGTTAGCTGCCCTCGAGCGAGGGAACTGCCCTCCAGCTACCTTCTTAAAAGGAGAGACCCCACGGACCTGCGCAGCGCGCAAGGGTGGGGCCTTTTGAGAGAAAAGTTACTGTTTAGGCAGCGTTTGCCGTGATGCGACGACGCAGTCTCCAAGCGGCAAGAGCTGAGATCCCGGAGAAAACCAGAAATCCACTCGAGGGCTCAGGCACGGTCCCGCTATGGTGACCATCGTCGTCCCCATCATCATCATGATGGCGCCAGCTGCCGTCCTCGTGTTCGGTCCAGATGTGATTCGCTGACCATGCGATGTTTCCGCCCAGTCCTTCGTGTTCTTCGTGGAGGCCGAGGGAAGACAACAGCGAGCGCGAGCTCATTGCAGTCGCCCATTGGGCAGCGGTGAAGGAGGCGGCGGTTGCCGTGAAGGTGATCGGGGTCACCGTGCAGGCCCCGAATGCCAGTGCGACGTCGTTGGCGCGGGCAGGGGTGGGGGAGGCTATAAACGAACCGGCCACAACGACCAAGACGCCGAAGGTTGCCGGAATGCGTGGAAATTTCATGAGGGAAGCACCCTTTTTACCCAAGGAAACGTCGTCGAACGAAGGTTGAGTGTGCCAACGAAGCTTCGGCGGCGGTATCGGGTAAAGACTGCAGATGCAGGGTTGGGGCTTCGGTAGAACCCAAGCTGGACACGGGTTTTGGGCGATCCTGACAGAGTGTGAAGATCTTCATACGCAGAGAGTGCGGAGAGCGGCCGTGAAGGACACCTTCAAGTCACCTGGTTGCGGGACCCAGTCTGCCGCCTTGCGGTATTTGCTTCCGTGTCGCTCAAGTCCTCTACAAAATCGATAATTGTTGCACGTTCCAGGTTGATTTTCCTCCTATAATGCTTGCTCGCGTTCGGGAGGAGAACTCAGTGAAAGTCCAATCCGCAGGATCGGTGTCGATCGTTTTCGCACTGATGATGAGTTTGCCGGCTCTGTCGGCCAGCGCGTGGGGACAGACCGCTGGGGCGGCGGCGGGAGCGCCGCCGTTCAAGACGGTTGTCTATATCCCTGTGGAGCTCACTTTGCGAATGAAAGATCGGTCTTGGCTTGAGTCGTCGTGGAAGACGATTCGGAGGCAGCTTCATGTGGACAAGGTTTACCTGGAGACCTACCGCAGCCGGAAGCTGGCTGATGAAGCGCTGGTCGCCGATGTGAAGAAGTTTTTCGCCGCGCAGGGAGTAGAGGTTGCGGGTGCGATCTGCTACTCCGACGATGACAACGGGCAATTTGTTTCGTTCACTTATACGAAGCCGGAGGACCGGGAGTATGTGAAGCATGTCGCGGAGAGGACCGCCAAGCTGTTCGACGAGATTATTCTGGATGACTTTTTCTTCGCGAATACCAAGAAGCCGTCGGACATCACTGCGAAGGGGAAACAGAGCTGGACGGACTTCCGGCTGAAGACGATGAACGAAGTTTCGCGCGATCTGGTGATGAACGCGGCGAAGGCGGTGAATCCGAAGGTGAAGATCGTTATTAAATTTCCTAACTGGTACGAACACTTTGCGGGCAACGGATACGACCTGGCGGAGCAGGCGAAGATCTTTGACGGAATTTACGCGGGCACGGAGACGCGCGATCCGGTGCAGACCGATCAGAACCTGCAGCAGTACGAGAGCTACGAGATCATGCGCTACTTGGACCAGGTCGCGCCCGGACGCAACGGCGGAGGTTGGGTGGATACATTCGACATCAGGTATGTGGACCGGTATTCGGAGCAGCTGTGGCTGACAATTTTCGGGAAGGCGCGGGAGATGACATTGTTCAACTATGGCGCGCTGCTGGAGCCGGCTCCGCCCGGAGACCGGCCGTGGAAAGGCGCTCCGTCGAGTCTGAACTGGGACAAGGTGGTGGAGCGCGCGAAGGGCCAGCCGATTTATGCGAGCGTCGCCGGAGATGCGATCGATCAGGTCAAGCCGTTTGCGGGTCAACTCGGAATGCCGATCGGGATTGCGAGTTATCGTCCGGTGCATGCCGTCGGGGAAGACTTCCTGCATAACTTTCTGGGGCTGATTGGGATTCCGATCGAGATGTATCCGGTGTTTCCGTCGACGGCCAGTGTCATTTTGTTGACCGAGGGAGCCGCGCTGGACCCGAAGCTGGTAGACGAAATCAAGCAGCAGCTGGATGCGGGGAAAACCGTGGTGATGACGTCGGGACTTTGGCACGCGCTGCAAGGCAAGGGTGTTGAGGACCTGGCAGAGATTCGCTACACAGACGAGAAAGTTGCCGTGAAGAGCTTCATTGGTGCGTTTGGGGCGGGAGCAGGGGTTGATATCGGGCAGAGCGCTGCGCGAATTCTTATCCCGCACCTGCGGTTCTTGACGAACGATGCGTGGCCGGTGGTGCGCGGCATCGCTGACAATAACGGGTTTCCTATCCTGCTGATGAATCAGTACAGCAACGGGAAATTGTATGTGCTGACGATTCCGGATAACTTCACCGACCTTTATCTGCTGCCGGACGCGACCTTGAATGCGATTCGCAGTTATGTGCTGGGGGATTTCCCGGTGCGCGTTGAGGGTCCGGCGAAGGTCAGCATATTCGCTTATGACAACGGCGCGTTTGTTGTGGAATCGTTTCGCGACGAGCCGGCCAGCGTGACGGTACTCGCGAGTAAGGCGTCATCGTTGAAGGATCTGGTGAGCGGGGAGACGCTGGCGGGTGTTGCGCGTAAACCGAGGCACCCGGCCGAGCCTGCGGCGACGGCGTTCACGTTGACGCTGGCCCCACATAGTTATCGGGTATTTCAGAGTGGCCCGTGAGGTTGTGGAGTAATTTGGAAGCGGTTGCCGGCCCGGTACAACCAGCCAATGACGCAAACTCAATGGCTCTCCGACGACACGTTGACCGAGGGTCCATGAGTGAAACGGAGATTTATCACCAGTTATCAGAAGCCCGACTTTTAAAGCGCGTAAGGCCTGTAAATTCTGTCGGTTACGCTTCGCTCGAAGATCTGGGATGATCTTGTGTTGTGTGACGATTGTAGAACTTCCAGCTCCTTCGTCGGAGAAAAATATGGCGACGCCACTCGTTATACAGAAGCCAGTCAAATCCGAGCAGCGAGTCTTTAGGTCAAGGACAAACTCGGCACCTGTAGTCCTACCGAAGCGTGACGAGCTTTACCAAAAGGGTAAGTCTCTGCGGAACAAATGCCCTCGCCAATCTCATGCCACTTGGAAAGCGGCGCGAATCCGACCAGATGCCGTTGAGTTGGTCCTACAAGCGGAACACGGTCGCATGCGCGAACTCCTTCCCCTGCGCCATGGGCGCATGGTGCGCTCCGCCTTTACGTTTTATCGTGGAGCCGCGCTCACCATGGCTTGCGATCTGGCCGCTACTCCGACCACCGGCATTCGCATCCAGTGCTGCGGAGATGCACACCTATGCAATTTTGGGGCTTTGCCACACCGGAGCGAAAGGTCATCTTTTCGGTGAACGGCCTGGACGAAACTCTTCCCGCTCCATGGGAATGGGACATTAAGCGACTCGCGGCAAGTTTCCTGGTTGCATGCCGTGACAATGGACTGAGTGACAGGATCGGAAAGGATGTGGTCTCGACTTGCGTCCGCACCTATCGCGAGTCCATGGCCGAGTTTAGCGAGTTGAAGACGCTGGAGCTGTGGTACCAGGCGATGGGGGCAGATGATTTGGTGGCAAATATTAAAGATCCCGACTTGCGTCAGCGCGCCCTGAAGCGGCTACAGAAAGAGAAGGCTCGCAGCATCGCCGATGACATTTTTCCGAGACTAGTCGCACACAACGGAGATATTCCGGTCATTAAAGATCAACTTCCAACGATCTTTCACGCGGAGGGTCACTCCCCAGGCGAGATCGAGAAGGTAGTCCTGGACTCATTCGCAGGATACCGGGAGACCCTCCCACCTGCCTGCCAATCGCTGTTGGACAGATACCAGCTGCGGGATGCCGCTATTAAGGTTGTGGGCGTTGGTAGCGTGGGTACACGGTGCTGGGTCATGCTCTTCATGGCAGGAGAAGGCGATCCTCTGTTTCTACAGGTGAAAGAGGCTCGTCGTTCGGTACTGGAAACTTACGCAGGTGCGAGCGTGTTCCGCAATTCCGGCCAGCGAATCGTAAACGGTTATCGGCTGATGCAACCAGCAAGTGACATGTTCCTGGGGTGGACAGAGGGCGCCTTGGAAGGCCACCACTATTTCGTTCGCCAGCTGAGAGACGTCAAAATAAGCATCCGCGTGGAAACGTTTGGTGCCCGCGAGATGGATCTCTATGCCACATGGTGTGGACGGGCGCTGGCGCTCGCACACGCTCGGGCGGGATGCTCAGAAACATTGAGTGGTTACATGGGAAAGAGCGACACTTTCGATCAGGCGTTAGCTCAATTCTCAGTGGCTTATGCCGATCAGAACGAGCGCGATCATGCTGCTCTTGAGAAGGCTGTTCGCATAGGCAAAGTGAAGGCTGTTTTCGAGGAATCTAAGTGAGGTATCACCATGGCAAGGAAAGTAGAACAGAAGATTTACGTCAGGACGCACGCACGCAATCTGTTTACGCGGCCGTAGCCTCGAACTTGAATGTGGGAACGACACCGAGTTGTTGCATCAGAGTAAGAGAATCCCACTGGTGCCACTCCTGAACGATTCTTCCGCCGGAAATGCGGTGAATTGAGATACCAGTGATGCAAATCTGCCTGCCTGTGGGAGCAATGCCCAAGAACTCTCCCTCATGCGTTCCAGTCATTGTCCAACAAGTGACGACGTGTTCCCTCCCGTCGGTCATTTGCTCTTCAACCTTCCGGTGAATGTCGGGAAAGGCGGTGAATAGAGACTCGTAGAACTTCATCAGAGCTTCGCCTTTGAGTTCCCCCGCCAAGGGAAGGTGGTAAGTGCTGTCACGCAAGAGATCCCACATGACAGATATGTCCCGATTGTTCAGGCCATCGCTGATCAAGCGTTGCACGACTGCTGAGTTGGAAGCCGTCATTGGTTATGCCATTTTTGCCCCATCGTAACCCTGATACAGCAGAACATATCTCGGGGTCTTTCCACGACCGCACCTAAACAACGGTCAGAAATGACAGACAGAATTCCGAACGCTGGCCCACCTAAGGACCGGATCAATCATGTGGAGGCGGAAGCGTCAAAGGCTCAGCTAATGTGAAGCTCAACGCAGATTCGGCCGGAAGTTCGATCTGCTTGTTTCCCGTCATCGCTCCACCAATAAAGCCCGCACCCGCGCCCACCAGCGCGCCAATGCCCGCACCCTTGCCCCCTCCCGCCAAACCTCCAATCAATGCGCCGCCGGCTGCGCCACCGCCAGTAGTAGCTGCTGTTCTTTTGCCCTTACCCTTTTGCGTGCTGCTAATCGAGGTGGTTTGGATCTCATACGTATGGTCACCCACGGAAATGTTTACGAGGGTCAGGGATAGTTCGGCTTCACCTTTTATTTTGCCTTTTGACTTGGCAGACACAACCGTGCCCTTGATTGTTGCTCCCGCAGGCAGTGCTCTCCTTCCCCCGACGCTCACGGGTTGAGCCAGTGTGGCGAGGAACGTTTGACCCGCCTGGCTGGTCTTAGAACTTAGCGCCTGCTGTGTTCTGACGGTGAGGACAGTTCCAGCTGGTACCACAATCGGCTGAGGCTTGGGTTTCTCCACGGGAGGAGGCACAGAGGCCATCGCGGGTGCAACTTCCTGGGCGGGTGGGAGATTTGGCTCAATCGTACTCTGATCGTCAACGCTGGCGATGCCCGGCTCTTCGCGAGCGATCTGCTCCACCTTCTGTTGAGCCGCCGGACTTTTGACCTTGCCACTCACTGTGACCTTGCCGTTCTTGGCCTTGACGTCCACTTGTGAGTCTTTCGTTTCTGGATCGGCGGCGACCTTTTCCTGAATGTCCTTAGCAATTGTGTCGTCTTTGGAACGACGCGAACACCCGATCGAAAGGGTTATCAGCACGGTCAAGAGAACAATTGAAATGCCTGGATATCGCACCTTGCGCATACGCTCTCCTTGAGATGAATCGACTCGGTTTGCCTACTTTGGGCACAACAACAATCGTATTCCTAAGCGGCACATTCAGCGCTATCTAGCGGTACACGAACGCGCACGTCGGTTCCTTTCATCGGCTGCGATTCAATCGACAAAGTCCCTTTCACCGCGAGTATCCGCTCACGCATGCTGATCAGGCCAAGGCACTCCCTCGTTGTGCGTTGCTCACGTCGAAACCTGCACCACGATCAGAGATCATCAATTCGATGTGAGTCCCAGTTCCTTCTAGTCGGACAGTACACTCCCGAACGCCGCTATATTTCAAAGAGTTGTGCAGGGATTCTTGCGTAACCCGAAACAGTGCGAGCGACACATCGGGTGGCACGAATTTGGGTACATTGCTTTCCGAGAAATGTATCATTGCCTGCTGATGTTCGCCGATTTCTCTGCATAGCCCCCTGATCGCTACTACGAGACCGAGATGATCCAACTTTGAGGAATGAAGCTGATGTGAGAGCGCCTGCACATCTGAAGCAAGACGCGTCGTCTTGTCACTCAGTTCCTGAATCCGTGTAAGCCGCCCAGTGGGTTGGGATTTTAGCTGCTGGAGACCGATGGCGATCAATGCCAACTGCTGGCTGATGTCATCGTGGAGTTCCCGTGCGATGCGTTTTCGCTCCTGTTCCTGGGCTTCAATCAGGCGACTTCCCAACGTTCGCAAAGCTTCTTCACTGGTACGGCGCTCGGTTATATCGAATGCAGTGCCCATCAACAATGAATGGCCATCAGCATCGAACACTTGCCGACTACCGCTGGACATCACCCAACCTATCGCGCCGCCCGATGGCACGATTCGATATTCCACCTTCATTTCTTCGCCTCGT
>Ga0209811_10000482_pt1 | contig 16612 bp, 14 predicted proteins | sample Coa_R1_6_FD_187161 | JGI IMG/M metagenome (GOLD analysis project Ga0209811, IMG submission 187161) | Surface soil microbial communities from Centralia Pennsylvania, which are recovering from an underground coalmine fire. - Coalmine... | ecosystem: Environmental > Terrestrial > Soil >...
GTGGCTGCATTTTCTGGCGGGTATTACGTGGATTGGAATTCTTTACTATTTCAATTTTGTTCAGACGCCGTTTTTTGCCGAGACAGAGGCGACGGTCCGGACGGGAGCGATTCAGAAACTCGTGCCGCGCGCTCTGTGGTGGTTTCGTTGGGGCGCGATGTTCACGTTTCTCGCGGGTATCTCCCTTTACATCGCAAAAATGGGCGAAATGGGGGGAGCGGTTTTCTACTCATCACCTTATGGCATCATCATTACCGTCGGCGGCTTGCTCGGTACCGTAATGTTCTTAAATGTGTGGTTAGTCATTTGGCCCAATCAGCAGATTGTGATCGCGTCGGCGAATCAAGTCGCCTCGGGTGGGCAGGCCTTACCGACAGCAGCCGGCGCAGGTCGTCGCGCAGGGCTCACGTCGAGAACTAACACTGTCTTTTCCATTCCGATGTTACTGTATATGGGCGGCGCAATTCACTATCAGCAAATGGTTGGTCAGTCCGGATCGCGAGCGTTTTATTGGCTGCTGGTGATTGTAATCATCGGCGCAATCGAGTGTAACGCGCTGATTGGCACTCAGGGTCCGACCAAGGTTCCGCTGGATAGCGTAAAAGGCGCGCTATGGGTCGGCTTTTTGCTCGCCGGCATCCTGTTCCTGTTAACGCTTGCGTTGACTTAGACGGGGAATTTTTTGCTATTTTAAATAGGCGGCCAAGTACGGGACCTCGTCTTTCAAGTAGGGGAATTGCGGCATCACTTTGGTGGGACGCTTGGGTTTGTAATTCGGCGGATAAGAAGTGCTCAAGACCCGCGATTCGATCAATTCTCTCGACGAACCCTTGATGGCGGGGCCGATAGATCCATCCTTCGATGGATCATTGTTGTGGCAGGCGACGCAATTGGTCATATAAATGGACCTGCCCCTTGCTAAATCTGGATTGCTTCCAGATGCGGGTCCGTCCTTGGAGTCCTTCGAGCAGGCAACAAAGCCAGCAGCGACCAAACTGATCAACAAGAGTATCCACGATAATTTCATAGAGCGCTCGATTGGCAGCGTGTTCAAATACTCCGTCCGCGGACAACTTCATAAGTGCCGCGCCTCGTTGATGCGAGCAGAGACGCATCGCGAGCTTCTCTAGAGAATCTTCACTTCCAAATAGTATGGTATTGGCACAGCACCTAGCCGGACGATCTCGTGCGCACGCGATGATCGGATTGCCGCGAGGATCAATGGAAGCAGGCTAGTCGATAGAGAAACTCGGGTTTGTATGATAGAAATCGATTGTTGGTGCGAAAGGGGGGAATTGAACCCCCACGGCCTTTCAGCCACAGGATCCTGAATCCTGCGCGTCTACCAATTCCGCCACTTTCGCCAACTTGGTCAACATCCGTTTGTAAGCATTTTATCTAACTTGCGGTGTCGGCCTTGTCAAGTTTACAAAAACGGATGATGACTTTATGAGCAAGATTTTTATTGTCCAGCCGCACAAAATGCTGCGCCACGCGTTTGCCATCGCTTTATCGCTGGATCATGAGGTTGAGATTTCCAAAACCATGCCGGCGTCGGCGGATCTGCAAGGGAGCGATCTTGCGATCGTCGATGCCGCGTCGCTGCGCGAGTGCGACTTATTGACCGCTTCGGAGCTTCACGCCGCTCAAAGCTGGAAGGTTCCGGCTATTTGGATTGACAACGATCTGAAAATCCAAGCGCCGACGCGGGATAAGTTGCTCCGTTTGAAAGCGCCGATCGATAAGGAGACGCTCAAAAAAACGGTGACTCAATGCTTGGGGCAATCAGATGCGAACCAACCGGCTCCCAAGACGAAAAGCCGCGCGCCAGCTGCTCTATCGAATGTCAAGCCGCCCGAGACGAAATCATCCCAGTCCGCGGTCGACGCGGAGAAGAAGTTTATCGAGTTAGTGGACATCGTCGAATAGCGGTCGGTTCAGACTGGAGCGGAAGAACAACAATCTACAATCCACCTATGCAACTGTCCAAGGCTTACAGTCACAAAGACGTCGAATCAAAATGGTACGCTCACTGGATGAACGCAGGCCTTTTTGCCCCGGCGAAAGGCATCGGTCGATACTTCTCGGTCGTGATTCCACCGCCCAACGTTACCGGTTCGCTGCACATGGGCCACGCGCTCAACAATACGCTGCAAGACATTCTCTGCCGCTATAAACGCATGGATGGCTTCCGCGTGCTGTGGGTTCCGGGCACCGACCACGCCGGTATCGCGACTCAAAACGTCGTCGAGCGGCAACTGGCGCAGAAGGGAATAAGCCGCACCGAGCTCGGACGGGAAAAATTTATCGAGAGAGTTTGGCAATGGAAACGGGAGGCCGGTGACGCAATCCTGCATCAGCTCAAGGCGCTCGGCGTTTCCTGCGACTGGGCTCACGAACGCTTCACGATGGACGAAGGGCTTTCGCGCGCGGTGCGCGAAGCATTCGTCAAACTCTGGGAGGACAAGCGTCTCTATCGGGCGCAGCGACTGATCAATTGGTGCCCGCGCTGCAAAACCGCGCTCGCCGACATCGAAGTGGTGCACGAAGAGGCTGACGGCAGTCTTTGGCACATTCGTTATCCCCTGGCCGATGATCCAGCACACGCCCTTATCGTGGCGACCACCCGACCGGAAACCATGCTTGGCGATACTGCCGTCGCCGTGCATCCGGATGACGAGCGCTATCAAGGATGGGTCGGCAAAAAAATTCGCTTGCCAATTACCGGACGCATCGTCCCGCTCATCGCCGACCCATTGGTCGATCGCGAATTTGGCACCGGCGCGCTGAAGATCACGCCGGGACACGATTTTAACGATTTCGACATCGGCGAGCGTTTCGGCTTGGATAAGATCAGCATCTTCGACGCCGACGCGCGCATCGACGCGGCTTCGTTCTTGGATCGCGGTGAGAGCGGTGAATGGATCGAACGTTATCGCGGCAAAGATCGCTTCGAAGCGCGGAAGTTCATCGTCGCGGAATTAAAGGAAAAGGGCTTTCTCGAAAAAACCGAGCCGCATAAGCTCGCGGTCGGTCGTTGCTATCGCTGCCAGACGGTCATCGAGCCATACTTAACGCCGCAGTGGTTCGTCGATATCAAGCCGCTGGCGGAGCCGGCGATGGCGGTGGTGCGCGAGGGCAAGATCAAGATCATTCCCGAAGGCTGGAGCAATTCCTATTTCGCCTGGATGGAAAACATCAAAGATTGGTGCATCTCGCGACAAATTTGGTGGGGCCATCAAATTCCCGCCTGGTATTGTCTGCGCTGCGAGGAGTCGAACTTGATCAAAGGCGCGGACGGCGAATATCGGCTCGGCAAAGATGCTAAACCGATCGTTGCGCGTCAGGTCCCGGAAAAGTGTCCGACGTGTGGCGGCAAAGATCTCATTCAAGACCCCGACGTGCTCGATACTTGGTTTTCTTCTGGCTTGTGGCCGTTCTCGACGCTGGGTTGGCCCGAACAGACCGTGGATTTGAAGGATTTTTATCCAACTTCGACGCTTGTTACAGGTTTCGACATTCTTTTTTTCTGGGTTGCGCGCATGATCATGATGGGACTCAAATTCATGGGCGACGTGCCGTTTCGCGACGTCTACATCCATGCATTGGTGCGCGACGAACAGGGACAGAAAATGTCCAAGTCCAAGGGCAACGTCATCGATCCGCTCGACGTCATGAGCCAATACGGCACCGACGCGTTCCGCTTCACGTTGGCCGCGATGGCCGCCATGGGACGCGATATCAAGCTCGCCGAAGATCGGATCGCAGGGTACCAAAACTTCGTGAACAAACTTTGGAACGCCGCACGATTCGTGCAAATGAATTTGGGCGCGGCGGATGGCGCTAACGGCAATTCCAGCGGCGTTATCGACGATCGCGATCTCGGCTACGCCGAACGATGGATTCGCTCGCGGCTCGCCTTTGCCATAGCCGAGGCGCGCAACGCGATCGACAGCTATCGTTTCAATGACTATGCGAACGTTCTTTATCAATTTACCTGGCACGAGTTCTGTGATTGGTACATCGAGATGAGCAAGCTTGCGCTCAATAGCGCCGACGCCAACGTGGCGGCGCGAAGCCGAAAACTTCTGCGCGAATTGTTGGATCAGATTCTCTTGCTGCTGCATCCGGTGATGCCGTTCGTGACTGAAGAGATTTGGCAGGTGCTAGGCGACAACCGCACCAGTGTCATGGTGCAGCCTTACCCCGTCGCGCAACCGGGCTGGATTGACGAAGAAACTGAAAAGCAAATGACGTTCTTGACCGGAGTGATTCGCGCTATCCGTAATCTTCGCACCGAGATGAATTGTCCGCCGGGGAAAGAAGTGCGGGTAGTTTTTTGCGGAGCAGATACGGATCTCGCTTTTCTGCGCGAGCAGGAAGCCTACCTACGTTCGCTCGCGCGGGTCGGCGCGTCCGAATTTCGCCAAGCTGGCGACCGGCCCAAAGGCGCGGCCACCGCTGTGATCGGCGCCATGGAAATTTATTTACCGTTGGACGATCTCGTCAATCTCGACGAGGAGCGAGCAAGACTAGCCAAAGAAGTCGGCAAGGTCGAAGACGAACTGGCGCGAGTGCAAAAGAAACTAGCCAATGGTGATTTCCTCGCCAAAGCCAAGACCGAAGTGGTGCATAAAGAGCGGGAAAAGGCGACCCAGTTCGAGGAGAAAATTCGCACGCTGAGAAGCAGCCTGGAGAAGATTCAGGAAATCCAGGCGGGAAGGAGCTAAGCCGGTGGATATACACGTTAGCCCGCAGATAGAAAGATTGATCCGCGACTCTCTCGATGAGGATATTGGCGCGGGAGACTTGGCGACAATGGCGACGATCTCAGCCGAGTCGCACGGCACCGGATTATTCCGCGCAAAAAAAGAGGGCGTGGTGGCAGGTTTGGTTTTGCTTGACCGTATTTTTTATTTTATCGATCACAGGGTCGAGCTGCGCTTACGCACCAAGGACGGCGCGCAGGTCACTCCGGGCATGGTAGTGGCCGAAGCGATTGGGCCGGTGCGGGCGCTCCTACTCGCAGAACGCACGGCGCTCAACTTTCTCCAGCGTTTGTCCGGCAATGCGACGCTCACGCGCAAATACGTCGAGGCGGTGAAAGATTTCCCCTGCAAAGTTCTCGACACCCGCAAAACCACGCCGGGACTGCGCACGCTGGAAAAATACGCTGTGCGCATGGGCGGCGGCATGAATCACCGAATCGGTTTATACGACGCGGCGCTGGTGAAAGACAATCACATCGAAGCGACGGGTTCGATCGCAGAAGCGGTGAAAGCCGTGCGCCGGCACGCGCCGTTCATGGCCAAAGTGGAAGTGGAGGCGAGCAGCTTGAAACAAGTTCAGGAAGCGATCGACGCGGGCGCCGACGTGATTATGCTCGACAATATGACCTTGGCGCAGATGGCCGAGGCGGTGAAGCTGGTTAATAAACGGGCGTGGGTCGAAGCTTCCGGCGGCATCACGCTCGAAACGATTCGACAAGTCGCCGCCACCGGTGTTGATTTTATTTCTTCCGGCGCGCTCACTCATTCCGCTCCAGTCGTTGATTTCAACATGAAGATTACTATGAATGTCGAAAAGTGATCCCGGTTTCATGCCAGCCACGCCCAGCGGCGCGCCCCTCGACGTCAGAAAAGTTCAAGAACAATTGACAGCGCGGCGCCTTGGCGCCAAGTTTCACTACTTCACCGAGATTAGCTCTACCAATACACACGCGCGCGAACTTGCTGAGCGCGGCGCCGCCGAAGGCGAGATCGTGATCGGCGAAACGCAAACTCACGGGCGCGGTCGCTTGGGCCGGCACTGGGAATCGCCGTCCCTCGTCAATCTTTACTTATCGATCATTCTTCGTCCCAAATTGGCGCCGAAGCACGCGCCGCAGATCACTTTGATGGCGGCTGTCGCCTTGGTGGAGACCTTTGCTCCGTTGATTGCACAGGCGCCGATAATCAAGTGGCCCAATGATATTTTGGTGAATAGCAAGAAGCTGGCGGGGGTTTTGACCGAGGCGGCTTGCTCGGCGGACCTGATCGAACACGTGATCCTCGGCATCGGCATCAATGTCAATTATCGCGTCGATTCGATGCCGCCGGAGCTTCGTTCACGGGCGACTTCCATCACGGAACTGACGCGGAATAACGTCGATCGCGAAAACGTTCTGCTGCGATTGATTCAGGCCCTCGACCGGTGCTATGGAGAGCTTGAAGAATTCGGCTTCGACGCTCTGCGGCGGCGTTGGGAAGCGCATTTCGGTTGGCGCGGACGGCGCGTAAAGGTTCAGCATCTGGATCAAGTTCTCACCGGCCGGGCGCGCGGCATCGAACGGGATGGAGCGCTGGTTCTTGAGGACGATCATGGAGTGCTGCACAGTATTTATGCCGGAGACGTGATTCCGTTGGAGACTTGAAGTCCAATCCATGCTTCTTGCCATCGATATCGGTAACACGAACATCGTTCTCGGCCTCTATCAAGGCAGAAAACTAGTCACCCACTGGCGTCTCGCCACGCAAGCGGAACGAACCGCCGACGAATACGGCGTCATCATCTCGCAACTGATCGATTACTCCGGCCATCGCTGTCAGCAGATTTCCGCGATCGCGGTCTCGTGCGTCGTGCCACCGATGCTGACGACCACGCAGGAGCTTGGGCAAAAATTTTTCCGAATCGATCCTTTGGTCGTCGGGCCGGGTATCAAGACCGGCATGCCGATTCTGTATGAGAATCCCAAAGATGTCGGCGCTGACCGCATCGTCAACGGCATCGCCGCCTACGAAAAATATCACGACGCCTGCATCATCGTTGATTTCGGCACGGCGACGACGATCGATTTGATTTCCAAGAAAGGCGAATACATCGGCGGCGCCATCGCGCCGGGGCTGTCGATATCGCTGGAAGCGTTGGTTCAGCGCGCCTCGAAGTTGCCGCGCATCGAGGTCATCAAGCCCAAAGAGGTCGTTGGCCGCAACACCATCCATTCGATCCAAGCCGGGATTTTTTACGGCTACGTCGGCTTGGTGGACGGCATCGTGCGGCGCATTCAAGCTCAACACGACGGCCGTTCCAAGGTCGTCGCCACCGGCGGCTTGGCCCCTCTGGTGGCGTCGGAATGTTCGAGCATCGATGAGGTGGATGAATTTTTGACGTTGGATGGTCTGCGCATTATCTACGAGAGGAATTCGCTTCAAGAAGTGAAAGTGAGAGCTCAAACTTAGGATAATCCGAAGGGAGGAATCCACTGTCATGGCTGCAACGGAGCTAGACAAACTTCGTAATCTCGGCATTCTCGGCCAAGGAGGTTCCGGGAAAACCTCTTTGGGAGAGGCGATGTTGTTTGCGGCGGGAGCCACCCCGCGGCTGGGAAAAGTTCAAGACGGCACGTCGGTGTTGGACCATGAGCCGGAAGAAATCAAGCACCATGTGTCGATCTCGACGGCGTTTCACTCCTTACCTTGGAAAAGATACGCCATCACTTTGATCGATACACCGGGCTACGCCGCGTTTCTCGCCGACTCGATCACCTCCATGCGCGCGTTCGGTGGCGCGGTGTTTGCTCTCAATCCCGCCGTTAGGCTGCGCGTCGAGTCCGAGCAATTGTGGGCGAGAGCCAATGAGGACCGCGTGAGCCGCCTGCTTTTCGTGACCAAGATGGATCATGAGCCAGGCGACGTCGAACAACGGATCGCGCCGATTTTAGAAACCTTGGAAGCCAAAGGGGTCTATCTGCAAATGCCGATCGGCGCGGAGGCGAATTTCAAAGGCGTCGTCGATCTAATAGGGATGAAGGCGTATCTGTACGAAGGAGACGCGGGCAAGTTTGCCGAAACGGAGATTCCCGCGGATCTGAAGAGCACTGCCGACGAGTGGCGGCAAAAAATGATCGAGGACGTTTGCGAGACCGATGATCAACTGCTGGAAAAATTTCTTGACGGCAAGGAACCGAGCACGGAAGAATTAAAAAAAGCGATCCGCGAGGGCACCAGGGACAGAAACATCTTTCCGATTCTCTTTGGCGCGCCGTTACGCCAAATCGGCATCGCGCAATTGCTCGATGCCGTCATCGACTATCTACCATCGCCGCTCGATGAGGGCGAAGCGGAGGGGGTCAACCCCGCCAATGGCGAAACGATCAAGCGCGCCGCCGATCCCAACGCTCCGTTTTCGGCCTATGTGTTCAAAACCGTGATCGATCCGTTCGCCGGCAAGCTTTCGATCATGCGGGTCATGTCGGGGAAAATCGCTCCGGACGTGACTTGTTACGTGCCGAGCCGGCAGGTGAAGGAAAAAATGGGTCACTTGTTTCGCCTCGAGGGCAAGAAGCAAGAAGCCGTGAAAGAAGCCGTGGCCGGTGAAATCGTCGCAGCGGCGAAATTCAAAGACATCGCCACCGGCGATACGTTGTGTGATGAAAAGGCGCCGGTCCGCTATGACGGCGCGGCGCATTTCTCGCCGAACATTTCTTTCGCTCTGGAGCCGAAAAGCAAAGCCGATGAAGACAAGTTGCCGCAAGGCTTGCATCGCATGATGGAAGAAGATCAGACTATTGCGATGCACCGCGACGAAGAAACGCGTGACTTTATTCTTTCCGGTATGGGGCAGCAGCACATCGAGATCATCGTCGAAAAATTGAAACGAAAATACGGCGCGGAAGTCATTCTCAAAGCGCCCAAGGTACCGTACAAGGAAACCATTCGCGGTAGCGCCAGCGCGCAAGGGCGGTTGAAGAAACAGACCGGCGGACGCGGCCAGTTCGGTGATACTTGGCTCAAGGTCGAGCCGTTGCCGGCGGGCAAGGGATTCGAATTCGTCGATCAAATCGTCGGCGGCGCGATCCCGCGCAATTATATTCCCGCTGTCGAGAAGGGCGTGAGAGAAGCGATGGTGGCCGGCTATCTGGCAGGTTATCAAATGGTCGACGTGCGCGTGACCCTCTACGATGGATCGTATCACGACGTCGATTCTTCCGACATGGCCTTCAAGATCGCCGCATCGATGGGATTTAAAAACGCCGTGGAAAAAGCCAAGCCGGTGCTTTTAGAGCCGGTGATGAATATGGAAATCTCGGTGCCCGACGAGTGCATGGGTGACGTGATCGGCGACCTGAACAGCCGGCGCGGCAAAGTGCTCGGCATGGACACCAAAGGCCACACCCAGGTGATCAAATCGCGGGTGCCGATGGCCGAGGTTTTAAAATATGCGCCCGATCTGCGTTCCATTACCAGCGGGCGTGGCGAGTTTCATATAGAGTTTTCCCATTACGAAGAGTTGCCCGCACACTTGGCGGAAAAAGTGATCAAAGAAGCCAAGGCAAGCAAGGCGGGGGAGCATAACGGGGAACACAAAGCGTAGGGTAGTTGTATGGCGCAGTCCTTCGACCAGTTCAACGCGTCGTTGCTTTATTGCAGCAAATGCGGCCGGGCGATGCCGGTGCGTGAAAAATTGTTGCTGGTGCTGCCGGATGGCGAGCTTTATGACTATACTTGCCAGGGGTGCAACAGCTCCGTCGGGTCCAAAACTGAAAAAGCTGGGCTCGATCCAACGGGGAAAAATCCGCGATCGAGATTGGGAGGGCTTTAGCGATGGTGGTGATCGATTCGGACGCGCATGTCTTAGAGACAAATCATACTTGGGATTACCTGCTGGAGTCGGAGCGCGACATGCGGCCGCGCATCGTGCCGACGCCGAACGACTCGTTATCGGGCGGGGAATCTTGGTTGGTTGACGGCACTTACATCGGCAAGGCGCGCAACGTCGGCCACGATACCTCGAGAGAGGCGCGCGAGATGGAAGACATCAAAGCCCGTCTCAAACACATGGACGAGCTCGATATCGACATCCAGGTGCTGTATCCGACGATTTTTCTGCGCCCGTTCACGCGCCGTCCGGAAGTCGAGCTGGCCGTGACCCGGAGCTACAACCGTTGGCTGATCGATATATGGAAAAAGGCGCCGGAGCGCTTGCGCTGGGTGGCGGTGCTGCCGCTCTTGTCCATGGACAAAGCAATCGAAGAAGCGCGCTTTGCCAAAGAGAACGGCGCCTGCGGCATCTTCATGCGCGGCTTGGAAGGCGACAAGCATATCAGCGACCCACATTTTTTTCCGATCTATGAGGAAGCCGGCAGACTGGATCTGCCGATCTGCGTGCACTCCGCCACCGGCAGCTTCGCGGTGCATGATTACTTTCTCAACGAGTGCGGCTTTAACAAATTCAAGCTCGCCGTGGTCGGCTCTTTTCACTCGTTGATCTTCAATAAAATCCCGGACAAATTTTCGCACACCAAATGGGCCTTCATCGAAGTGAGCTCTCAATGGGTGCCCTACGCGATTCACGACTATGCAAGGCGGTTCGAGCGCAGCGGGGTTAGCGTCGACAAGAGTCAGGTGCTGCGCAGGAACAAGATCTGGATCACGTGCCAGACCGATGACGACCTGCCCTACGTGCTCAAATATTCCGGCGACGACAGGCTCGTGATCGGCACCGATTACGGCCACAACGATACTTCGTCCGAAATCTTGGCGCTGCGCAAATTGAAGGAAGACGGCACGGTGCCGACTTCCGTCGTCAACAAAATCCTCGATGACAATGCGCGCGCTTTATATGGCCTATGAGACTTATTTACGGTGGACATGATTATTGATTTTCAAGCCCACGTCTTCCCCGAAGCTTACATCGCTGAAATGAATCGTCTCGACGGCGCCGTCGTTCTCGAGGAGCCTGATCCGCACAGCGGCATGAGGTACTTCTACGATAAGAAACTCAAATGCCGGATCAACACCGCGACGTTCCAAGGACAAGACATCGAAAAACGTTTAAAGCACATGGATGAATTGGGCATCGATATCCACGTGCTGACGATTCCCGCGCCCGGCGCGGACCGCTTCGAGAGTAATGACGCGATTCAGATCGCGCGCGTCGCTAATGATGCGATCGCGGCGATCGCGCGTCGCTATCCCAAACGGTTCATCGGGTTCTTCACCCTGCCGACCTGCGATATTAAAGCGTCGCTCGACGAGCTCGATCGCTCGGTCAATGATCTCGGCCTACGCGGTTTCGGCTGCTTCGTAAATCTCAACGGCCAGGCTTTGGATCGGGAAGAGCTCTTTCCGATTTACGAACAGCTGGTGAAATACAAGCTGCCCGTTTACCTCCATCCGACCGCGCCGCTGGCGACGGAAGCGACCGGCATCGACATCATGCCGACCTTGATCTTCGGTTGGGCGTTCGACAGCAGCGTGGCCATGACGCGCCTCGTGTATGGCCGGGTGCTCGAGCGCTTTCCGGAGATCAACTGGGTTGTCGCTGACGTCGGCGGTGTGTTGGCGTTCTTCGCGCAGCGCGCAATCAATATCTACACGGGACGTACCGACGAGATTCGGCACAAGTATGGGTTGAAAGAAAATCCGCTAGACTCGTTTCGACGATTTTACGTCGACACGGCCGATCACCCGGCATCGACGCTTCGTTGCGTGAAAGACTTTTTCGGTACCGACAGAATGGTCTTGGGCACCAACTATCCTTATGGCCCGGAAGAAGGTTGTGTGCTGGTAAAAAACAGCCTCAAGGCGATCGACGGACTCGATCTCGATACAATGGACAAAGAAAAAATTCTCGGCGGCAACGCGGCGGAAATTCTTGGACTTGGAGCAACATGAATTTCGCCAAAGCGGCACGACCGGTGATGATGGGGCAAAACGGCATGGTGTCCTGCGGCCATCAGCTGGGGGCGCTTACCGGTATCGATATTCTTCGGGAAGGCGGCAACGCCGTCGACGCCGCGCTCGCGGCGGCGTTCGTCATGGCGGTAGTCAAGCCTGAGACGAGCGGTCCCGGAGGCGATCTGTTTGCGCTTGTCTACATGAGAAAGACGGGCAAAGTGGAGGCGCTCAACTCCAGCGGCCCCGCGCCGGCGAAAGCGACCATCGAGTATTTTCAGGAGCACGGGTTGAAGAGCATTCCGCAGTATGGACCGCTGAGTATCGCGGTGCCGGGCGCGGTGGACGGCTGGTTGGAGCTGCACAAAAAGTACGGCACGAAAGACTTATCGCGGTTGATGGCCGACGCGATTCGCATCGCGCGCACGGGTTTTCCGATCTCACAAGAATTTGCCGAAAGTATCGACGAGTTCAGCAATGAATTTGCCTGGGTCGATCGCTGCTACCGTCGGCCGTTCGGCATGCCGACGCCTGGAAAGATACTTGTACAAAAGGGTTTGGGCGACGTGCTCGATAGGATCGCGCAAAAAGGGCGCGACGGTTTTTACGCCGGCGAAATCGCCGATAAAATCTGCGCGACGATCAAAGCTGAAGGGGGCATTCTGGCGCCCGAAGATTTGCAGCCAATCGTTTGTCAGTGGCTGGATCCGGTCAGCTCGACGTACCGTAATACGCTGGTTTACGAGCAGCCGCCGGTATCCCAGGGCTTTATGGTTCTCGAGATGCTCAATATTGCCGAACCGTGGCCCTTCCACGACGGCAGCATGAGCCAGGCTGATATAATTCATTGCCAAGTCGCGGCTAAGAAGCTGGCTTTCGAAGACCGCATCCGTTACCTGGAGGATCCGAAATTCGGCGATCCGAAAATCGCTATGCTGATTTCGAAAGAATATGCAGCAAAGCGCCGTGAATTATTCGGTGAGATCATGAATCGGCCGACGGCAAGGATCGCGAATCAGAGCAGCGACACAACGTACCTTTGCGTGGCGGATCGAGACGGCAACGCGATTTCATTTATCCAGAGCGTCTTCGCGCCGTTCGGCTCGCGCGTGATCGCCGGTGATACCGGCGTAATTATGAATAATCGCCTGTGCAGCTTCGGTCTCGATCCGAGCAGGGCCAATGCGGTCAAACCGGGAAAACGTCCGGCGCACACGCTCAACACCTACATGGTTTTCCGCGGCGACGAAGTCTTCGCCGTCGGCGGCAGCCCCGGCGCCGACGACCAGCCGCAAACGAACTTCCAGATCATTCACGATCTGGTCGATTTAGGGATGGATCCGCAAAGCGCCGTCGAAGCCCCGCGCTGGAGCCATCAACCGGGCACGCCGCCGCGCGACCAATTACCGGAGTCACTGCGTGTCGAAGAAGGCTTGGATCAACTAACCCTCGATAGTTTGCGCGAAAAAGGTCACGCTGTGTCGGTCGTCGAGCGCTGGTCGTTCGGCAGCGCGAAAGTGATTGTCAGAGATCAAGAGAACGGCTGTTGGCTCGGCGGCGCCGACCCGCGCCGTGTCGCCTACGCGTTGGGCTATTGATTCGTCAAGCACCGCGAAAGTCAGTTTGCTGGCCGCCCGCTTCCTTTAACATGCTGCTCAAAGGGTAACGCTTCGCCTTCCGACCGGCACAGGAGTAAACGTGGAAAAGATCGGTATGATCGGCACCGGCGCGATGGGATTGGCGCTGCTCGAACGGCTCAAGGTCGCGGGCGTTAACGCCGTCTGCTACGACGCCTACGCGCCGGCGCTGGAGCAGGCGGGGGCATTGGGCATGCGCACTGTCGGCAGCTCGGCGGAAGTTGCCGCGGAGTCGACGCTGATCGATATCGTCGTACGCACCGATGAGGACATGGTCGATTGCGTTATCGGCGCGCATGGGGTTTTGGCGAATGCGCAGCCGGGAACTCTATTGTTGCTGCACAGTTCGATACTGCCGCAGACGATGATTAAAGTCGGGCAAGCAGCAAGCGGCAAAGGCGTGCACGTGGTCGATGCCTGCATGACCGGCGTGCCGGACGCTGTGCGCGCCGGTGAATTGTGCTTTGTTGTCGGCGGCGCGGAGGACTTGGTGCAACGCGCCAGGCCACATTTGCTCAAGATGAGCAAAGAGGTTTTTCACATGGGGCCGCTCGGCACCGGCGCCGTGGGAAAGCTGATCGTGAACATGCTCGGCGGCGCAGAGACGCTGATTGTGCACGAAGCGATTCAGATCGGTTTGGCGGGCGGCATTCCTTATCCGAAGGCGTTAGAGATGATGCGCCGCATCGGCCACAATAGCGTGCTCAACCGCTGGCAGCGCACGTTCGACCCAGTGGGAAACGATCCGCTGCCGAGATCGGGCCGGAACGTTTTGAACAAAGACATTCCGCTGGTTGCCGAGTTGGCACGGCTGCACGACCTCGATGTCCCGATCACTCGGCAATTGGCTGCATCGGCCAAGCGCATTGTCGATGCCAATGAAAAACGCAACAAGAAGTCATAGTTTTCGTATGGCCATCGCCGACGAAGGGAAAAGCAAAAATTGAAATTCAGTCTGTTTACGGAAATTCAATGTCCGCCGGGTTCGTCACCGACGGCGCGGCTCGAAGAATTCATGGAACAAGCCGAGCTGGCCGATCGCTTGGGATTCTACACCTACTGGATTGCAGAGATTCACTGCCAGCCTAAATTTTCGCTGCTCTCCGCTCCTTACGTTGTGCTTGGTGCGGTGGCGCAGAGAACCAAACGTCTGCGCCTCGGCGTCGCCGTCAACACATTGCCGGTGCACCATCCGGTGCAGCTTGCCGAAGAAGCGGCGATGCTCGATCTGGTCAGCAACGGTCGGATGGATTTCGCCGCCGGCGGCGGTCATCCGCACAGCCGAGCGTATGAATGCTTCGGCGCCGATCACAAGTCGACTCACGACGTCATGGCCGAGTCGCTCGAAGTGATTCGCAAAGCGTGGTCCGAACCGACGCTTGCCTACAGCGGTAAGTTTTTTCAGATTCCCGAAGTGATCGTCAATCCGAAACCGGTGCAGCATCCGCTGCCGCCAGTCTACATGGCAACGAGCTCGCTCGACGGCGTCGAAGTCGGCGCGCGCTTGGGGATCAACATGTTCTTGCCGATTCACACGCGCGCCCCAGAACAGGTTGTCGAGTACGCGCAGGCGTACTGGGACGGTCTGAAGAAAAATGGCCATGAACCGAAAAGCCGGGAGCTCGGCTTATTGATTCCAATGCACTTGGCGGCGACGACCGCCGAAGCGAAAAGCCGGGCGGAAGCCGGCGTGATGAGCTATTTCAAAACGATCCTCGACCTGCGCTTGGATTACACCGATTGGCTGACGCGACGCGGCGTCGAGCTGCCGTCGCGCTTGCGCACTGCGGCGGGAACGATGGTCGGGTTCGACACGGTCTGTGAAAAACATGCGGTCATCGGCGATGCCAATCTTGCCGTTGAGAAACTCAAAAAACTGACGCAAAAAACCGGCGCGACGAATCTGCTCACATGGTTCAACATCGGCACCGTGCCGCATCCGCTTGTAAAGGAGTCGATGGAGCGGTTTATTAAAGACGTGATGCCGAAGCTGTAAGATCGGTGTGTAGGGGCACGGCAGGCCGTGCCCGCATCGATGCACCGTGAAACTGTAATCGGAGGATTAACATGGAAGAGTTGACCGAACAAAAATGCGTAGCTTGCCGCGTTGGCGCGCCGTCGGTGACGCGGGAGGAGACGAAAGAACTCCAGCCTCAGGTGCCCGAGTGGCAGATCGTGACTGAAGACGGGATTCCGAAATTGGATCGCCTGTTCAAGTTCAAAAATTTCAAAGACGCTATTTCATTTACCGACGAAGTCGGCGCAGCGGCTGAAGAAGAAGGTCATCATCCACGCATTACGACGGAGTGGGGCAAGGTTGCCGTCACGTGGTGGACGCACAAGATCAAGAATTTGCATAAGAACGACTTCATCATGGCCGCCAAGACCGACGCGATCTATAAGAAGTACGCTCAGTTGTAAGCATTCCACCAGGTTTTGGGTAACCGGCATTAGATTGATTAGAAGAACCGCGAAATACTAACGACGCAGCGCTGGAGGAAATTTCTTAAAGGTGAGTTTCATTAGCCAGCGATTTTCGCTGGCATCGGGTTCCAGAGCGAAGTTCCACCGTTCGTATCCAGGGGTGGTAGCCACCAGGCTACGCAAATCGGCGATGATCCAGTCCAAGCCTTTACGCTGAGCTTGCGCGTGAAGCGGCCCTGTTCGTCGAACGAATAAATAGCGATTTCACCGAGCACGTCCGTGCCGTCGATACGATTGACGACAATAAAATGAGACAAAAGAATAGCCTCATCGATTCAGGCTTCCGAGTATTAATAAAAGTGTTTATGCAGAGATCTGCATGGAGAACATGATCGTCGCAAGAGCTCTTGGCGGTTGTAATTTTAGATTTTTAGAACGATTAGGACGCTAATGCGGTGGCCAAATCCGTGCTCACGGTTGCCGGCTATTGCATTACCTGATCGATCACCACATCTACGTTCTTTGTCCCCACTTCCGCAGGATTTTTTTTGTACTCCCCGGTCATGTCGCCGGGGGTCCGGGTGACGGGGTTGCCGTCTTTGTCCAGGCGAACGGTGAGGTTGATCTTGCCGGTGAAGGGCGTGCCTTGCATCATCACGTTTTCCTGACTCAACGAGTAGGTAAGCGGAAAGACCGGCTTGTCGATTTTTTTGACGGCGAGTGGTGGGCCGCCGGCGCCGCCGCCGGGGCGGGCGATGATGAACAGCGCGGCGTTGGGATCGACGTTGGCTTTGAGCTTCGCATCGATGGTGATTTTGCCACTGATTTGTGCGGACGATGGCGCAGCGGGTGTTGGAGTCTTCTCAGTTGCGGCTGATCGGGTTGAGCTGCCGCCGG
>Ga0209811_10000483_pt1 | contig 16492 bp, 15 predicted proteins | sample Coa_R1_6_FD_187161 | JGI IMG/M metagenome (GOLD analysis project Ga0209811, IMG submission 187161) | Surface soil microbial communities from Centralia Pennsylvania, which are recovering from an underground coalmine fire. - Coalmine... | ecosystem: Environmental > Terrestrial > Soil >...
GCTACGTGTCGCTGGAAAACCTGGCGGTCCCGCTAGCCAATGGCGAGTCCCTGCCTATCGTGCGCATGGAGAAGCGCTTTCCCGAACCCCGGCACGTTCGTGCCAACGAATAGCACACCCGTGCCATTCACAGTTTCCCCGCAGAGTTTTACCTTGTGATTGAGCAGTACTCGGGGGAGGGCTGTTCAACGAGCGTCCCAAGACTCTAACCAGAGTTTGGGGCGTTTTGTTTTGCGCTCGAGCTTCCCGCGCCACCCGGAACCTACCCTCATTCTTACCAAATTGTCATCCTGAGCGCAGCGAAGGACCTATGCACCGGTTCTGGCTGGCGATCACCGCTTACCCTCAGGCCCGCGCCGCTTCCAGCCGCGCAATTCCGCGCAACGGATCCGACAAACCCTTCATTACCTTCTCGAAAGCTGCGAAATCCAGCGACTGCGGCCCGTCCGACAACGCCCGTTCCGGGCAAGGATGCACTTCGATAATCAGACCATCCGCCCCCACGGCCACGGCTGCCCGCGACATCGCCGCGATCAGGCTCTGCTTTCCGGTTCCGTGCGAGGGATCGGCAATCACTGGCAGATGCGACAGGTCACGCGCCAGTGCCACCGCTGCCAGGTCCATGGTGTTGCGCATCTCGGTCTCGAAGGTCTTGATGCCCCGCTCGCACAGCACCACGTCTTTGTTCCCGCCCGCGAGGAGGTACTCGGCCGCCAGCAGCCACTCCTTCACTGTTGCCGACGGTCCACGCTTCAGCAGCACTGGCTTACGAATCGTTGCTAGCTTCCGCAGGAGGGCGAAGTTCTGCATGTTGCGCGCCCCAACTTGCAGCATGTCGGCGTATTCGCAGAGCAGTTCGACGTCCTCGGTACTCATCACCTCGGTGACAATCGGCAGCCCAGTTTCTTCGCTGGCTTCGCGCAGGATCTTTAGCGCTTCCTCGCCTAGTCCCTGAAAGTCGTACGGGGAAGTCCTTGGCTTGTAGGCTCCGCCGCGCAGCATGCTGGCCCCAGCCTTCTTCACAGCGTGCGCGGTCGAAATCATCTGCTCGCGCGATTCCACCGAACAGGGCCCAGCGATTACGACTACGTCGTCGCCCCCGATCGGAACTCCGCCCACTGTCACGACCGTGCGCTGCGGCTTCACTTGCTTGCTAACCAGTTTGAAGGGCTGGGCAATCGCGACCACGTTGTCCACGCCGGGAGCGACCTGCAGCGCCTCGATCTCGTGCCTGCGTCCGCTTCCTACTGCCGCAACAATGGTGCGCTCTGTACCGCGCGTCACGTGCGGCTGGTAGCCCGCCTCCCGGATGCGGTCGATGATGTGGTTGATCTGCTCCTCGGTAGCTCCGTCAGCCATGTTGACGATCATGCGATTGGCCCCCCTTTGGCCGGAAAAACGAAAAGGCCGCGATTCTTGAGAATCGCGGCCTTGGAACTTTTTGAGATCTCAGGTGACTATTGCCGATACGCCTCACCTACGAACTCCGCCCCGGCCGCTACTCTCGTAAACCAGTAGCGGAAAAATGCGAAGCAGTAGGTAAATCGCGTCATGGCCATGAATGTTAACTGCTAACCCGGCCTCCGTCAACTTGAACGGAAGCGCACCCGCACGCCCGTGGGCGCCAAGACCTCGTTCAGGCGTTCGCCATCAGTGCTACTGAATCGAACTGGCAGCCTGTGAAAATGCGTTGTTTGCGTTCGAACCGATAAGCCTTACCGTACCGACCACCAGGACCAGAATCACGGCCAGCATCACCGCATACTCCGCGATATCCTGACCTGAATCATCAGACCACACTCTAAGAAACATCTTGGACATACCAGCCTCCCTAATAGGCCATCGTCGTGTATCAGGTCTTGAATTGGTTCCCTATGATGCCGACTCAACCGCTGGAAGTCAAATGGGGAAAAAGTCTGTCAATTGAAGCGTTTAGCAGCACGAATTCTTCCCACTTCGGGACAATCGACTGCGAATGTAAAAATGGCCTTTACTTGGGAGGCGCCGGAAGCGCCGGGCCGTTCGCCTGCGCCGGCAGATTTTCTCGTTGGACGAGTTGCTTGCCAGACTCTTGCACGTAACCGAGTACTCGATCTGGAAGCACGCCCAGATAGAGGGTGGCGGCGAGCGCAATCCCGATCGCGATGCCGAGTGGATACGAAACGGGAAGGAGTGGAACTTCCTCTTGTGGCTCGCGCATGTACATCACGACGATTAGTCTCAGGTAGTAATACGCGCCGATGGCGCTGTTGATCACCCCGATGATCGTGAGCCACACCAGTCCGGATTGCAGCGCTGCGCTGAAGACATAGAACTTTGCGAAGAATCCGCCTGTGATCGGAATTCCGATCAATGAAATCAGGAACACGCCCAGAGCTCCCGCCAGGATCGGTGACTTCCTGCCCAGGCCGGCATAGTCGCTCAGCGTTACGTAGCGCTCGCCCGCGTTTGCGAAATGGCTGACAACGGCGAAGGCGCCGACGTTCATGGCCGCGTACGCAGCCGTGTAGAACATCACCGCGGGCGCACCCAGGTCGGGACGGGCGGCGAAAGCAACCAGGACGTATCCCGCGTGCGCGATCGAGGAATATGCCAGTAGACGCTTGACGTTGTCCTGCACCAGCGCAGCGACGTTGCCCAGTGTCATGGAGAGCGCGGCTGAAATCCAGATCAGCCAGAAGCGGCCGGGAGCGTTGGTCTCAAAGAGAATCCGCAGCAACACGGCGAAGGCCGCGGCTTTGGGTGCGGTCGACATGAATCCGACCACCGGAGCGGGAGCACCTTCGTACACGTCCGGCGTCCAGATGTGGAATGGAGCCGCGGCTACTTTGAATCCAATGCCGATAAACATCAACGCAACCGCCAGGTAGGCCAGCACCGGCACGTTGGCGGACGCTAGAGCCGCGCTGATCACATCGATGTTGGTCGATCCGGTGGCGCCGAACATCATTGCCACGCCATACAGGAAGAATGCTGTTGCGAACGATCCTAGCAAGAAATATTTCAGGGAAGACTCGCTGCTCGTCGCCGAACGGCGCCGGAAGCCAGCCAGAATGTAGGTCGAGATCGACGAAATCTCGAGCGCGATAAAGATCAGCACCAGTTCGACGGCTGATGACATCAGGCACATGCCCACCAGTCCGAACAGGATCAGCCCGTAGTACTCGCCGGCACGGATCTTCTGCACCGCCATGTACTCGTACGAGGTGAGAATCAGCACGACGCCGATGGCCAGCACCAGCACGTTGAAGAAGGTGCTGAAGCCATCGACCCGCACCATGTTCCAAAAGGCCAAGCCTGGGGATCGTGCCATGAACCAGGTCGAGAGCAGCGCGCTCAGCACGCCCGCGAGTCCGAGCACGCCCAGCGTTTTCTGGCTCTGCTCCTCGTCTAACAGCGGATCGAGCACCATGATTGCCATGCCGAAAATCGTCAGCACGATTTCCGGGAGGACGCGGATGTAGTCGGCAGCGACCGGAATGGCCTGGGGGATCACTGGCCCACCGCCTTACTATCGTTCGATAGAGAAACGTTCTGCGGAGGGACGGGTGTTTCCGACCGGCGGGCGGGGACGCCCGCGTCTCCATCGGTTTGCTTCGCCCGGTGCGTAGACGCAACCTGCGTAACGGTCAGCGCGTTCTCCACTGCCGGGTCAATAATGTTCAGCCACAGCAGCGGCGCGATGCCCATCACCAGGGCGGCAACGGCCGTCGGCCACAGCGCCAGCTGTTCGCGGGCGGAAAGGTCGGGCAAGGAATTGTTCTCTGCGTGAGTCACCTTGCCGAAGAAGACACGTTGATACATCCACAGCAGGTAACAGGCGCTCCAGATCACGCCGGTGGCGCCGATCGCGCCATACCACGGGTTCGCCTGAAACGCTCCGCTCAGCACCAGGAACTCGCCCACGAAACCATTCAGCAGCGGCAGGCCCACCGAGGCCAGCGTCACGAACAGGAAAAACGTGGCGTACTTCGGCATCGGGGTGGCGAGGCCGCCCATATCGGCAATTTCGTACGTGTGCTTGCGTTCGTAAATGATGCCCGCCAGCATGAACAGCGCCCCGGTCGAAACACCGTGCGCCAGCATCACGAACATGGCGCCGTTGATACCGGCCTGCGTGAAACTAAAAATGCCCAGCACCACGAAGCCCAGGTGGCTCACCGAAGAGTAGGCGATCACCTTTTTCAAGTTCGGCTGCACCATCGCTACCAGCGCGCCGTACACGATTCCGATCAGCGCCAGCGCGCACACCCAGGGCGCATTCTGCCGCGACTGTTCTGGAAACAGCCCGAGGTTGAAGCGCAACAGGCCGTAGGTACCCATCTTCAGCAGGACGCCCGCGAGCAGAACCGACCCCGCCGTCGGAGCTTCGACGTGCGCGTCCGGCAGCCACGTGTGGAACGGGAATAGCGGTACTTTCACCGCAAACGCGACGAAGAATCCGAGGAAGAGCCAGGGCGCTGCGGAGGCGAAGCCCGGCACCTGGCCCGCAAGAATCGCGCGCTGAATGGTGACGAAGTCAAAGCTCCCAACCTTCGCATAGAGCCACAGAAGAGCCGCCAGCATGAAGACCGACGCGACCATCGTGTACAGGAAGAACTTCACCGCCGCGTAGACCTTGCGACCATGACCGTAGATGCCGATTAGCAGCGCCATCGGAATCAGCGTCGATTCCCAGAAGAAGTAGAACAGGAAGAGGTCCAGCGACGTGAACACGCCGATCAGCGCCGTCTCGAGCACGAGCAGCAGAATGAAAAATTCCTTCACGCGCTGGTGAATCGAGTTCCACGAAATCAGCACGCACAGCGGCGTCAGAAACGTGGTCAGCAGCACTAGCCACATCGAGATGCCGTCCACGCCCATGTGGTAATGGATGTTCGGGGTTGAGATCCACGGCTTGTCGATTTCGTACTGAAAGCCCGGCAGCATCCGGTGCGCACGAGCGACCAGGTGCAGCGACGCTCCGAACGCGAACAGCGAGATGATCAGAGCAAAAATGCGGATGTCGCGATCGCGCCGCGGAATGATCAGCAGCAGCAGCCCGCCAATGGCCGGAGTGAAGGTCACCAGCGTCAAGATGATCGGATCGAGGAAGCTGGTGTTCATCGCACCCCCATCCAGATCATGTAAGCGATCACAACCGCGCCGCCAGCGGCGAGCCATCCCGCATAGGAACGCAAATTTCCGGACTGCATGTGCCGCGCCGCGTCCGAGACGTGTCGAGCGCCATCGGCCGCGTCGTTCACGGCCGCATCAATCACGCCCTGGTCGACGCCGTGCCACAGAATGCGCGTTGACCCATCCACCAGCGGCTTTACGAACAGGGTCGCGTAGATTTCGTCAATGTAGTACTTGTTGACGACTGCCTGATACAAGCCGCCTAGCATGTCGGCCATTTTCTGGGGAAGCTCAGGACGCTTCAGGTACAGCAGGTAGGCGAGATACCAGCCCAGACCTGCCGCGCCCAGCGAAATTGCCATCAGCGCAAGCTCGGTGCCGTGGCTCAAGGCCTCGGTGGCAACCGTCGACGCGCCCTCCCCGAAGACCGGTGCCAGGAAATGTTCGAAGCGTCCGCCAATCCCGACCCATCCACCGACGAAGGAGAGCACGGCCAGAATCATCAACGGTACCAACATCACCATCGGGCTCTCGTGCGGATCTCCATGGCCGTGTCCTCCATGGCCATGAGGATCGGCATGCCCGGCGCTGTCCCGTCCGCGGTAATCACCCCAAAAAGTCATGAACCACAGCCGGAACATATAAAAGGAAGTGATGAATGCGGTGGTGACGCCGATGAACCAGTACGCAGGATTCGCCTCGTAGGCGCGCGCCAGAATTTCATCCTTGCTGAAGAATCCGGCAAAAGGCCAGATGCCCGCAATCGCCAGTGTCGCCACCGACATAGTAATGAAGGTGATTGGGATGTACTGCTTCAGCCCGCCCATCTTGCGCATGTCCTGCTCGCCGCCTACGGCGTGAATCACCGAGCCCGCGCCCAGAAAGAGCAGGCCTTTGAAGAACGCATGCGTCATCAGGTGGAAGATGCCCGCCGAATAAGCCGCCACACCGCACGCCATGAACATGTAGCCCAGTTGCGACACGGTCGAGTAGGCAAGAACTTTCTTGATATCGGTCTGCGCGATGCCGATGGTCGCGGCGAACAGCGCTGTCAGCGTACCGATGATCGCCACCACGGTGAGTGCATTGGGAGCACGATCGAAAATCACGTGCGAGCGTGCCACCATGTAAACGCCCGCGGTCACCATGGTCGCTGCGTGAATTAGAGCCGAAACCGGCGTGGGACCTTCCATGGCGTCCGGCAGCCAGACATACAACGGGATTTGCGCAGACTTGCCGGCTGCGCCCACCATCAGCAGGAGCCCAATCGAGGTCAGCAGTCCGAAGCCTGCCATCTCACCCGGCAACTGCGAAACCGAAGTGAACACCTGCGCGAAATTCAGCGATCCGAAATGCTTTATCAGCAGGAAGAGCGCGATCAGGAATCCGAAATCGCCAATGCGGTTGACGATGAACGCCTTCTTCCCGGCCGACGCCGCCGAATCTTTCGTAAACCAGAATCCGATCAGCAGATACGACGCTAGCCCCACGCCTTCCCACCCGATAAACATCTGCAGGTAGTTGCCCGCCAGCACCAGCGTGAGCATGAAGAACATGAACAGGTTCAGATAGGCGAAGAAGCGGTAGAAGCCGCCCTCCTCCCACATGTAACCCACCGAATAGATGTGAATCAGGAATCCGACGCCGGTCACGACCAGCAGCATCACCAGCGTGAGCTGGTCGAGATAGAACTCGAACTCCGCGACGAATATGTGCGGCCCGCTGCCGGAGCGAATCCAGTGGGCCAGGAACTCGGTGTACGGCAACTCAAGCGAAGAGAAGCGCGCCGCCACGTACAACGCCATCAGGAACGCCGCGCCCGCGAACGTCAGGGCGACGCCCGATACCGCCTGGCGCGAGAACCGGCGTCCGAAAAATCCGTTGATCGCGGCGCCCAGCAGCGGCAGCGCCGGAATCAGCCATAAATGCAGAGAAGGCGTCATAGTTTCAGCAGGTTTACCTGGTCGACGTTCAAGGTCTCGCGCGTGCGGAACACGGCGATGATGATGGCCAGTCCCACAGCCGTCTCCGCTGCCGCGACTACCATCACGAAGAACACAAAAATCTGGCCGCTCAAGTGTCCCCACTGCGCGGCGAAGGCGACGAACGACAGGTTTACACCGTTGAGCATCAACTCAATCGACATGAAGATGGTGATGATGTTGCGCTTGATCAGAAAACCGATTACGCCGCACGCAAAAAGAATTCCGCTCAGAATCAGATAATAGGAGATGGGGACCATCAGCCCTTCCTCCCGGTAGGCGCAGGAGGCGTCTCGGGCTTCGCCGCCAGAAACACCGCACCCAGAATTGCGATCAGGATCAGGATCGATGTCACTTCGAATGGCAGCAGGAATTCGTGAAACAGCAGCCAGCCGATCGTCTTCGGATATCCGGGGAGCGCGCCCAAACTGACTGCCTTGTCACCGGAGTGACGGATCAAAACCCACGCCACCAGAAGTCCACCGGCCAGCGCGCCAGGTACTCCCAACACCAGTGCCACCCGACTACCCTTGGTCGTTTCTTCCTCGCCCGCGTTCAGCAGCATGATCACGAACACGAACAACACCATGACCGCGCCGGCGTACACGATCACCTGCACTGCCGCGACGAACTCCGCGCCCAGCAGCAGGTACTCGACTGCGAGCGAAGCCATCACCACCACCAACGACAGTGCGCTGCTGATGGGATGCTTCTGCACCAGCAGGTTCACCGCGCCTGCCACGCAGATCGCCGCGAAAACAAGAAATAGAACTAAGTGCAGCATCGTCGACTGTCTAACCCTGAAAAACGAAAATCTAAAAATCAAAAATCTGACATCGCCCGCCTCACGACCGGTACGCCACCACCAGAGCCGTGATCACTAGATTCGCAATCGCCAGCGGGAACAAAAACTTCCAGCCAAACGCCATCAGTTGGTCATACCGGAAGCGCGGCAACGTCCCGCGCACCCAGATATAGATAAAGAGAAATACGAAAATCTTGGCGACGAACCAGAATGTCGGCAAAATTACCTGCAGCAACGGAGGCCCGAACACCGGTCCACTCCACCCGCCCAGAAACAGCAGAGTGGCCAGGCACGCTACCGTGATCATGTTCGCGTACTCCGCCATGAAGAACATGGCGAACTTCATCGCGCTGTACTCGGTGTGATACCCCGCGACCAGTTCAGTCTCGGCTTCCGGCAGGTCGAACGGAATTCGATTCGTCTCCGCGTACGCCGCCATCAGGTAAACGAAGAACGCGACGAACTGGCAGCCGTAGAAGATATTCCACTTGGGAATGAATCCCCAGAAGTGCCCGCTCTGCGACTCGACAATCTCCCGCAGACTGAAGCTGCCAGAAACAATCAGCACGCCTACCAGCGACAATCCCAGGCAAATTTCATAGCTGACCATCTGCGCGCTCGCGCGTAGACCGCCCAGCAGGGAATACTTGCTGTTCGACGACCACCCGGCGAGCGCCACGCCGTACACGCCTACTGAAGTTATTCCCAAAATCAGCAGCAGGCCAACGTTCAGATCGGTGATCTGCAGCGGAATCGAGTAGCCCCTCACCGTGATCGCGGTGCCAAACGGAATTACCGAAATCGAAGTCAGCGCGCAGATCACTGCAATCATCGGCGCCGCAATGAACAACGGCTTATACACGTGCGGAGGAGTCAGATCTTCTTTCACCAAAAACTTGATGCCGTCCGCCAGGGGCTGCAATAGTCCGAATGGTCCGACACGCGAGGGGCCCCAGCGATTCTGCATGTGGCCCACGACTTTGCGCTCGAGCCATACCGTGTACGCGACCGCCGTCAGCAGTATTAAGATCACCAGCACGATCTTGATGACGGACGCGAGGATGAACACCTGGAGACTGGACAATGCTTTTCCTTGTTCGTGAGACCGTTAAGAACGAACAGCCTGGGACTGCGTTTGTGTGAACGGCCTAGTCCGCCGCGACTTCCGACGGCTCTGCCTGATGATTTTCGATGACCGAGTTGAGCGCCTTCGAATACCGGCCGAGCGTTCCTGAACTGAACAGATTGTCGTTCGCCGGCTGGATCAATTCCGGCTTGTGAACTGCGCCCGGCCCGCTGTTCGACAATGTCGTGTGCTGATCGTTGCCCGCCAGTAGATTGATGCGCGAGACATCGTACCCCGGCACCAGGCGTTGAATCTCGTCGAGAATCGCCGTCAGCTCAAACGGGCTCATCTTGGGCTCCAACCCGTGCGCCTCAAGCCACACCGCGTGCCGGTCGGCCTCGCCCGATTGCGCGCCGCGCGACTGTCCCATGTCGGTCTGCTCGCCCGCGCCGAACGGTACCAGCTTGCGAATGTTGAAGCCCATGGCGTCGGCGATGCGCACGATCATTTCGAAATCGCTTTTCGTGCCCGTGACCTCTCCGGCTTTCTTGACCAATTGCAGATCGCCGCAAGTGTTCGTGAAGGTGCCCGACTTTTCGTAAGCATTGGCCGCTGGCAAAACAATGTCGGCCATAAACGCCGTCTCGGTCAGGAACATTTCCTGCACGACCACGAATGTCTTTGAAAACGCGAAGGGATCGATCGACAGACGGCCTACGGGATTCGCGCCCACGACGTACAGCGCTTTCAGTTTCCCGTCCTTGGCGCTCTCCATCATTTCCGGCAAGGTCAACCCCGGTGCGGTAGGCACGCTACCCCACTCGTCGTGGAAGTTGGTCTTATTGGCGACGCCATGATAGCCAGGCAGCAGATCTGGATAGAGGCCCATGTCGGCCGCACCTCGCGAGTTGGCGTAGTCCGCGAGGCAGACAAACTTCGCTCCCGGGATCGCCGAGCCGAACTTCACTAGGGCGGCCACGTCGTTGCCGCGAATCTCGGAGCCAAAGATGATGATCAGATTCTGCTCGCCGCGCAGCTTGTCGCGCAGTGCGACCCACGCCTCGCGGTTGGTCTTCTCGCTCGCGATCGACTCGGCGGCTGCATCGCCTCCGGCGAGGAACGCCGCAACTTTTCCTTCGGAGCCTGGCGCGACCTGTGTGAATCCTGCCGCCTGCCGACCCAACTTGATTGCCCGCGAGTTGATGAGGTAGAGGCGCGAACGGTGCAAGCGGACGTTGTTGCGGATCTGCCAGGCCAGCAGCGGATGCTGCTCGGTCGGATTGTTCCCGATCACGAGAATCGCCGGCGCGTCGTAAACCTCGCGCATGGTGGCAGTCGCCTCGGGTTTGCCGCTCAGGGCCGCTGCGAAAGCAGGGAGGTCGGCGGTGCGATGGTGATCGATGTTGTTGGTTTGCAACACGACACGGGCAAACTTCGAGAGCAGGTAACTTTCTTCGTTCGTCGTACGGCTCGAACCGACTACCCCGATAGCCTGTCCGCTATCGCGATCTCGCACTTCTGCAAAGCGCTTGCCGATCAGCTCAAAGGCTTCTTCCCAGGTAGAAGGTGTGAGTTTCCCGTGCTTGCGGATCAGCGGCTGCCGGATGCGCTCCGGGTTGTCGGTGAAGTCAAAGGCGTAGCGACCTTTCATGCAGAGGAAGTCGTTGTTGATGCCGCTCTTGTCGCGATTGTCGCCGCGAACGATTTCCATGCCGGTGTCAGAGCGGCGCACGCCCAACGTCGTCTTGCAGCCATCGCCGCAATGCGTGCAGATAGTGCCTACATGCTTCATCTCCCAGGGCCGCGTCTTGTAGCGGTAGGCGCCTGAGGTCAGCGCGCCTACAGGGCAGATGTCGATGCACATCCCGCATTCTTCACACTCGAGATGATCTTCTTTATTGGGGGCGATGATCGACGAGACGCCGCGGTTTTGCACGCCCAGCGCCCACACGTCCATGCCTTCTCCGCACACGCGCACGCAGCGATAGCACAGGATGCAGCGCGGCCGGTCGAAAAACACCACCGGAGACCATTGCTGCTCCTCCTTGTGGTTCTTTGCCTCCATGTACTTTGATTCGGCGGCGCCATATGAGAACGTCATGTCCTGCAGTTCGCACTCGCCGCCCGCATCGCACACTGGGCAATCCAGCGGATGGTTCCCGAGCAGCATCTCGACCATCGACTTGCGTGCCTGCCGAACTTCCTCGTTGTCGCTGACAACAACCATGCCTTCGGAGATCACGGTCGTGCAGGCGGTTTGCAGCTTGGGCATCTTCTCGATTTTCACGAGACACATGCGGCAGGCGCCCTGCAGCGAGAGGTTGGGGTAGTAGCAGAACGAAGGGACTTCGATGCCCGCGGACTTGCAGGCTTCGATCAGCAGCGTCCCGGCGGGGGCCGTGATTTTTTTTCCGTCGACAGTTAGCGTTACGTCAGGCATTTAGAAAATTTGATAATTGGGAAATTTGGTAATTGTGTAATTGAAAATCAATTCAGTTCATGCGCCAAAGCCGGCAACTCTTCGACGGCGCCTTCTTTTTCAAACGGACACGGCCTTCCGTCCAAATGTTCTTCGAACTCCTGCCGGAACTTCTTCACAAACGCCATCGTCGGCATCGCCGCCGCATCGCCCAGCGGACAGAACGTCCGGCCCAGCATGTTTTCCGACAGGTAGTAAATGTTGTCGATGTCTTTCTTCAGTCCACCACCAGCGTGGAAGCGGGTCAGCGTCTTCTTCAGCCAGTCGGTCCCCTCACGGCACGGGATGCACCATCCGCAACTCTCATGCTGATAAAATTTCATCGTACGCAGCGCGAATTTCACGATGCAGTTGGTGTCGTCGAGCACCACCACACCGCCGGACCCGAGCATCGATCCTGCCTTCGCCACCGAATCGAAATCCATCGCGACATCAATTTCGTCGGGCAACAAGACGGGTGTCGACGATCCGCCGGGCACCACGGCTTTCAACTGGTGCCCATTCGGAATTCCTCCGCCCACGTCGTAAATCATCTTCTTCAGGTTGTAGCCCATGGGCAGTTCGTACACGCCGGGCTTCCCCAGATTTCCGGCCAGGCAGAACAGTCGCGTTCCGCCGTTCTTGGGAGTGCCAATCTTCGAGTACCAATCCGCGCCGCCCATAATAATGTGCGGAACGCTGGCCAGCGTCTCGGCATTGTTGATGACCGTCGGTCCGCCCCACAACCCAACGACGGCAGGGAAGGGAGGCCGGATGCGCGGAATGCCGCGCTTGCCTTCGAGCGACTCCATCAGCGCCGATTCTTCACCTACTTCGTACGCGCCTGCTCCGCCGTGCCAGAAGATGTCGAGATCTTTGCCGCTGCCGAAGATATTCTTGCCGAGGAAGCCGCGTGCGTATGCGTCGGCAATCGCCTTCTGCATGATGACCGAAAGGTAGCGATACTCGCCGCGAATGTAGATGTACCCCGTCTGCGAGCCAACTGCGAGCGCGGCGATCATCACGCCTTCGATTACAGCATGCGGATCGTGTTCGAAGATCAGCCGGTCTTTGCAGGTGCCGGGCTCGCTCTCGTCGCCATTGCACAACACATACTTCGGCTTGGCCGACTGCTTGGGCACGAACGACCACTTCATCCCGGTCGAGAACCCGGCGCCGCCACGTCCGCGCAGTCCGGAATTCTTGACTTCATTGATGATCGCGTCCGGCTCCATCGAGAGCGCCTTCTGCACGGCCTTGTACCCATCGAGTTCGAGATAACGATCGATGTTCGTCGCCCCCTGGCCAAAGCGGCGGGAGACGACTTTCACTTCATCGGGATGGGTAACAAGAGTTGCCATTTGTAATTCGGTAATTTGTGATTTGTAATTTGGAAAATGTGCCGATGATCGAGGGGTTTTAAATTACAAATTCCTCGATTACCAAATTACAAATTCCGTTCACTTCTTCAATGCGTCCAGGACCTTATCCAATTTCTCTACCGTGAGGTTCTCGTGAAAATCGTAGTTGACCTGCACCGCCGGAGCCCAACTGCAGGCGCCGATGCATTCCACCTCTTCCAGCGTGAAGGTTCCATCGGGCGTTGTGCCCTTGTGCCCGATGCCTAATTTCTTGCGGCAATGCGCGTAGAGTTCTTCGCCACCACGCAGCATGCATGCGATATTTGTGCACACCTGAACGTTATATTTCCCGCGCGGCTTGGTGGTCAGCATCGAGTAGTAGCTGATCACGTTGCGCACATCGAGTTCGGTTAATTCCAGTCGTGACGCGATTTCGAGCACAACCTCGTCGCTGAGAAATCCAACCTCATCTTGCGCGTAAAGCAAAGTCGGAACCAGGACCGAGCGCTTGGTCGGATAATGCGTCAGCATCTCCGCGAACCGCGTCTCGAATTCTTCTGAAAAGTTCATCAGTGAAGAATTTCCAATTACAAATTACCCGACTACCAAATTACAAAATGCTTACCGGTCGATCTCCCCCAGCACAATATCGATTGACCCGATCGCCGCCACCACATCGGCGATGAGTCGCCCTTCGCACATGGTCGGGATGGTCTGTAGATTTGCCAGGCACGCCGCGCGCATGTGCACGCGATACGGCTTGGCCGTTCCGTCACTCACCACGTAGTAACCCATCTCGCCGCGCGGTGACTCGACTGCCTGGTACACCTCGCCGGCTGGAACCGAAAAACCCTCCGTAATGATCTTGAAGTGGTAGATCAGGGCTTCCATCTCCGTCTTCATCTTCTCGCGATCCGGCAACACGACCTTCGGCGCGTCGGCCTTGATCGGCCCTTCCGGCATGCCATCGAGTGCCTGCCGCACAATGCCAATCGACTCGCGCAGTTCGCGCACTCGGCACATGTAGCGGTCGAACACGTCGCCTTCAGTGCCCAGGGGCACTTGAAACTTGAAATTCTCGTACCCCGAGTACGGCATATCGCGCCGCAGATCGAAGTCGACGCCGCTGCCGCGCAAGGTGGGACCGCTCGCGCCCAACGCCAAGGCATCTTCCGCGCTGATCCTCGCGACGCCTTTCGTCCGCATGCCCCAGATCGGATTCCCAGTCAGCAGGTTCTCGTACTCATCGACCTTCGAAGGGAAGCGGCCGGCAAAGTCCCGCACCTTCTCGAAGCATCCAATGGGTGGTTCCAGCGCGATGCCGCCAATGCGGAAGTACGAAGTCATCATGCGCTGCCCGCTCACCATCTCGAAAATGCGCAGGATGTCTTCGCGCTCACGGAAGCAATAGAGGAAGACGGTCATCGCGCCAATATCCAGCGCGTGCGTACCCAGCCAGACCAGGTGCGAGTTGATGCGCGTCAGTTCGTTCATCAGCACGCGCAGCCATTGCGCCTTGGGAGGAATCTCGAGCCCAAGCAGTTTCTCCACCGCCAGCGCGTAGCAGAGATTGTTGGTCATCGGGCACAGATAATCGATGCGGTCGGTGAGCGGCACAACCTGCTGGTAGAACTTCGCCTCGCACGTCTTCTCGATGCCAGTGTGCAGGAAGCCGATGTCCGGCATAATGCGCACTACGTTCTCGCCATCAATCTCGAGAATCACACGCAACACGCCATGCGTCGAAGGATGCTGCGGGCCCATGTTCAGGATCATGGTGCGATCCTGCAGCGGCTCCAGCACCGGCGTGGGATTCAGGTGCGACATTATCGGTAGCCCTCCACGGGATAGTCCTTGCGCAGCGGGTAGCCTTCCCAGTCTTCCGGCATCAGCAGGCGCCGCAAGTAAGGATGTCCGGTGAAGCGGATCCCGAACAAGTCGAACACCTCGCGCTCGAAATAATTCGCTCCCGGCCAGACCGACGTGATCGACTCGACCACCGGGCTCGATCCATCGAGGCGCACTTTCAAGCGCACGCGCTCTCTTTTCGGAATCGAAAGCAGGTGATAGATTACTTCGAAGCGCGGTTCGTTCGGATACCAGTCGACGCAGGTCACGTCCGACAGGTAATTGAAGGGAAATTCCTGATGGTCGCGCAACAGCGCGCAAGCTTCGCGGATGTGAGCGCGGTCGATCGTAATCGACATCTCGTCGCGATCGAATTTCACGGCCTGCACCGCTGGTGCGTGCCACGAGAGCAGTTTCTGCAGGGCTGGGTGCCCCTTAAGCTCTTCTATGTTCGTGATGGCGGGAGCCAAACCCATCAGAGCTCACCTCGTCCCGACGAAACCTTGCCCCAGTCCAACACGCCTTTTTTCCACACGTAGAAGAAGCCCACCAGCACGATTCCGATGTACACCAGCATTTCCCAGAAGCCGAACATCTTCAGGTCGCGCAGAATGACCGCCCAGGGGTAGAGGAAGACGGCTTCTACGTCGAACAGAATGAAGAGCATGGCGACCAGGTAAAACTTCACGGAGAAGCGCTGGCGCGCGTCGCCCACCGGATCCATGCCGCATTCGTAGGGCGTCATCTTGGCCCGTGTGGGCCGGCGCTTGCCGAGCAGCCACGACAACGTGACAATTGTGCTCGCCACGATTCCGGCCACAAGCATGTGCAGCAGAAGAGGCAGGTAGCGGGCGAAGTAATTGTCGGGCATAGGAGAGCTATATATAATTTCGCGCGAAGACTCGCTTAAACGTTCTAGATTAGAGTTCGCAGGGAGCAGTGTCAAGCGAGCGCGGCCGCTGCAACTCAGTGATTTTACTGACATGCAAGCATTTCGTGAATTGCGAATCGAGACGGCATGATTTTTGGTTTTAATACCGATGTGAAGCAGGGCGATACCGTCTATCATGTGCAGAGCGAAGCGCGTGAAAACGAACTCATCCTGCAAACCCAGGTGTTTGTCCGCGGCCGCTGCATTGGGAAGAAGGCGACTTCTTATGCCGAGCAGATCGCGCGCGGAAATTTTTCGGACCAGCAGAAGGAACAGATCCTGCGGGACCAGCACCGCCAGGTGCTCGACGCCATCCGCGAAGGCCGGGTCGAGGAAATGTTCGATCGCAAGGATTCCGCGGAAACTTTGGCGGCGGTGAAGGAACTGGATCTGCAGTGGCTGAACGCGGATTCGGTGCGCAGCGAAAACAGCGTGATCATGAACCTGCGCGTGACCGAGGGCGGTTCGGCCGTAGAAGGCGCGCGCTTGACGTTTCGTTTTTCACGTCCCGATGCTTCGCCGTTTTACACACAGGTGGCGACGAACTCCGGCGGCTATGCCGAGATGAAAGTGGACTTCGAGGAGTCGGCGTTGCCGGATGCGTCGGTGTTGGTGCAGGCGAGTTTCGGCGGACGGACGGCTACGAGGAAGTTTCGTTTGCGAAAGGTAGGCTAGATCTGCGGCCTGGCGGACAAGAGTGTCCGCCCCACACGGTTTCGTTTTTTATCAGGGAGCGGCTTCAGCCGCGCCGTATCTTTTCCTTCTGCCCCTTCCGGGGCCGGTTTTTCATCGCTGGTTCAAGCGATGAGGAGTGATCACTCCCGCTGCGGGTACGGTTCACGCATGCTATGAGCCCTGTATGACTCAGTAGCGGGTGAGTCGGCCTACGCCGCATCAGATGTCCGGCTTGGTCTCCCTGGGGT
>Ga0209811_10000484_pt1 | contig 16459 bp, 10 predicted proteins | sample Coa_R1_6_FD_187161 | JGI IMG/M metagenome (GOLD analysis project Ga0209811, IMG submission 187161) | Surface soil microbial communities from Centralia Pennsylvania, which are recovering from an underground coalmine fire. - Coalmine... | ecosystem: Environmental > Terrestrial > Soil >...
CGCGAGCAAACGACGCGCGCATCACGCTGCTGCGCGTGGCGCCGCACGTGCCGTTGACCACGGCGTTCGATGCGACCCTCCCGCTGGCCTACATGCCGTTCATCCCGGACGAAGCGGCCACGCGTGCGATGGTCGCGCGCTTCGAACAGGAGCGGCAGGCGCTGCCCGGGGATGAACGCCATGGCGGTCACGATGCCGAGCATGGCCACGATCGCCAGCAGCGTCAGGTACGGGTAACCCCACATGCGCACCGTGAGCCGCTCGGGCGCGGTGCGCTCGAGCGTCGCGCGCAGGCGCAGCTCCGAGAGCGCAATCAGCACGTAGACGAAGATCGCCACCGTGCCGTAGGAGTTCACGAGGAACGCGAATACGTGCTCGGGCGAGACGTAGTTCATGACCACCGCGGCGTAGCCGAACACCGTGCCGGTGAGGATGGCGCGTGCGGGCACGCCGCGGGCATTGAGGCGCGCGAGCGAGCGCGGCGCATCGCCCCGGCGCGCGAGCGCCATCAGCATGCGCGAGGAGGCGAACAGGCCGCTGTTCAGCGCCGAGAGCACCGCGGTCAGGATCACCCCGTTCATGAGGTGCGCGGCGGCGGGAATCTGCAGCTGCTGCAGGGCGCTCACGTACGGCTGCGCCATCCCCGGGCTGTTCCAGGGCAGGAGCGTGACCACCACCAGGATCGAGCCCACGTAGAACACCAGCACGCGCGAGATCACCGACTGCGTGGCCGCCGCCACCGCCTCCGCGGGCGCTGCGGATTCGGCGGCCGCGACCGTCACCAGCTCGGCGCCGAAGTAAAAGCCGGTCGCCGCCACCGCGCCGGTCAGCACCGGCCCGATGCCCCGGGGCAGGAAGCCGCCGTGGCTCGTGAGGTTGCCGAAGCCGCCCGCCGCCTGCGGCCACAGGCCCGCCATGTAGACGGCGCCCACGGCCAGGAACAGCACGATCGCCACGACCTTGACGGAGGCGAACCAGTATTCGGCCTCGCCCCAGGAGCGCACCGAGAGAAGATTCAGCAGCGTGAAGGCGAGCACCAGGGCAAGGGTGAGCGTCCAGGGCGTCGCCTGCGGGTACCAGAACATGAGCAGGCGCGCGCCCGCGACCGCCTCGAGCGCCACCACGATGACCCAGAAGTACCAGTACATCCACCCGGTGAGGAAGCCGGCGAGCTCCCCGAGGGCGAGGCGGTTGTATTCGTAGAAACCGCCGACCGCCGGATACGCGGCGGCCATCTCCCCGAGCATCCGCATCACCAGCACCACGAGCGCGCCGGTGAGCGCAAAGGAGAGCACCGCGGCGGGCCCGGCCGCCTGCACCACGACGCCGCTGCCGACGAACAGCCCGGCGCCGATCACCCCGCCGAAGGCGATCATCTCCATGTGCCGGCGCTGCAGCGTGCGGCGCAACCCGGAGTGCGGATTCGTGCTCATGCGGTGGGCAAAACCCGCGCTTTCATCCGGATAACAGGTCAACACGCGCAGTGTTGGCTATCGGGCGCGCCCAGTCCAATGAGCGCGTGCGAGGAGGCGGCAGGAGGCGATCGTTGGCGCACGCCACCGTGCCCGGAAAACACGGCCGCGGACCCGCGCAGCGGGTAGCCGCGGCCGTCCCTCTTAGTGTTTGAGCGGTGTCACGAAGACACTGAGGGGCACCGCCTGCGGGCTGCCGGTCGCGTTGTTGGCGATGTTCAAGGTGGCGGCCACCGAGCCTAGGTCCTGGGCGAAGAGGATGACGAAGACCGGGCAGCTCTTGCCGACGGCGAGCGAGGAGCCGCACAGGCTGAGGGCCGCAAAGTCCCCGTGGACGGACCCCGCACCGGCCGTCACGCTCACCTTGGAGAGCGACACCGGCGCCTTGCCGGTGTTCGTCAGCGTCACGGTCCTGGACTGCAGGCTGAAGCGGCTCACCGTGCCGAAGGAGACGCTGGCGGGGGCCACCTTCAGACTCAGCTGTGGCACCGCCGGCGCGACCGTGATGCTGCAGTTGCTCGTGGCCGTGCCCGCGGAGGCATCCTGCACCTGCGCCGTGAAGGCAAAGGTACCCGCCGCGGTGGGGGTGCCGGTGACGGCACCCGTGCCGGTATTGAGCAGGAGTCCAGGCGGCAGGCTGCCGGTATTCGAGAAGGTGTACGGCGTGACGCCGCCGGTGGCCGTCATCGCGGAGCTGTACGCGGTCCCGACCTGGGCGCTCGCGGACGGACAGGCCACCGTCACGGGCGGCGGTGGGCCGCCCACCAGCTTGCCGCCGCGGAAGCTGTAGAAGTAATCCGTGGTGGCCGCCAGCGGGCCGCTGATGGTGAGGGTGTTGGTACCGAGCACGAGGCCGGCGATGCCGTTGGCGCCGGCGCCGGCGCCGTTGTTGTAGGTATCGCCATCGACCTGCCCGTAGCGGATCCCGATATCGAAATCCCCCGCGCCCGAGGAGGCGTGCGAGAAGATGACCAGCTGCGTGAACACCTGCACGCCGTTGGCATCGGTCGGTCCGTACCACAACACGGCGAACGCCGGGACTTCATCCGTCTGGTGAAATTCGCCGTCGGCCTCGGGCTGTGCCGCGGCCGAGCCGCGCTGGTACATGAGCTGCCCGAAATTCTGTCCCAGCATCTCGAACACCGTGCCCTGGAACGTTACCGAGGTCAGGTCCGTAAAAAACGGTGCGATGACCGGCTGCCCGAGCGAGGCGAGACTGGTAAAGGAGGAGGGAGTGACCGCGGCGTTGAACGAGACGACGCCGTTCTCATTGACGAAGAGAGTGCTCACCGGGCCGGTGCCGAAGTCGATCGAAAACCCCAGCGGGATGGCGCCGCTCGAGGCGTCGTTGAGGAGGGTCAGGGGACAGGACTCCGGACCGCTCGAGCCTGCGGTGCAGGCCGTGCCGTTGCCCACGGTGTCGGTGCCGAAATCATCGCCGTCGCCGCCGGGGCCGAAGATCGGGCCGAAATCGACGCTGACGTGATGCGCTGAAGCCGTGGTGCTGACGAGGGCCGCACCGAGAGACAGGATCGCCGCCGCGAGCAGGTGTCTGCGCATGATTAATCCCCTGACAATTATTTCTCCGCGCGTTGATTTGCGCGGCGTTTGAGGCATTGTATGGGCCGTCGCCAGAAGATGCGAGCAAATCGCCTTTAGGTTTTTTATGCCAGCGCGACGCTACGTGGCTTACATCAGCTACCACCACGGGGACCGCAAGGTGGCCCGCTGGTTGCACCGCGCCATCGAGACCTACCGTGTCCCGCACAAACACCTCGCCGCGACGCCCGTTGCGCCACGGTCACGCTTACGCCCGGTATTTCTCGATCGCGAGGAGCTCTCGAGTTCATCCAACCTCGCCGAATCACTGCGCGAGGCGCTGGACGAGAGTGATTTCCTGATCGTCGTGTGCTCGCCGGCGGCCGCGGCCTCGCGCTGGGTGAACGAGGAGATCAAACTCTTCAAGGAGCAGGGCAAGGCCGACAAGATCCTGTGCCTGGTGGTGGCCGGCGAGCCGCAGGCGGTGCGGCGCGGTCTCGCGCCAGAGCTCGAGTCCTTCCCGCCGGCACTGTTCGGCACGGGGGTCGACGGACAGCTCGGCGCCGAAACTGCCGAGCCGCTGGCGGCGGACATACGGGCGGGCGGGGATTCCCGCTACAGCGCCAAGCTCAAGATCATCGCGGCCCTGCTGGGGGTGAGCTTCGATGCGCTGCGGCACCGCGATCACGCCCGGCAGCGAAAACGTCTGGCCGCATTCGGCCTTGCGGCCATGGTGGGATGTGTCGTGTTCGCCGGCCTCGCGCTCGCGGCCTGGGTGGCGCGCCAGGAGGCGGTGAAGCAGCGCCAGCTGGCGATCCAGAAGTCACAGACGGCGGAGCGGACTGCCGATTTCCTGGTCTCGCTGTTCCAGGTCTCCAATCCCAGTGAATCGCGCGGCAACTCGGTAACCGCGCGCTCGATCCTCGATCGCGGCACCCAGGAGATCGAAGAATCCTTGCGCGATGAGCCGGTGGTGCGGGCGGAGCTCTCGGGGACCCTCGGTGAGGTCTACACCGGCCTCGGACTCTACAAGCCGGCGCTGCGTCTGCTCGAGACCGCACATGCCACCGGGGGGCAGGACCCCGGCGCGCTCACCCGGCAGACGACCTCGCTTGCGTACCTGGAGCAGCTGCGCGGCAACACCGCAAGAGCCGACGCGCTCTACGCCCAGGCGCAGCAACTCGCCGATGCACTGAAACCGCCCGACCGCTCGCTGCAGACACGCATACTCATCGGCCGCGGCGAGCTCGCCGGCCTGCAGGAAAAGCCCGAGCAGGCGCTGGACTATTTCAACCATGCGCTGGCGCTGCAGAAGAACCAGCCTCCCAACGAACTGCAGGTGCGCGCGCTCGAGCAACTGGCGACCTCGGACATTTATTCGAACGACCTGGCCGCGAGCGAAAGGCTGTACGAGCAGGCGCTGCAGGCGCGCATCAGGCTCTCGGGCGAGACGCACCCGATGGTTCCCGAGACGCTCAACAATCTCGGCGCGGTCGCTTACCTGCGTGGCGAGAGCGAGCGTGCGGAAGGGTTCTATCAGCGCGCGCTCGCCATCGACACCCGGGTGCTGGGCAAGGAGCACCCGGATGTCGCGGTGGACATGAACAACCTGGCGCTGCTCTACCTCGAGCGGCGGGACTTCGCGCGTGCAATCCCCATGCTCGAGGAGGCCGTGCGGATACAGCTGGCGCAACAGGACGAAACGCAGCGCGACCTGATTTTCGCCTTTACCAACCTTGGCCTGGCGCGCATGGGCACCGGCGACTACGCGGCCGCGGAAAACGCGCTTGCGAAGGGACTGCAGGCGGCGATCGCGAACAAGAACCGCATGCACGCGCCCATACTGGTGGACATCGCCGACCTTCAGTGCCGCACCGGCCGCTACGACGCCGGCCTGCAGACCCTCGAGAGCGCGCGTCCCATCATGGCCCAGCGCTACCCGGATGACCCCTGGCGCATCGCCCTGCTCGACAACGTCAAGGCCGCCTGTCTGACGGGCAAGCAGCGCTTTTCTGAAGCCGACGCGCTGGTCGAGACCAGCGTACCGGTGCTGCTGAAGCGATGGCCGCCCGCGAGCCTGTATGGGTACGACGCGCTGCGCAGGGCGATCCGGCTCTACCAGCTGATGGGTGATCCGGTGCGCGCGGCGAAGTACCGGCGCATCGCCTGAGCGTCCTCAAGTGCTGCACCTGCCTGCGAACGGGGACGCTTCCCGCTTGCGGTGCAAGTGCTTGATTGACGGCGGTCCACCCTGGCGGGTGGCTTTGCGTTGACCCTCCGAAGGGCAGTTAGTACGCTACACAAACAAATAGCCACACGAGGGGGCGGCTGAAGCCGCGCCCAGGGCGATCCCGGAGGATAGTGATATGGCCACCGTGCAACCGATCGAGCGCAGCAATTCCTTCGTGCAGCCCGACTACTCCCCCGCCGCCAAGAAGGCACTGGCGCGCAAGCCGGCCCTCTTCATCAACAATGAGTGGGTGGCCTCCAGCCACGGCGCCACCCTCATCGTCGAGGACCCGTCCACGGGCCGGGAAGTCGGCCGCATCGTGGACGCCTCGGATGCCGACGTGGACCGCGCCGTCGCCGCGGCGCGCGCCGCGTTCGACGATGGCCGCTGGTCCAACCTGCCGCCCAAGGTACGCGAGCGCGCCATCAACAAGCTGGCGGACCTGATCGAGGCGCACACCGCGGAGTTCGCCGAGCTCGAGGCCATCGACAACGGCAAGCCGATGGGCATGGCGAAGATGGTGGATATCCCCGGATCCGTGGATCACCTGCGCTACATGGCCGGCTGGGCCTCCAAGCTCGGCGGCGAGGTACTGGATCCCATGGGACTGCCGCAGGGTACGGTCTTCAGTTACGTCTCGCGCCAGCCGGTCGGGGTGGCGGCCCAGATCGTGCCCTGGAACTTCCCGCTGCTGATGGCGACCCTGAAGATCTCCCCGGCGCTCGCCGCCGGCTGCACGCTGATCCTCAAGCCCGCCGAGCAGACCTCGGTGACGGCGCTGCGCCTGGCGGACTTCGTGGCGGCGGCGGGCTTCCCGCCGGGCGTGATCAACGTGATCACCGGCAACGGGCACACGGCCGGGGACCGGCTGGTGAAGCACCCGGACGTCGACAAGGTCGCGTTCACCGGCTCCACCGAGGTCGGCAAGATCATCAACAAGAACGCCACCGACTCGCTCAAGCGCGTCAGCCTGGAACTCGGCGGCAAGTCACCCGTGATCGTGATGCCCGATGTCAACGTCGAGGAGGTCGCGCCGGCCGCCGCCGGTGGCATCTTCTTCAACTCCGGCCAGATCTGCGTCGCCGGCTCGCGGCTGTTCGCGCACCGCTCGGTGTTTGACCGCGTGGTCGAGGGCGTGGCGGCGGCTTCCGCCTTCTGGAAGCCGCGCCCGTCGCTGGACCCGGAGGCGCACATGGGACCTCTGGTCTCCAGGGAACAGATGGACCGCGTCATGGGCTACATCGAGGCCGGCAAGCGCGATGGCGCCTCCGTCGTGGTGGGCGGGGATGCCGCAGCAGCCGACGGCTACTACGTGAACCCGACCGTGCTCATCAACGTGAAGCCCTCCATGAGCATCGTGCGCGAGGAGATCTTCGGGCCCGTGCTGGTGGCGCAGCGCTTTGACTCGCTCGATGAAGTGGCGAAGGCCGCCAATGACACCGCCTACGGCCTCGCCGCCAGCGTCTGGACCAAGGATGTGTCGGCGATGCACCGCCTGGCCGCCAAACTCAAAGCCGGCACCGTCTGGGGCAACTGCCACGCGGTGATCGATCCGGCGCTGCCGTTCGGCGGCTTCAAGCAGTCGGGCATCGGCCGCGAGCAGGGCCGTCAGGGCATCGAGGCCTACACGGAGCTGAAGACGGTCATCATCAAGCTGTAGGGCATCGAAAAGCGCCGGCAGCGGCGCGCGTCGCGGACGGCCGGGGGGCCGCCAGAGACAACAGGGGCGAACCAGATGGTTCGCCCCTGTTCTTTTCGGCTACTGGCGGGGAATGATCAGAAGGTCTTCCTGACGGTGAGCGCCCAGGCCAGCGGCGCCGCCGGCGAGCCGGTGATGGTTCCGGCACCGGCCCCGGTCAGGTCGAACTTCGAGTAGAAGTAGTACTTGTTGGTTATGTTCGTGGCTTCAAGCGTCGCCGTCAGATCCTTCTTGGCGTTCTTCCACTCGAGGTGGGCGTTGGCCGTCGTATAGCCGCCCACCTGACCGTAGATGGCGGACGGCGTGCCCGCCGAGGCCGCCAGGTTGCTGCCGTTCTGCGGACCCTGGTAGGTGGCGTCCAAGCGCGGAGTAATCGTGCCGCCGCTGCCCAGATGAATCTCATACTGGATGCCGGCGTGCGCCTGCTCCTTGATGAATCCGATCGGGGTCGAGGACAAGAGGTCGATCACCGAGGCATCGCTCGAGCACGGACCGTTCGCCAGGCCCACCACCTCGGGGTTCACGCACTTCCAGTCCCAGTGCAGATACGATCCGGACAGATCGAGCTGCAGGCCCGCGAAGGGCAGCGCCATGATCTCGGCTTCCACGCCCGAGACCTTCGCGTCGCCTGCGTTCTGGGGCAGTGCGCAGGGCCCGGGGCCGCCGTACTGCGGGCAGCTCAGCAGCACCAGCTGTGCGTCCTTGAAGTCGTTGTAGAAGACGGCGGTGTTGAAGCGGACCTTGCGGTCGAACAGGTCGGTCTTCAAACCAATCTCGTACGAGGTGAGCGTCTCCGGGCCAAACCCGATCGCCTGCTGGGCGTTGAACGGGCGCGGGCCGACGCCGCCGGCCTTGTAGCCGGTGCCGACGGACGCGTAGACCATCACCGCCGGGTTGAAGCGGTAGTCGGCGCTGAAGTGGTAGTCGGTGCGGCTGCCATCGAAGGTGGCCGTGCGACCCGAGAGCGCCTCGCCGTTGGGGCCGTTGTAACCGATGCCGTTCGCGGCGCCCACCGGATCGACGAACGGGTTGATGGTCACGCCGTCGAGGTTGTAGCGGTAGTAGGTGTAGGCCTTGGAGTCCTTCGAGTAGCGCACCCCGCCGGTCAGGGACAGCGCGTCGGTGACATCCCACACCACCGTGCCGAAGGCTGCCTTGGACTTGGTGAACACCGGGTCGTTGCCGATGAACTGCAGCGGGAAGATCGGGCAGGTGGGGGTGGGCAGCCCGCCGATCGCGGCGCACACGGGCGCTGGTACGCCTATGGCGACGTAGCGGATGTCCTGCAGCGTGTAGTAGGTGGTCCTCTCATCGGAGTAGTAGCCACCGACCGTGGCGTGGACGCGCTTGCCGAGCTCCATGTTCAGGCGCAGCTCCTCACTCCAGAACCAGTGATCCAGCGTGTTGTTGCCGAACTGGCTCTGTGCCGGCGACAGGTCGCCGTCGATGCTGAACGAGTTGGTCCAGTTGTGATAGCCGGTGATCGAGTTCAGCTTCACCGCATCGGTGATGCCGATATCGAGGTTGAGCGAGAAGTCATAGCCGTCGAACTTGTTGAGCTGCTGGCCGGAGGTCGCCGGCATGGGCAGGCCATTCAGCGGCGGGATGAGGCCCGCGGCGAAATTGGCGGCGCCGTTGCCGAGGGTGGTGTAGTTGCACCACTTGCCGCACAGGAAGCGCGAGTCAAACGGCGTGCCGTTGGGCGTGTTGGTGTTGGGATTGCCGCCGCTGTTGCCGTACAGCAGGATCTCCGCGCCGTTGTTGTGAGCCTCGTGGATGTAGTCGGCGCTGAACAATGCGTCGAAACTGTCCGAGGGGTTGAAACGCAGGCTGGCGCGCGCGGCGCGGTAGCCGGTGTCACCGAGCGAATACTGGTTGCACTTGGTGCCGCCGGTCGGTGCCGGCACGCCGCTGCCGGGGAAGAGGCAGCCGTAACTGTAGACGTCGACGTAGCCATCCTGGTCGGCGTACGTGCCCGCGATCCTGGCAGAGAGGTGATCCAGGAGCTTGAAGTCCGCGCCCGCGCGCAGCTCGAGGCGGTTGCGCGTGCCGTAGGTGACGGTTGCGTAGCCGGAGCCATCGCCGGTGGGCTTGCGTGTCACGAAGCGGATTGCGCCGCCCTCGGAGTTACGGCCTTCCAGAGTACCCTGCGGGCCGCGCAGCACTTCCACGCGCTCGACGTCCATCAGGTCGAAGTTCGCGCCCGTCAGGCGCGGATAGTAGACATCGTCGATGTACAGACCGACGCCGGGCTCGAAGGCCGGATCGAAGTCCGCCTGGCCGAAACCGCGGATGAAGGCGGTGACCGATTCGCCGAAGGCGGCCGACTGCTGACGGAACACCACGCTCGGCGCGCTGGTCAGGATGTCCGAGAGCTTGGTCGCGCCCTGCTCCTCGATCATGTCCGACGTGATCGCCGTGATGGCGATCGGCGTGTCCTGCAGTTTCTCCTCGCGGTACTGCGCGGTCACGATGACCTCGGCGAGCACCGACTGATCTGCCGGCTGTGCGTTCTGCGCCACAACGAAGCCGCTGCTTAATGTTCCAAGCGCCGCGAAGACGCTCAGTCCCAATAACCGCAAGTTGGAAAACCGGCCGGAAGAAGCCTCCATCTCACGTCCCCCCTCTATTTGTCGATGACTACGAGCCGTAAGTTACAGGAACGCCCTCTTATTTTTTGTAAGTAGAACAAACAACTTTATCGTTTGCAAGGCGTCGCATTGCCAAAAGCACCTGTGGCCTGCGTGCAACGAGCGCCCAAACGGCGCGGTTTGGGCCCGGGGTGCCCGGGCGAGAGAACATAAGGTGGGGTTCCTGCGGCACCCACCGGGGGCTGAAGCTCGGTCGCAGGCGTCGCGGGGTGCCGTGCGCCTTCAGCCCTCGTCCGCCAGCGCCGCCCCGAAGCGCGGATGCGCGAAGTGCATGGGCACGTCCTGGCGATGCGGCCAGGTGCGGCGCACCTTGTCCGGCGGGAGCAGCACGTCGGGACCGAGTGGATTCGAGGGATAGGTCTGCGTGGCGGGCTGCAGGTGCGACACCGTCCTCGACCAGCCTTTCTCGTAGTCCGCCTGCCACTGCATCATGTAGTCGAGGCGCTTGATCTTCCAGATGCCGTCCACGCGGACATAGTCGTTCTCGTAGACGCCCGCTTCGTAGAACTGCAGCGGCAGGTTCTCGGGCTTGTAGGGGCGCGTCTCGTGACTGCCGCCCATGAGCAGCCCGCGGAAGCGCCCCTTTGCCGTGCGCCGGTCGGGTGCCACGGTGATGATGTCCTGCATCTGGAAGTGATCGAGCAGGAAGCCATCGACCGGGCCGTTCACGCCCTGCGTGAAGAAATTCTGGAACCAGGTGCCGTAGAGACGGCGCACGCCGGCATGCCCGTGATACTCCCCCGAGAGAAATACCACCACGCCGTCCGCGGCGAACAGCTGCACCACATCCTCCGCGCGATTGAAGTCGATGTAGTACCCGTAGGCCCAGTGCAGGCGGCGGATGGCACTGAGGTCCTCGAGCTCCCCGACACGATGCTCCAGGGCCGCCAGGCGTGCTTCGAGGTCAGCCATGATCACTCCCCCGCGTGCGTTTGCTTTGTTTGTAACACTAACAAATGATAGGTGGCGCAGCGAGGGGAAGGCGCATGGACTTCAAGGGCAAGACGGCACTCATCACCGGTGGCGTGTCCGGCATCGGCTTCGGCATCGCGCGCGCGTTCGCGGCCGCAGGCATGGAGCTGGTGCTCACTTACCGTAATGCCGAGTACCAGGCACAGGCGGCCGCCTGGTTCCGGCAGCGCGGCGGCCGGCCGCCGCGCTTCGTCACCCTCGATGTCACCGACCGGCAGCGCTGGCGCGAGGTGGCCGACGAGGTCGGCCCGATCGACGTGCTGGTCAACAATGCCGGCGTGAGCGTATTCGGCCCCACCGATACCGCAAGCTATGCCGACTACGACTGGATCATGGGCGTGAACTTCGGCGGCGTGGTGAACGGCCTGGTGACCTTCATTCCGCGCCTGAAGGCACAGGGCGCGGGTGGGCACATCGTCAACGTGGCCTCGATGGCCGCGTACCTGTCCGGGCCGCAGGCGGGCATCTACACGGCGAGCAAGTTCGCGGTGCGCGGCCTCACCGAGAGCCTGCGCTTCAATCTCGCGCCCCACGGCATCGGCGTGTCGCTGGTGTGCCCCGGGCTCACGCGCACCAATGCGTGGGATTCCGCCCTCCGGCGCCCGGCCGGCTTTGCGGACTCGGGGTTCCCGCCGACCGAGCGTGCGGAGCTCGAGCGCTTCGGCACCGCGTTCGAGGCCGGCATGGATCCGCTCGAGGTGGGCGAAAAGACCCTCGCCGGCATGCGGCAGAACCGCGCGCTGATCTTCACGCACCCGGAATTCGCGGACGACTTCGACGAGATCCACCGTGCGAGTCGCGCCGCGCTCCCCCGGGAGCCGGTCCCGGAGGGCCGCCAGCGCATCGAGCGGTTGCGCCGCGCGGCCAATGCTGCGGCCGCCGCGGGCAAGCAGATCCGGCTCGACGACCTGAGCTGAGATCGAGTCGCTACTCGACACTAACTAACACCTGACAGCTCAAGTACTTGTTTGAGGGGCGCTGCGCCGCAGACGCTGGACGGTGTCCTACCGCTGGGAGGACTGGAGGGACGAGGTGCCCTGGATGTCGCTCTATTTCACGTTCGGAGTGTGGAGCAGTATCGGGCTCGTCTACGCATCACTAGCCTTTGAGTGTGGCAACTGAGGAGCTACCGTCGGCCACGGATAGGAAGGGGGAAACGCGGCCTCCTCGGACGGCTCGTCCTCGAACTAGCGGGCAGCCGCAGCGTCGCCGGCCGCTAGCGCTATCTGCCCCGCGCCAGGTCTGGAAGTCTCGCCTGGGCATCGGCCGACAGTCGGGCGCGACCCGACTCGAGCTTCTTACGCCACTGCGGACCCTCATTCCACGCCGCCTTCCAAGAGTCTGCTAGCTCGGCGGGACGCCGGACCGCGAGCGCCTCGATGAGGGTCTGTGCCTGCTCAATGTCCTTCGTGGACTTCGCCTTGTTGACGCGGTCGACGGCCACGATCAGCTTGTGCACCGCATAGGCCTCCGCGCGCGGGACGACGACCGGCACGCCACCGCCATGGAGCAGAACAGAGCGCTCCGGGTGGCGGATGAGGAAATCGAGGTGACGCAGCCGCTCGGCGCCTGTCCCTGCCAGCGCTCTCATGCGAGCAGGTTTGCCCTGGTGATCCTCCGATCCGCGGTTGGGCGTCAGGAAGTCGACCAGGTAGTCACGCGAATTGCGGTAGCGGGTCGAGACGAAGGGATCGCCGACATGGGGCACTTCCTTGAACGTCTCATCCACCGTACGCAGGATGGTCACCGGCGGCTCGAGGCTCTCGCCGATGTTCTCGGAAATGCCCCAGAACTGGGCGAAATCTGCGTCCTGGGTCATGAGCGGCCGCGCCCCCAGGCGCACGCCCAGCACACCGGCGTACGCCTGGAACGCGAGCGTGCCAACGAGCACGCCGCGAAGGCGAAAGAATCCCGCCTTCCAGAGGGCCTCGACGATGCGGCCGGAGAGCGGATCGGGTGTCGGCAGACCAGCCGCAACCAGCGCACGCACCAGCGTCTGTCGGCGCTTGAAGCTCGCTTTCAGGGTCGCGAAGCGCTCGATGCGGTCCGTGATGCTCGCATCGCTCACGGGACCCACGTACTTGTTGCGGACCGCATTGCCCTCCCGCCACTGGTAATGCCAGTAGTAGCGGCCCTTGGACTGCTTGCGGGTAAAGCTGCCCTTCTCGCCGTATTCGGCATCAAATTCGGCATCCAGGGCGCGCTGGACCAGCTCGGCGAAGAGCGTCTGCGCGGCGAGGTCGATCTCTTCCACCCGCGCATCCTCCTGGGGCAGTTGACCTACATTTCAGGAATGTAGGTCAACGGCAGGATACGAGGTTGACCAACAAATTCGAAATGTAGGTCAACGGGGCGACGACGCAGCCTCGGCTCATGCCAAAATGCGGGTCTTGTCACGAGAGTTGCAGATCGAACTATCCTCTACACTCGGGCGTGTCTTCTGACTTCGTGACTCTGGGATAGCGCTGGAGAGCACTATGAGCGGTTCAGCTTTCTCCAGGTGGTTCTCGCCAATCGCGACGGGCGCGGACGCCCTGAAAGTCATCAAGGACAGCTCCAGCGCCTTTTTCGTTCTTGCTGCCATACAGACGGTACTGGCGCTGGTGGTCCGGGACTATTCCATCCTCTTTGATGCGGGATTGCTTGTTGTTCTCAGCCTGGGCCTGCGGAGGTTGAACAGCCGCGCCGCCGCCGTAATTCTCCTGGTGGTGGCCGTTTTCGAGGTGGGTACCACCCTCGCCAACAGGTTAGGCATGAATCTGGGCGGAGGGAATAACGTCATCCTCGCTCTGATCATGGTGTTCGTGGCGTACCGGGCTACACAAGCGACCTACAGGCTGCGCAAGCTCACCAGCGAAGCGCCGGTCAGCGTACCCGGATCGCCGAAGTGAGCTCGCGGATCACTCCCGCCCAGGGATAGCGGGCCTGGCACTCCCGGAGCCTGCAGTCGCCTGCTCGCAGCAAGGCCTCAGGGCACTCAGAACATCCCGTTGGTATTGACAGGCTTCTCCGGCACCGGCTGCGCGACATCCCAGTGCTCGGCGATCTTGCAGTGCTCGACGCGCAGGATGTCGACTACCGCGAGCCCGCGATCGTCTGCCGTGAACTTGGCGTGCGAGTGCACGGCGACGAGGTTGCCGTCCGCAATGATGCGCTTGATCGAATAGGCCGCATCCGGATGACTCTTGAAGAAGGGCTCGAGGAAGGCGATCGCCGCGTCGCGACCGGTCGCCGCCAGCGGGTTGTGCTGGATGTAGCCCGGCTCCACCCAGGTCTCGAAGGCCTCGCGCACCCGCTTCTCGACGTAGAACTCCGTCATGAACTTGGTGACCACCTCCTTGGGCTTGAGGCGGCACTCGCCCGCATGGGCAAGCGCGGTGGCAAGGCTCAGGGTCGCAGTAAGCAGGATGAGCGGTCGGCGCATGCGAGTCTCCTTGCAGAAATTAAGAATTAACCAGTAGGACCTTACGAGTGGAAATCACTGCAGCCGCGCGGCGGCGAGGTCGGCGCCCGCGCGCAGGGCGGCCAGCTTCTTCCAGGTGACGGCGGGATCGATCTTGCCGTAGCCGGCAAAGGTACCGAAGCCGCAGTCGGTGCTGGCGATCACGCGCTCGATGCCGACGATCGCAGCGAAGCGCTCGATGCGCTGCGCGATGAGCTCCGGGTGCTCGACGTAGTTGGAGCGGGTGTCGATCAGGCCCGGCGCGAGGACCTTGTGCGCGGGAATCTTGGCCGCCGCCCACACCTTCCACTCGTGCTCGTGGCGTGCATTGGCCGCCTCGAACAGGATCGTCGCCGGGCGCGCCCGCAGGATGATGTCGAGCACGCGCTCCAGCGGGATGTCGTGATCGTGCGGCCCCTCGTAGTTGCCCCAGCACACGTGCATGCGCATCTTTTCCGGGGCGATGTCCGCGGTGGCGGCGTTCAGCGCCTCGACGTTGGCGGCGGCGACCTTCAGGAACTCCCCCTCGCTCAGGTCCTGGAAGCCGGTGTGGCGCGCCATGGCGAGGTCCGGGCAGTCCAGCTGCAGGAGCAGCCCGCTCGCGGCGATGGCGGTGTACTCCGGGCGCATCGCGCTCACGAGGTCCGCCAGGTACGCCTCGTGGCTGGGATAGAAGGCATTGGGCTGAAACGCGGTGATGAGGCCCGGGGAGGCCGCGTTCAGGAAGCCGCGCACCGCGCGGCCCGCCAGCGCCCGGCTGAAGCGGCGGATGTCCTCGTGACACGGATCAAGATTGACCAGCCGCACCGGGCCCACGCAGCTGGCACGCACGAACTCCTGCTCGCCCATGATCGCGGCGAGCTTTCTGCGCAGCTCCGGCAGCGCCGCCAGGTCCAGTGCCGGCTTGCGCACGACGTGGCCGCCGAAACCCGACAGCCGCTCGGTGATGTAGGTCGAGTAGCCGACCTTGCCGAGCTCGCCGTCGCTCACGATCGAGACTCCGGCCGCCTGCTGCTGCGCCACCGCGGCCTCGACCGCCGCCTGCACGAGGTGCTCGAAGGCCGCCGCGTCGTAGGGCCGGCCGTGGTCGCGCGCCAGCAGCAGCGGCACCAGCTCGGGACCGCGCGGCAGGCTGCCGACGTGCGTGGTCAGGATATCGGGCATGCGGCTCCTATTGCCTTTTGTAGGCAATACATACAAATATGTCGCGACAGGAGAGAGACTTCAACATGAGCGACATCGCCGCCTTGACCGCCCGCATCGAAAAGCTCGAGCACGAGCTTGCGCTGCAGCAGGATATACACCAGATCCGCCGCCTCCAGTACACGTACGGCTACTTCATCGACAAGTCGCAGTACAACGAGGTGGTCGACCTGTTCGCCGAGGACGGGGACGTGTGGTTCCTCGGCGGCATCTACCGGGGCAAGGCCGGCGTGCGCCGCCTGTACATCGAGCGCTTCCAGACGCAATTCACCCAGGGTCACAACGGCCCGCGCTACGGCTGGCTGCTCGATCACCCGCAGCTGCAGATGGTCATCGACGTCGCACCCGACCGCCGCACGGCCCGGGCACGCGGCCGCTCCATGATGCAGGCCGGCCTGCACCAGAGCGCGCAGGGGCAGCAGCGCGCCTGGTGGGAGGGCGGCATCTACGAGAACGAGTACGTGCGCGAGATGGATGTCTGGAAGATCAAGGCGCTGCGCTACTTCCCCTTCTGGCACGGCAGCTTCGCGGAAGGCTGGCAGAAGACGCCGATCGATTTCATCCCGATGGCGAAGACCTGCTACCCGCAGGACCCGCTGGGACCGGATGCGCTCATCGATCCGGCGCCGCGGCTGTGGCCGGCGACCGATACCGTGCCGTTCCACTACCCGCACCCGGTGACCGGTGAGCCGATCGTGCTCGACAACCGCCGCGCGCGCGAGGGCTTCAAGGATGGATGAGGCCGGCGCCTGGCTGGCGAAGGCTGCGATCGCGGAACTGGTCACGCGCTACGCGGCCCTGAGCGATGCGGGCGACTGGGACGCGCTCGCCGCGCTTTACACCGAGGACGGGCGCATGAACCGCCCCACCGCCCCGGAGGAATTCATCAGCGGGCGCACGGCGATCCTCGCGGCGTTCCGCTCGCGCCCGCGGCGCATCGCGCGGCACGTCGTGGCCAACGTGCTGGTCACGCTCGAAGGCGACGCCCGCGCCCGCGCCACGAGTCAGCTCCTGCTCTTCACCGGCAGGGCTGCCGAGGACGGCGGCCTGCCCGTCGCTTCCCAGGGGCCGCCCCTGATCGGCAGCTATGAGGACACGCTGGTGAAGACCGCGGCGGGCTGGCGCTTCGCGGTGCGGCGTGGGAGCCTCGACTTTCGGGGCTAGGAGAGCGGGGGCATGAGTCAGGCGGCCGCGGAAGTGCAGTCGATGATCGACTACCTGGTGCCGACCTCGCGCATCAACCGCCGCTTC
>Ga0209811_10000485_pt1 | contig 16422 bp, 11 predicted proteins | sample Coa_R1_6_FD_187161 | JGI IMG/M metagenome (GOLD analysis project Ga0209811, IMG submission 187161) | Surface soil microbial communities from Centralia Pennsylvania, which are recovering from an underground coalmine fire. - Coalmine... | ecosystem: Environmental > Terrestrial > Soil >...
CGGCTCGGGGTGGCTCCCGAAATCCAGCGCTTCGCTGGTCAACTCGATCCGGCCCACCTGCGTCGGGTCCGCGAGGTGTACGGAGATCTCGCCGGTGCCGCTGCCGAACGCGCTCGGCAACCGCACGTCCGGCGTGAAGCCCATCGTCGCCGCGAAGGCGTCGGTCGCGAGCAGCAGCGATCGTCCCGCCGGCCAGCGGTCGAACGCATGGGCGCGGGGGAAGAGCGGCACGGTCATGGTCGTCTTCTCGTCCCGGACCTGCAGCTCGAGACCGGCGAGCACGCTGTCATTGCTCGTGGCCGTCAGCTCGACCCAGGAGGGCCCCGCTTTGCCATCGCCACACGCGCCGAGCACGCCGCGCACCTGGATCGCGGGCAGTCTCCCGGTGCCGTAGTGGCAGCCGTACAGCGTGCCGGAGCGGAACGCCCAGTCGGTGAGCAGGGACGAGCCGGGCGACCACGTCGTGCCGTTGACGAGCTGCCGCACGCTGCCCATCAGGAATCCACTCGGGTCGCTCGCCGGGTAGTCGACCGACCAGGAAGTGCGATCGCCGGACGGCCGTCGCTCCACCAGCGCGATCTTGCCGCCGAGCGAGTCGAGCGCGAATCCGAGCGGCGCATCCAGCGGCACCGGGAGCGGCGCGTCGGCGCGCGCGATCAGCAGCGTGCGCCCGACCTGCGCCGGGAATCCCTTGGCGCCACCGAAGGCGGGCGACACCTCGCCGGCGAGCGCCCCGGTGTGGTCGTAGGCCTGGAGCGCGAACGCGCTCGTGAGCGTGTCTTCGGTCCCGGAGGAGACGAGCTGGATGACCTGCCCGCGCGGATCCCCGTCGAAGCAGCCCAGCGCGAGCTTCTGCAGCACCATCGGGATCGCGACCGCGGTGTCCCGGCATGGCGCCGGGATCTCGAACGAGTCGCCGTTCAACCGCAGCGCCACCGGGTGCCGGCTGGTCAGCTGCCCGCCCGACTTCGTGAGCACGAGCGAACGGCCGAGCTGCGGTGTGGTTCCCGGCAAGAAGCCCACCACCTGCAGGTTCGACACGTCGCCGAGCACGCGGTCGCGGAAGATCAACGCCATCGTGCCGCCGGACACCGGGAGCGAGCCGGCGAGGGTGCGATCCGGCGCGAGCCCGGTCGTCGCCTGGAAGGCCGGGCCGCCGACGAGCAGCGTGCGCGGCCCCGTACCGCGCAGCTCCGGCGGCAGGCTTGCCGGCACGAGCGGTGTGAGCAGCTGGCGGAGCGTCCCCAACTGGTCGAAGACGTACAGCGACAACCGCGGGTCCGGCGCCCGGTCGGGATCGACGCCGGTGATCTCGATGTATTGCATGCTCGAATCGCGATCCGAGCAGGCCACGAACACCTCGCCGATGTGCGGATCGTTGTCGCCGAGCGTGCCGCTGAAGTGACAGCCCCGGATCACGCTCTGGGTGCCACTGAACGACACCGGCTCCGGATAGACGAGGGTGGTGAACGGGTAGGTGCGGAAGCTGTAGCCGGGGGGAACGATCGGGAGCGCCGTCGCCGCCGGTCCCCGCGGTGATCTCAGCTCGGTGGGCCCGTAGCTGAACTCGACGCTTGCGCGCTCGATGCCACTGCGCACCGATACCACCTCCACCGTGCCCGCCACGCTGTCGAGCGGCGCGGGGAGCAGCGCGTCGAACGAGCCGATGGGCGCCGCATACTCGGGATCGACCACGAGCCAGGAGCGCTCGTCCGTGGCCTTCAGTGCTGTGGAGGAGTTGAACAGCCTCGGCGTGGTCCCGAGGAGCACCCCATGCCGGTCGTAGAGCCGCAGGACGAAGCTCAGATCGAGCCGTACGCCGACGACCAGGCTCAGCCGCACGTACTGGCCGCGGCGCGATCCATCCCAGCAACCGGTGCACACCTCCATGCCCTTCACCGGGATCACGATCGCCGTGTCCGACGTCTGCGGGCAGCGAAGGAACTGGCCGGCGGACGTGATCGGCTGGGGCGGGTTCTGCAGCCGGTAGTCCGTGTCCGAGAATCGCCGGATCGCCTGGCCCGGCGGCGGCGCGATCTGGGTTCCGCCCCAGCGCAGCGATTGGATGGTCTCCATCCGGCCCGTCGGGCCGCCGAGACGGCGCTGCAGCTCGATCCGGCCGGCGACGGCGTCGAGCTGGACCGGCAGCAGCGCATCGGGAAGTGCACCCTGGTCGTTCGTCATCCCAGTGGTCGCGATCAGCCAGTTCGTGGCCACGGGCCACGACGTGCCGCCGCGGCTGCCGAAGCCGGCCGGGACCGTGGCGTAGACCATGTCGGCGGCGTCGTGGATGACGAGCACGAGCGTACTGTCGAACCGCTCGTCGCTGCTGCCGGACATCAGCTCGATGTAGCTTTGGGGCTCGCTGCTCTGGCTGCAGTCGGTGAGCAACTCGCGGATGCGGATGGTGGAGGGCAGGGCGCAGCCCTGGGGCAGGTGCGCGGTACCCCCGAAGTCGGTGGGCGTGCTCGGACTGCGCTGGACATAACGCCCGGTGAAACTGTCCCACACCAGCGACGCACCCGATGGAGGAGCCGGCAGCGCGGGCGTCCCGTACTCGACGTCCGAGAGCACGACCTCGGCGCCGGTGGCATCGAGGCCGTGGAGCACGACGCGGCCGCCGGCGGCGTCGAGTGGCGCCGGCCAGACGAGGTCCGGGAGCTCGCCCCGCCCGCCCCGGAGCAGGCTGTCCCCCACGAGCCAGGTGCGGTTCGTGGACCAGGGGCCCTGCAGCGTGCCGAAGCCCAACGGCACGTCGAACAGGAGTGCTCCCGAGTGGTCGAATGCGCGCAGCGACAGGTCCGGGTCCAGCGACTGACCGCTGGCGGTGGGAGCGATCTCGACGAACGCTCCCGAGGGATTCCCGCCTCCGCACTGCGTCGCCAGCTCGGTGATGCGGATGGGCCGGTGCGGGTCGGCGAAGCAGTCGGGAGCCCGTGCAAGCACGCCATCGCTGCGCGTGGGTGAGGGATCGGGCGACCAGTGGAAGAGGCCGGGGATGGTGCTGGTCGCGCTGCGTCCGGGCGGCGGAGTCTGGGCGAGCCCCGACGTCGACGAGTACTCGACGCGATTCAGCACCGTGAGCGTGGTGCCCGACTTTCGATAGAGGACGATCGAGCCACTGTTGCTCGACGGTGGCGCGGTGAACACCGTGTCCGGAGCGACACCGGTGAGCGGCTCGAACAAGGCCGTGGCGATGAGGAAGTGCTGCCCCTCGGGCCACGGTTGCCCGGCACGGCTCGCGAACACGCCGGGCAGGTCGGCGATGGTGTTGCCCGATGGGCCGAGGAGGCGCACGCCGAGCGCGGCATCGAACGTCTGCCCAGGGCCCATGGCCACCAGCTCGACGAACGCGCCATCGGCTCGTGCGTCAGCACAGCGGAGCAGGAACTCGTCGACCACGATCTTGTCCGTGGCCGCGCCAGCTGGGAGCACGGCGCACCCCAGGCAAGCGAGCCCGACGGACCACGCGATCCAACGGACAGGCCGCGAGCGGGCGGGCGTCCGGGGGCGATGGCGCATGGGGGCTCCCGAATCGAGGGGGAACCACGATTCTCTTACATCTCGTCGTGGGTCACCACTGGGAAGTCTTGAGCTCAAGTCATTCCACAATAGAGACTTGCCGGTTGCGGAGCACCCGTGGTCGTTTGGGTCTTTCACGCTACTGCCCAAATGTGTAGTATGGGCCATCCCTGAGACGGGAGCCGGCCGCCGGTACGGTGCATGCAGGTGGTCGCGGCCCCCGATCCCCGCACTCGAGACGAAGCCCCTGCGAAGGAGACGCAGTCATGAACTTCACCCCGCCGCCCAATGCCAAGGAACGGTCGAAGGCGCTCGACCTCGCCCTGCAGCAGATCGAGAAGCAGTTCGGCAAGGGCGCCATCATGAAGCTCGGCGAGGGGAACGCCGTGCCCGAGATCGAGGTCACGTCCACCGGCTCGATCGGCCTCGACCTGGCGCTCGGCGTGGGCGGCGTGCCGCGCGGGCGCGTCATCGAGATCTACGGGCCCGAGTCGAGCGGCAAGACGACGCTGGCGCTCACCATCATCGCCAACGCGCAGAAGACCGGCGGCAACGCGGTGTTCATCGACGCCGAGCACGCGCTCGATTCGAGCTACGCCGGCAAGCTCGGCGTGGACATCGCCAACCTGCACGTGGCGCAGCCCGACACCGGCGAGGAAGCGCTCGAGATCGCCGACACGCTCGTGCGCTCGGGCGCGGTGGACATCGTGGTCATCGACTCGGTGGCGGCCCTCGTGCCGCGCGCCGAGATCGAGGGCGAGATGGGCGACTCGCACGTGGGCCTGCAGGCGCGCCTCATGTCGCAGGCGCTGCGCAAGCTCACCGGCTCCATCAACAAGAGCCGCACGTGCGTGATCTTCATCAACCAGATCCGCATGCAGATAGGCGTCATGTTTGGATCGCCGGAAACAACGGCCGGTGGGCGGGCGCTCAAGTTCTATGCGTCGGTGCGGCTCGACATCCGCCGCATCCAGACGCTCAAGGAAGGCGAGACCGCCGTCGGCAACCGCACCAAGGTGAAGGTGGTGAAGAACAAGGTCGCGGCACCGTTCCGCGAGGCCGAGTTCGACATCCTCTACAACGAAGGCATCTCGCGCGAGGGCGAGCTGATCGACTTCGCCGTCGACAAGGGCGTGATCAGCAAGGCCGGGACCTGGTTCAGCTTCGGCGACGAGCGCCTGGGCCAGGGCCGCGAGAACACGCGCATGTTCCTCAAGGAACACGCCGACATCCGCGCCAGGATCGAAGCCAAGGTGCTGCCGATGCTGGGGCTCAAGGTGCCGGCGGTCCAGGCGTCGACGAACGGTGCGCCGCCCGAGGTCGCCAAGGCCCCCGGCGCGCCGGGCATCACGCCGGCGAAGGCGGTCGCGCTGCCGAGCATGGCGGAGCGGAAGAAGTAATCACGCGACGGCGGGGCGGAGAGATCCTCCGCCCCGCTCGCGCCTCAGCCCCCGCGGAGGGGCCCATGTCCGACGTGAGCACACCGTGTCGCGAGGCCGCGCTCAAGCTGCTCGAGCGCACCCGGCGCACGCGCCGCGACCTCGAGCGCCGGCTCAAGGAGAAGGACTTCGACGCCGCGACGATCACCGCGACGCTCGATCGCCTCGCCGAGGTCGGGCTCGTCGACGACGTGGAGTTCGCGCGCGCCTGGCTCGCGGGACGCTGGGGACGCAAACCGTCCGGCTGGCGGCGGCTCGTGCAGGAGCTGCGTGCGAAGGGCGTTTCGGAGGAGGACGCGGAAAAAGCGCGCGAGCTGCTGAGCGAACGCGGCAGTGCACCCGATGAGGTCGGGAGTGCGGCGAAACTGGTCGCGCAGGCTCGCAAGCGTTACGCGCGCCTCGAGCCGCAGGCGCAGCGGCAGCGGCTCTACGCGCTGCTCGCGCGCCGCGGCTACGACAGCGACGTCATCCGTCGCGCGCTGGAGCTCAAGGAGCCGCTGGAGAGCGGCGCGGAAGGCTGAGGCTAACGGCCCATCCGCTTCACCCACGCCAGCACCGCGCCGACGCCCTGCTCGCAGACGTCGTGCCCGCACGGCGGCCCGACGTTCGTGACGATCACCACCGCCCGGTCGCGCGCCGGCTGGATGAGCATGCGTGCGTAGAACGTTCCCGCGGTGCCGTCGTGGAAGAGGATCGGCTGCGCGGAGTCGCCGGGCAGCACCTGCCAGCCCATGGCGTAGCCGGGGGAAGCCTTGTCGGGATCGTCGTGCAGCCGATGCCAGGTCGTAGCTTCGAGCGCCGGCCGCGTCGCGCGCCCCTTGGCGCCGTCCAGCTGGAACGCGACGTAGCGCGCGAGATCGCTGATCGAGGCGTTCAGGTCGCCGCCCGGGCCGAGCACGGCGCCCAGGTGGTACGTGGTCTTGAGCGGCTCGGGCTCGATGCCGGTGCTGTCCGCGCAGCGATGGCCGCGCGGAGCGTCGCGGTGGGTCTCGGAGGGCCAGCCGGCCCCGGAGCGGGTCATCGCCAGCGGCTCGAACACCAGCTCGCGCACGAGCCGCTCCCACGTCTTGCCGGTGGTTCGCTCTGCCATGGCCGCGGCGAGCGTGTAGCCGGCGTTCGAGTAGTCGTAGGACCGGTTCGGGTCGTGCTCGGGCGCCAGCTGCAGCACGAGTCGTGCGAACGCCACGCGCGTCTGCACCGGATCCTGCCCCAGCGCGTTGAGCGCGACCAGCGTGTCGTCGCCCACGTGCTCGAACGCCGGGATCTGGCCGCGATGCGTGAGCAGCTGGTCGAGCCGGACGTGGCGATAGACCGGCAGCATGTCCGACATCATCTCGGGGAACACGTCCGTGAGCGTCGTGCTCCACTCGAGCTTGTGCTTCTCCACCAGCCGCGCGATCGCGAGCGCGACCATCGACTTGGTGCACGAGCCGATGTGCATCGGGTCATCGATGCCGAGCGGCCGGCCGGCGCCGGCCACGGTGACGCCGGCGGCGCCGATCGCCACCAGCTGGCCGCGCTCGACGACGGCGGCCGCCAGGCCGGGGACGCCGCGTGCCAGGCGAAGCGAGTCGAGCACCGCGTCCAGGCGCAGCACGCTGTCGGCGGCGGCACTCGCGTTCTTTGGCGGCGCGGCGGGGCGCGCGGCGCCGAGCGGCAGGGTGAACACCAGCGCACAGGCAGCCAGCGTGACACGGCGGCGCCGTGGCGGGGTGGGCATCACGGGATGCTGCCACACCGGGACGCGGCGCGCAGGAGGATGGCGAAGCAGCTCATTCACTCGGACGACTGCCCTTGCCCGGTCCGGTGGATGGATGCCGGGCGCTTGGCACGGCACACGCGCGAAGCTAGCAGAGGCCCGAGAGTCGGAGCCATTGGATCCGCTCGGCATCGGCTGACGCAGACACGCCTTTCCGCTATCTTTCCGCGGCTTGCAGCCTGTGCCCGCGAGCATTCCGAGGTCGTTCCTCGGCACGGGCCGTCCCCGATGGGAGACCGGATGTCCCCGACCAGTTCGCTCAAAACCGGCGCCGAGCTGCGCCGCGCGTTCCTCGATTTCTTCGTGCGGAACGGGCACACCGAGGTGCCCTCCTCGCCGCTCGTCCCGCATGGCGACCCGACGCTCATGTTCACCACCGCCGGCATGGTGCAGTTCAAGCCCTACTACTCGGCCACCGGGGACGTGCCGTACGCGCGCGCGACGTCGGTGCAGAAGTGCCTGCGGCTCACCGACCTCGACAACGTCGGGCTCACCCCTCGTCACGACACGTTCTTCGAGATGCTGGGCAACTTCTCGTTCGGGCCGCGTACCAAGGGCGCGTATTTCAAGGATGAGGCGACCGCGTACGCGTGGCACTTCGTCACCAAGGTGCTGGGGCTGCCGAAGGAGCGGCTCCACGTCTCGATCTTCGAGGGCGAGGGCAAGCTCCCGCGCGACGACGAGGCGGCGGCGCTGTGGAAGAAGCTGGGTGTCGCCGGCGATCACATCGTGGCGCTCGGCCGGAAGGACAACTTCTGGGGTCCCGCCGGCGGCGCGGGCGCGTGCGGCCCGTGCAGCGAGATCTATTTCGACCTGGGCGAGAAGCGCCCGGACTACCTGCCGAAGGACGCTTTCTGGGGCGAGAAGCCGGGCGACCCCGGCGATCGCTACATGGAGTTCTGGAACCTGGTCTTCCCGCAGTTCGACGCCAGCCCGGACGGCACGCTCGCCGAGCTCCCGACCCCGGGCATCGACACCGGCATGGGGATCGAGCGGCTGGCGTTGATCCTCCAGGACCGCAGCACCATCTTCGAGACCGACCTGTTCGCGCCGCTCGTGGACGCGGTGCTGGCGAAGTCGAAGCTCACGCCCGCCACGCGCCAGTCGGCGACGCGCGACGCACGCATCATCGCCGACCACGTGCGCGCGCTGGCGTTCGCGATCTCGGAGGGGGCGCTGCCGGGGAACGAGGGCGCGGGCTACGTGCTCCGCCGGCTGCTCCGGCGCGCGGTGACGCGCGGGCGATCGAAGCAGGGGCTCTCGCTCCACGGCACGTTCCTCGCCGACGTCGCGCGGCTCGTGATCGACCGCTTCGGCGGCCACTACCGCGAGCTGGAGCTGCACCACGACCGCATCCTGCGCCTGCTCGAGCAGGAGGAGACGGGCTTCGGCCAGACGTACGAGCAGGGCATGGAGCGGCTCGAGCGGCTGCTCGCGCAGGGCGGGAAGACGATCCCCGGCGGCGAGGCGTTCGCGCTCCACGACACGTACGGCTTCCCGATCGAGCTGACGCAGGAGATCGCGGCCGCGCGCGGACTCGAGGTGGATCTCGCCGGCTTCGAGCGGGAGATGGACCAACAGCGCAATCGCGCGCGCGCGGCCAGTCGCTTCGAGAAGACCGGCGGCGAGGAGAAGCGCTCGTGGACGCGGCTCGTCGAGGGCGCCCACTCGGCGTTCGCGGGCTACGACGCCACCACGCTCGACAGCCTGCGCATCATGACGTGGCGGCCCGCGGGCGAGGAGTTCGAGATCACGCTCGAGAGGACGCCGTGCTATCCCGAGTCTGGCGGCCAGGTGGCGGACCAGGGTTTCTTGAGCGCGGGCGGCACGCGCGCGGCGCTCACGCATGTCTACCGCGAGGGCGACGCCATCGTTCACCGCCTCAACATGGCCGTGGGCGAGCGCGACGACTTCCTGCGCTATGGATCCGAGGGCCACGTCACGGTGCGGGTGGACCCGGTCGCACGCGCTTCGACGCAGCGCCACCACACCGCCACGCACCTGTTGCATGCCGCGCTCCGGACCGTGCTCGGCGAGCACGTGCACCAGGCGGGCTCGCTCGTGGCGCCCGACCGGTTGCGCTTCGACTACTCGCACTTCGAGTCGCCGTCGGCGCTCCAGGGCGCGTTGATCGAGCAGCGCGTCAACGACTGGGTGCTGGCGAACGTGGACGTGAGCTCGCAGGAGATGCCGATCGCCGAGGCGAAAGCGCTCGGGGCGATGGCGCTGTTCGGCGAGAAGTACGGCGAGCGCGTGCGTGTGGTCACCGTGGACGGCGTGGAGGAGTCCGAGATCGAGCCCTCGCGCGAGCTCTGCGGCGGCACGCACGTGCGGCGTACGGGTGACATCGGCCTGTTCGTGATCACGCAGGAGACCGCGGTGGCCTCGGGCGTGCGCCGCGTCGAAGCGCTGTGCGGGCCCGCGGCGCGGACGTGGTTCATGGACCAGCGCGGCGCGCTGGACGGCGTGCTCGCGGTGCTGCAGGCGCCAGCGGAGAAGGCGGTGGAAGTGGCGCAGAAATGGCGCGACGAGCTGGCGACGCTGCGCAAGGCGTCGGCGCAGGCGAGCCGCCAGGGACTCGAGGCGGAGTTCGCTCAGCTTGCCGCGGCGGCGACCAAGGCGCCCGGCGGCCGCTGGGTGGTGGCGAAGCTGCGGTCCTCGGGCGACACGAACACGGTGCGCGACGCCGCCGACAAGCTCCGCGGCGCGCTCGGCCGCGGGGCCGCGGTGCTGGCGCTCGAAGCCGACGGCAAGCTCACGTTCATTGCCGTGGTCACCGACGACCTCGTAGCGGAGCAGAGGCTACGGGCCGACGAGCTCGTGAAAAAGACCGCACAGGTCACCGGCGGCTCGGGCGGCGGCAAGCCGCACCTGGCACTCGCCGGTGGGCGCGACCTGGACAAGCTGGACGCGGCGCTCGCCGAGGCGAAGCGGCTCCTGTCCGGAGCGCTGGCGTGACCGTCGGCCAGATCATCGCCATGGTGGTGATGGGGCTCTTCATCATCGTCGCCTTCCTCTGGTACATGCGGAGCAAACATTGAAGGCACTGGTCCTGGCCGGAGGCCGCGGCACGCGCCTGCGGCCGATCACGCACACGCGCGCCAAGCAGCTGGTGCCGGTGGCGAACAAGCCGGTGCTCTACTACGGGCTCGAGGCCATCGCCGCCGCGGGCATCCGCGAGGTGGGCATCATCGTCAGCGACCCGCGCGAGCTGCTGCAGCCGGACCACCGCACCGGCGAGCTGGTGACCACGCTCGTCAATTCGCAGGCGGAGATCCGCGCCGCGGTGGGTGACGGCTCGGCGTTCGGCTTGAAGGTCACCTACATCGAACAGGAGGCGCCGCTCGGCCTCGCGCACGCGGTCAAGATCTCGGAGTCGTTCATGGCCGGCGACTCGTTCGTCATGTACCTGGGCGACAACCTGATCAAGGACGGCATCACGCCGTTCGTGCGCGAGTTCGAGAAGGAGAAGCCGGAGGCACAGATCCTGCTCGCCAAGGTGGCGCGTCCGTGGGAGTTCGGAGTCGCGGAGCTGGATGGCGAGCGCGTCGTGCGGCTGGAGGAGAAGCCCAAGCAGCCGCGGAGCGACCTGGCGCTCGTGGGCGTCTACCTGTTCACGAAGACGATCTTCGACGCGGTGCGCGCGATCCAGCCCTCGCCGCGCGGCGAGCTGGAGATCACCGACGCCATTCAACACCTCATTACCAGCGGCCGTAACGTGCGCTCGCACGTGATCCACGGCTGGTGGAAGGACACCGGCCGCGTCGAGGACCTGCTCGAGGCGAACCGCATCGTGCTCGCGGACCTGGTCACCTGCATCGAGGGCACCGTGGACGAGGCGACGGCGATCGAGGGCGCCGTCCACATCGGACCCGGCACGACGGTGGAGCGCTCGCGGCTCCGCGGCCCGCTCGTGATCGGCGCCGGCGCGCAGATCCGAGACGCCTACGTGGGGCCGTTCAGCGCCATCGCCGACGGCGTCAAGATCGAGCGCTGCGAGATCGAGCACTCGATCGTCCTGGACCGGAGCCATCTGCACACCATCACCGGCCGAATCGAGTCGAGCCTGATCGGGCGCGACGTGGTGGTGACCGCGAGCGACTCGCGGCCGAGTGCGCACCGCCTGATGCTCGGCGACTCGAGTCGCGTGGAGCTGGCGTGAGGGTGCTGGTGACAGGTGCCAACGGCATGCTCGCGCGGGCCGTGGTGCCGGCGCTCGCGCGCGCTGGCCACGACACGGTCGCGTTCTCGCGCGCCGAGCTGGACGTGACCGATGCCGCCCGCGTGCGCGCCGCGGTGGCGAGTGCCAAGCCCGACTGGGTGTGTCACCTGGCCGCGTTCACCGACGTCGACGGCTGCGAGACGAAGCTCGACCACGCGCTGCGCGTGAACGGCGAGGGCGCGGGGAACGCGGCCGCGGCGGCGCGCGGAGCGGACGCCGCGGTGCTCTCGGTCTCCACCGACTATGTGTTCGCGGGCGACGAGCCGCGGCCGCGACGCGAATCGGATCCGGTAGGGCCCGCCTCGGCCTACGGCCGGAGCAAGCTCGCCGGTGAGCAGGCCGTGCGCGCCGTGAACCCGTGCCACCTGATCGTGCGCACCGCCTGGCTCTACGGCCGCGGCGGCAGGAACTTCGTGGACACGATCCGCGAGCGCGCGCTCGCCGGCACGCCATTGGCGGTGGTGGACGACCAGCGCGGCTCGCCGACCTGGACCGAGGATCTCGGCTCCGTGCTCGTGGAGCTGATGGAGCGCGGCGTCACCGGGACCTACCACGCGACCAGCGCCGGCGACTGCACGTGGCACGAGTTCGCGTGCGAGATCTGCGGGCAGGTGGGCGCGCGCGTCGAGGTGGCGCGGCGATCGAGCGCCGACCTGGCGCGTGCGGCGAAGCGGCCGGCGTACTCGGTGCTGGAAACGGGCGAGCTCCGGCAGGCGCTCGGGCATGAACTGCCGCACTGGCGGGACGCACTCGCGCGCTACGTGGCGCAACCGGTCGGGGCAACGGGCGACGGGAGGTAACGGATGGCCGCAAGGAAACCAGGGAAGGAGAACGGGCCGCTCGAGCGCGCCGCACGCGCGGCGCTTCGCGAGACGGCGAAGACGCTGGTGCTGCTCGAGAAGCAGAACGCGCCCGCGGTCGCGGCCGCGGCGGAGCTGATCCTCGGCTGCTTCGAGAACGGCGGCACCGTGTTCTTCTGCGGGAACGGCGGCAGCGCCGCGGACGCGCAGCACCTGGCGGCCGAGTTCTCGGGGCGCTACCTGGTCGATCGCCCCGGGCTCCCGGCGGTGGCGCTCACCACCAACTCCTCGGCGGTGACCGCGATCGGCAACGACTACGGCTACGACCAGGTGTTCTCGCGGCAGCTCGAGGGGCTCGCGGGCCCCGGCGACGTGCTGGTGGCGATCACCACCAGCGGCCGCTCGGAGAGCATCCGGCGCGCGGTCAAGGCGGCGCACCAGCTGAAGATGGCGGTGATCGGCATGACGGGTGCCAAGGGCGGCGAGTTCGCGGCCCTGTGCGACGTGGCGCTGATCACGCCGAGCGCGGTGACGCCGAACATCCAGGAAGGCCACATCGCGATGGGGCACGCGTTCTGCCTGCTCGTCGAGCGCTCGATGTTCCCGGACGGCGCGCCGGGACGCGGGCCCATCCGAGCACGCCGGGCGAAGCGCGAGACCACGAACCGCGCATGACGCCGATCCTCCAGGCGCTGCGGCCGAAGCAGTGGACCAAGAACCTGCTCGTGTTCGCGGGCGTGGTGTTCGCGCAACACGCTTCCGACCCCGCGCTGCTGTTGCGTGCCATAGCCGGTTTCGTGGCGTTCTCGCTGCTCGCGAGCGCGGTGTACGTGGTCAACGACTTGAAGGACGTCGATGTCGACCGCCTGCACCCGCGCAAGCGCCACCGGCCGATCGCCTCGGGGGCGCTGCCGCCGGCGGTGGCGTGGTCGGTGGTGCCGGTGCTGCTCGTGATCGTGGCGGCGCTGTGCTCGTGGCTCGGCTTCGGCTTCATGCTCGTGCTCGCCGCCTACCTCGCGAGCAACGTCGCCTACAGCTTCGGGCTCAAGAACCAGGTCATCCTCGACGTGTTCGTGATCGCCTCCGGCTTCGTGCTGCGCGCCGTGGCCGGCGTGGAGCTGCTGAAGCCGGTGGCGCCCGAGACGCAGCTGTCATCGTGGCTGCTCGTGTGCACGTTCTTCGGCGCGCTGTTCCTCGCCGTCTCCAAGCGCCGGCGCGAGCTGACCAACGCCGGCCACCTCGCCCCGGACCAGCGCGCGGTGCTGGCCACCTACACGCCCGAGCTGCTGGACCGGATGCTCACGATCGCGGCGGCGTGCACGCTGATGTCGTACGCGCTCTACACCATCTGGCCCGCGACCGTGGCCAAGTTCGGTAGCGAGGCGATGATGGTCACCGTGCCGGTGGTGGCGTACGGCGTGTTCCGCTACCTGCACCTCGTGCGCGTCTCGGAGTCGAGCGAGGATCCCTCGCTCGTGCTGCTCTCCGACCGGCCGATCCAGGCCACCGTGCTCGTCTACGTGGCGATGACGGTGTGGATCCTGTACATCGCGCGATGACCAGAACGCAGTACTCCGGCGTCCGGCAGGGCCGGACGCCGGGTTCGAGAACCGCGCCGCGCATCGTGACGGTGGACGCGCACGCCAAGCTCAACCTCGGCCTCGCCGTGGGGCCCGCGCGGGCCGACGGCTTCCACGACCTGGTCACCGTGTTCCAGTCGATCTCGCTCCACGACACGCTCACGGTGGCGCGTGCGGCGCGCAGGTTCACGCTGAGCGTGCGCCACGAACACGCCGAGGAGCGCGGTCGAACGTCACCTGCGTCGCAGCGCGCGGTGCCCGCAGGCGGCGACAATCTCGTGCTGCGCGCGGCGCGTCTCGTCGCCGAGCGGTTCGGGCTTCCGGGCGGTGCGCGCTTCACGCTCACGAAGCGCATCCCCGCCCAGGCGGGGATGGGCGGTGGCAGCGCCGATGCCGCCGCCGCGATCGCCGGCCTGCTCGCACTCCACCGTCGCAGGCCCTCTGTGGACACTTGCAAGGCCCTCGCGTTGGAACTTGGATCGGACGTGCCGTTCGCGCTCCAAGGTGGTACCTGCCTCGGCACCGGACGTGGTGAGGTGCTGCACTCACTTCGACTTCGCGCGCCTTTTCGTGCCGTCGTCGCGGTCCCGGAATGGCGTGTGTCGACACGCGAGGCGTTCGCCCGCCACGACCGGGTCAGAAAGGGCTTGACTCCGTGGGAGCACCACCTCAGATTTGCGCGGACCGTTGGGCGGCATCGAGTTGAAGCGTTGACGCTCATCCGTCGTGGCAATCGTTTCGAAGCAGTTCTGGGGCGCCGTCGGCGCGATCTCGAATCGCTGCGCGCAAGGCTGCGGGCAGCGGGCCTGCTGGAGCCGCTCTTGACCGGGAGTGGCTCGGCCGTCTTCGCGATCGTTCCGCGCGGTGCGTCGGTCCGGGAGATCTTGGGGCGCTTCTCCGGGGACGAACCGCTCTTTTCGGTGCGTTCCGTGAGCCGCGGTCTTGGACTCCACGTGCATGCGGCTGCAACGAGGCCAGGGAAGGGCCATCGAGCGGGCGCTCCACCCAAGACCGGTGCCCGAGGACGGCGCCGGACACGAGCCAGCTGAACCTCAGGGATGGCTCCGAGGTGAACATCTCATGGTCGAGATCACCGAGGTTCGTGTGTCACTGCGGAACGACGACAAGCTGAAAGCGTTCGTGAGCATCACGCTCAACGACTCGTTTGTGGTGCGCGGGCTCAAGATCATCCGGGGCAACAGCGGGCTGTTCGTGGCGATGCCGAGTCGCAAGCGGCCCGACGGGCAGCACCAGGACCTCGCCCACCCGATCAACGACGTCACCCGTAAGTACTTGACCGAAAAGGTGATGGCGGAATACGAGCGGGAGCTGGCCCACCCCACCGCACACCCGCACTCGAACAACGAGGAGCAGCACGCTTACTAGCGGCTGTCCCGGGGGTCCTGCGACATGCGAGGACGCAGGACCCCCATCCCCGCGGTTGACGCGGCGTTCTCGCGCCCGCTAAGCTGCCCGCCGCTTTTCCCACACTGCGGTACTCGGGCCAGCAGCTTTCACCCCGCCTGTAAGCATCAGGCGGTCCGTGACGGAAACCCCGTTCGTTGGTGGGGCGTGGCCAAGCGGTAAGGCACGGGACTTTGGCTCCCGCATTCGGAGGTTCGAATCCTCCCGCCCCAGCCAGCTTTCGCCGGGGCAGGGTCCGGCCCCGGCGGTCCCGCACCGATCCGCGTGCAATCCAGAAGTTTCCTGCGTTCGTGATGCTCGCGCGGCATTCGCCGCGGCGAGCGGCTCGCGAGCGTCCGTCGTGAACCCACGGGGAGGTTCCGCGTGGATCCCTGTCGCATCTTCTCGGGCACCGCGAGTCACAAGCTCACGTCGGCGATCTGCAAGCGCCTGAGGGTGCCGGTGGGCGACGCGGTGGTGTCGCGCTTCGAGGACGGCGAAGTCTCGGTGCGCTTCAACGAGAACATCCGCGGCAGCGACGTGTTCATCGTGCAGTCGACGAACCCGCCCGCGGACCACCTGATGGAGCTGCTGGTGATGCTCGACGCGGCCAAGCGCGCCTCCGCGCGCCGCGTCACCGCGGTGCTCCCGTACTTCGGCTATGCGCGACAGGACCGCAAGGACCAGCCGCGCGCGCCGATCACGGCGAAGCTGGTCGCGAACCTGATCACGGTCGCGGGCGCCGACCGCGCGCTGACGATGGACCTGCACAGCGCGCAGATCCAGGGCTTCTTCGACATCCCGCTCGACCACCTCTACGCGGCGCCGGTGCTGATCGACCACTTCGCCAAGCTCGACATCCCGAACCTGGTCGTGGTCGCCCCCGACATCGGCAGCGTCAAGATGGCGCGCGCCTACGCCAAGCGCCTCGGCGCCGACCTGGCGCTGGTCGACAAGCGCCGGCCACGCCCCGACGCGGTCGAGATCATGAACATCATCGGCGACGTCGAGGGCAAGAACGCGGTGCTGTTCGACGACCTGGTCACGACCGCGCGCACGCTGTGCCACGCGGCCAACGCCATCCGCGACCGCGGCGCGCGCGACATCTACGCCGGCGTCACGCACGGCGTGTTCTGCCCGGGTTCGTTCGAGCGCATCGCCGCCTCCCCGATCAAGGAGGTCGTTGTCACCGACACGCTCAATCACGAGCCGGGCTCGCTCCCGGCCCAGGTCCGCGAGCTCTCCGTGGCCGGCCTCCTCGGTGAGGCCGTGCAGCGCATCCACGAGGAACGCTCGCTCAGTTCGCTGTTCGTCTGATCCACAACAGGAGGCGGTCATGGCAGTCATCCAGTTGAAGGGCTCGCGCCGGGACGGGACCGGCAAGGGTGCGGCGCGCAAGGCGCGCGCGGCCGGCCAGATCCCGGCGGTGCTCTACGGCCACGGCGAGACGCCGCAGCCGGTCGCCGTCGAGTTCCGGGAGTTCGAGGTGGCGCTGCGCAACCACAGGGGTTCGAACGCCATCGTCAACCTGAACGTCGCCGGCACCGAGGTCACGGCGCTGGTGCGTGACGTGCAGTACGACCCGCTGTCGCGCGCGATCATCCACCTCGACTTCCAGCACATCTCGCTCACCGAGCACATCGAGGTCGACGTGCCCGTGCACTTCGTGGGTACGCCGGTGGGCGTCAAGGACGGC
>Ga0209811_10000486_pt1 | contig 16400 bp, 22 predicted proteins | sample Coa_R1_6_FD_187161 | JGI IMG/M metagenome (GOLD analysis project Ga0209811, IMG submission 187161) | Surface soil microbial communities from Centralia Pennsylvania, which are recovering from an underground coalmine fire. - Coalmine... | ecosystem: Environmental > Terrestrial > Soil >...
TAGGTGCAATGAGCCGGCCGCAATAGCCTGTGACAGCTGATACATAGCTGTAGAAGCTTGATCAGCGCTCGAACCTGACATAGCCGCAAGGTTGGCAATACCCTTAATCGATTGTACTGATGTATCAAGGTCAACGCCGGCGGCAGTGAATGTACCAATATTCTTAGCCATCTGACCGAAGTTGTAAATGGTCTTGTCGGAATATGTATTCAACAAGTTAAGTGCATCAGTTACTTGAGTTAATGTAGTGCCCTTGCTAGCTGTGTTAGCTAAAATAGTTTGAATAGAATTGGCATTCGTTTCGAATTCTTGAAAACCATCGAAAATAGGCCCAAAAGTAAATGATTTAACAAACTGAAGCCCAGACTGAACGATACGACTTGTGATGTTAGAAAGCGTAGTGATGGCAATGGTACTTAGAGCGATGAAACCTTTGCTAACATTCTCAATACCATCAGATATAGTGTGAAAACTAACTTTATTAGCAGCTTCACTAACGTCAGTAAGGCCTTTGGTAGCCCCAGTGAACTTTAGAGCTTTATCCAGCTGACCTAGGCTGGCAAGTGTGGTGCTAAGCTTCTTTTCGAACGCAGCATTATCGAATTCCATCCTTACGATTCGATCTTCTACGCTAGCCATTTGTCACCTGCCTCCATACATCATCTAGGATCTGCTGGAATAGAGGACGAATCACTGGGTTAATGTAATCAATTCCTTCTACAAAGCCACCTGTTCCTGTACCGTGGCCATATTGAAGGATAATCGCAATATTGACACCGTCTTCTACATGATCATTAGAGAAATTAATAGCATGCCTGCCCTTGTTATGCGTAACTGAATATGACCAAGATTGGGCAGTTTCACCAGTCTCTCTAGGAGTTGCGCTGGATAAGAGATCGACTCCAATACGTCCGTAATGATCGAGAACATTAAAAATCTTATTAGATTTCAGAAATTCTAAGAACTTAGTTGTCTTTTCAAATGAACCGGAAGAAGTTGCAGATATCATAGACACCTTCTATCAACCGGGCACCCATCGTGAAAATAAGTACAAGCCCAGCGCCATTATCAACGCTGTAAATATCATTAGTAAACCCAATACGATGAAAAACACTAAGTCATTTTTCAACTATTACTCCGGTGGGCCAGTAATGTATCGTCCCTTTGGTGTTTGAGTCCATTCAAGAATGGGAATCTCATCAAAATCTTTAGCAGAGAAAGAAGAAACATTATCCCAGCCATTATAAGTCATTCCCATATATGCCATAACGTCTACTTGCCCCTTGCCACCTGATGCAATCTTATACCCACCATACAGAAGCCATATAAACGGCTCATTTTCTCGTCTAATCCAAAGACCCTTCACACCATCATCCTCCTGTGGTGGCGAACCTTCGCCATAGTTCGAATAATCTAGATCAATCGCAAGTGCAGCTCTACTCGACCACGGCGCATTATATGAGAGCGGTAGACGTTGTACTCTAGGTGGCGTCGCCTCAATTGTGCCACCATAACCGTCACTTACTGCGATATGACCATCAGCGCCCCAACCCCTATATGGGTCCTCTGGCTTGAAAATAAGAGCGCCAACAATGTTCTGTGCAGCCCAATAAGGAATTTCCAATCCAGCATCAACCGATTGCCGGAAAATCGTAGTGCTCACATAAGCACCAAGTTCGTAGCCTTGACATACCTCAAATCCTGCTGCAACCAGACCAGAACAGTCTTTGTGACCACTATTAGGATCGGTACGACCAGGCGCAATAGAATATGGTTGCCCCTCAAAGCGACAACAAGCGTTATAGAATTCTCGTCCTGACGCCATTATCGGGCCTCCGGATCTTCAGGCTGATCATCGGGCTGAGGCGGTTCATCTGGCTCGGGTGGAACTTGATACCCATCAGGCGGAGGAGGCTTGCCTGGCGTGTCCTCATCAAAATTGCGTTCCATTTGACCTCCCTTAAAGGATCTTTAAGATCCAATTCAAGATGATTGACGGCTGAACATTTCCTGAGTTTCCATCTCCATTAGCTCCGGTTGCTCCTACACCACCAGGAGAGTTTGCTGCATATTCAGTAGTTTGAATAATGCCTGGAGAAAAATCTCCTCCCCCCGCTAAGCCAATAATAGATGGTCCTGAGGGAGAAAGAGCTTGAAGACCAAAAGGTCCTGGAGCGTGAAGGTGGTTTGCGCCGGAGTGAGTGTGTGTTTGATAACTTTGATGCCCACCAACTGCGCCCATCACTGCGCCATTAAATTTTGCATATCCATCAGTAATTCGATTAGCTCGAGAACCACCCATATCATCTTTACCAATTGGAATACGACCACGTAAATCAGGAATAATCAAGTTTGAGCCGGATTTCCATACGGGATCACTATTAATCCATAATGATGGATATAAAGTTTGAGCATTGACAATAGTCTGACCATACATAAGCACGTGATTCATAGGTGCTACTGTACCAAGCCATGGGAAACATGCACCAGCAGGCGCACCAATATTAATCGGCAACCAAGAAGATCCAGTCCACACAAACTCGGCATCCGAATCCGTTTCGTAAATTTTAACGCCTTCGTCGTCAACAGTCATTGCTGGACGAGTAGTACTACTACAGATAATCTTCTCTTGAAGACGCCATCTTGTACCAATCCAAAGACGAATAAGTTTAGTATCCGTTTCATAAATGGCTTTACCAGCTTCTCCAGCAGTCAAAGAAGGACGAGTAGTGCTTGTACACACAATAAATGAGGCTCCAGCAGGACCAATAGGCCCAATAACACTTCCAGCATTGATGTTGGTTCCATCTTTAGTAACGAGAATAAGATCACCACCAACTACATTACCGGCGATAATTGTGGCGTTTTCCATCTCAATCATTCGATCAGCAGTTAACCCAGTTACAGTAGCCATATCATACGTCCTCCTCATTCTTATCGCTACTACTAATCTCATATGTATCTGCATCCAAATATACTGCAGTATCAGAAGTAATTTCAAAAGTAGTAGCATCAAGCATGGTAATAATGCCTTCTGCATTCGACTCAGCGGTCCATGTCCCATCTGGATATTCAGTGATGATAAGACGATCCCATTTGCGAATAAACGTAGCAAGACCCTTCAAAGGCGGAAGACGTGGATCACTGTCTTCACTACCATAAAGAATGTCCTCAAGATCCTTGAGTAGATTAGGATCCATTTCACGACTATTAAAAATAATGTGTGCAGTAGGCCGATAAAACTCTACCTCTTCTGGAACAGACGTAAGCGACCATTCAAACTCAATGGGTTCAATATCTTCACTAAAAGTATTGTAAGCCCTTTGAGAAGGGACTGCAGTTAGATTATATACGACATGAATCTTATAACCACTTTCAATTCCATTGATGTCGTCTCCAATTTCTGTCTGATATGATAAACCAAACCTACCTTGAGGCTGATTCATAACGTAGAAACCGGTCTGGTCCTTGAATGTTCCTTCATATGGTAAAAACTCATCTGGATAAGTAAAAGCACGTAAAACAGCACTAAAATCGCCAACAGTCACAATGTCGTTGAACTTAACGCCATCGAAATAAACTGCTTCTACTTGTGTAGAAACGTCTTCTTCGACAGCAGTCAACCCATTCCATACAACACCGAAACCATCGTCCTTATAAAGAACACCTTTACTAACACCAGTCTCATATAAGCGGTCGCCTATTTGGTCCCAAACAAGTGCGGGCATTTAACCTCCAATCAACCGCTTGTGTTATATTGTGCTCTTCGTATTGCGTTCAGTTCACGATTTCTGCTGGCAATCTCGTGACGAGACATCTTCTTTGGTTTCGAATTCTTGATGTTGCAAACACGAATTAAAGCAAAAAGTCTGTTCAAATGCCAATATTCGCATTCAAAAGGAATCGTAAATGCAACCATCCAATAGTAAATCAACTCAGAAGTGATGACTTCGCCTACTCCTTTGAGCTGTGGCATAGAACCAAAAGTAGTTGCCGACTCTGATGATTCGATGTAATCATTAATTTGGACCATGTTCTCCTCAGAGAGTCTGAATAAAATGTCAGAGGGATGAATTGGAGAGATAATCATAGCCTCGATGTAGTAAAGAGTTTCTTGCGCAGTTTTCTTCTCATTAGATAAGAAAGGCTTTTTGAATTTCGACTCCCATTTTGACAGTGAAACTAAAGAATGCTCCATCTCTAAATCAATGTCGCCAACAGTTTCAAAAGTCTCTGTCTTTTCATTGAAATACTCTTCGCCTAGAATAGTAAGTTTGAGCATTCTAAATCCTCCCAGTATTTAAGGAGTCTCAGGGAACATGGCAATTACATCGTCCGGCAAAGGCAAGTTCGCTACGCCAGTTGTTGCATTGCCATACAACTCGGTTTCAAGTAACCCAAGAGCAGTCGGATCGACCACTGTTGAATCAACAACAATCAGAGAAGTAGGCCTAAACCCAGTCACAGGAACAGGGGTTGTAGAGATAGTCCAACTAAAAGCGATAGGCGCAGGGGTATCGTTAATGGTGGTATAAGCCTTCTCAGATGGGCTTGCTTGACACCCATAAACAAGGTGAAGCTTATAACCATGATCTTCGCCTTCAAGGTCGTTACCAAGACGAGATCTGTAAGATAGTCCAAACACCTTTCTAGTTTGCTGACCAATAACAACACCAGGGCTAGGAACACCAAGACCGTCGAACTGACAAAATTCGTCAGGATAGGTAAAGGCTTCAAGGGTGGCGCCAAATTCCTCGATGGAGATGAGGTTCAGGTACTTGATATTGTCGGCCCACTGAGGATTAGAATCGGCTCCAGTAGGGCTTTCTGTAAAAGCTGTAAGACCATTCCATGCAACTCCAGTAGCATAAACTCCACTAACATCCGGAATGTAAAGAACGCCGTGATCTACACCAGTTTCGTAAAGACGTTCTCCTACCTGATCCCAAACAAGTGCGGGCATTTGTCTTCCTCCTAGAAGAAAAGTTTGAAAACGTCATGATTGAGGTTTTCAGTTGTATAAAACCGATCGTATATACATAAAGGCAACTCAGCAACTTTATCTGGAATAACGCTATCTGGATCTCTGTCAATGACAATTACTTGATAGCGTTTTCTAAGCGAATATGGCTTATCGTCCGCAAACCTCGTCAATTCAAAGTCTCTTCTATAAACGATGCACGGATATTCCATGCTAACAGTAGGTGGAGGCTGAAAATATACTTGATCGGTTCCAAGAATTTGGATTAGAAGATCCTGAAGCTCAAGGCGTTGGCCCATTGTAAACACCTCCAAGACTTAAGATGAGACGAGGGCTCTTGACTTCCACACTTGTGACAGTCCACAGAACCCCCGACCATCGTATGTATTTAATCTTAAAGAAGTGCGCAATGGCAAAGTCATCAGCGACGATACTGATTGAGTTATTAACAGTAATATCATCATTAATGCTTTCACCAGTATCTAATTTCCTTGTGTTTCGAATGACATCGCCATAATATGAAGCTTCAGTTATCTCATCAATCCACACACCAGAGTTAGATGGACTTTCAATGGATTCGCCGTATCCAACTTGTCCAAAGAATCTTGCCATCTTAACTCCCTTTAGAATCAGGACTCGTTAGTAAATGACCAACTGTCTTCTTCACTAGTGGAGAAGTAGTATCCAGACGCAGGAGTAGCATTAACAACCAGAGTCTGACCAGAGGCGACTACATGTGCACCAGCGGTCAAAGTGGTTCCAGCTCCGTCCTTGTAAACGACTCCGGTAACTGTAGGAACAGTAACGGTAGAACCATCAAATGTAGGCTCTGTCGGGACAACCAACACGTCTGCGCCTGCAACCTTTCGAACCACAAGCGCTGACTTCAGCTTAACAAGAGAGCCACACATACGAGTTTCGATAAGATACTTGTACTGGTTGTAGTCAATGTCGAAGTCGTCGAACAAACTGACTTGACCGCCAGCCGATGCGCCCATAACATAGTCGATTGGGTTAACAATAACCGCTACGATGTTGGGCTCTTCTTCCATAACTTCGACAGCGACAATCTCAGAAAGACGAAGCTCAGCAGCCAACTCGTCCAAAGACTTATAAATACGACGGCCAACTTGGTCCTTCAGCAACATAAATCGAGAAATAATTGTCTCAGTGGTGTACATCGTCGGAAGTCCACTGCCCTTGTAATACTTTCGGTTCAAGATAATGGCGTCAACAATTTCAGCAACAGAAGAGTTTGTATCATCGATATTAACGTTGATCGTCGTGGTATAAAGCTCATGGTCCTTAGCAATTGGACGAATATTCTGCTCGTTGATCTTGTCCTCATTGGAAACATCTCTACCATCACCAATAAGAACGGCTCGAGCAATTTCTTCGTCGAGCATAAGACGCATTTCCTGCTTCAGCCAAGCAACAACATCGAAGTCGGTGATGTCGACAATGTCATCACGATCAAGCTTCTGCTTCTTGTAGATAGTAGTCGGAGTAGTAATACGCCGAGCAACACCAAAGAATTCTTCCTTCTTCAAATTACCTGTAATATAACCTTTGGCACGAGCCTCTTCGACAGTGATGTCAGCAGAAATAGTCTTGATCCGACTAAACGGACTCTTACGAGTTGAGCCAATCAGTTTACTAACCCATTCTGTCCGGCGCTGAAGAAATTCAGGAGTACCGGTAACATTCTGGGCGTCTGGAAATAGAACATCAATGTCATTGATACCGTGAGCTAGAGCATATGATTCAACGGCATCCTTAAGGGAACCCATTCTAGTAGCATCAGCCACAATACCTTGAATATCAGCGTGAGAGAGAGAATGAGAAAGAACTGGAGATGTTTCCTTCTCATCCTTCTCGAAAACGTTTCGGCTCATGTCGTTACCTTCCTGATCGTCAATACCACTTTGCTGAACGCTTCCTCCGGCAGAATCAAGTGCCTGGCCGAGCATGTAATGAAGAACATTCTTCTGCTGATCAGTCATAGAGTCATAAACATCTTGAATGGTCAAATCATCTGCATGTGCAAGCTCGTCCAAAGTCTCATCCATTGTACCGTCCTCTGTGATGTCATCTTTATGAGCGAGTTCAAGCTTCTTCTCTTCTGAATTGTTCTGAACTTCGCCCTTAAATTCAACATCAATCTCAGAATCTGTATAAATAATTACTTCGTCATCCAAAGTAGTCTCATCACCATCAGAGTGACGAATAGTAACGTTTTCAATAACAGCACCAGGATTAGCGCCAGACAATACAAGACTCACTTCACGAATGGCTCCATGAAGAACTCGACCAGATCGTTCTACGAGTTCATTGGCCCAAATAGACAGATGCTTAATGTCCTTGTGCTCGAGAAGTCCTGCTGTGTGTACTGCCTTAGGAGACTTGTTGAAGAAACCATAACAATACACACCGTCTTCACGATTCTCAAGAACTGCATGACCGAGAACATTCTCAGGATCAGTATGACCATGCTGCCAAACAAGAGGAACTTGCATGTTGTCTTGATGCCTAAACGCACCTGGCATAATTGTTCGACCATCAGAGCATTTCAGCCCTGCCTTAGTTGCGTAACCGCTGAAGTCCGCTTCCATTTTGACCGTTCCTTTCTAAAGTGTTAGACCCTGGAACTGTGACTGCTTCGGCCGGCTGAGGCATGTTGCTGTTAACAAGTTTATCCGCTTTCGGATCGCTTGATGGTGGAATACCCATGTACGATCTAATCTCGTTTGATGTGAGGATTTCGTTACGAGTAAACTTATCAGCAATCTCAGCGATTTCCTTAACCGGCACAAGCTTAAATGGGTCACGGAAGTACTTAATCTTTTCATTACTGAGAGTCTTTACAGGCCCAAGGAACGCTCTTTGCATTGATTCGGTAATAGCGTCGATAACAGGTTCGACGGTACGATTGTAATAATTAAGCATTGCCTCTTCTTGGGCAGTACCATTCATTACTTCTTCGGTAAGACCAAGTTGGTTATACAATAGTGAGGTAAGATACTCGACTTGCTTGAGGAGGTTGTTCTCGGTAGGACGGTTAAGCTGAGTAATCTTCTCAGTACCATCAATGTAGGCAATTCCGTACTGACTTCCCCTCAATTGAAATTCAATGTCTTTTCTACGAGCTACTGCTTGCTCACGTCTAGCCTCGGATTTGATAACATATGGCAACTGAATGATTATGTCTAGCTTTCCAGAACTTACTTGCTCGTCGACTGCATCTAAAAGGCTAAGTTTTCTAATCAATCGTTGAAGAGTCGAGTTTGGCTCGTTCATAACTGCATAAAGTGGGTTTTCAACAATAGCAACAAACCGCTTTTCTAACGTGATCTCTTCTCTTATGCCTTTGTTTTCGTTATAAACACTAAGCCTAACATGTCTTGGATACCAAGTAACAATCTCTCCAACTCTCATTGTAAAGATATCGAATATTTCATTAGTTTGTGGATCCATTGAAGTATCAACAGGAACAATCGCCGCACAACCCTTATCAAAAAGCGTCATCGCAATGTCTTGTCTAAAAGCTCTAGGAGATTGATCAAGATTTGGCTCTAGTGTAAGACAACTATTAAGAGAACTATCTATATCATCTACATAACGATTATCTTTATCTACTTTTGTATGTTTAATGACAAGGTCGGAAACATCAATCGCAATTCTTGTATAAACCGAGGAGACGATCGAACGTTCGCTATAAACAAAAGGCCTAGACTTAGACGGAGGCCTTCCACCATAAGAATAACTTGTAGAATAATTAACATTTCCTAACTCATCTATAGGGTTACGAAAGGCGTTCCAAGCTTTTCTTACTCGATCTAGAATCGGCAAAATAAATCACCCCCCTGCTACACGACTTTGAAGACCAACTCGAATAAGGGCTAGCCCTCCGACCGCAGCAAGCATAAGAGCCGCTTCTTTTCTATTCTTTGCTTCGTTAGATTTACTAATTTCAGCAACACGCTTTTCTTTTGCTTTATTTAAAATTTTTCTTGCTTCACGACTACCTAAATTTACCTTGTCTTGTTTAAATTGAGATTTAGCCTTTTTAAACTCTGCTTTATTTTTTCCACTCTTAATGTTTTGCCTAGCCTTTGTAACTTCTTTAAATTGCTTTTCACGATCTCTTTGTCTAGAGGCTCTGTTTAAAGCCCTGTTTTGAGCTCGTCTTTGCCCCCACTTCATTCCTGCAACGCCAAAATGTTCTAAAAAATAGTCCTCGCCAATGATGACTTTTTCTAGATCTTCATCGATCATTCGAAAGCCTCCTTATTTGCTTTATAGGCAACGTAAGCATCCATCATGGCAGAAACATTGTCGATCTTTTCGTCAGCTCTCTTTTTAAGAAGCTTACGGTTACCATTAGTATCTTCTAAGGTAACTGCATTGCCCATAGCAAACGACATTAATTCTTGGTCAAAAATGAGCTTTCTTTCTTCTGACAAAATCTTCAATTCACCAAGTGGAACTGATTCTGTTCTTGCACCTTGGATCACTTTCTCAATTCCAAACGGCCCGTTCTCAACTTCCCATCGAGTAACAAATTCTTTCGCATTATATGGGTCAAAACCAAGACAACGAACGTCGTATTCGGATCTTTCAATAAATGCATCGAGATCATCATAAACTTCCATCATGTCCAAGACAGTTCCTTCTAAAACATGAAGACTTCCTTCTCTAATGAACTCTTCATACTTATGACGCATAGCACCAGGAAGTTTCATCAATGTCAAATCAGTAATGTAGCTTCTAGTTTTGATCCCAAAAGAGAAATTCTGAAATGGAAACATAAAAGTAAATGCACAGAAGTCATCGCCTTGTGAAAGGTCTGCTCCAAGCGAACAAGGCATTCCCCAAAACTCTCTTGTTGGATGAGGAAGAGTCTCTTCGTATGTGAAGAAGTATGTATAACCTTCCATTGGGATACCAAACCGCTTTGCAAGGATGTCATTTCTTGATGCGGGAGCTTTTTCAGCTCTTTCAACATCCAAATGATATACGTCATAAGTAACTGTCTTACCTAAATTCGGATTTGCCTTCAACCAAGTAGATGGATCTGAAACTTCTTCGAGTTCATCCAACTTATAGTGCCAAATCGAAATGTGTGGCGCTTGATACTCACCCCTAAGAATGCTAGCAAGTTCCATTTTGATTGTGTCTCCGGAACCGTTTCTAACAGTCCCTTCAGAACTAATAGCAACAATCAAATAGTCTTCCATCTTCGAGGCGCCCTGCTCAATTGCGCCAATCACATCTTCTCTAATGTCTCCAGACAGCCATTCATCGATTGTAGATACCTTTGGACGAAGTCCTTGAAGCTTATTAATGGTCATCGGCCTGATCTCTAACAAAGAACCTGTGAGAAAGTTCTCAATCCCCTTCTTCGTCGAGGCAAGCTTTACTCTTTGAGCCCTTGAACCGGTGGTGTTCTGCAAGGAACCTTCTGTTAGAAACTTGAAGAGAGGTCCTCTCGCTCTAGTAATGGCAGTACGAAAAGGAGACATAACCTCTTCGGCTTGTTTCATAGTTGGGCCCGTTGTGATCTGGTGTGTAGTTGCGGTATCCACATTAAGAAAGTAGGCTTGGATACAAAAGGCATACATTGACTTAGCTGCGCCTCTTGCAACAATGAGGTATTGCTTAGTGGTCAAGCGCTTCTTGATGAGCTTCTTAACATAATGCCCACCTGATCCATTTGTGCTTGGCTCGTATACACTTCTCTCTACAAAGAAATACCAGCCAAAAACTTGCTCGGCCCAAAGTTTGAACGTATCCAAAAGATGTAGATCACTACCATCAGTAAGAGTAAGTTCAAACTCACAATATTGAATGAAACCATTAATAGCTGCATCATCATAATAAAAATTTGGGTTAGCAATAAGTTCATCAATACGATTCATCTCTAAAGAAATTTCTTCATTAACTGGAATTTCTCCAGCAAGAACCGAATCCCGAAATTCTCCATAATAATAAGGAGTTGCAGTATTTGATAAAGCCATACAGCACCTCCTTTATACTATTTACCGCGTTTAGTAACCATGGAAGCCGCTTCTTCACCGAACTTCTTTTTCACAGCTTGTTTAACTGCAAATAGAAGCGCACCAGTTAGAACAGTTGTTGCTACTTTCTTTCCGGAATTACCTAAAATTTCAGAAGCAACTTTTGAGCCTTTAGAAACATCACGACGATTAAGTTCGTTATACTTCTTTTCCATCTCCATTCGCTTGATTCTTGCTTCTAATTCGTGAGTAGTAAGTCTCTTTGGAGATTTATTAAAAGAAGTTCTTGATTTGCTAGAAGTCCTTTTCGCCCCAGAACCACGAACGCCCCACTTCATTCCTTTAACACCATGATGCTCAATAAAAGTTTTTACATCACCTTGTTGTGTAACTGGTCCTCGAACATTCTTTACGAGAGTAATTCTACCAAATTTATCGTATTCTACTTCCATAACTAAAGTAGGAACTGGTTCTACAGCATGAGTTGCGTCTACAGGAGTAACTGTGACTTTCCATTGATCTGGAGTAGACGTATCAAGCTTTGCTGTGAGTTTTCCAGACGGGCTTGTTCCGTGAACTTCTTTAACTGCTTGCGCAGTAAAATCCTCATTCATCTTTTCGTATGCTTTAAAATATCTTTTATGTTCGGCGTCGCCCCAATTAGTAGACAAATTTGGATACTTAGCATTGAGTCTTGCTAAACCACCGTTGTTCATCTTATCAGCAACATTATTGTGAATATCAACAGCGCCTTTAATACTATAAATATTCTTTTGCCATTTCATATCAGCCTTGGCGGATCTTTTCTCTGCTTTTCGCTGACCCCACTTCATTCCTTTAGTACCATGATGTTCAAGTAAATTTTCAATATCCGAATGCTGAAGTAAGGAAGGAGGAGGAGTTTCGTTCATTTGATGATAATAATGAATCAAAGTTTTAGCAGCCTTACCCTTTTCGTCAGCAGAAGCATTTATAGGAGTTCTTGCTCCTGCTAAGGCGGCTGCTGCAGCATGTACTCCATTACGATTAACTGCGCCATTAGGAGTTTTTACTGGAAGCTTGCATTGATCCTTAGAGGTTGGAGGACCATCATGTTGATGAATTAAGCAAGCAGCATGCCATTGCTCAAGAGTATAATCGGCTTTTGTATAATCACTCCATGGCTTTTCACTTAAATGCTCAATAAAATCTACAACGTGCTGTGCCAACTGTGCCATGGAAACACCTCCTCAGGCGGGACAAATGGTGGAAGCTCAACTTCTCTGAAAGTATTAAGCCTCCACTCATACTCTTTAATCTGATTGTTCGCAGACTCAAGAAGAAATGAAGTACCAGGAGGATCGAATAGAACTCGAACCTTTAGAAAAACATAAGTCTTTACCAAATGAAGTTGGTTTTCTGGAACATCAAAATCGCCCCATACACTAGAATTATCTTCAATAGAAAAACCATCTACCGGACCAACGCCTAATTGATTGAGGATGGAGAAAGCCGCATTAATATGAGTAATCACGTCCAAATCAAAAGGCGTATAATCAGCCTCAAGACCTAAGATCTTCTTGGTGCTAGTTAAAATGCTTTCTTCCATGTTTCACCTCCTATCGTTGATTGAGAAGTTTATTAATTTCAGCATTGATATCGTTTACATTATACCCAGCATCTTCAAGCTTCTTCTTACGAGCTTGTCCTCGACTCCAACGTCCAGCAAGTACTTCTTTAGCTACTTCTTCATTTGACTTCTTTGTTTCAGTTGATTTGGAAGATTTAGGTGGCTTAGGTGGTTGCTCGGGAACTTGTTCGGGAGCTGGTTCGAATTTTCCACCAGAACCAACTGTACCTTCGGCCGGCTCAGGATTATTGTCAGTCGTCATCTTCGACGCTCTCATCTGTACTTCCTTCATCAGGATTGGTCACACCAGAAGGAGTTGGCCCAGCAGGAACAGGTTCGTCTTCGTGAATTCTTTCATCTACTTCATGAAGAGTCTCGTCCACCCGTTCAACGACATTGTCTTTTACTTCATCTACTTTATCACCAAGGTTCTCTTCTCGTTCTTCCATACTCATTCTAATTCCTTTCGTCAGTTACCAAAGTTTTGTATCGTTTGGATTTCGTGATAAAACAACCTTCGGATAAGGGTTTTCTTGTCCAAAATGTATAGCATTATGAGTTCTTTGAGTGGTTGTTATTAAGTATTCTGGGTCTAATATCCATGGTTCTCCATGAACGATGTCATCAAGAATTACCTGATTTACGTGATGAATAAGAATTTCTACGTTGATTTCATACCCAGGAATACCTAAATCACAGCCATTATCTCTTAATATGACAATGTCACGAACTCTTTGCCACTCATATGAAGCATAAAATCTTTGATTGATGTGTCTATCAATACCAAAAGTAACTTCTCCGAGATGAGTATTCAGCTTTAAATAATCAAATCTCTCTTCAAAAGTATTGAATCGTCTCAATTCAGAATATGATCTAATCCTCATAATCATCCACCGTATCTTCGTCCATTGCACGACCAGCATACAATCTCATAGCATCTAGAGCTTGACCATACAATTCTTCAACTCTCTTTGCAGAAGCCATCAACTCTACTTTAGAATCAAGAAGTAGATTCTCTCGATGAAGTCGTTCTTGTTCTAGTCTTTCTCGAGTAGAACCAAGTTTGAGATAATGAGTAATCACTTGTGAAGAAGCAGTCCCAGCTTCCAACTGTTTCTCGGCCAAATCGATAGCTAAGGAGACCAACTGGTTCTCTCTGCTTTCTTCAGTTACAGCTGGTTGTCCTCTTTTACGTCTAGCGACCATTGGCCTCCTTTCTAAAAGCACACAATAACAACTAATCCGTGCCCGCCTCTTCCCCCATTACCAGCATTTGACCCAGTAGTAGCTGCGCCGCCGCCTCCGCCTCCACCACCATGAATTCCGTTTCCTCCATTACCACCGCCAGTTCCTGATATAGTTGTGCCAGGACCTCCACCGCCTCCGCCACGACCAGGAATAGGACTATTAGTCACACCAGTAAGTAATACCATATCTGCACCATTCTCAGCAGGAGAAGATCCTCCAAATACTCCTAAACCTCCTGATGGTGTCATTGATAAAATTCCACCAGGTTCTCCTCCATTATTTCTTGTATTACCAGACGTAATTCCACCGCCATATCCTCCACCAGAAGGAGAATTTTGAGTAGCAGGAGCAATTCCGCCTGATGAACCAGTAGATGGCGCGTTTGCTCCAGTACCACCATTTAACATGCCAGTACCACCAACACCACCTTGGCCACCACTTGCTGGGCTTAAACCACCAACGCCGCCATATGCTTCTGCAAATCTACTTGCGCCAGAAGTTATTCGAGTTACTCCACCGGTTGTTCCTTCAAAAGATGTTCCACCATTTCCACCAGCTCCAACTAAAATATCGAATCCTCCGGATGGAATTTCAGAAAATAAATAATCGATAATGGTGAAGCCACCGCCTCCTCCACCTCCGCCACCTTGTCTAGCTGTAGAGGTTGCAGCAGTAGTGCCTTTACCTCCGCCACCTCCGCCGCCAATAGCATATATACGACACATCGTGAATGGTAATGAAGGTTTAGCCCATGAGAAAAAACCCCCTCCAGCAGTAGTAAATACATCAATCTGTGGTGAAGAACCAGATCCAGGAGGTCCAGGAGGACCGGGAGGACCAGGTTCGCCAGTTCCACCAGGGCCAGAAGGCCCAGCGTTTATGATGGAAACAGATGGACTTGTTGGCTCAACAACAATTATCTGTGTTCGAGAAACGACATTAATTTCTGAACCACTCATGGGCCTCCTTTCACAATATTATTCTGTTCCTCCAGAGTCTTTACTTGATCTTTTAGTTCCTGAATGGTCGTTGCCATCTCGGTTAGCTGTTGCGCTAGCACGTCTCTCTCGTATTTTAGCAAGCCGATCGTCGCGAGTAGTCCGTGCATCTCGTTCGGGGTCATTAATTCTCCTAGATTCATCGCTCATTTAGCCCTACTTTCTTAGTCATGCATTACCCATTGTGTTCCATCCCATATCTTTTCATTAATTGGCGAAACCCAAGCAGACCCATTCCATATCATCATGGGCTTATTTTCCCAAGCTGTTCCAGTCCATATCCAAGCTGCTTGCTCTTGAAAAACAGTCTGATCACCTTCAAAATCTGACAATGTCCCAGTATGAATATAAAGATCGTCAATAAGTACTTGTCCGCTAGCATGAATGCCAAAAAATCTGACTTCATCAATAATTTGCGGATTAAATGCTCCTGAAGCCGGAATTATTCTATCTGTATCAGGACCACCAACAACTACATCATTCTTACGAATTGTAGCTGCTCCTCCACTTGCGCCTCCATGAACAATATACGCTTCAACATAATTCCAAGTACCGGCAGTTATAGTGCCTACCGGAGTTCCAGCATGAGAAGTACTTATAGTCATAACACCAGTATTATTTAATGTTAAACCCGATTTACTATTACCTCCACCCATCATAAAAAAAAGATAAGTAGCGGCAACCGGCATTATCTCAACATATACAGCAAATCCTATAACTATTTGATAAGATCTCTGCGGAGATGGAATTGAATATGAAATTTGATCACCAGTACCTCCTAAACTAACCGCAGAACCAGTACGACCAGGTACAATAGTTGGAGTTCCAGAAATCGTCCAATTATTCAAATCATTAAATGATTCATGCAATACGTTATAATTATAACCATCAACTCGTTGTTCACCTAAGAAAACCCCATCAGACCCAGTGACAATATAAAGATCATCAAGACGTACTTGAACAGTAGTAGTTGTCAAAACAACAGTATCAAAAGTGGTCTTAGTTCCAACATTCTTAGTATCAAGACCTGTAGTTGGCCCAGTTTGAGTACCATCAACACGAACTGTAACAACACCAGCAGTATCATGAAGTTTAACCTGAATTTCAACGTATGCAGATACATCTTCAGCAATCAATCCATTAGCAGTAGTGAAAATAACTGTGCCTGAAGGAGTACCACGTCGTATCTGTATGGCCCCGGTCGTAGTTGCAGCAACTGATAGATGAGTTGTTGTTCCCGAATCTGAAGATAATTGCATAATTGGACGATTTGATGTCAAACTATTACAAGTCAAAGCAAAGCCAATAGTCAAAGTATCAGATTCATCCAAAGGTGGAATAGTATAAATTAATTTTCCATTCGTAGACATTTGAACGCCAATACCAGTACGACCAGTAACAGTAGTAAAGGCCGGATTAACAACAGCCCATTCACTGATAGAATCAAAACTTTCGAGTAATACTGTCGTAGCCATCAGGCACTCTGAATCCACACAGCCCCGACCGGAATCGAGGAAAGCCCATAGTCAGATGCAACTGGTGGAGAA
>Ga0209811_10000489_pt1 | contig 16333 bp, 14 predicted proteins | sample Coa_R1_6_FD_187161 | JGI IMG/M metagenome (GOLD analysis project Ga0209811, IMG submission 187161) | Surface soil microbial communities from Centralia Pennsylvania, which are recovering from an underground coalmine fire. - Coalmine... | ecosystem: Environmental > Terrestrial > Soil >...
TCCTGTCGAGCGAAACGGCGGATGCCAGCGCAGCCGGCAGCTGGATCAGCGAAGGCAGCCTGGTTGCGCGCGCCAACGCGACGGTAACCATCAGCGCCCCGGCGGATCGCCCGGCAAAATTCTTTCGCATGTCGGTGGAAGTAGGGCGGTTGCCATCGATTCTGGGGAGCGAATTTTTCCGGACGCACGTGACCTCGTACAGCGTTTCCAGTTTTGAAGACGCGGTGATCTTCGTGCATGACGTAGAGCGGTCTGCATGGGGAAACTGGACCAGGTTTCGCAGACATTGATCGGGCGGGTGATTCTGCAGGGCTTCTCGCATGAAGAAGCGGGAAGACTCCTGGGATGTACCCGTCGGACGGTGGAGAGAAACCTTCCAGAAGCGGTTGACAGGCTCAGCGAGATTTTTCTGGCGGCTGGGATTTTAGAGTCGGTAGAGGGTCCGAGAGCGACTGACGAAAATTGTTGTCAAGAGGGGGAAGAGGACGAAAAATTTGTAATCGTTTGATTCGAAGGGGAAAATAAATTTCGAAATCATGTCACATTTACCCCTTCGAAATTGTTATGCTAAATTTAGAGAGTCAGATTGAAAGATTTCTCCAAGAGGGCGCGTCCTGCGGACGCGCCTTTTGTGTTTTGGGATGAGTTTGTTTGCAAAGCGAAAAGCTTTTAACCGCAAAGGACGCTAAGGTGGCGCGAAGGGCGCTAAGAAAAGCCTCAGATCTAGCCAGTCGTGTGAATCCAACGCCCTGCGACTGCGCTTATAGCAGGCTCTCGCGCAAAAGGCCCCCTCAGGTTGGGGATCCCGGGTTGGGGGTAGCGCGTAGGAATGCATAGGTCCTTCGCTTCACTCAGGATGACAATGAGTTTAATTATTTTGTGAGGATGGGATGAGCGCGAAAGCGGCGACGAAGAAGAAAGTGAAGAAGACCAGCAGGAAGACCTCGACGAAAAAGTCGGTCAGCGGGCCGGAGAAGGTAGCGGTCACGCGCGACAAGGTATCGCATGTAATCGCCGAGCACGCGCCGAAGATGACCGAGGCGATGGCGGCCGAGGCGGAGAAGGGGCATTTGCCGGCGTTCAAGTATTTGTTTGAACTGCTGGGAATTTATCCGGCGCCGGCGGTTGAGCAGCCGGAAGCCGAAGACAGCAATGACCTGGCACGCGTGTTGTTGAACCGGTTTGATTTTCCGTACAAGGGGCCAGCGGAGGAAGAAGCCGCCGAGGGGTCGAAAGACGCAGAAGTCGTTCCGGCAGGGGTGAAGCACGATTCGGTAGAATGACGAAATCAGGTGACAGCTCACAGGTGACGGGTCACCGGTCTTAAGGTTTTGGGTGGTAGTTCTTCGGCTGCGCGGGGAGCGGAACTTTCGCATGGATATGACATGGGTGACCGGCCGGATTGCGGTCGGGGGTGGGATATGGAACGAGGAGAACATGGCAGCGGTGGCGCAGGCCGGGATCTCGCACGTGATTGACATGCAGATCGAGTTTGACGACACTCCGCTAGCCGCGCCTTTTGGAGTGGAGGTTTTGTGGAATCCGATTGACGACGATTTCTTACCGAAGCCGCCGGAGGTTTTTCAGCGCGGGGTTGAGTTCGCGATTGAGGCACTGGATCAGCCGGGTACGAAGTTGTTTATTCATTGCGCGGCGGGAGTGCATCGGGCGCCGATGATGGGGCTGGCTCTGTTGTGCGCTCTGGGGTGGAAGTTGAACGATGCGATCCGGTTGATTGAGACGCGGAGGCCACAGGCGGATTTTGCGGATGTGTATGTGCGGAGCGTGGAGAGATTTCTGAATGGGTATGCGGCGGCTCGGAAGTAGAAGTTCAAATCTTTAACCGCAGAGATCACTGAAAACCGCCGCCGAGGAAATCCTAAGATCCAGGCACTTGTGGAATCCCATCCTAGCGCATAGAACGCGCTAGGATGGGGCACCCTCGAGTCGTGATGTCGCATCGGAGTGCATGGATCCTTCGCTGCAATGATTATTTGGACGGGTTTGTTTCGAACTCGATGACATTGGTGGTTGTTTTGCGGAGTTGAAGGTTCGGTTATCAGGAGGAAGGCATGTTGGATGGTCGACGCCGCCCGGAGGGGCGGTTTTTTATTGGGATGCTTTCGGTGTTGCTGGTTTGGTGGGGGCGCTGGCGGGAACGGCGAACGCGGCGGACGGCAGTGCTCCTGCGACCACGCGCGTTAGCGATACGCTGTTCCGCGCAGATGGCGTTCCGGCTGCTGGCGTGGTCTTGATTTCCTGGCCGGCCTTCACGACTTCTGATGCCAAGCCGGTGGCGGAGGGGACAAAGAGCGTCACGCTCGGTAACGGTGGATCGCTGGCGCTGGCATCGTGTCCGGCGGGCGTGGTTGCGTCGGAGGTTTTTTATTACGTCGACCAATCACATCTACAACAGTGCGAATCCGACGGCGGCGACGGCGTTTTCCTTGAAGTACGTTGGGACCGGGACGGCGGCGACCGCGACGGTGAGTGGCGGAGTCTTGAGCACGACGGTGACGGGCGGCCCTGGCGGACAGAACCTCCGCATCAATCTTGGGAGTGCGTCGTATGACACCCTGGGCGAACTGACTTCATATATCTCGAGCAACTATGCGGGTGTGTATACGGTGACGAATTCGACGACGCCGCTGATGCGCATTGCGGCGCACTCGAGCACGCTGGCGAGTTTTACTGGACAGGACATCAAGACCGCGGCTTACGGGTTGCAATTCGCGATTCCCGGATTGATGACAGACGCGTGCCTGAATGCATCGAGCTGGGCGAAGACCGGAGTGCGGCAGTAATCAAAACGTGATGAGGAGTGAATATGTCATTCGGTTTTAAGAATATTGGACATTTCTTCGCGACGGTTGCGGGAGACATCGTGAAGGGAGCGCGGGCGGTGCCAGCGTCATGTTGAAGGCTCAGAAGGCGGAGCCGGAGATTGAAGCGCTCAGCAGCCTGATCTTTCCGCAGGCAGTGGAGTTGGAGCGTGGCGCTTTCGCGCTTCTGGGACTGGCGGCACACGCCGTGTCGGAAACGGGCGACGCCGCCGCAGCCAACGGCATCAACATCGTGCTCGATCAGCAGTTGATTAAGGACATCAGGGAATTGATTGTGGCGATCGAGGCGTACGCGAAGTCTGCGGGCCTGACCAAGCCGGCGGCGGCAGCGAAGTAAGCTGCTTTCGGGAACGCCACAGAAAGGGCAGCGGAAGCACTAGAGCCCGCTGCCTCTTCTGGATTGATTTGCTTGCGCCCCTCCGGGCTGACTCGTGCTTGCGAGGAAACCCAGCGCTTACGCGCTGGGCTAATGAATTTCGCCGCTCCGCGGCTTGGCTGTCCCTCTCTTAGGGCAACTATTTTTCGTGAGACTAAATTCACGCGCGACTACTCTCCTGCGAGGCTGCTTCCTGTGAGAGCCCGTTCTTTCCGGGTGACGACGACTTCGCTCACGGGCGAAAGCCTTCACCGGTTCGCAGATCGCCGTCCTACCCGACGTCTTCACTCCAGCCTTCCATCGTCTTTTTCACCAGAGCCATGAACTGATCGGCGACTGCGCCGTCGATCAGGCGGTGGTCGTAACCGAGTGTCAGGTGCACGACCGAGCGGATCGCAATCGAGTCGTTGCCGTCTTTGTCGGTGATGACCATGGGCTGCTTGGTGATGCCGCCTACTCCCATGATCGCGGAGTTCGGCTGATTGATAATGGGCAGGCCGAATACGGCGCCGAACTGGCCTGGATTCGTGATGGTGAAGGTCGAGCCTTCCACGTCGGTGGGCATCAGTTTCTTATTGCGGGCGCGCTCGCCGAGATCGGTGATGCCGCGCTGCAGGCCGAGGAAGTTAAGTTCGTCGGCGTTCTTGAGCACGGGAACAATCAATCCCCAGTCGAGCGCTACGGCGATTCCAGTATTGACGTGCCGGTGGTAGCGAATGCTGTCGCCATCGAGTGACGCGTTCACGATGGGATACTGCTGCAGCGCGATGATGGCTGCGCGCACGAAGAACGGCATGAAGGTAAGACGGGCACCGTTACGCTGCTCAAATCCGTTCTTCAGCTTGTTGCGCAGGTTGACGATGCGGGTCAGGTCCACTTCGAACATGCAATGGACGTGAGCACTGGTGCGGCGCGACTCGATCATGCGCTGCGCGATGATCTTTCGCATCTGGCTCATCGGGACGACGTCGCCGGGGATGGCAGCCGGTGCGGGGCGCGGTGCCGGAGCAGTAGCGCTCGGACGTGCACTCTGTGCCGCACCGTCGGCTTGGGGTTCGGGCGAGATCTGTGGCGCCGCGGTCGGGCCTTTCTCGATGAAGGCCATGATGTCTTGCTTGGTGATGCGGCCGCCCAGACCGGTGCCAGTCACTTGCGACAACTCGACGTTATTTTCACGCGCGATTTTGCGAACGAGCGGAGACGAACGGACGTCTTCGTCATGCGATTCAGATTCTGCTTGCGGGGGCGGTGGGGCTACGGCCTGCTTGGGCGGCGGAGCGGATTCTTTCTGCTGGGGCGCAGGTGCAGATGGAGCCGGAGCGGCAGCTTTCCTGGCTGGTGCCGCGGCACCCTCGCCGTCGGCGGCAATCGTGCCCACGATCGTATTGACCTGCACGGTGTTGCCTTCGGTGACCATAATTTCCTGCAGCACGCCGGAAGCGGGAGCAGGAATCTCGGCGTCCACCTTGTCGGTGGAGATCTCAAAGAGAGGCTCGTCGCGCTGGACCTTGTCGCCAGGCTTCTTCAGCCACTTGGTAATGGTGCCTTCAAAAATAGACTCGCCCATTTGGGGCATGATGACGTCAGTCGGCATAAGTTCCTTCCGCACGGCCCACGGGTATGAATTTCGGGCCAGGCACAAATCCCTATTATATAAGGAGGCAGGCGCCCGCAGGCAGGCCCGTCCAAGGGGCTCGGTTACGCTCGCTCGGCCCGCCGTTCAGTGTTTGTCGTGGTCGTCGTGCCCTTCATGCTCGTCGTGGCCGCCTTCTCCTCCGGGAGGCGCGACCCCGAACGCGGTCTTCCAGTAGTCCTGCGCCGGACCGGGCAACTTCTCCATATGCGACAGGAAAATCGTCACCTTCCAGATGTCCTGATCGCTGAGAACCTTGTCCCATGCGGGCATGCCGGTATAGCGAATGCCATTGCGGACCACGAAGTAGTTGTGGGCATCGGGATCATCGGGCGGGTGCAGGACAAGTTGCGGAGGCGGAGGATAGAACGATCCGGACTGCGGGGACGGCCTCTTGTCGAGGCCGCCGTGGCAGCCCGCGCAATTCATGGTGTAGAGCTTCATGCCATCGATCAAATTTTCCGCCGAGGGCAGCACCGGGCTTGTGATGTTGCCGGCGTGCTTGTCGGTGTAGGCGTCCACCGCGCTCATGGCCAGGTGGCGCTCCCAATGGGGAGGTTGCACGTTCGCTTGGGTGGGAATGAATCCGAGTGTGGCTGCGCCCATACCGCCCAGAATTAGCACTGCCAGTGTGACGACGACGCCAAGAATAAAGTTGCGCATCAGACCTCCAGAATATGAACGGGTTTTCGTCGACTTAAGCAGCAACTACCAAAAATGGGGAATGACGGAATCCCAGTGCTGCCGACCGGAGAATCTCTATCATAAACGAGTCGAGGCTACGCGACGAGACGGAAGGCGTTCCCTGGGTTGCCGGGGGTGAGATGCGGTTGTTTGGTGTTCTCGCAGAGTTTTCTTTTTGCAGGGAATAAAAGAGTCAGTAGGCTCGCAGCTTGCGGGCTTCGCGGATTACGTCGCTGACCTTGGGCAGAAAAAAATCTTCCTGAGGCGGCGAAAACGGCACGGGAGTATCAAGTGCTGTAAGGCGCACGATCGGGCCGTCCAGGTCGTCAAAGGCTTCTTCATTAATGATGGCGCTGATTTCGCCGGCGATGCCGCCCGTGCGCACGTCTTCATGCACGATAAGTACTTTGTTTGTGCGGCGCACTGTGTGGGCGATGGCTTGGCGATCCAGCGGCGAGAGTGTCCGCAGGTCGAGGACTTCGAGTTCGATCCCTTCCTTGCTCAGTTGCTCCGCGGCCTCTAGCGCGACGTGCACCATGGCCGCGTAAGTAATGATGCTGAGATCGCGGCCGGATCGGGCCACGCGGGCCTTTCCGAGCGGGACGATGTAATCGTCGGCCGGAATGTCTTCTTTAATGCGCCGGTAGAGATATTTGTGCTCGAAGAAGATGACGGGATTGTTGTCGCGGATGGAAGCCTTGATGAGCCCCTTCGCGTCGTACGCGGTCGCAGGACAGACGACTTTGAGTCCGGGCGTATGCACGAAATACATTTCCGGATTCTGCGAGTGGAAAGGGCCCCCGTGGACGTTGCCGCCGCTGGGTCCGCGAACTACGAGCGGCGCCGGCCCTCCCCATCGGTAGTGGGCCTTCGCGACCATGTTGGTGATCTGGTTGAAGGCGCAGCCGATGAAGTCCATGAATTGAAATTCGGCGACTGGACGCATGCCGGTGAGCGCCGCACCGAAAGCCGCGCCCACGATCGCGGATTCAGCGATGGGCGTGTCGATGACACGCTCGGGGCCGAAGCGGTCGATGAAGCCATCAGTGACTTTGAACGCGCCGCCGTAAATGCCGATGTCCTCACCAATGCAGAAGACGGCAGGGTCGCGCTCCATTTCTTCCCAGATGCCCTGGCGGATGGCTTCGAGGTAGGTGACGGTCGGCATGCAGATTAGGTGGTGGCTCCTCCCTGATGGCTGGTGACGATCATTTCAGATGAACCGCAGCTTCGGATGTTTTCTGCACGGACCCTTTACCTGCGCGGATTTTTGGCACTGCGTATTTGGGCCTTATCTCATGGCATTCCGGGCTGCAATACGGACGGCCGACGGCACTCTCGGGTTCAGGCATGGGTGACGCTACGGCAAACTCGCGGTCGGCTTCGAGCTGCGCATCGACATCTGCGATCAGCTTTTCGTTCTCAGTCCGCGATAACCACTTCTTCACATTCAGCAGGTAGTTTTCAAAGCGCGCAATCGGATCGCGCTTCTTCCAATACTCGAACAGCGGCTTGGGAACATACTCCGCCGCATCGTGGATGGCATGGCCTTTCATGCGCATCATCTTGGCTTCGATCAGCGTCGGGCCTTCACCGCGGCGCGCGCGTTCGCAGGCTTCATGGGCGGCGTCATAAACCTGACACGGGTCCGTACCGTCGACAATCACGCCTGGAATGCCATACGCGATCGCACGTTCGGCCAAGTCTTCCACGCGGAACTGCATGTCGGCGGGAGTCGAGTATCCCCAAAGATTGTTTTCAACGAACAACACTAGTCCCAGATCTTGGACGGCAGCGAAGTTCAGGCCCTCATAGGTAACGCCGGTCGACTGGCCGCCATCGCCGATGTAGGTCATGACGGCGATATTCTTGCCCTGCATGCGTGCGCCCAACGCCACGCCGGCCAGTACCGGAATCAGATCTCCCAATGTCGAAATCGGCGCGACCACGTTGCGTTCCTGAATGTCTCCGAAATGTGACGATGCGTCGCGTCCCTCGGTTGGCGAGCCCGCCTTAGCCATGTACTGCATCATGATGTCGCGTGGCGAGAAGCCGCGCACTAGCAATGATCCCTGGTTGCGGATCATGGGGCCCAGCCATTCGTCTGGCTTGAGCGCATACGCTGACGCGCACGAGCAGCCTTCCTGGCCCAAGCCGAAGTACACGCCGCCGACAACTTTGCCCTGTTTGTATAGATTCTCGAGTGCCACCTCCATTTTGCGATTGAGCAGCATCCAGCGGTAGATCTCGATGCACTGCGTCTTACTTAGATATTTCGAGTCGCGAATCGGGGGGACAGGCGAATTTAGAGTTCCTGAGACTTCGTAGCGGACAACATCGCCATCGCGCACCTGGCGAAGCTCGAAGCGGGGCTTTTCCAATCGGTAGTCGAGGATGGTATAAGTGCGCTGCGATGAAGCCGAGTGCTTTGAGGGAGACATAGCGCGCTTGTGATTTGATGATTGCGCGCGTGGAGCTTTGGGCTTGGTCTTCTTCGCCATCGGGGGCCGTGAAGGAGATGCTAAATCGTTTGCAGCGTCATGGCCAATCGATCAGGCCCAGTGGATGTCATCTTCTTGGTGAAGCTGGCGCAGTTCCTCGGGCGGTCGCGCCGGGACGCCGACTTTCTGGTCGATCAGAGCGTCCAGCGTTTCCAGCCATAGCACCTGGCTGTGAAAGACAGTGCCGAAATTTCGAGCAGCAGAATGAGCAACGTTCTGAAGATCCACGGGTCGACCCAGTTCCTTCTGCATCGACGTCACGGGCCTGTTCACAATCCCGCACGGCACGATCAGATCGAAAAAACTGAGATCGGTATTCACGTTGAGCGCGAAGCCGTGCGAGGTGACGCCGCGCGAGATGTGTACGCCGATCGCGGCAATCTTGCCTTGCTCTTTCTTATTGTGCTGCGCTTGTGCTGGACGTGTGGAGACGCCCGTCTCTCCACCGGCGAAGGACGGCTCGGGAGTGGCCCACACGCCAGTGAGCCCGGCCACGCGCTCTGCGGGAATCTGAAAATCGGCGCACGTGCGAATCAGAACTTCTTCCAACCGGCGCACATACTCGATGACACCCAGCGTTTTGCGCTTTCCATCCTCCGCCGGAAATCCGCGCAGATCGAAGATCGGATAACCAACTAACTGTCCCGGGCCATGAAACGTGACATCCCCCCCGCGATCGCAGTCGAATAACTCCACGCCGCGTCGCGACAGTTGTTCGTCGCCAGCCACAACATTCGCGCGCTTAGCGTTTCGCCCCAAGGTGATGACAGGCGTGTGCTCCAGCAGGAGCAACACGTCCCCGACGCGGCCGTCTTTGCGAAGGTCAACCAGTTTCTGCTGCAACCGGAGGCCGATTGCATAGTCGATGGTGCCGAGTTGGAGAACTGAAATCATTTCGAACCTTCGTAGGCTGACAGCAAACGCCTTTTAGCCTCGTCGAGATGATCTGGATGCTGGCTAGGCGAGTTGTAACTCGGCGAACGCCCGATCGCGACGATTGCGGCGAGTTCGTCCATACTAAGAGCGTCGGCCGATTTGCCGAAGTAGTATCGCGCGGCACTAGCGAATCCCCTCCCCCTCTCGTAGGGAAGGTAGTGGCAGTACAACGCAACTCGTTCTTTCTTGCCGAAATGCCATTCCAACATCAGATCCCACATGAGTGAATGATAGTGCCACGCCGCCATTTTCGTTGGACTTCGAAGCTCACTCAACAGGCTCCGCGACGCGAAGGCATTCAGGTGACTGCCGTCCACCTTCCAGACAAAACCCTGTACGTTGGCGGGCGGGTTACGGTCCAAGGGGTCCATATTTAAGTAGATCTCCTGGATTCGTGGAGCGTAGGGACGGAAGTCGTGCACTTCGTAATACAAAAGAAACAGCGTCAGCGAGCCAATCGCTACCCCGAGGATCCCTGCCAAATTCTTGAGCACAGTCAACGCGATCTTCTCTACTTCCGCCTTTCGCTAGGCGTTAATCGCCATCCCATACACACTATTGGATGCATCCAGCATTGCTTCCGCCAGCGTGGGATGGGCATGGATCGTCCACATCAGGTCCTCGACCGTGGCTTCGAGTTCCATTGCAGCCACTGACTCGGCGATCAGTTCCGTCGCCTGCGGTCCGATGATGTGTACGCCCAGGATCTCGCCGTACTTCGCATCGGACACAACCTTGATGAAGCCCTCGTGCTGTCCGACGATCGACGCCCGTGAGTTCGCCGTGAACGGAAACTTGCCGACCTTCACGTTGTATCCCATCTCCCGAGCCTTCGCTTCGGTCAGGCCCACGCTGCCGATCTCGGGATGACAATACGTCACATTCGGAATCTTGCGCGGATCGATTGGCTTGCCTTCCTTGTGCGCGATCTTCGTGACGGCGACGATGCCTTCCATCGCGCCCACGTGAGCTAGTTGCGGCGTGCCGAGAACAATGTCGCCGATCGCATAAACACCCGACTCGTCCGTTTCCAACCACTCGCTCACTTTTACGAACCCGCGGTCGGGCTTGATCTTCGTCGTCTCGAGTCCAATGTTCTCTGTACGAGGCTTGCGCCCGACCGCGATCAGGATTTTCTCCGCCTCGACCTTCTGCTGTTTGCCGTCGACGCTGAACGTCACGGCCACACCGGCCTTCGTCTTATCGATCTTCTCGACTTTTGCTCCCGTGAAAAAATTGATGCCGCGCTTGCGATACACGCGTGCCAGTTCCTTCGAGATCTCCTCGTCTTCCACCGGCACCAGCCGCGGCAGCATCTCGAGAATGGTGACCTCCGCATCGAACGAGCGGTAGATCGACGCGAACTCCACGCCCACGGCGCCAGCGCCCACCACCACGAGCGACTTCGGAATTTCTTTCAAACTCAGGATCTCGATATTCGTCAGCACGCGGTCGTCGGCAGTGAGCCCGGGAATCAAGCGCGCCTCCGATCCGGTGGCCAGAATCACGTTCTTCGCCTTCACCTGAGATGTCTTACCGTCAGCGCCCTTCACCTCGATCGTCAAAACTCCGTTCTGCCGTCCGCCGGTGAGCTTGCCGTAGCCTTTAATCGTCTCGACCTTATTCTTCTTCATCAGGAACTCGAGACCCTTGGCATGCTTGGAAACGATCTTTCCTTTGCGATCCTGAATCGCCGGCCAGTTGAGTTTGCGCGCTTCCACGCCCTCGATCCCGAACTCTTTCCCATCCTTCAGGTGATCCCACAACTCTGCGTTGAACAAAAGCGCCTTTGTCGGAATGCAGCCGACGTGCAGGCAGGTTCCGCCCAGCGCACCATCTTTTTCAATCAGTGCTGTTTTCAGCCCGTACTGCCCGGCACGGATGGCGGCCGTGTAGCCCGCCGGCCCGCTACCGAGAATTGCAATGTCATAAATGGATTCAGCCAAAAGAGTGCTCCCTCACAGGTAGGAATAACGATATAGACCCAAATAGGTGATTCTACGACAGGGCAAAAGGATTCGCGAACGACGGCGGAAGGCAGAAACGAAAGAGCGTTTTCACCCCAGAGTCACAGAGACACAGAGGAGCCCACTCAAATCAAATCATCTTGTCATCCCGAGCTGAGTGAGGCGAATGCCGAACGCAGTCGAGGGACTTGTGTTGCTCGGCAAGCAACGAGGGATTGCTAGCACCTGACGGGAACTACCCCAGCAGCCGCGCCGCTTCCTTCGCGTAGTAGGTAAGAATAATGCTCGCGCCGGCGCGCCGGATCGACACCAGCGATTCCATCATCACGCGCTCGCGCTCGATCCAGTTGTTGCGGGCGGCCGCCTCGATCATCGCGTACTCGCCCGACACCTGGTAGGCAGCCAGCGGTGCGTCGAAGCGCTCGCGTGCGGCAGAGATCACATCCAGATACGGCATGGCGGGCTTCACCATGATCATGTCCGCGCCTTCTTCCAGGTCGAGTTCGATCTCGCGCATCGCCTCGCGGATGTTCGCTCCATCCATCTGGTAAGAGCGGCGGTCTCCGAACTGCGGAGCGGAATCAGCCGCCTCGCGGAACGGTCCATAGAACCCCGATGCGAATTTCGCCGCATAAGAAAGGATAGGGGTGTTGGTCAGCCCGGCTTTATCCAATCCTGCTCGAATCGCCCCCACGCGGCCGTCCATCATGTCGGAAGGCGCGATTATGTCGATGCCCGCCTGTGCCAGAGAAACCGCAGTCTTCGCCAAAACCTCAAGCGTCGCGTCATTGACGATTTCGTACTCAGTTGTGGCCGCGGGAGGCGAGGCGACGGCGGCTCCCAGCGACTGCGGCGCCGCCTTCACAATGCCGCAATGCCCATGCGACATGTATTCACACAGGCAGACGTCGCCCATCAGGATCGCATCCGGCACTTCGCGTTTGATGGCGCGCGCCGCCTGCTGCACGATTCCGTCCTTCGACCACGCCCCGGTCGCAATCTCGTCCTTCTCTTCGGGTAGCCCGAACAGGATCACCGACGGTACGCCCAGCGAGCGCGCTTCCCGCACTTCCTTCACGGCCTCATCCACCGACAGGTTAAACACTCCCGGCATGGAGCGCACTTCCTTCCGCACCCCCGAGCCCGGGCAGACGAACAGCGGGTAAACAAAGTTTTCAGGAGTGAGGCGCGTTTCGCGCACCATGGAGCGCAACAACTCGGTTTTGCGGAGCCGGCGAAGGCGTGTAACGGGAAACGCCATGGCTCGATTCTAGCAAAGCGGCCCGTTCCGGCCACCGCCAAAATCCGGGTCTGTCGGGCATCCGCTTAGTCACCTGCGGATGTGACGGCAGTCACCGACTTTATGTTCGTACTTCCTGTCCTATCTACCTGTCATCACGACCTTTACCCTTGGGGGATGTGGATGGGGCCGGTCGGCCGTGGGGAGAAGTACTTATGTAACTCAGGCATTCCCCGCTGTAATCTTCACCAGCGCCACGCTCAACCCATACACTGACAGGGCGGATGTCGTATTCGCAAAAATTCGGTTTGGCGGGAGTCGCGGCGCTTACCATCGCGGTGGGCGCAGCAGAGTGGTTCATGCCGCGCGGTTTCTCGACCACGGTTTTCGGCGACCTGCTGGCGTTACTCATGCTTAGCGTCGCCTCGGTTGCCTTCTGCTGGAACGCGCTCCGGCAACAGCGCGCGCGCATTTTCTGGTTGCTGCTCGGGCTGGGCTGCGTTATGTGGACCATCAACAGCTCAATCTGGGCTTACTACGAACTGGTCCTGCGCAGAGACCTGCCCGAGCCATGCATCGGCGACGTGATCCTGTTCATTCACATCGTCACTTTCATGGCGGCGGTGGCCTTGCTTCCTCATCGCCCGCGGGGCGATCGCAAAACTGCATTCGACGCCATCAACTTCTTCATGGTGCTGGTCTGGTGGCTTTTCCTTTACGCGTTCGTGGTTTTCCCCGACCAGTACGTCAAGCTCAACGTGTCGGTCTACAGCCGCAACTACGACCTGCTCTACCTGGTCGAAAATCTCGTGCTGGTTTTCGTTCTCGGCATGGTCGCTGCCTCGACGCGTGGCGCGTGGAGAAAGATCTACTGGAATTTGTTCGTGGGCGGTGCGATCTACACGCTTGGCTCAGAAACCATTAACGCAGCCATCGCCCGTGGGAATTACTACAGCGGCAGCATCTATGACCTGCTGCTCCTTGTATCGATTGGCTGGTTGACCTGGACAGCGTTCGCTGCTCGCAAGGCCGATTTAACCGTCTCGCCAACTCCTCAGTCTGCTGGCCGCTGGACGAATGTCGCGCCGCGCTTGGCGATGATCGCTATCTTGTCTTTGCCCTTGCTTGGCTTGTGGGCCTTGTTCGCCCCGAACACGCCGCCCGATTTACGGAATTTCCGCTTGCTGGCAACTATGGCCGCCACCACGGTGCTAGGCGGATTCGTCTTCCTGAAGCAAATACTGCTCGACCGGCAACTGATCCGCCTGCTCGATGAATCGCGTCAGAGCTATGAAAACCTGCAGCGCCTGCAAAGCCACTTGGTGCAAAAAGAGAAGCTTGCTTCTCTCGGACAGCTCGTCGCCGGAGCCGCCCACGAGATCAACAACCCTCTGGCAGCTATTCTCGGATACTCCGAGTTGCTGGCAACCCAAGCTTCGCTCCAAGGGGAGCAAGCAACCATGGCGCAGAAAATCGGACAGCAGGCCCGCCGTACCCGCGACCTGGTTGCCGACCTGCTCAGCTTCTCGCAGCAGAATCCTTCCGAAAAAATCCTGATCGATGTGGGTGGACTGGTGCAGCGTGCCCTTCAGATGAACGACGTGCAGATTCGCGGCAAGAATATTCGCGTCGAGGCCATCCTAGAGCCGGCCCTGCCGCGCATCTGGGGCAACAGCAACCAGCTTCTTCAGACATTCCTTCACCTCACTGAAAACGCGATTGACGCGCTGAATGAAGTGGGCGGTGGAGCGTTGCTCGTGACCGCGCGACAGGTGGACAAGGAAGTGGTCGTTGAGTTTTCGGACTCCGGACCGGGCATGGCTGATGCCGAGCGCGTCTTCGATCCCTTCTACACCACGAAGCCAGTTGGCAAGGGCACCGGCCTCGGACTAAGCGCTTCGTACGGCGTGGTGCAAGACCATCACGGCCACATCAGTTGCCGCAATAAACCCGACGGCGGCGCGCTCTTCACCCTGCGCTTCCCGGCAGCCGCGCAGGCCGCCGCAGCTGTCGAAGCTGGCCACTAAAACCGCCGTTACTTGGACGTCGCATTCGCGATCAGAATCGCCGTACCCTCTTTAAACTCGTCATCAAACCCTGTCATCTCTAGCGGAGTGAGGTGAAGCCGAACGCAGTGGAGAGACCTTGCGTTTGCCCCGGACGTCCAACCCGCTCCCGCCCATACTTCCTGTAACATTATTTTGCTGTCATGCCCCTGACCCACACCAGCGCGCGCGTCCTGGAATTCGAATCTCTTCGCGACTTGCTGCGGGGCTACGTGTCATCTCCGCTGGGCGGAGGGCGCATCGCCGCGCTCGCGCCTTCCCAGGACCGCTCCTGGATCGAATATCAGCAACAGCTCACCGGCGACATTCGCGAATTCCGTCGCGTTGGTGGACGTTTCGAATTTTCCGGCCTTCTCGATATTGCCGAGTTGCTCGACAAAGCCCGCATCAGCGGAGCCGCCCTCGAAACCACTGAGATCCGCGACGTCGTTTTGGTAGTCGATCGCGCCGCCGAATGGCGTGAGATCGTCCAGAGTCCGCCGGCGGCGATGAAGGAATGGATCGCCGTACCACAGCTCTCCGCGGCGATCCCCGACTTCAGCGACTTTCTCCGTGCCTTTCGCAACAAGATTCAACCCGACGGCAAGCTCGAAGATCGCGCCTCGCCCGAACTCGCGCGCATCCGTCGCGACATCGACAAGCAAAAACGCTCTATTCAAGACTCATTGCGCGGCTATCTCCGCCGTTTGGCCGAAGGCGGCACCGTGCAAGATGAACTCGTCACCATCCGTGGCGAGCGTTTTGTCATTCCAGTAAAGATCGAGCAGAAGCGCCGGGTGCCGGGCGTAGTCCACGGCTCCAGTTCCAGCGGACAAACAGTTTTCGTCGAGCCCATCGAAACCATCGAGCAGAACAACGATCTCGTACGCCTGCTCGACGAAGAACAGGCGGAGATCCATCGCATACTTCTTGAGATGACGCGTCGCATCGGCGAGAATGCGGAAGCAATTCGCGGCGCGGCAGACGCACTGGCAGAATTGGAACTCCAGTTCGCGAAAGCCCGCTTCGCGGAAGACTACACATGCGTAGCGCCGGCGATGTCGGGAGCGTCGGCGTCTCCACCGGCCGTCGAGGCCTCTGTAGCCCCGGCGTCCTCGCCAGCAGTCGGCACGGCGTCTCGCCGTCCCAACGAAACCGAGCAGTCGGCATCGCTGATCCTCCACAACGCCCGACACCCGTTGCTCGAACGTAATTTGAAACTGAAGAACGTTCGTGTTGTTCCAATCACCGTCGAACTCGAAGGCGAGCGCCGCGAACTAGTCATTACCGGCCCCAATACGGGCGGCAAAACCGTAACGTTGAAAACCGTTGGCCTGCTTGCCTTGATGGCCCAGTCCGGCATCCCTGTCCCGGCCGACCGCGCCGAGTTCCCCATCTTCGACGCCGTGCTCGCCGACATCGGCGACTACCAGTCCATCGAGCAGAATCTCTCCACCTTCTCTGCGCACGTTACCAACATCGATTTCATCTCGCGCACCGCTACATCGCAGTCGCTCGTACTGCTGGATGAACTCGGTTCGGCCACCGATCCCGAAGAAGGTGCCGCGCTCGCGGTGGCGATCGCCGACCACTTCCGCTGCATCGGGTCGATCACCATCATTTCCACCCACCACACCTCACTCAAGGTTTATGGAGTCAACACGCCCGGGGTGGTCAATGCGGCCGTGGGCTTCGACGAAGCCACACTGCAACCGACCTACGAACTGCGTGTGGGAGTTCCCGGAGCCTCGGCCGGTATCAACATCGCGCAGCGCCTCGGCCTGAACCCGAAAATCATCGAGTCCGCCCGCGGACGAGTCACCACGCAAACCCAGGACATCGCCCGCTTCCTCGACCGCCTGCACGCCAACCTGCGTGAATCCGATGCGGAGCGCCTGCGCCTGCGCACCCGGGAACAGGAAATCGAAAAAGAAAGAGCGAATCTGGCGGCAGAGGGCAAAAAAGAGCAGCAAATCAGGATTCGCGAAATGGAGAAGAAGCTCGAAGCCATCTTTAAGGACTTCGAGTACCATGCGCGCGAAACGGTAAACGCGATTCAGGATCGCGCCGCCGCGCAAAAGCTATCCAAAGACGCCGAGCGCCGCATT
>Ga0209811_10000494_pt1 | contig 16192 bp, 9 predicted proteins | sample Coa_R1_6_FD_187161 | JGI IMG/M metagenome (GOLD analysis project Ga0209811, IMG submission 187161) | Surface soil microbial communities from Centralia Pennsylvania, which are recovering from an underground coalmine fire. - Coalmine... | ecosystem: Environmental > Terrestrial > Soil >...
GCCGACAGTGGTGCCACGTGGGCGGCGAGCCGGCGGCGCTTCGAAGACAGCTGGATCTACGACAGCGTCCCGGACAGCGCCGCGGCGAGGATGTGGGCCGCGCGCGGGAGGTCGCCCGCCCCGCGCGTGCCCGCTACCGGCGTGCGGCTTCCCGAGCCGACGATCAGCGCGGGCGAGCGAGCGCTGGCAGCGTTCCCGCGGCGCGACGAGGAAGCCCGCGCGAGCGACGAGTTCGTGGTCGGCCCGAAGCGCTCCGCGAGCGGCAGGCCGGTCCTCGCCAACGACCCGCACCTGGGGCTCTCCACGCCGGGGCCGCTCTACGTGCTGCACGTCTCGGTGCCGGGCGTCCTGGACGCCGTGGGCGCCGGGGCGCCGGGCCTGCCGCTGCTCGCCTCGGGACGGAACCGCCGCGCGGCCTGGGGGGTGACGGCGCTCTCCGCGGACGTCGTGGACGTCTACGCCGACACGCTCTCCGCGGACGGTCGCCGCGTGCGCACGCACACCGCGGACGGCAGCTCGGGCTGGGCCGAGGTGCGAACGCTGCCGTTCGACCTCCACTACCGCGTGCTGGGGGTGTCGATCCCCGTACCGCCGTGGGCGCTCGAGCGCCACTACACAGCGCACGGGCCGGTGCTGGTGTGGGACCCCAAGCGCCGCCTCGCGCTCGCGGCGCGCTGGAGCGCGATGGAGGACAGCGCCATCACCATGCGGTACATGCTCGGGCTCGAGCGCTCCGCGAGCGCCGCCGAGGTGTGCTCGCGCTTCGCCTCGGTGGTGACGCCGTGCTTCAACGTGGTCGCAGCCGACGTCGACGGCGACGCGCGCTTCCGGAGCGTCGGGCTGCTGCCGGTGCGAGCGCGCGAGCCCGGGCCGGGCCCCGTTCCTGCCGACGGCCGGCACGAGTGGGCCGGCTTCGTGCCCGCCGATTCGATGCCGCAGTGGCGCCTGCCGCCCGCGGGCTTCCTCGTGAACGGCAACAACCGCCCCGCGGGCCCGCACTACCCCTATCCCCTGCCCCGCTTCGACTGGCCGCACGACCGCGCGCGGCGCATGGCGGAGCGCCTCGCAGGGGACGCGAGCGTCACCGTCGAGGACGCGGCGAGCGTGCAGAACGACGTGCTCTCGCTCGCCGCCGCACGCAACGTGCCGCTCCTGCTGCGTTGCGCCGACTCGCTGCGCGCGACGCTCTCGCCGCGCGCCCGGGCGGCGTGCGACACACTGCGTGCCTGGGACCTGCGCGCGGTGCGCTCGCGCGTGGCGCCGGCGCTCTATCGCTCCTGGTTCGGCGCCTACCAGCGGCGCTCGCAGGTGGAGGGCCTGCCCGGGCTGGCGTACGCCGCGCTCTCCTCGGGCGCGCCGGGCACGCTGCGAGCGCCCGGTTCCGGCGCGGCGGAGACGCCAGCGGTGGCCGCGTGCGCGGCGCTCGAGATGGCGCTCGACTCGCTGGCGGCGAAGCTGGGCCCGGACCTCTCGACGTGGCGCTACGGTCGCGCGCACCAGGCGCGCTTCCGGCACGCGCTCTCGGCGATCGATCCGCGCGCGCGGTGGGAGCCGCCGCTGACGCCCGAGGATGGCGACAACGCCACGCCCAGCGTCGGGCCCTCGCGGCTGCCGTTCAGCATCGAGGTCACCCACGGCCCGGTGTTCCGCCACGTCGTGGACCTGGCGCGGCCCGATGTCTCGTACGCGGTCGTACCGCCCTGGAACAGCGCCGCGTTCCCCGCACGCGGCGACCTGGACCTGCGCCGCCGCTGGGCGGACCACGGCTACGTGCCGCTGCTGCTCGATCCGCAGCGCATCGCGGCGCAGGCGATCGACCGGGTCACGCTCGCGCCGCGCTGAAGCCGGGCTACGGGCCGGTGACGACCAGCTTCTCCACCACCGTCCGCCCGGCAGCCTCGAGCCGGTAGAAGTAGAGGCCGCCGCGGCTGCGCGGCGCGGCCCATTCGACGCTGTGCCGCCCCGCGGGCAGCACGCCGTCCACGAGTGACGCCACCCGGCGGCCGTGCACGTCGAACACCGACAGCGTCACGCGTCCCGAACGGGGAACCGTGTAATCGATCGTGGTCCGCAGCCGGAGCGGGTTCGGGCGAGCGGTGGCATCGAGCGCCGCATCAGATTCGGGTGTCACGCTCACCGGGCCATCGACGTGGCCGTGCAGCGACACCGTCTGCGCCACGATGACGCTGTCCTCCACCTCCATGATGTAGAGCCGCGAGTCCACCGGCAGCGCCCCGAACGGGGCGTAGGTCACGTTCACGGACGTGGTCTCGCCCGGCTCCAGGTGTACGGGCAGCGAGCCCCCCGCCAGCTGGGCGCTGTAGTAGGGGTGCACGGTGCGCAGGCAGGTGATGTCGATCCCCTGGTTCGAGTGGTTCCACACCTGGATCGTGCCGCTCACGCCCGCGTTCACGGCCGGTGCCGTCAGGGCCAGGTCCTCGACGCTGGTCATGAAGCGGTTCGTGCGCCAGGGCATGCGGAACGAGCGGTAGTTCACCTGGACCGCGGGGCCCTGGAGCTGGGACGCGATCGTGGTGCCGTCTGCGAGCAGGTCCGTGCTCTTGATCGTGCCACCCCACCCGCCCCAGCCGATCGTCGTCGAGCCGTCGCCGTGGCGCTGCACGTCGCCCATGAACCCGCTGAAGATGTCGGGGGTGCTGCGGTATTCCCACACCTTGGTGGCGATCTTGTTCACCTCGTCGAGCTGGAACTCGAGCGCGCGACTGTACTGCGGGTTCAAGAAGTTGCCGTTGTCGAACAGCGTCAGGTGGCCGTTCGGCAGGACGCGGGCGTCGTGCTGCTCCGACCAGCCGCGGGTGTCGTTCGGGAAGTTCCACTGGTTGTTCACGGCGTTTCGGCCCATGCGCCACAGGACCGCGCCGGTCGAGCGGTCGATCTTGGTGAGCTCGTTCATGTGTCGACACGAGATCAGGAGGTTCCCGTCGGGCGTCTTCTCCACCGAGTTGCCATGGACGTAGTCGATCGACGCGCCGGTCAGGTTGATGTTGTTCACGATGCAGTCGGTGATCGCGAAGTGATCCCAGCTGCGCCACTGGAAGACCACGTCCTTGTTCTCGTCCAGCTCCTGGACGATGAGCCCGAGCACGATCGCGTTCGGGTTGCCGCCGGGCACGACCCGTGACATGTCCACCGGCTGCGGGTCGTAGGACATGACCAGCGCATGGCCATCGGGTAGGAGTTGCAGCTCGTGCAGGTCGGTCGCGTAGCCGTTCCCGCAGGCGAAGCTGTCCACCACCGCGAACGAGCTGTCCATGGCGTAGAACCGTTCCGGGCCGCCGAGGAAGAACGTGAGCCTGCCTTGCTGCAGCTTGAAGTCCGTCGGCATGTACCGGCCGTTGAAGACGCGCTGGTAGAGCGCCTGGCCCTGATCGTCCATGATCTGCAGCCGGGCCGCCGAGCTGGAGCCGCTGCTTGGGAACGGCGCCATGAAGTACGCGCCTTCGATCTGGGCGTGCTGGTCGACCAGCGAGAACACGGGGAAGTCCGGCAAGGTCGGGTCGCAGGGACCGGCCGCGGTGGTCGGCGACGGCGCGGGCTCGTTCCACCACGCACTCGGGCCGGCCGGTGCCAGCGGGAACTCGGGCTCCGCCCGTGGCATCTCGCTCGCGCGCACCGACGAGACCTGGAACGTGTAGTCGAGCGTCGGCACGCCGGCGCCGGCGCGGGTCCTGGCCCCTGCGGACAACCGCACGCGGACGGTCTCGCCGGTCGCGAACGGCTGCGCCGGCCTGAACACCAGCGTGAGCCCATCCGCGCTGAGCCGCAGCCGCCCCGGGTGCGCTCCCGACCGGTTGCCGGTCACGCCCACGAGCGCGGCCGACACGCTCGAGGCGTCGAGCGGCGTGCCCAGCCTCAGCGCGATGTTGTTCTCCACCGACACGAACCGCGAGCCCGGCATCGGCGAGAGGTAGGCGAAATCGCGTTCCGCGGCCGAGGCGAAACGGGCTGCGAGCGAGAGGGCGAGTGCTGCGAAGACGAGGCAGTTACGCGCTGGGTGGCGAATTGGGAGTCCCCTCGCGAGGCGGCATGGGGCGCTTTCCGAATCCGGTCGGCTCGAGAATCTAGCGAGGGCTCGGGCTGGATGTCGAGGAAACTCCTCCAACGCCCGTCGAGTGAAGGCGGTAGAAGTTTGGCGTCAGCCCGGCGCGGGCGTACGTTCGCAGCTGATGGAGTCCGTGCGAAGAGCCCCCGAGAACGCTGCGCCCGCCGACGACGGCGAGCGAATGCCGGCCGAGTTCGCCTACCACGACAAGATCGGCCCGGCGGTGGTGAGCGTGCGGCAGCACGGGAAGCCCGATCGGCTGCGCCGCGCGGCCAAGGCCTGGGCAGGCTGCTGGGGCGGCGCGATCGTGGCCGTGTTCCTGCCGGTCCTCCACTTCATCCTCGTCCCCGCGCTGCTCGTGGGTGGCCCGCTCTACGCCATGGTGATGATGCGCGAGAAGGTCACCGTGCTCGGCGCCGACGGCGACTGTCCGGCGTGTGGCGCCACGCAGCATCCGCAGCTCAAGACCGGGGCCAGCGCCACGATGGCGTTCCGCTGCGAGAGCTGTCGCCGCGCGCTCGAGCTGCGCCTGCCGCGCGAGCTGCTGAACTAGAACGCAGCGAGCTCCCGCAGTGCCGTGATCAGCGTGTGCTTCTGCGGCAGGATCACGTCCTCGAGCTTGGGCGCGTAGGCGACCGGCGTGTCCAGCGCGCCGACGCGGCGCACGGGCGCATCCAGGTCCATGAAGCACTCGCTCGCCACGCGCGCGGCCACCTCGGCGCCGAAGCCGCAGAACAGCGTGTCCTCGTGCGCGACCAGCACGCGGCCGGTCTTCTTCACCGAGCGTGCTATCGATTCGAAGTCGAGAGGCTGCATGGTGCGCAGGTCGAGGATCTCCACGTCGAGGCCCTCCTCGGCGAGGTCCATCGCCGCGAGGGAACCGCGCTGGACGAGCGCGCCGTAGGTGACCAGCGTGACGTCGTGCCCGGGGCGCACCACGCGCGCGCGCCCGAACGGCACCGTGTAGTCCGGGCCCGGGTAGGGCTCCTTGGCGTAGGGCTGGCGATAGAGGTGCTTGTGCTCGAGGAACAGCACCGGGTCGTCCGAGCGCAGAGCCGTGCGCATCAGGCCCGCGGCGTCGCTGGCGCAGCTCGGCAGCACCACGCGCAGCCCGGGACAGTGGGCGAAGATGCTCTCGCCGCACTGGCTGTGGTACGGCGCGCCGCCGCCCAGGTAGCCGCCGTAGGCGGTGCGGATGATCACCGGGCAGGACCAGGTGTTGTTCGAGCGGTAGCGCATGTAGCCCAGCTCGTTCCGCATCTGCATCATCGCCGGCCAGATGTAGTCGAAGAACTGGATCTCCACGACCGGCTTGAACCCGAGCGTGGCGAGGCCGATCGCACGACCGACGATGTTGGCCTCAGCGAGCGGCGAGTTGTAGACGCGCTTGCTGCCGAACTGCTTCTGCAGGCCCCAGGTGACGCCGAAGACGCCGCCCTTGCCCTTCAGCTCGCCGAGCACGTCCTCGTGCGAAGCATCCGCCACGTCCTCGCCGAACTGGATGATGCGAGGGTTGCGCTTCATCTCATCGCGGAGCGCGTAGTTGATGCTCTGGAGGATCGTCTCGGGCTGCGCGCCCGCTTCGGGCTTCGGCGTGGCGACGAAGCGATCGGACGCCGGGTCCACGTCGGGCGAGAACACGTAGGCCGTAGCGGTGTGAGTCGGCGGCTGCGGTGACGTCTGCGCCTGCTCGGATGCGGTGCGGATCGCGGCGGCGACCTCGGCGTGGAGCGCTTCCAGCTCCTTCTCGGTGAGCACGCCGTCGCGCACCAGGCGCTTCGCGAACGTGCGCAGGCAGTCCTGCTCGGCCTCGCTCTCGCGCTGCGCCTTCGTCTTGTACTTGCTCTCGTCGTCCGACATCGAGTGCGAGTAGGGGCGCGTCACCTTCGCGCGCACGAACGCCGGTCCCTTGCGCGCACGGCACCAGGCCACCGCTTCCGATAGCACGCGGTAGGAGGCGACCGGGTCGCTGCCGTCCACCTCCTCGACCCAGAACAGGTTCGGGAACTCCTTCACCAGCCGCGCGACGTTGCCGCCCGCGGTCTGCACGTCCACCGGCACCGAGATCGCGTAGCCGTTGTCCTCGATCAGGAACAGCACTGGGAGCTTGAGGTTGCAGGCCGAATTCATGGCCTCCCAGAACTCGCCCTCGCTCGTGGTGCCGTCGCCGGCCGAGCAGTAGACGACCTCGTCGCCCTTCACCCGGCCCTTCAACTCGGGGTAGTCGCCCTCCAGGTCCTTGTACTTGACCAGCGCCTCGGCGGCGCCCACGGCCTGGAGAAACTGGGTGCCGGTGGGGCTCGACTGCGACACGATGCGGAGCTTCTTGTGCCCCCAGTGGCTGGGCATCTGCCGGCCGCCCGAGTTGGGGTCCTCGGCGGAGCCGACCGACGACAGCAGCATCTCCTTCACCGTCATCCCGAGCTGGAGGCAGAGCGCGCGGTCGCGGTAGTAGGGATAGAAGTAGTCGTAGGCGGGCTTGAGCGCCTTGCCGGCGGCCGCGAGCACGCCCTCGTGACCGGCGCCCGAGATCTGGAAGAAGACGAGGTTCAGCTTCTTCAACCGGATCTCCTCGTCGTCCGTACGCCGCGAGGTCACCATGGTGCGGTAGAGCCCGACCAGGTCCTCCGGCGAAAGCCCGCCCCAGCGGGGCGCGGCGGCAGAAGCGGGCTTGACGGTGGCCATTGAGGGTCCTCCCGGTGAAGATGGCGGCGCGACCATTGAATGTAATGGACCCGCGCGAGGCGCGGCAACCACTCAAGCAACGCCGCTCAGTGGCGCTGGGAGCGCAGCAGGGCGAGGTTGCTGTCCAGCCACTTCCGGTCTTCGGCAGCCATCGAGGCCCGGTCCATGGCCTCGAAGATGGCGATCGCCTCGTCCACCCGGCCGGCGCGCGCAAGCGCGAACGCCCGCTCGCCGTCCTGCTGCTGGCGCATGCGCGTGGCGAGCCGGCGCGCGTTCGCCTGGAACTCGGGCCGCGCCGAACCCTCCGCGGCGCGCCGGAACGCCGCCTCAGCGTCCGCATAGCGGCGGGCGTTGGAGGCATTGACGCCACGGTTGTACTCGTCGATGGCGCGGTTCTCCTGATCGGTCTCGGCGGCGCGGCGGGTCATGGCGCGCAGCGAGTCGATGTAGCCCTGGGCCTCGCGCGCGAGCGCGGGGTCTTCCGCGACCTGGGAGTGTGCGGTTGCGAGCAGCGCTTCGGCCCCGCCGGCGTCGCCGCTTTGCACCAGCAGGCCGGCGCGACGCATGGCCGCCACCAGCACCGCGTTGAGCGCGGCGTGGCGCGCCCCGGCCGGGGCCCCGGCCCCGAAGCGCTGATCGAGGATCCGCTTCGCTTCGTCGTCGCGGCCGGTGAGCGCCGCGAGCGCCAGGAGGTCGAGCTGCACGTCGCGCCTGGCCGGCAGGGCGCGGGCCGCCCGCACCGCGGGCTCGTAGCCTGGCTCCGGGTCGTCGCCGTACCCGACCACCCACGAGCGCGCGAGCAGGGCCACGAGCTCGGGATCGTCGGGGCTCACCGCGAGCGCGCGTTCGAGCGCGGCGCGCACGTACCGGGCCACGGTTGCGTGCTCGTCCGGCGAACTCCGGGCCGACACATCGAGCAGGAGCTGGGAGGCGAGCACCCGCACGGCCGTGACCGAGACCGGGGAGACGGCGAGCGCCCGGTCGAACCAGCCGCGGGCCTCGGTTCGCCGACCGCGCTGGAGCAGGAGCCAGCCCATGCCGGCGAGTGCGTCGGGTGATCGTGCATCGAGTGCCAGTGCCCGGGAGAGATGCGCTTCGGCCTCCTCGCGCTCCGGCACCGGGCGCGACAGGAACTCCAGCGCCAGCGAGCCGAGCACCTCGGCAGCGGGCACGCGATCGCGTGCTCGGGGCGCGACCGCGCCGGAGGGCGCCGCCATCTGCCACATGCGCTTGGACCAGTTCCCCGCCTCGAGGTAGGCGAACAACCGATCGCGCAGCCCCTGCTCGCTCCCGAACTCGTGCAGGAACGCGGTCTCGAAGCGCGCCCCCTCGCCGGACGCGGTCACGACTCGTCCCAGTCGCTCCACGTCGCCCTCCGATCCCGAGAGCAGCAGGTGGGTGAGCGCCCACGATTGCGCATAGAACGTCCCGCGTCGGTCGCCTTCATGGTATTCGGGCGAGGCGTGATCGATCGCGAACAGCCGGTAGAGCGGCATCAGGTCGTGCGTGGTGAGCCACTCGATGTGCGGGTAGATGGGCGCCCCCAGCACGGCGCGGCCGTCGTCCGACGTGAACGTGCTGAAGTACTCGGCGAGGCCCTCGTTGAGCCACAGCGGCGCGTCGGGGCAGGCGACGTCGAGCAGGCTGTGCACGTACTCGTGCTGGGCCACGCTCGGCGTGCGGCCCTGGTCGTCCGCGAACACCACGCGCCGCCGGTCGGGCCCGGCGTGGCTGAAGCCGGCGACGTCGTCGTGGAGCCCGCGCCAGGTCGGCGCATAGGCCCGCGCCAGCGACGGGTCGCTGAACACGATCACCTGCACGGGCGAGGCCTCCACGACGAGCGGCGGCAGCAGGCTGGCGAGCGACTGGTGCAGGGTCTCGAGGCGCAACGCCACGCGCATGGCCACCGTGCGGGGCGCATCGGTGACCACCTCGAGGTGCGCCGTGCGCACCGAGGTCCACGCGTGCGCGGCTACGCTGGCGGCCGGGCTCGCGTGTGCTGCCCGCGCGAGGAGCAGGCCGGCGAGGAGCGCCGGGGCCACGCTGCGCTTCAGGCGGGCTGTCCGCCGCTCAGTATCCGAGTGCGCAGCCGTCTTTGCGCCGCTCCGTGGCGCCCGAGTACACACCGGTCTTGGGATCGCGCCAGATCGCCTGGTAGCCGCCGTAGTTGGCGACGCCCTCGCTCTCCAACCGTTGTCCCCGGCGCTTGAGCTCGTCCAAGACGGACGTGGGAAGGCCGTCTTCGATGTGCAGCACGCCGCCGTCCGTCATCACCGTGCCCGTGGGCTCCGACGACCCGGTGTGGTGGAAGCGGAGGACGTCGCCCGCCTCCTGCAGGTTCATGCCGAAGTCGACGAGGTTCACCACGATCTGCGCGTGGCCCTGTGGCTGCATGTCGCCGCCCATCAGGCCGAACGCCATCACCGGCACGCCGTCCTTGGTCATGAACGCGGGGATGATGGTGTGGAACGGCCGCTTGCCGGGGGCGTACGAGTTGGGCTTCCCGGGCTTCAGGTCGAACAGGTTGCCGCGGTCCTGGATGCCGAAACCGAGCGCGGGGATGGCGTAGCCGCTGCCGAAGCCGGTGTAGTTGCTCTGGATCATCGACACCATCATGCCGTTGGCGTCGGCGGTGCAGAAGTACGTGGTCTCGCGGCGGTTCAAGGCCGCCGGTTCGCCGGGCAGGTCGGTGAGCGCGGCGTGCTGCAGGTCGATCTGCGCCGCGCGCTCCTTCGCGTAAGTCTTCGACAGCAGCTGCGCCACCGGAATCTTCGCGAAGTCGGGATCGGCGTAGTAGCGCGCGCGGTCGGCGAACACGATCTTCTTGGCCTCGGTCATCACCTGCCAGAAGTCGGCGGAGCCCCGGCCCATGCCCTTCAAGTCGAAGTTCTCGAGCACGTTCAGGAGCTGGAGCGCGGCGATCCCCTGCCCCGGCGGCGGCAGCTCCCACACCGTGTAGCCGTGGTAGTCGGTGCTCACCGGGTCCACCCACTCGGAGTGGTGTTTGGCGAAATCCTCGAGCGTGAAGAACCCGCCCACCGACTTCGAGTAGTTCACGAACTCCTCGGCGATCGCGCCCTTGTAGTAGGCGTCGCGCCCGTCCTTGGCGATCAGCCGCAGGGACTTCGCGAGCGCCGGGTTCTTGAACATCTCGCCCTCGGCGGGCGCGTGGCCGCCGGGCATGAACACCGCGGCGAAGCCGGGCTTGTCCTTGTTCCGCTCCGCGCCGCGCGCCCAGTCGGACGCGATCACCGGGGACAGCGGGAAGCCTTCGTCGGCGAACGCGATCGCCGGCGCCAGGTCGCGCGCGAAGGGCAGCTTCCCGAACTTCGCGTGCAGCTCGGCCCAGCCGTCGACCGTGCCGGGGACGCTCCACGAGTAGGGCGAGTAGAGCGGGATGGTGCCGTCGCTGTCCGGCGGGATCTGCTCGGCCTTCAAGCTCAACGGCGAGCGACCGCAGGCGTTCAGCCCGTGGAGCTTCTTCGTCTTCGGGTCCCAGACGATCGCGAACATGTCGCCGCCGATGCCGTTCGACGTGGGCTCCATGAGCCCGAGGCAGGCGTTCACCGCGATCGCCGCGTCCACGGCGCTGCCGCCGGCCTTCAACACCTCGAGCCCGGCCTGGGCCGCGAGCGGCTGCGCGCACGCGATCATGCCGTGCTTCGCGTAGACGACGGAGCGCGTCGCGGTGCCGCGGCCGGTCGCGGGCGTGCCGGCCCAAGCCTCGAACTCGGGGGTCACGCCGGCGGACATGCCGAGGAACAGCGCCGCGGCGGCAGCGAGGATGCGCGCGGGACGAAGACGCATGGGGGGGCCTCCGGCGGACGAAGTGTGCGACGGCGCATGGAGCGGCGAACGTACGCCCGCCGGCGCGCCCGCCGCAATGCCGCGCGTGCGGTTGTGAGCGGCTCCGGCCGCCGCCTATACTCCCCCGCGCGCTTTTTCATCGCCCTGCCGCGGCGCGCCCCACCCTCGCGCCGCCCCACATGGAGCCGCCATGCCCCGCTTCACCGGAGTGGACTTCTACGAGATCGATTCGCTCCTCAAGGAGGACGAGATCCAGATCCGCGATCACGTGCGCGGCTGGGTCGAGGAGCGCTACCTGCCGTTGGTCGAGGAGGCCTACGAGAAGGCGTACTTCCCCACCGACGTGATCCCCGAGGTGGCGGAGATGGGCCTGCTCGGTGCCACGCTGCCCGAGAAGTACGGCTGCGCCGGCGTGTCCGCCACCGCCTACGGGCTGGCGATGCAGGAGCTGGAGCGGGGCGATTCCGGGCTGCGATCGTTCGCGTCGGTGCAGGGCTCGCTGGTGATGTTCCCGATCTTCGCGTATGGCTCCGAAGAGCAGCGCGTGAAGTACCTGCCGAAGATGGCGAAGGGCGAGCTGATCGGCTGCTTCGGCCTGACCGAGCCCGACTTCGGGAGCGATCCCGGCGGCATGATCACGCGGGCGAAGAAGGTCTCGGACGGCTACGTCCTGAACGGCACCAAGATGTGGATCACGAACGGCACCATGGCGCACGTGGCGATCGTGTGGGCGAAGTTGAAGAACGAGACGAGCGGCAAGGACGTGATCCGCGGCTTCATCGTGGACACGAAGACCAAGGGCTTCTCCGCGCCCGAGCAGAAGCGCAAGCACTCGCTGCGCGCGTCCGTGACCAGCGAGCTCATCCTGCAAGACGTGCACGTCCCGGACGACGCGATCCTGCCCAACGTCGAAGGCCTGAAAGGTCCGCTCGGCTGCCTGTCGCAGGCGCGCTTCGGCATCGCCTTCGGCGTCGTGGGCGCGGCCATGGCGTGCTTCCACTCCGCGGCCGAGTACTCGAAGAGCCGCATCATGTTCGGCAAGCCGATCGGCCAGTACCAGCTCGTCCAGGCGAAGCTGGCGGTGATGCTCACGGAGATCACCAAGGCGCAGCTCCTGTGCATCCAGCTCGGCCGCATGAAGGAGCGCGGCACGGCGACGCCGGCACAGGTGTCGCTCGCCAAGCGCAACAACTGCGAGATCGCGCTCTCCATCGCGCGCGAGGCGCGCGACGTCCTCGGCGCCAACGGCATCACCGCCGAGTACCCGGTGATGCGGCACATGTGCAACCTCGAATCCGTGTACACGTACGAGGGCACGCACAACATCCACACGCTGGTGCTGGGCGAGGCGGTGACGGGGCTCTCGGCCTACCGCTGATCGCTCTCGACCTTCAGCTGAAGAGCCCGGGCTAACTGGCTCGGGCTTTTCGCTTTGCGCAGGGCCCACCCGCACCCCGCACGGGCGCTCCAGAGCCGCAGCGCAGCGTGCAGCCGGTGTGCTGGACGGTCGATAACTCACGAGTACCAGCCCAGTTCCGTCCACCGCTCAGGGAAGAGGCGATGCCCATTCGCGTGCGAAGCTTGCTCACGGCCGCGCTGCTGCTGGCGCTCTCCGGACCCGTGCTCGTCACGGGTACCCCGGCGCGCGCCGTGGTCCTGCGTGGCCGCGTGACGGTGCCCTCGCCGCCGGCCGCGGACGCGACGTTCAAGCCGTACGCCGGCCGCGCCTCGAGCCTGCCCGCACCCGAGCGCCCGCCGCGCGGCCTGGTCACGGACACGGTGATCTACGTGGACTCGTCGGCCGTCGAGTCGCCGGGCGCGCTACCCGCGCAGCACCCGAAGCTGGCGCAGAAGGGACAGGCGTTCGATCCGCGCGTGGTCGTGGTGCCGGTGGGCGGCACGGTCGACTTCCCGAACCTGGATCCGATCTACCACAACGTCTTCAGCGTCTCGCCACCGCGGCGGTTCGACCTCGGCAAGTACCCGCGCGGCCAGTCGCGCTCGATCACGTTCCACAAGACCGGGCAGGTGAACGTGTTCTGCGACATCCACAGCGACATGGCGGGGTTCATCCTCGTGGTCCCGGATCGCCACTGGACGCGCCCCGCCGCCGACGGGAGCTACTCGCTTTCGGACCTTCCCGCCGGCCGCTGTCGGCTGCGTGCGTGGCATCCCGACTTCCCCGCTCGCGTGTTCGAGGTCGACGTGCCGGCCTCGGGCGACGTGACGCTGGACGTGAGCCTGTGATGCTGCGCGTCGGCCTGCGCTGGAAGATCCTGCTCTTGACCGCGCTGCCGCTGCTGGCGCTCGCCGCCGCCACGCTCTGGTTCGTGGACCGTGGCGTGTCCGCGCGCAGCGAGGAGAACCTGGCGGGCGACCTCCGGCGCGCCGCCGACCTGTTCGAGAACATGCTCTCGGCGAGCGCCGCCGAGCTGTCGGTGACCGGCGCGGTGATCGTGCGCGACCCGCGCTTCTTCTCCGTGCTGGCGCTGCCGCACGGGCGGCACGACCGCGAATTCCTCGCCACGGTGGCGGGCGTGGCGCGCGACTTCCAGCAGCTCGCGCACCCCGACGTGTTCGAGATCGTCGACAGCCGGGGCGATGTCGTGGCCTCGGTGGGCCGCATGAGCATGGTCGCGATCGGCCGCGACACGCTGGTGACGAGCGCGCTCGCCGGTCGCGCCGAGAAGCGCGCCCTGTCGCAGCGCGGAGCGCAGGTGCTGCTCGTGGGCACGCCGGTGGTGGCGGACGACCGCGTGGTGGGTGCGCTGCTCCTCGGACGTGAGATCAGCGGCGCCCTCGCGGCGAGGCTTCGAGAGCTGACGAGCAGCGAGGTCACGTTCCTTTCCGACCGGCACATCACCCGCACCACGCTCACCGAGCCCGGGGATCGCGAGGTCGCACGGCGTGCGGCTTCGGGGACGGTGCTCCCCGACTCGCGTCCCATCCACGACGGCGGCTGGATCGCGCAGGTGCGCCCGTTGCCGATGGCGGCCGAGCCGACGCAGCAGGTGTACGTGCTCCAGCGCTCGCTCGAAGCCGAGACCGCGTTCCTGCGCTCGGTGCGCAGCCACCTGCTGGAGCTGGGGCTGCTGCTCCTGGCGGCGGTGACCGCGGCAGCGCTCTTCATCGCCGGCCACATCACCCACCCCATCCGGCAGTTGGTCCTCGCGGCCTCGGCCATGGAGCGCGGGGAATGGGAGGCACGCATCGACCGCGATCGCGAGGACGAGATGGGCTATCTCGCGACCTCGTTCGATGACATGCGGCGCCGCCAGCGCACGTACGTGAGGAGCCTGCAGGAGGTGGCACGGGCGAAGAGCGAGTTCATCGCCGTGGCCTCGCACGAGCTGCGGACGCCGATCAGCATCATCCGCGGCTGGGAGGACCTGCTGCGCGGCGAGTTCGTGAAGCCGGGCACGCCGTCCTTCGTCGAGGGATTGGACGCCATCGGACGCGCCTGCCAGTCGCTGGAGAAGATCGCGGTCTCGGCCACGCGCATGGCGCAGAGCGACGGCAGCGAGGGCCTTCCCTCCCCGTCGCCGTGCGCGGTGGAGCCGCTGCTGGCGGACGCGGTGCGCGAGGCCTCGGCCGTGGCGCCGGAGCGCCAGGTGTCGCTCACGATCGAGGTCCAGCCCGAGGCGCGCCACGCGATCCTCGACCGCAGCCAGGTGCTGCACGCGCTCGACGCGCTCATCCGCAACGGCATCCGCTTCACGCCCGACGGCGGCACCGTGACCGTGCGCGCGCTCGCATCGGGAGAGGACCTCTCGATCGAGGTGCGCGACACCGGGATCGGCCTCTCCGACGAGGCGAAGGTGCGGCTGCTCGATGACGCGTACGTGCCGCACGACTCGCGGCATCACCACACCGCCACCGGGCTCGAGTTCAACGTCGCCGGCATGGGCTTCGGCCTGCCCCTCGTCCGCCGGGTGGTGGATGGCCACGGCGGGCGGCTGATCGTGGACGGCCACGAGCGGCGCGGCAGCGTGTTCACGATGGTCTTCCCCGGCGCGCGGTCGAGCGGCGAGGAGCTGGGGAGGGCCGCATGAGACGGTGGATCCGGAGTGTGCTCGCGGTGCTCGCGGGCGTCGCCGTGTGCGCGGCTGCGGCCAGTGCGGCGCCGGAGATGCGAGTGCGCGGCCTCCTGGACCTGGGGCTCGTGTCGTCGGTGAAGGGCGACTCACTCAACCGGCTCACGTTCGGCGACTCCAACTTCGATCCCTACCGGCTCCACCTCTTCCTCGACGCCCGGCTCTCGCCGCATCTCGAGCTGCACGCGCAGACCATCCTGCACGAGGGCATGAACGTGATCCGCGCCGACGGCGCCTATGCGCTGTGGACGCCGTGGCTCGACCGCGACCTCTCGCTCGAGGCGGGCAAGATCCCGTGGCCGATCGGCACCTACGCGCCGCGCACGTACTCGGACCAGAGCGCGTTGATCGGCACGCCGCTCATCTACCAGTACCGCACGAGCCTCGCCTGGGCGACGCCGGCGCTGTCCGTGGACGAGCAGGTGGCGAAGGCGGGCACGGGACAGTTCGTGCACGACGTCACGCAGCATCCCTACCTCCCGGTGGTGGACGAGCGCTGGTGGGACGTGGGCGCGGTGATCGTGGGCTCGCAGCGACCGCTCGAGTTCTCGCTGGGCGTGACGCAGGGCTCGCCGAGCTGGCCGTCGCCCGGGCCCGACAACACGCCCGGCAACACCTACCTCGGCCGGCTGGGGCTCGTGCCCATGCCCGGCCTCCGCTTCGGGATCTCGGGCGCCGACGGCAGGTGGATCCCGTCGTGGTACGAGTTCGCGCTCCCACCCGGCGCGGACGTGCGCGACTACCACGAGACCACGCTCATGGGCGACGCCGAGTTCCTGCGCGGCCCGTTCGAGCTGCGCGGCGAGGGCGTGCGCCGGCGCTGGCAGACCGTACGCACGGGCACGCTGGGCGTCGACGGCGGCTACGCCGAGGCGCGCTGGTCGTTCCCGAACGGCGCCTGGCTGGCGGCGCGCGGCGAGGCGCTCCGCTTCTCCGACGTCACCACCAGCGCCGCGGTGACGCGGCCGTGGGACGACGACGTCGACCGCTACGAGGGCGTGCTCGGGTTCCGCGTCACCGAGGCGGTGCGAGCGAAGCTCGCGTTCCAGCGCACGCGGCGGCACCCGTTCGCGGTCGACCCGCTCGAGGACGACCTGGTCGCGGGGAGCCTGAGCATCCGGTTCTAGGAACTCCGGGCGCCTGCGCGCTCGCGCGCGGGCGCTTCAATAGCTACGCTCGCGCCATGACGCTCGCCCGCGTGCGCCGCGAATACGGCGGCCAGGCCCTGCTCGAGTCACGCGCCCCGGCCGCGCCGCTGCCTTTCCTCCGTCGCTGGCTCCGCGATGCGCTCCGCCACGGTTTCGTCGAGCCCTACGCCATGACGCTCGCCACCGTCGACTCACTCGGCCGGCCGCGAGCGCGGATGGTGCTCTTGAAGCGCGCGGACGAGCACGGGTTCACGTTCTACTCGAACCTCAGGAGCGCCAAGGCCCGGGAGTTGGAGACGTGCCCGCACGCGGCCCTCGTGCTGTGGTGGCCTGAGCTCCACCGCCAGGTGCGCGTGGAGGGACGCGTGTCGAGGGTGAGCGCGGCAGAGTCCGAC
>Ga0209811_10000495_pt1 | contig 16189 bp, 25 predicted proteins | sample Coa_R1_6_FD_187161 | JGI IMG/M metagenome (GOLD analysis project Ga0209811, IMG submission 187161) | Surface soil microbial communities from Centralia Pennsylvania, which are recovering from an underground coalmine fire. - Coalmine... | ecosystem: Environmental > Terrestrial > Soil >...
AGCCGCGGAGGCACCTTGCTGTGAGTCATTAAGAGAGGCCCGCTCCCAAGAGGGCAAAGAGGGAGCGGGCCGTCTCAACCACAGTGGGTGGTCGGCAAGTCACCCTGCTGCTTTGGTAACTATAGCACGGCGGTGTTTCTGTGTGTGCTTGCATTCCCCGACCAGTATCCTCCGCTCCTTCATGAACTTGGACCATATTATCACTATGATACGCGCACACATAGGCTTATTCCTACACAGCGCTTCCGTTATCGCTCGCTCGTTAGTGAGACCAAAGAGCTCTGGTGTTCCCCAGACAGTGATAACGTATGGGCGTGCTGAAGCACGTACCATAACCCGCCAACCGTGACGCTTGCCGTCGTCTGCACGGTATAGCACATCTACAATCATGTTGCCCTCTAACGCAGTGCGTCTACTTCACTCCAATGTGAGTCCATCACGTATATGCCCATCAGCTTGGCTGCACGTGAAACTTCACCCCTACCCACATCACTGCGGTCTGTGGTAGTTACATTGCCGACTATTATACGCAGGTGATAGCGTTGTTTCTCAATGGGTCGAACGAAAAAGTGTCTGTCGGTGCCACCCCCTCTTGGTACTTCATGCCAAAGAATAGCATCCACGGGCTGACGTGCCTGCCCGTGCGTCAACATCATCTTGCTGCGGCCAACGTATGTAAACATACTTGCCTAATGGTAGCTGCTGGAGACGTCCCTGTGCAAGCGCAAACGGAATAGGGGGCAGGGTGCTGTCCCTGCCCCCACCCTACTAGTCGGCGTCCGCAGCAGTCGCCTTGAGGATGCGGTACGTACCCGCCTCCGGGTTGTGGCGCATCACCAGCTTGAGCTCAGCCGCGTGGTTGTAAATCCACCCGATGTTCATGCTGGTGAAGTTCTTGTCCTTCTCGGACAAGGTGCTACCGTTGTCCTTCGCCCAGTCACGCTGCAAGCGCTTCGCACGTGCAATAGCGTTCTCGGGCTTGCCAGGACCATCCGCCTGGTCGACGGTCGACTTGGTCACCTCTTTCAGCGCCTGGTACACGAAGTACCGTTTGCTGCCGTAGGTCGCAGGGTTACCCCAACCTGAAGTATCCTCGACCGGAGCCTTGGGCTTCTTGGTTGCAGTCGCCGTCTTGGCCTTGGTGGGGCGCGCCTCGGGCTCGTCCTCTTCCTCGTACTCGTCGTCCTCGTCAGCAGCCGCACGCTTGGCGACAGGCTTGGCCTTGACAGCGGTCTTGGTCGCGGCCTTGGCGACGGGCTTGCGCACCACCACCTCTTCCTCTTCCTCATCCTCTTCATCAGCCTCGTCCTCGTCATCCTCGTCTTCGTCGTCTTCCTCTTCGACAACGCGGCGAGCCTTGACTGGCGCTGCTTTCTTTGCAGGTGCAGCCGCTTTCTTGGCTGCGGGCTTAGCGACGACCTCTTCCTCTTCCTCTTCGTCCTCGTCTTCGTCGTCGTCATCCTCTTCGGCTACGACGCGCTTGGCCGTCTTCGCGGGGGCCTTTGCAACGACCTTGGCGGGGCGCTTGGGGGCAGGCTCTTCGTCCTCCTCCTCGTCCTCCTCATCTTCGTCGCCTTCGTCCTCCCCATCGGTGTCTTCCTCTACCTCGTCATCCTCCTCGTCCTCAACCTCGGTCGCACCGCTGGACTGCTCCATTGCTTTGGCGCAATCGGCGTGGAACGGGTCGTCGTCGATAATCACTGGCTTGCCAGTGGTGATTGGCTTGTCACACAGCGTGCAGACCACCTGTGCCTTGCTCTTGCTCTTTGCTTCGGCCATAATGCCCGCTAATTCTCCTTCGAAAGGCTGGTCATTTACCCAATCTCTTCAGTGCCCTACGGTCACGCACCATACCAGCGATGACGGTGTGTACCTTGCACTCTGGCGAACACCTCTCTAGCTTCTCAGCTACCACGTGTGTAGCAATCACCCGCTTAGCTCCTGCCACGTCAGCCGCAAGCTCTTGTGCATTGCGCTTATGTGTAGGTAAGTTGGCGGCGGCCACAGCACAGTTTAGCAATCCCCTGTTCCCTTTGGCAAGGGGGGTTGGAACTGAACTGCGGAACTGAGCAGCTTTGTGACGCGTGTTCTTGGCTTCATCCACGTCTACAGGTACGAACCTGATGATATAGATGATGAACGCTATCAGTACAAGCCCGATAATTGTCGCTTCGCCGTGGTCCACTAATACACAGGGTCCAGTGCAGCCTCCAAATCTTCGATAATCTCTACAATTTCGTCGGCTGTCTCCGTCCCTGCAAAAGCGCAGCTATTCACCCTGGACAAGACGCTCATCATACCCGTGTTATTGGGCCAGAAATACGGCTCATCAGCGTGCTCTGCAACCGTTTCTGCGCTTGGATTCATCAGTGTCTCCACTGTTTTATACAAGTGCAGCTTACGCTCGCCAAAGTCCAGCACCAGGAAAGTGTCACCACCCTCCCTGCCTATAAACAGGCGCTCATCAGGCTTGCTACCTATCTGCATAGGTCTCCTTTATTTAGTTGTACAAGTGCGGCACCACAAAGTGCCTAGCCAAAGTATGGCTGCTGGACTATCCCAGCGGCAACCCCACTAAGAACTCAATGGCATGTCAAAGACGAAGTTCGTTGGGAACGGCTCAAACCCACCCTGCTCATTATACACCAGGATGACGAAGGGGTACCCTAGTCTTTGCCGTAGAGCCTGAACAGCTACCACGTTGAAGTAAGCATGTCCAGTTACCAGGAAGAATATCCTACTTCCCGGCCAAATTCTATCTACACTGGCGCGTATCTCGGCGGTCACATCCAAGATGTAGTCCCGCGTTAGTGGCCGCCGAGACAGAGTAGAGAGTGGATAGAGAACTACCTGGTCCTGGAGCCAACTCTCCAGGACTGACTTATCGTGGTGATGCGGTGTTGCTGAGACTACCGTTAGCACTGGCCGTTTGCTTGTCCCGTGCTTTCACCAGCTTCTTCTGGACCTTCTCTGCCTTAGCCTGGAGCTTCTCGTACTTCTTCTCAAGGTCGCGTAGTTTAGCCACGTTTCACTTTCCTTCGAACGGGGACCTCTTCGTCCTCCTCGTCTTCCTCTTCGACCTCAGCTACCTCTTCGTCCTCCTCATCTGGCTCTTCCGTATCACGCCTGGTAGCAAACAGCATGAGGATTTCGCCAAGCTCGTCATCGTAGTCCGTGACGGCAGTCAGGTCGTAGCCGCGTACCCGTAGTGGCTTGCGCACACCTTCGCGGATTTTGACCTTCTCCGACTTGCTGGCAACGGGAATGACCACGGCCTTCTCGGCTTGCTCTAGCCGAATAAGCCTGCGTACCAGCTTCTCGTACTCCGGGTTACGTGACCCAGGCGCACGTCCTTTGGGCACATCGTCCCTGCTAATTGTTCTGGCAACGACGATTTTGCCGTTGCTCGGCGGGGCCTCTTCTGGCTCATCGTCCACAGGGACCCGCCTCTTCTTACGCACCATCACCATGTGCTGTCTCCTTGCTGGCACCTTTTTGTTGCCATACAAAGGGCAGTATACAACGGCAGGCTTCCAGTTGGCAAATAGGCAGCTTGCAGTGGAATTAGTCTCTAGTGATTCTTACTAGAGCTACCAACGCGAATATGAGGATCGCCCCTGCAATAACACCCATGAGGAAACTGATAACGTCCACGGTATACGTAGGCACTAGTATTCCCTGGGAATCATACCTGGGATATCTGCAGGGTCTTCCTCGCCGTGCATATTCAATGGCTTGAGACCATGCTCGTCTAGCCGCCGCGCTAGCTCAATGGTTTCAGCGCCATCAGCCCGCACAAGCTCAGTTGACAATATCGTCAGCTCAGTATTCAACTCAGAATACTCGATCTCGTTGATGTAGCCAAAGATACGCAGTGCTTCCACTATGGCACGCATATCCTTGCTAGACTGTTCGATGGTCTTCAGGAATGAGCTTGCTGTGTTCCTAGCCATTTGCTAATCTCCTCGTGGGGTATGCCCATTGTACTAAGCTCCAGGTGTGCTGCATCTAGGATGTCACCAAACGTCGTACGCAGTTTGTTCCAGCGGTACTGGCAATACATGCGTAGCATAAGCGCCCTGAATTCGTGGTAATCTGGGAGCAGGTCAAATGCCATGTCGTCAAAGCCGCGCTTCCAAGCCCTGTAACTGAGCAATGTTGCTATGACGTCCGTCCAGTATGTACCCACAACCTGTTCCAGTTTCTTCAGGTCTATCTCCATACCAGCCCGCACTTGCCGTTCTGCAATCATAATCTCGTTAGCAATATCTGGACTGGCTCTCATGGGTGCCGCATGCACATACTGGTAGATATCGAACGGCGCTACTCTCTTTGCCTCTGCAAACTTGTCTGCATAGACGTGAAAGCTATCTTGCACTATGAACATATGCCCCACTGGCACATCTAGTGTAGCAGCTACCCATTCCTGCAAATGCGACCACTGAACCATGTTGTACGGGATACCCCAGACGGCGTCATTACTGCGGATAATCTGCATCCAGTCCAGTTTGCCATCTCTAATCATGGGGTGTGCATAGACGTTGCAAGCTCTGTCGTTTGTTTCCACCGAATAGTTGTCGTACAGCGGGTGGCTTAGGACAATACTTGCTTGTCTGCTGTCAGGGTCACGCTTGAGTGTCTCAATTACATGCTCAAGCTGGTCAACCACCACACTGGTCAGATCGAAGTGCCGCAGTCTTTCACCGTATGCCGCATTGAATCTGGTCACTCCTAGTTCCCAATGCGGGGTACCTCTTGGGCCATCACCCTGGATGCCAATGATGCCGCTATTGTAGAATGCCAATGCTTGCGCGTCGTTCTGGCCCGTGATAATCTGCATTGCCTCAGTCAGTGCAAACGGCAGATTAAGCACTCTACCATGACAACTCATCAGTCTCTTACGCGGCTGATGCATGAGAACGGTGGTAGGGTGTAGCTCTATCGTGCGCTTACCCTTGGGAGAAATCTCGGTACCTTTTGACAGCAGAACTTCAATCACTCCGGCGTAATAATCATTTACGCCGTCTGCATCAAAGCTCCAAGTGCTTGCTTTGCTTTCTTTCATGCTTGTGTTGCCTTACACCTACATTGTACTTGGTGGACCATCCCGCCGCCACACTGGGAAATACACATTAGATCTATATACGTGCCCGTATCTGTTGGCTATAGACATCTTGCCCTTGTTCAGTCTACCCTGCCTTACGAGGGACTCGAGCATCTGCCACAGACTGTTTTTGTTCTGGAACTGAGTAATGAGTACCAGCTCCTTGGCAGTAAATGGACCTAGCACCAGAGCAGCATACTCACAGCACTGTTGATACAAATCATCCAGTGTTTTATCACGCCCAGATTTACGCTCTTCAAACGGTACTTTGCGTTCGCAGTCGTTTACAGTCCGGGCTATGTCATAGCTCAGGGCTATGCGATAACTAGGACAGTAGAAGCCACCACCCTGGCGTTCTCGTAGCAGCTTGCAATCGAAGCAACTACTTATCTGCCAGGACACCTGCCCATCTCCGTAGCTTCTGGTAATCTTCTTCGTACATGAAGATTCGCCAGTACAGGTATTTCCCCCTGCGGCCTACGGTTCTGCGATGGTAGACAGCGCATATGCCTACACTGTCTGGGACTTGCACAACGTCTTTTATACCGCGGAGTATACTACGTACGCTCCCGAAACCACCAAGCGAGTCGGTCCTCTTCACTTGGAATGCGTAAAGCTTGCGTCCCACCCATATGTTGTCCAGTATCGACCTGCTCTGACTGCTGCGTATCGCTACCAGCTTGTACGGGAGCTCCTCCCCTATCTTTCTTATTTCGTTTTCCTTTGTTTGCCCCCAGGCTTTTCTTGAGCCTTTTCTTGTCCACACCATCACTTGACCAATCCGGGTGATACAAAGCAGGATTTGCAAGTCCATGGAAAGAACTTTGAAGAAGGCCGTCTTTCCATAATCCGTGGTACTCGAAGAAGAGACGCCCTTCCATCGCAGAGGGGACACTCAACACTAGGTAAACGGTTGTGTGCCCAGAATGTTCCCCTAAGACGTTGGGCAACCCCTTCAGGGCATCCAGCGCTCGCCGGGATTCCAAGTTTAGGAGAATGTAGAGTGGTGCGACAATGCACGCAGGTCCACACATCTTCTCTAGCGGTTTGGGCCATGAGGCCCCACTGATGGTAACGTTGCTTGCGCTGGATCCAGGGTCGCTTGCGGGTGTAGTCATTGAAAGTCAGTGCCACTCCATCTGGTGGGAATTTGATTACACACCCAAGGCAGCGCTTCGGGCTAACCCGTATACCCTGATAGTGTGTGAGTAGTATGAAACAGGGTCTATTGCAGACTTTACAAGTGCGGCTCATGCCGTCTGTTGGCAACGTGTACTTGCCATGTTCCAGGATACGGTCCTCCAATTCAAACATCTAGCACACCCCACTGCTCAGCCATCGCGGCTGCAATACCAGGGAAGGTGATGCTGCGTATCTTGCCACGGTCTATACTAGATACGTTGTCCAGACGGCGCGTGTGCAGACGATGTGGCACATACTTGGTTGGTCTCAACAGGGGTAGGTGCTTGAGCCACAGGTGTGTCTTCTTGCGTTCTGTGTGGCCGTACTGCCAGGGATGGATCATCTGGTCTGGCAGTCTTATGCGTGTGCTTATGAGACCCACAGGGTTCTCGATACAGATACGATATATGGGTGCATCCATAAGCACACGCACAAACTCTAGCGCTTCGCGTGTAAGCGCCTTGCGTCCAGGAGCACGGTACCACACCGCTCCCGATATAGCCAGGTACGTGCAGGGTGGGTGTGCGATCATGATGTCCCAGCCGTCGTGGAGTATGTCCCGTACGTCTCCACGGTAGTGGTAGCCAGGGTTGCTCTCACTACGCTGTAAATCACATGACACAGCAAAATGCCCGCGAGCAGCGAATGCATCGCGGACATGACCCGAGAACTCGCATGCCACAAGCACGCGCACACTGACTACGTGCCGTTACAGCGATTCATTACCGAGTTTTGAAACTGCGATAGCAGGATAATAGCCGCGTTTATACGCGAGCACACTACCAGTGCTTCTACAGTAGCACCGCTGTCTTCTACTACACCCAGAACGTTGAGATTGAACGCCTCTTTCAGGTGTTCATCAACCTGTCTCTCCGTAGCTAATGCCAGGCTCGCCAAGCTAGTAAGTACCATGCACCCACTATAGCTGTCACGGCTAATCCAGCGCAATCCCCACGTTGAGCAACCGCTGAGCATCTAGTGAGCTAGGTACCGCCGCCTCGTCCTGAACTAATCCGCATCTCTGCCATGCGCCACATACTCTCTCTATCTAGCGCGTTTACATACATCTGGAAATCTTTCGTTAACGCATCCAACGCTTCTTCGAGTACGATAAGGTTATCCAATTCGCGTTCCATACCCGCAATGCGCTTACTGGCCTGAACCTTACCGTGTATAGCGTCAACGTAGATCTTACTGCTGCGCTCTGGGGCAAATATACGAAAAAGCCTTTTCTTAGCTCGGTCTAGTCTGCGCTCTGCGGCTTTCTTCTCACCCCTGGTTATGCCGAGCAAAGCATTGACACGAGCAAACTGCGCCGCCCAATATGACTGTAGTGCTCTTAGCTCACGTGGCTGCACCATTGTGATATCGGTAGGAAAGGCATCGTCTTTGGTGATATCCGGCATCTGGGCTGGAAATGGTATACTGAGGCGTGCCAGTGTTTCGAGCAGTTCTGCTCTTGGCACCACCATTTCCAGGCTTTGGATCATACGTGGCGTCAGTGGTGCTACTGCCGCAAGATTAGTGTGGTTTTTAGTCGGCATCGAGCCAGACTTTCGGGCATTCTGGCTTGGAACACTTTGCTACCATGCCATCCGGCAGATCATTGCCGCGATGAGTCTGTACTATACTACCACATCTAGGGCAGACCAACGCCACCACAAATCCTCTACGACTGCCCATCAATTGGGCTTGATTCAGACGATCTTTATCCTGTTGGGTAAGGATAATTTCGTCTTCATTCACTCCTTTTATATGGATCCCACGAGTACTTTGCTGGAGATTCAACTGCGCCCAACCACCAGTCGGGTATACAGCAGGTCTTTTCAGAACAGGTTTGGTTGCCATAGCATCTTCCTTACAATATCTCTCTGCACATGCTTTATCACAAACTCTTGGGTATCGGCAAGCACTCTGTCTATAGTGCCTCTTTGCACCCCAAACACCCTAGCAAGTTTAGCACACGAATAACCACGGTTGCGTAGGTCTACGATCGCCTGTGCAACTTCTTGAGAGATAATGTTTGTTCTCTGGCTACCTGCCCTACCAGGACTCACATTATAGCCATGCCTGATGGTTCCATAATGTCTGATAAGTCTGGTTTCTACCAGCGCCGCAGTACGAATGTCATCTACCAGCAAAAGCACCCTTACGACGAACGCCTGTTTTCCGTGCTCTCGCAGTTCCATTCCTAGAGGAGAGTTGGCTTGGCTGTGTTGTCGCAAACGTCTCGCCAAAGACGTTCTCGTTATCCCTACGTACTTCTTGCCGTTGAGCAAATTTTCTACTATATAGACGCGATGCTGCCTTGAGGTGGCAGTATCTACATCCTTCGTTCCCCTCCAGGGATTTCGGGTTGGCATGTTTCTTATAGATACCCTTTAGGTGCCAACAACTGTGACAGAGTATTAGTGTGCGCTTACCTATACGATGATACTGAGGTAAGTCTTTGTCCGAGCCGTTCGTCCTGTAATACTTGCGCTCACCACACAGAGAACAGGTATATCTGCTTATCTGTGTTTCAAACGGGTCTAATGTAGGGTGGGACTTACCTGGGTTCTTTGCTTCCCACTTCAGGCGTGCTTTGTGGAGAAGCAACCAGTGCCTCTTTTGCCACATCTCCAGCTTTACCATGTGTACCTACAGTATACAGGCTTGGACGTTCTAGCTACCAGCTTGAGTAAGACGCAGACAGTTCAGATTTTGCCTGCAATTGGCAAACATTCTGTCTCCGGGTTGGACGTGACCCTTATCATCCATGGTACAACCATGTGGAGGTAACGTACCTTCTTTGCGGTGCTGGCGCAAGACTTTGTACTGAGCACGTAGCTGATTGATCAAAGCCATATCCCGATGCACGGGCAGCTCAAAGTACTCTTGCGTGTTCTTGTTCTCAAACCACAAGATAGCCTTGTTGATGTGGAGCGCCTGCATGTAGTTGTGTATCTGCCAGTTATACCCCTGTAGATGATCTGGCAGTTTCTTGGTACGTGCTATCTCTTTGAAGATGGCATCATTGGCACCCTTTACATCGACGACGTAAACTTCCCCATCTATCTCAATTACGTCGTCAGGTGTTCCAGCCACGTACCAGGGTAGATACTCCACCATTTCCTCTTGCGCGTGTACCTTTAGGTACCCATGCCGCTGCATTCGTAGAAATATCGTATGCCATCTAAGGTGTCGCCAGTGTCCGTCATCGAACAAGCTATTGGTATGGGGGTTGTCGTCCAGACGTCCTTCCATACCGTTGATGGCAAGCATCTGTTCACGTAAGCAGCGCTTGGAACCAGATGGGCTGAAGTAAGTCTTCTGGCGCGGTTGGTTACGCGCCATCAAGAGTTTGGCAGCAAACAGCGCCTCAGACTTGGTAAAGTTACCAAGGTCTTGCGTGATCAGAAACTGGTCTACCAGTGATGTCAGTACCTTATCCGGATCACGCCTGTTCTTCAGGTACTGTTTGATGTCAAAACCAGGCACTGTCTCTACACTGTCTGCAGGAATCCCTATTGCAGCCGTTAGCCTTCACTGGGAACCCTTTCTTCTTGAGGAACATTCGGTCGCATCTGCTCAACAAATGCGGACTTGGGACCAACACTATGCGGTCTTCCGTCTTGGTTACCTTGGTCTTGAACCACACCTTCCGTTTGGTAATGAACATCAATCGATGATACGTGGCGTACATCTCTTGAATCCACTGGCTGCGTAGCCCCGCTGGCATGTTCCTGGGCAACAGATACACCCACTTGAGGGTTGTTATATCTTGGAGGTCGCCCTGGATCTGGAACGCTCTTGCTTCCATAGCACTCCTTGCATACGATAGTATCGCGTAGTCTACAGCCAGTTGGTCCAGACGACATAATGCACGTAGCTATCGGGTAGACTATCACCCCGCACTCTACACACTTCATATTAGCGTGCCTATGCCAACCAGCCATGCCTACACTTTAGCATGCAGAAGCTTCCGTATTTGCTCTGCAAGGATATCCGAGTACTGAGCCAGCTTGTTGAATTGTTCTTCCATATCGAGCATAGCTGTCATAAGCTCCTGTCGCGTAGGGTGCTGGAAGTCCTGCATGCGAGACTGTTCCAGATCATCCTGCAACAGCTTGACGAAAGCTTTTATCGCAGTGAAATGTCCGATCACCGTACTGTGGTCACTCCCGGGCATGATCGCGATCTCACATACATGACAGATAGGAGGGATGGACGGACCGACCGACTGACCTTGCATATCATGCATACCTATGTTCGTGTCAGATTTTGGCGAGTCACCATGTCGGCTGGTAACACCACCAGATTGATTGGGCTTCCATGCGTCTGGAGGAAAGTAATCTGGAGGCAAGGGGCTAGGCCCTCCTTTGCCGCTGCCGCCTGGAGTGCCTTCCAATCTGCTACGCGAATGGAGAAGGATAAACGCTCTGTTTGCTTGTTGTCGGTTAATAGCTCTTCATCCTTGACGTCCATCTTGGCGTGCCAAAATCTACCAGACGAGGGCTGAGCACGCCCACCGCGTGCTTTAGCCCAATTCTCCTCGTGCTTCTTGTTGTCCTTAGTGGGCTTGTCTGCCCACTTAGGTCGGCTCATCTTCCTGCGTCGGGTGCATATGCATCATCTCGTGGTTGAATTTGGTTGTCCACCACATACCATGCCAATCCCGCGTCAGGACAAATGCCTTGCTGTAGTGAAATCCCGATTCCTGTAATTTCTGAAAGTAGGTGTAGAACATTTTGGCAAGGTCGTCTAATCCCTGGCCTACCTGGTCACTTTCGTGCGTCCCAACCAGATTGCGTAGGAACTCTTCTGCCTCATCGCCTACACTACGTTCTTCTTTCGCCATTTATCCTCCTGCTGGTGGTGGTACTAAATCGCCCTTACTTACGGGCGTTATTTCTTCCTCATCAGTAATTATAACACCACCGACGTTTGCCGACAAACTCACGTAGTTGACCAGATGCGTGACCGTGAACAGATAGTCACACAGATACTCCTGCAAGTCGCTTGCCATTCCTTCAGTGATGTTGGGCTGCAACTGAAGCATCACCGACATGTAGCCAGGATTGGGAGTAGGTGCTGTATCTGGTGGAAGCCACGATGATGCTGTTACATAGAGTTGGGTATTGTTGCCAGGTATGGTGCCGCCCTGAGCTAGTGGCGTGACGGGCACTGCGAAGTATCCAGAGTTGTCTACTGGTGGACCAGTTACAGTAAACGTTGCAAACCGTGTACTGTCTTGGAAATGCTCCACACGTACGATATCGCCAGCCCGGAGCAAGTTTATACCAGATGTCCGGTCTACGTTGTTGTTGTCAATGGCGGTTATATTGATGACTGTAGCAACATCCCAACCACTAGTATCAGTCTGCAGACTCTTGCTGGTAGGTGGAACAGCAGTTCTAGTACTCCAGTTCCAGTCGCTAGTAGTACCATGCTGCTTGATTTCAGTCGCCACTATGCGCCAGCACTTTCACCGCTGCTTCCAAGCGGGTTGCTATCTTGACGTCTCGCTCCAGCAAGTTGAGGAATGCAGTACGCATCATAGGTTGTGTCCATTTGGTTGTGTACCTGAGGCCAGTCTGTTCTACCGCACCAACTTCCAAGCCTAGTTGGAGCAGCTCGCTGTATCTATCCACCGCACGTAAAGCGAATAGATAGCGGAAGGTACCGTCCCTTTCCGCGTTCGCACCAGTCTTGTCCTTTTCGACGCGTACTCGGACCACCCGCCCAACAGTACCATCCTTCTCAACGACCTTGCCGTTTTCAACCTTGCGGGTTTTTCCTTTGATAGCTTCACCCTTTCGGAAGTCGACTCGTTGAGAAGCGAAGAATCCGAATGCACGTCCTCCCACTGGTTTCTCGGGGTTGCCATAGTGGACACCTACGTTCTCCCTGACCTGGTTTATCAAGACGACCGCTGTGCCACCAGAATTTACGGCATTCCACTTACGCGCCATCTTGCTGGTTAGCTTACCCATTTTACCCATTTGGGAAGCTTCTGCGGACTCCTCTAGCTCATCTTTGGGTACCAGTGCGGCTATACTGTCCACCCCTAGTAGGTCGAAGCTCCCTGAGCGTATTAGTGCCTCGCCCACATCGATGATCTCTTCACCTACTTCCAGCTCGCCAACCATGTACAGGCTTTCCAGGTCTACACCAAGGCGAGCTGCATGCACGGGATCGAAGCTATGCTCCGCATCCATCAAGGCGCAGTTGCGTCCCGCTGCCTGTGCTAGCGCTATCGTCCTGTACAAGGCATGACTCTTCAGGGCTGCATACTGGCCGTAAAACTCCGTTATTCTCCCTAGAGCGATTCCACCACCCAAAAGGAAATCTAACGTTAGTATGCCGGTCGAGATCCTCCGAATCTGGAACTTCGGGTCCGATGCGCGGAAGAGCACTTGCTTCCCGAATCTCTTCTGCAATATCGTCTGCACTTCCGCTAGTTGTGGTGGCGCAGTGGTGACAGACTTCGACCTCATACACAACCTTTCGTAGCTGGTGCGCAGTACGAGGCTCCAGACAAGTGAAGCATCGATGCAGCGGTTCAGCTCGACTTTTCAAGAAGTTAATCATCAGTATCTCCATTACACTGGAATCGGGTATTTGGCATCTTCAAAGATGATGCTGTTCCTACTGACTTGCCGCTTGCCATACATAAGAACAACTCTTCCTTTGAAAAGATGTGGACCATGTTGCTCCCAATACTTTGGAAACACAACAACGTCCCAGGTACCTACCCCTTCGTATTTGACCTGGACAAATGCCATAGGGTAACCATTCTTCGTGGTTATCTCTCGTACTCGGTCGACTTGCCCACCAAACCAACACCATTTATCCTGAGATGAAGTAAGCGCTTTGAGGTTCAATGGCCGGCGGATCTTGCGGTCGAGCATTTTGCGGTATTGATCTATTGGATGACTGGTTACATATGTCCCTAGCAGTTCCAACTCCGTTTGCCCTCGGTCCTCGTCGCCAGGTGTACCAATGCTTTCAAATGCACCAACCCGACGTAGCAGTTCAACGACTCTTACATTGCATCTCCTCTTGGTTACCGTCGCTCTCAAATGGTCTTCCGAATTGAACGGCCTGTTCTCCACTAACTCAGTGCAGGCGGCTGCACCTACCCCTTTTATAGCAGTCAGACCGTAACGGATGCCACGTTTACCTTCCACGACAAAACCTGAACCTGACTTGTTTACGTCTGGTGGAAGGAAGTGCAGTCCGAAGAACATCTTCGCTTCGTCGATATATACCGGGTAGTCTTCCTTGTTGGCGTAACTGAGTAATGTGCAGAAGAACTCAGCTGGATAGTATGTCTTCAACCACGCTGTCTGGTACGCAATCATGGCGTATGCCGTGCTGTGCGCACGGTTGAACCCGTAGCCCCTGTAAGCGAATATCATCTCCCATATCTGGGTTGCTACTTCTAGGCTGCACCCGTTGTTTAGAGCGCCCGTAGCTGCTCCCTTGGACTTGCCACTGAGCTTGTCGTAGAGTTCGCCCCCATTGAAGAAAAGTGGCTTGAGTTCGTCCCATATATCACCTTTCTTGTATTTGATTGCTTCCTTGAGCTCGTCCACTAGGTGGTGGTCGAACCCTCCAATCTGTAGACCAATCTCCATGACCTGCTCTTGATAGAGGACAACCCCTTTAGGGAGTATACGTCGGAGTCTCTTGTCGGGGAGTCGTCTACGTAGCTCAACAGTTGCACCGTCACGACCTTCTCTATATGGTCCGACGAATTGGTTAGCACCACCGCGCCCGAGGGCCATGACAGCAATGAGGTCCTCAAAGCTCCGAATTTGCAGATCTCGTACGACTTGCCGCGAAGTACCGCCCTCAACCTGAAATACCCCTGAGCATGCTCCCTTGTTAAGAGTATCCCAAACGGCCTGATCTTCATACTCGTACATGCCCTCAAATGGATCTTCTCCTATGAGGTCGATGCAATCTTGTATGACATCCAGCGTGGTGAGACTCAGGATATCAAACTTCACTACACCCAACCGTTTGAGACCATCCATATCATACTGAGTTACTACTGCCTGTTGACCTCTGCCTTGTCCACGGCCTACCATCATCGTGGGCACTAGCTGGCGCAAGTTGAAGGTTTGGTCTGCAATAACTATGCCAGCCGCATGTTTACCTTCACCTGTAATGAGGTCTTGAATATTGGTAGCCCACTCGTAGAAGTTGGGGTAGCTAACCATTGCCCCTTTTAGCACGGGGTGCAGATGCTCGTCTTGAAGCAGCTCCTTAAGGTCTCCGCTTGCCTTCAGGTTGACGATAAGTGCTGCGTCCGGCAAAGACTTACTTGCCGCAAATTGCTCATTGCGCGGGAAGCCTAGTGCGCCTAAGATGCGCTGCACTGTGCTTCTCGGGCCACCACGTCCAAACGTTCCTACCCGTTGAGCCTGATATGGTGCCTTGTTGTATCTGTCCAGCAGGTACTTTACTACTTCGTCAAGCCTGCTGTGAGGAAAGTCCACATCGAAATCAGGAAGGGATGGACGAGCCGGATTAAGAGCGCGCTCAAACATAAGGCCGAAGCGAACAGGGTCCACGTCGACAATGCCCATAAGAAAGGCGGCGAGTACCCCTGCCATAGAGCCTCGGCCAGGACCAACACGAATACCCCTAGACCTAGCCCAATCAATGTAGTCCCGTACGATAAGAAACTCTTCTTCGAACTTACAGTCGAAGATGACTCCAAGCTCGTACTGTAGCCGATCCCTGTATACCTGAATATCCGCGGCCAACCCACCACGTTTCTCCAGCAGTCGCAACCTCTTATTGCAAAGACTGCGCACAAAATCAGCAGATGATACTTCCGTATTTTCTCTTGGAGCAATAGGGATGTGCCAGCTACGTTGCTCCAGTTCTGGGATACTGAGTAGTATGTCTCCAGTGAACTGCTGTATAGTGCGTTGGCTAGCTCGCCATACCTCCGGCTGGTCAGACCAGAGTGTTCGCATTTCCTTCGTTGTCTTGAGATGATATCCTGACCCGTCAAAGCGAAACCTAGTTGCATCTCTCCAGAGAGAAACCGTCTGGCAAGCCAGCCAAAGGTCGTGTATTGAATGATGTGCTGGCTCAACATAGTGGCTGTCATTGGTGATAACGATAGGGAATCCGTACTTTTCGTGCCAGCTAATGAGCTTGTCGTTGACTTTTTCCTGGGCGTCGTTGGCTCTTCTGTCATCCTGGTTTCTGAGGTTGTAGTCGTGCCGTTGCAGTTCCAGATAGAAGTACGGAAACAGTTCTCTGAAGTATTGTGCCAGCTCTAGCGCAGACCTGTTTTTGTTAGCGAGGATGAGCTGTGGGATTGGCCCATTGAGACAAGTTGAGCTGGCAATAAGATGGCGTCTGTCTTTCCTCGGTATTGCTTCCAGCGTACCGTAATCAACACGAGGCTTGTAATAAAAGTGGCTGGGATCGTTCGCGGTACTGCTAAGCTCGCAGAGTATCTCATACCCACGTCTGTCTCTAGCCAGGAGTACCAGATGGTGCCGCCGTGGACCCTCCTTTTTCCCAGTTTCCGGGTCAATTGTGCGGGTGCGGTCAGAGCAGTCATTGCAAAGATAGAATTCTTGTCCAACAATAGGCCGAACATCATTCTTTCGGCATGCCTGGTAAAACTCAGGAACTCCAGACATGCGGCCATGATCTGTAATTGCGAGTGCAGTTTGTCCATCGTCATGCGCCTTCTGCACCAGATCGGGTATACGTGCCAAGCCATCTAGCACGCTATACTCTGTATGGGTATGGAGATGTACGTATTTAGACATGTGTCACAACGTATTCAGTACCCGAATAGCAGTCGTAAGCAGACATGCTAGTGACCAGATCTATTGGCACTTCACGCATAGCTATGTACGCCCGTACTGCATTTTCCAGATTCTC